>SDBT01000101.1_pt1 | contig 107083 bp, 112 predicted proteins | sample 2277101 | NCBI WGS metagenome assembly SDBT01 (sample SAMN10404973, study PRJNA504765) | marine sediment metagenome | isolation source: marine sediment core GS10_PC15, 103 cmbsf | place: Arctic Ocean: Southern Knipovich Ridge | collected 2010
CTAACAGTATTCGGATTATGGGCATCAATACTGACTTTTATTACGGTTGAGTTTCAATTTTTTAAATCGCTTTATAGTTGGCAGAAGGTTGTAGGGTTTTCTTTACTTCTTGTTGCATTATTGCTGATTTTTAATGTTGCTCTTGATCATCTGGCCAAGATTGGGTTAGATCAAAAAATATCCAAACGACATTGGGCTTTTTATGGTATTATTGTGGTTTTATTTGGGACAGGTCTCGGATTTACTTTTTTCGGAAATGAAAAAATTTCACGAAAGAAACAAGTTGGTCAAGAGGTCTCTGATAAATTTGAGAAATATCGCGAAGAGTTTGATAGTAAAATTGAGATTCATTCTTCAGAAATTAGCCAGATTAAAGTCGAGCTGCAGAGTACCCGCGAAATGCCAGCAAAAGATGCCGGTGCCTCGGATGGCAAAGAGCTGTCATGTCAGAATAGAGAGACCATAAAACTTTATCAGGATCAGAAGCACTAAGGTTTTCGCTATTCCCCCGCACGGAACTTTTTTTCATCTTTTTCATCAGTAGATGGTTTGGGCCTGACGCCTGTCGCTTCTTTGGTTTTTTTCTCTTTCCATTTTATCTCCTTTATTAATGGCCATATTTGAGGTCTTATTTTACCACAAAATCTATGGTCGATATCGCCACTTTGGACTTTTTATGTGTAAAGGGATCAGGAATAGGCTTTAGTTGGCCTTTTTGAGGCCAACCCCTTTGACATTAATGATAGATTGGGCACACTGGAAAGTAGGGATATACCGTTTATTTTAGGGGGTTTTTATGTTAAAGATATCCTGGCCTGGATTGGGTTGGTTTTTTGCAGTTTTAGCTGTATGTGTCGCATTGGCAGGCAGAAAAGAAACTATTACTACAAAAGATGAATTAGAGTCGTTCATTTATCAGATCGAATATGAGTTTGATGAGTTCAAAAAGGAAGCGGAAGAGAAGCTTGATGAGCTTAACTGTAAGTTTGATGATCTAGAATATCGCGTTGATGATCTTGAGTGTAAATAAGGGGGTTATTGTGTTTAAGTGGTACAAACGCTGGAAAGAAAAAAGTGCGGAGCGTAACAAGCAACGTTGGCAAGCAGTCGATAATCGACCATTAGCCAGATATATGTATTTCTTATGTATCATGAATGTTTTGCAGGTAATTTTTTTAGCCGCGCTTTTAAGTTCATTTCAAGATTTTGCTGCATATATTTTAAAGTTTGCACGTATTTTTTGAATTTAGGAGGTTAGATATGGATATGAAAAAAATAGTTCTGGGTTCATTAGCACTGGCAGGTATTGGGGCTGGTGGTTCTGAAGGACACAGATAAGTTCGTTTCAAATTTCAAGTAATTATCTCATTTATGGGGGTATAGTTCGATGTTAAGAATTAGAGATGGATTTCATGAATATCAAATTGAGAAAGAATTAACAAAACTGATAGATAAAATTGCGAGCTTGCCAGGGTATAAAAAATGGGTTTTTGACAGTTTATTTCAAGAAAAAAAAGAACAAGAATCATTTTATAAAGATTTAGAGGAATCTTCTTTGGCCAAATCAGCACTTTTATATATTTTTTTGAATAAAAGAGGGAGCAGTTATTTTGGATTTGATGATCTATTGCCTGAAGCATTTAAAAACTTAAGTTTTAGAAAGCAATCAAAATTTTTAGCCTACTATGACGCTTTTCAGTCTTATGCGATCGAATATGGATTTTTGGAAAAATATGAAGCAACAAGGGCTACCCTGGAAGTTAAAGGATCTGCATTATTTAAATTACTTGGGTATGGTATAGGTTTATTCCTTATTTTCTTATGTGTTCCAAGCCCCATGGCTTTGATTTTTGCCGCTTTATTTGTGCATACTGGAAACATTGCATCTAATTCAAGTGTAAAAATTCAAAATGATTTAATTATTCAACAATTGAATCAAAAGAAAATCGAAGAAGTTCAACATAGAGCAAAACAAGCTTTGATTGATGTAGGATGGTTAGAAGGGGAAAAGAGTGATTCAGTAGAGATTGAGGAATCATAAATAGCTATAAAATTAGGGGTTTTCTTGATGAAACGTATAATTATCTTACTACTATCTTTTTTTGCACTAAATGCTTATTCGGTAAGCTCTTCTGTTCCTCATGCTTCAATAATCAAATGGGTTAAGGGGTCATACGGAAATTATTCAGGTGCTGCGTACAGAGAAAAAATCAGCCCACTACCTATATGGATTTCTATATCATTTGATAAGCCAGTTAATGAAGAGTTCGTGAATAATTACTTTAAATTTTTGGTAGGTCATCATCCTATGAAAAATAAAAGATATGGTCATATCTATACTGTAACTGTGTCGGCAAATACGAGTAGATCAGAATTTGAAGGTAAAATTGATAAAGTTAATCGTCATTTTGATCCAGAGATAGAAAAACAAGAGCAATTAGCAATTGAAGAAACTAAAGCTCAGGCTGAAAGGCAAGCTGTTGCATTGGCTGTCGCTGAGGCAGAGGCTGCACGCAAAGCTGAAGAAGAAAGATTACGTTTAGAGGCAGAAAAAAAAGCACAGGAAGAGCGTAGAGCAATTGCGAAAGCAAAAGCGGAAGAAGCTGCTCGAATTTTAGCTATCCAGAGAGAGCAGGAGCGAATTGAAGCTGAAAGAAAGCAGAAGGCAATCGAACAAGAAGAGCAATTAAAAGAATCAAGCCTTTATTCTTATTCTATTACTAAGCTTCCAAAAGATTTTCATATCTTGGGGGGCTACTATGCATTTAATAATCGTGGACAGGTTGTTGGATGTATATCTAAGAAGGCAACTATTTGGTTACCGATTTACCAGATAGGGCGGAGGCCAGTGACTGATCATCTTAACTCTCGCGAAGATAGATATGCAGATGCTGTAGCCGCATGCTGGGAGCAAGAATCAGGCCTACATATTTTTAATGAACAAGACAAAGTGAGCATTGCAAAGGCAATTAATGATGATGGTTTAATCGTTGTCTCTTTAGGTAACAAGAGTCAGAAGAAGCAGTGTGCTTTATGGGATATTGCTACAGAAAAATCAAGATTGGGACCGCTTGGGGATCCATATTTCATAACAAATACAAATATTGTTATCGTTATGGACGGCAGTTCTTCTATTATTTGGAACTCGGATAATAACATTGTTTTGAGAGACAATAATCCACATTTATATATGACGATTGATGGCAAGATGCATTATGATCACTATCTCATGATGAATAAAAAAGGGAGTGCAATTCGCATCAGAGAAAATTCGGTTTTACAGAGTGGAACAAATAACTATCTATTATTGCCAGAGGGAAATTCAAGAATACTTGCACTTAATGACAATGATCAGATTGCGGCGTTAGTGGATATTAAATGGGGAACTAAAATTTTTAAGGCAATTCAAATTCTAGATAAAAATGGGAATTCATTACGATCAAGGGCAATCAAGGAATTGGTAGGATATAGTCAGATAGCAGTAATAGGTTTTAATATCCGTGGTCAGCTTTTATTGAGCGCAGATAATGATTATTTATTTTTGAACCCAAATGGCGGAGCTATTGCTTAGGTGAGAAAGTAAGGGTTTTGGAAAAATTTCCTGTATACTTTTCCAATTAAAAGTTCGACCATGCCTGTCCGCCGAAGCTTGCCGAATAATGCTAGAGGGTGCAATTTGAAAGGATATTCATGATAGCAAAAAAATCAATATGGTTCATTGCATTGTCGAGTCTGTTAATTATTGTTTTTTTGGTGTGTAGTTATTATTTTGTACAATCGAGGAAATCCATGATTGCAGAAAAATATAATCCTTATCGTCGTTATAATGATCATAAAGCGTTACCGGTACTCAGCAAGACAATCAAAGACTTAGTTGCACGGGGACTTATTGTTGAAACAACAGCCCATGAATTTATTGTAGGGTTGTTGTTGCGACATTTGCGATTAGAGGGGCTAATAGATCAAAAAATTAGGCCTGAATACCAAGACAAAGTTCCAATTCACATGATTGTTTTTGACGAAGATGGAATGAAAGTTGCCGTGCAAGCTCAAGATGGCACGCTTTTGTGGGAGAGGGAGCAAGAGGGCTTGCTACTTGATCAACAGCTCTTTCAAGATGATGTAGTTGTTAGTGAACATTCTAAAAACCATCCAGCTTGGAGGGTTATTGAGGTTACCATTAATGATCTTGTTGAAAGGAATGATCTTATAGAAACGGTAGCTCGAGAGTGCATCCTTGATTACATTATTGAGCAGTTGGATCAAAGCGGATTATTAATAAATCCACCGCTTGATTTACCTATCAAATGTTGTACTAAATAGTTTGCAATTAATCATGGCTGTAGAATTTGCCTGCGGCCATTTTCTTTGTTTATGAAGCATGTATGCAGTTTCTCCTGTATACTTTTCCAATCAAAACTTCGACCTGTCCGCCGAAGTTTTAACGAAGGAGGAAGTGTATCACAGGTCTTCCACCAGTCTTCGCTCTCTGAGCTTCGTCTGGCTGTCGCCAAGTTTGTTGGGTTTTGTAAGGTTAGATTTTTAAAAAGTTATGAGGTAATTGTAGTTGATTTCTTTACCTTGTGGTGGACTGGCAGCCATCTCATATTGCATTTAACTTCTTGATGATATGAGTATTTCTACCTTTTCACATAGAATATACCATTGCCAATCGTTGACAAACCCTTTATTCTACGCATAATTAAAAAGACAGACATCTTTTAATGCCTTACTTTAGGGGCTTTCATGTTATCAAAGCAGTTTGTGTGTGGACGATGTAGTAAAGTAGCTCTTTCTATAATTTTATTATTATCAGCAACATATTCGTTTTCGATGGAAGAGGAACTACCTATGCAACCTCATCTGCCGGAAGTATTGCCTCATGCTACGGGTCTTGATACGACTTCTACTCCATCAAGGGAGATATCATCTGAAATGAAAAAAGAAGAAGGCGAACATCCACAGATAGCTGAAGGAGCACTTTTCGGGTCTACCATAAAAGAAATGGAAGCTGTGTATCAAGATGCTCCTATGCGGGCAAAACGATTTGTTCGTCATATACTTAACCCTCAATTACTACGGCAACCCCACAATCGCATCTTGATTTTGAGTGGTCCTCCTGGAGGTGGAAAATCAACTTTGGCAAAGGCGATAGCATATAAAACACTGAGTCTGCTTGACCCTATTGATATTGGTAAAATCCAGGGAGAAAGTAGAAACCAAACCGGTAGGAACCTGTATTGTTGGCTTCAAGATGCAAAAAAATGCGTTACGGCTGATCGGAGAAGAATGATTCTCTATATTGATGAGCTCAACAAAGTTATGGAAAACTCGGAGGATAAACATCACGATACTGGATTTACCGCAACAGTTTTATGGAGTTTTCTCGATACACTCCGTGGTATTCCCCTCTACTTTATAGCGACAATGAATCAAACCCATAAGTTGCCTCAGCAAATGAAGAGTCGTATCAGCCCATGTACTGTTGAAGTTGTTTTACCAACGGATCCCCAAAAACGAATTGAAATTTTGAAACGACAGTTGGTGAGTGACTATGTAACGCTTGGTCCAGACTGTGATGATGATTATTTGTTTCATCTTTTCAAGGCAACGGAAGGATTTTCTGGTAGAGATTACAAAGGTTTAGCTGATGAAGCGGTTGGTCAATATATAGACGAAAGCACTGATGCTCCTGAGCAGGTTGTATTGCACAAAAAACATCTTAGTGCGGCAGTTGAAGTCATTATGGAAGCACGTAGGACATCAAGGTATTATCGCCCTGATGAAACAGAGGAAGAGGAACGGGAGAGACATTTTATGCAAGGACAGCTTGTGGCTCTAAGAATTCAAGAGAGGCAGAAAGGGCAAACAAGTCTTGGAGTACCTGGCCTTTTTTCAAGAACTACGAATGGGGGGATGAACCGCAGTGATATTAAATCGCTTATGGAAGAGTGTTTTACGCAAGATCAGTTAGATCTAGTTCGAATGCTACATAATCGTGATACTGTTTTAAAGCCTAATTGGCGTGAATGGCTTTGCTTGGTTAAAAAACTGTGACATTGAAATGAACTGGTTTACTTTGTTATCTATCTGGTTTTGAAAGGTTTCAGATGAAAAAACTATACTATGCGGTTTTGTTATTAGTAGCATCAAGCTCTATTGTGATGGGTATGGATTTTGCCAAATCTCTTGACTCTCAGCAAGAGACAATACAATGCGCCACTCATTTTTATTTCTCACCCTCTATGCATGTCCACGAGCAGGATCCACACACCCTCAGTCACATGCTGACTCAAAGAGGGGGGGAGCGTGCATTTGAACAGCCAGGTTTACGCTCTAGCGCTTCTGAGCCAATGCAATCATCACAAATACATCATCTTCCGTTGCTTCCTACACATTTTTCTCATGAAGAGCAAGCGGCTGTGTCTGATGTTGTCCAGCAGACGCAGCACGAACATCGGTGGCAGTATGCGCATCCTCAGTTACAGCCAAGCAGCGTGGATCTTGATCCAAGTTCGCCATCCTTTGATCATACTCAACTTTCTAGGTGGTTGGATCGTGATAGTTCCACATGGGTTTTTGTTTCTCCTCCCGATATGACCAATGATCCTGAAATAAGGCTTTTTGAGCAACATATTCGTGAATATGACGCTCAATCGCTTTGTGAGGACATAGTAAGATTGGTGACCAGACTAGAAGATCTATGGAGTACGGAAAGAACAGCTCGATTTAAGGAAAGCCGGCGCATTTCATTTATTATGAAATACATAAAACATCCAATAATGCAGCAGTTGCTCGCAGTCCATAGGATGAAAAAACTTGAAGATGCAGAAAAAGCTGTACAGCAATTGGAACAAGGATTGTTAAGAGAGCATGAAATTCATGTTGAGCGGGAACGGAGTATTCCACTTGATATCGCTGAAAAAATCAAATTGCGTCAAAGAGCTCAGATGGCCTTTGTACAGCGACGAGATTATCAAGAAAGATTACATGAAGAGTATTTGCAGAAGCAGAGGCAAGAGGCGCAGATTCGTCAAACTCCACATATAAGTGAAAATATACCCCAATCTGATGGTGGAGGGGCAGCTGCATTGACCGAAGATGATACTCCAGCACCTTCTTCGAACCGACCGGGGAGTGATGCTTGGTTGGCGAAGATTTGGGGGGAAGATATTGCGAAAGTGGATCCACAAATTCAAGAAATATACGAGAGAAGTGTTACTGTAGATCCTAAAACTGATTTTAGTGAGTATATCCAACAATGTAACGCAATGCTTGATATGCTGAGGGCTCAGGGTTTAATTAGTTGGATGGATATTCCGCATCTGGCCAAAGTGTTTGCAGAAGGAGCTGTTGAGAATGCGATTGATATTGGCAGTGATCCTGTAGGATATGCAAAAGATGTTGCTCAGGGCTGGGTAGAAGTCGTCAAGCAGTCTGCTCATTTCCTTATGGAGGTTTATGACCAACCAGAAGAGGTTTGGGTTAGTGAATATGAGATGGCACGGTTTGAAAAAAAAGCTGCTGAGCGCATGGTGGCTATAACTCAACTGTGTAGTCAAATGCGAGAAACAGTGTCACAGATGTCTCTTGATGATTTTGTGCGCCTATCTGGGCGGATGGCTGTTGATTATTGTGTATTAAAAGGTATTGACCTTGGAATAGATAAAATAAGAAGTGTTAGATTTCCAGCAAGGATAGCTGAAAATCCTTTATTGATTCAGATGCAGGAACACCTTGAATTGTTGGGGACTCGCCATCCAGAGTTGACAACGCCAGAGGGTCTCCGGGTACCTACTGTTCAGCAAATGGGCAGGGAAGTTGTTAAAGATGCTGAGAGAGAAGCATCTCTTTTGAAACGTGTTGCCGAGGAGGGGGGAGGGACGAAAGCAGTTGCGCAAATCAACCAAGGATGTGAAGCAATTTTGCGTAATGGATATTATGAAGTTAACGGTTTCAAATTTAGTAAGGTTTATTATGAAAGGCTTTGGAAAGAAGGTAGAAAAGCCCCGTCACTAGTAGTAAGGGAGATTTTGGAAAGTATAAAGCCATTAGCTCCAGACTCTATTAAAAGTGGGTTTTTTAGGTATGTATATGGTAATTGGGAAATGGTCTATAATCCTACTACCAAGGAAGTATGGCATCTACAACCTATAAAAATGAAATAATGAGGTAAAAGTTGTGAAAGAGAGCGTTGTGCTATTGGATTCAATTAAGCATTTAGCTAGTGAATTACAAGACAAATTATATTTAATTGGCTTGGAAATAGAATCAAATTTGTTAAAAATTAAGGATTCAAATTCGTTTGACGTGTCAAACGAGTATTTTGATAGAGTACAGTATATACAGCAAGTGTTGTCAGAATTGATTTTTAATTCAAAGATTTCTGCCCCAAATTTCCTTAATGATTTTGTCAGGGGATTTGATCGTATTGATGATACTGAAGTTAGGAGACATTTTTTTAGAGAGATTCAAGGGGGACGTTACCGCTTTCAAAGGGGATAGCAAAATAAGAAGTATATCAGTATTCCCATGAACAATAAGTTTTTAAAAAAGTAAACACGTTATATGAGAATAGAATGCAGTGCCAATACTATCCATGGCCATCCGATTTCTGAAAGTGAATATTTAGGATATTTAAGATGAATAATAAGAATGTTTTTATTTTGGATTTCTTTCAAGAGGATTAATTGATTGGTATTACCAGGATTAGCCCAGGATGAGTTTGCTACACGGGGAATACAATTATGAAAAATAATCAAGAACTCGTAGTTCCCGTAGATCCAAATCTAATGCGAGGTTTAAAGCTTGCATTAGTAATTTGGCTCATCCCCCTCTCTTTATTGGCAGGATGTTATGGGGTGGTTAGATACTATTTAACAGGTATGGTCTACTATGTACTGTCTTTTTTACTAGTGGGCCCACTCATATTTATTGCACTCATGGTTTTGTTGATGATGTTGGGAGCTTTTTCCTTTCCAAAAAAGGGTGAAGCTATGGCAATTCTAAATCAAGATGGTATATGGACTGCGCGATTTGGCCTTATTCCTTGGAAAGAGATAGATGAATTTGGTCTTTATAAAATCCCCACAACCCCAATGGAAACTATAGGTATAAGAGTAAAAAATAATAAAAAGATTTCTAAACAATCATCTATAGCAGGGAAACTTGATTTCTTTTGGGCTAAGTTAATGGGATATCCTCCCATTAAGATTACAGGGATAGCGCTAGAAAATGATGAAGTAATTTCCTTTGCTAAGCAATTTCTAAATAATTAGACTCACTAATTCATCGATGTTGTCGAGATGATAGATTCTTGGGTATTTTGCTTTTAATCAAATCATAGCTGTAGAATTTGCCTGAAGCCATTTTCTTTGTTTATGAAGAATGTATGCAGTTTTTTCTGTATACTTTTCCAATTGAATGATTTGTATAAGAGAACCCGCTTAATATTGCCCTATCTGTCGCGACTTTGTAAAAAAACGCTTTATTTCCAATGTTTTTGTTGAGGATTTATAAATTAGGCTTACTATGAAAAGTAGTTATTTACTAAACTTCTAACCAGGGGTAAGCAAAATCAAAAAACTTTATAAAAAAGAGTTTGGTATATGACAGCAGCAGTGTATTAACCATTTCTAACGTACGAAAGGATTTTCTATGGTACGTATCAATAAAATACTTTCACATTCTTTGCTGCTTTCTATCTTAGCAGCATCTTCTCTTTCAGCAGTGGAAAACTCACATCTAATCTCTCTTGACGAAGTCGACATGACAGAAGCAACGCTTGAGTTTTCTCCTGAAGCAGTCCGTACTGATGGCTTAGGGGAAGACATTGGTTTGTTCTACGATAAAGATGGGTTCTTTGTTCGTACGAGCGATGACGATGTAAGAGTTCAAAGATATGATACTGATAAACTCTTTCGTGGTCGTAAGGTAAAAGATATAGCCAGATATTCAACGATGGGCAAATTCAAGCTTTCCAAGCTTGATAATGGTGAATATGTTGTGTGTTCCCATGGTGAAATCAAAGGTGGCGGTCTTCTTGGTGCAACTGTGGGAGCTTATGTAGGAAAATATGGAACATATGTAGTAGGACACGGAGGGATTATTGTAGCCTCTGCGATGACAGGATGGGGATGCGTTGCAACTTTTATTGCATTAGAAGGACAGCTTGCTATTCCAATAGAAACTGCTAGCAATGTTGCTGCATTAGCAGGGGGTATTCTTTTAGGTGCTGCAACAGGTCCTGTTTAATAGAACTTTAAGGGGAATATCTATGTGGTTTTATTGGTATTGGTATGAGCATGTAATCATAGGCCTAGCAACGTTTGCTGTTATGTATTACATAAAATATAACATATTAGAGGGCGAAGACATTCTTCTATCAATTATCAATTATTTCAGGATAAAGAAATGACTGAGATTCAACATGCAATTGTGGGATTTATTGTGATGGTAATTCTCTGGCAATTATTCTTAAAGCGTTATTTCATGCTTGAAAAAGACAGGGCTGCATGGCAAGAAGCAATAAATAAGTTTCTTCGGGATAGAAAATATTGATATAAAATTCCCCCTAAGAAGATACGAGGCCAGGTTTTATCCTGGCCTCGTATCATTTCTATTCGTACATATTGTTAAAAATGCTGAGTGAATAATAGTTGGTGTTAGAGATTTGTTATACAATTTGGCCACGGAATATTCTGTGGCCATTTTCTTGGTTTGTGAAGAATGGGAGCTTTTCCTGTATACTCTTCCAATCAAAAGTTCGACCTTGCCTGCCTGTCCGCCGAAGTAAGCTAGCTTTAGCTAGACACGAAGCCTGGAAGCTCTAAGAGCGAAGGCTGGATATGCCGGAACTTTAGTGAAGTAGGAAGTGTATTACAATTAAGGTTTTAGTTCACTGAGTGTGTAAACATTCTTCACATGCTTGAATGCAATTATTGCAAGCATTAATGCAATTATTACATGCCGCGATAGCTTTGTTTTCCTCGCCTTTACAACATGATTTTTTACATGCTTGTATGCAATGATTGCAAGCATTAATACATTTTCCACATTCTTCGATACATTTTTCAATTTTTCTACGTTCATCGTCGTCATTACATGTTTTTAGATGTTCGTTACATATAATCATACATTGTTTGCATGCTTCTATGCACTCTTTGCATTGTGCAATGCACGTTGCTTTGCTTGTATCACACTCATCTGGATGATGGCCTTTCATGCATGATTCATGTTCTTTGCAAGCTTCAACGCATTTTTTACACTCTTCTATGCAATTATTGCATGCGTCAATAAAATCCTTAGAATAAGCCATTTTTCTCCTTTTTATTATTAATGATTCACATTATAATCAATATACATTTTTTTTAAGGTGCGAAGAATAGTCTTTATGGTTGAACTTGAAAAGTTATACAATTGTTTCCTGGATATTTCTCCAATGAAAAGTTCGATCAGTCTTCGTTGCATCGCAACTTCGTCTGGCTGCGCCGCTAAAGGATATTTCGCTTAAAAGTTTACTGTGAATGAGCCGGAGAAGATTGTCCGCCGGAGCTCTTCGAGCGTAGGAGGATAGCAAGACACGTAGGATGGGCTGGCGCCAAGCCCGAAAAAGCCCGACGTAGCTGAAAGCATAGACGGGCGACGACGGGCAGACCATTAACTATGAATGGTCAGAATAAAACCTTTCTACTATTTTTTTCTCTTTATCTTTTGTGTTTCTTGTTGAAGGAATGTGCGTAGTGATGGGTGAACCAAATCTAATGCGGTAGATCCTTGACCCTCAAAGCCTTCCAGATATGGATTGGCGCCGCGGTCAATGAGTATCTTCATGATGTACATATACCGTTTTTGAAGTTCAGGAGAGTCGCCACTTGCGCGTGCTGTGCGAGCATGTCCCATGGCTGCCGCTGCAAGTGCTGTTGCTCCGTCCATGTTGAGAATATTTGGATTAGCACCGGCTTTCAGGAGTATTTCTACTATTTTGCCGTGGCCAGCGAAGGCAGCATTCCAGATTGGCGTTGTTAAGCTAAACGGGTTTCTTACGTTGGGATTTGCACCTTTTTTGATCAGTGTTGCCACTTTGTTGCTATTTCCCGATTCAATGGCCTTGAGTAAATTTTCGTCTAAATTTTTATCATCAACGTGCCCGGCAGCATACACTGTTCCGCTCATTATGCATGCAATTATGAATAGGCATGTATTGAAATTCTTCTCCATAATTCTCTCCCATACTTTATTACGATTTTTTTACTTGACTATACTCTTGGCTGAACCTTTAAATGTATTTTCTTTTGAAATTCGGAAAGTTCTTTTTGTGTGGGTTCATGCCCATAATATAATTCGGCCAAAACGCGAAACACTTTTTCGGATATAGGCCCAAGACCCAGGCGTTCTTCATTCTTAATATAATCGTTGAAGGTGTCCTCAAAGGAGGCATTCGGCTTTCGAAAAGACTTGAACGACGAAGCAAAGAAGCGAACAAATAAGTATTGTTCTCCAATTGGTAAACGATCATACTCCAAGCCATATTTCTTCAGAAGTTTATCTACACGACGGTTGAATAATTTCCTACTAATAACCACGTATGCGGTGGCAGGCACCAGCCACGATAAAAGCCCAATTCCTGCCGCTGTCTTTTTAACACTTGTGGCGGCGCTTTTCAACTTTTGAGTCATTGGTTTAGTCGCTGCCCCAGAAAGCATTAGACTGATACAAATAGCCTGTAAAGTGTATTTTTTGATTTCCATCTTCATATCTCCTTTTTTGATGGACCTCATCTATTTTCTCTTCATCCTTACCATAGCAGATCCATACTGCCAAAAACAACAGTTTTGTGCCTTATGAGCAGGATTTACGGCCCGATGCGAGGACCTGTCCTCCGTAGCCTTGGCGTAGGAGGATGGCTTTGCCATTTCTTCTGAGGTAAAGGCAAAATCATGGATAGAAAAGTTCGAAGAATGCCCGACAAAGTTGAAAGCGTAGACGGATTAACGAAGGAGGAAGTGTATCCAATTTCTTCCACCAAGTTTTGTAATCCTTGGTAATTTTTATTGAGCTTAGATTGAGGTTTTAGTACACTGAAGACCTTGATAAATAAGTGGAAGTGTCTAATTTTATACATATCATAATCATATACAAGAGGTTTATATGAAACCAACTATTGCTTCGTTAGTATTGTTATCGAGTCTGATTATAGTTACGTCTTGTTTTGGGATGCACGAAGGTTTGCCAAGAGAGATTTTTTCGGTTCGAGCGAAAAAATTTTTACAGGTAATACGAGAAGTTAAAAATCCAGTAGAGGAAATTGATAAAGATGACTTGAAGGCATTTTTAGAACAGAGGGTGTCAAATGCTGAAAAATCTTTGGCAGGTGATATGTCTGTTGCAGGAACAGAGTTTAAGTTTTTGGATTCAAACTATGTATTCTTGTTTACACTGAATCATTTGGATACTAGTCCGAATGCCCGAATTGCTTACTTCTACCCCGTTATGGCGGAGGAGCATCTTGTATATAGCGTGCGAAAGAATTTGGGTTGCTACTGTACAGAATTGGACGATTTTGAGAAAGAATATGAAAGGCCTCTGGAAAAAGTAACTAATGAAGAATTTGAAAGAAGAATGGCTCCAGTAGGCAAAAATGATATTAATTCTTTATTGTTGGCAGGAAGTCGAGATTTTGCTCAGGCAATTCTAGAGGAAATTTTTAGAGCTGTTAGAGCTGATTGATAGATAAATTTGTAATTGAGCCAGCACCTGCGTTCCATTTCTTTTTTTCTTACTGCCATTGATTTTTTTGTCATACATATCCTACCATGATGAAAATGTAATCTGTCTTATTTTCAGATGGGGAGTATCATGAAAAAACTGTTTCTTGTCTTGTTTCTATTCGTTTCAAATTTTGTCATAGGTATGGATAAGGCTGAGGAGGTAATATTGGCAACAGCAGCTGAAGTTGAGGCTGCAAAAAGGCCACGAGGGGGGCCAATGGCGCGGTTTGAAGAAGATATTGGTGCTCAAGCAGGCGCAGCAGCGAGAAAGTCCAGAAAAAAGCAACCAGCAAGAGAGTACGTAGAGCAACAAGCAGGTTGTCAAACGCTGGCAGATTTGGTTGCCCAACAAAATAAAACATTTACGCAACTAAATAAAACATTTGAACAATTATGCCAGGTGCTGAATGTCCAAAACGCAGTTCTTGCAAGGCTCCAAGCATCTTCGGAGTTTCCAGGGCTAGGAATATCTGAGCGAGGGGAGGATATTGGTGACTTGGCGCGCATCCTTTTGCTTTTAGAGGTTGCACGGGCTGGTGGTGGTTTGAAGAAGGGACAAATAAGGAAGATATGGGAACGTGAGGCAGGAAGAAGAAATCAGAATGTTGAGATGCTATTGACTGGTCTTATAGCAAAATATTTTGGTCAAAAAAATGGCTTGTTTAATTCTCACAATTTTGATGACCCAAGAGAATCTTTTAGCGATGGTGAAGTGTCGGCTGGCAGTGAGACACGTCAACGTTTATTCAGTGAGATACACGCGCGAAGGGTATGTCGTGCTGCCAAGGATGCACAACAAGGGCCGGCGGGCCTGTTTGATCGTTTCGGTGAATCAAGAGGGCGGTCAGATAAACCAAGGAGTGTCAGATTTGATCTCGATGACAAACCAGCATCGTCACCAGCAGCGTTTGGGCAATAAAATTTTTAGCATATCTTGCTTGCAATAGATGGAATAGGCATTTGCGTTCATCATCACCTTTGTATTATGCTGCATTGTACATCGTAAGCAGTTAGAAAGGATTATGTATGAAGGTGATTGCTCACCGGATGTCGATTGCAGATCTTGAAAAAAAGTGGGGGACCAATAGCAAAAGTGGATTAACAGAGCGGGAGGCGCAGCAGCGTTTGCAGCAGTATGGCCCAAACAGTTTGCCGGAAGGGCATCGTGATACGTGGCTTTCTATTTTTATTCGTCAGTTTCAAAGTCCATTAATTTATGTTCTTTTAATCGCTGCGGTGATTATTTTTTTTGTTGGACCACAAAAACTTGATGCATTTATTATAAGCGGCATTCTTCTTTTTAATGCGATTATCGGTACGATTCAAGAAGGCAGAACGAGTAACATTGTTGCCAGTTTGCGCCGATTTATTACAACAAAATCGGTTGTGATACGAGACGGTGCACATCACATTATTGATGATAAGGATTTAGTCCCGGGCGATGTTATTATTCTCAAGGAAGGTGAGCGGGTTCCTGCGGATGCACGTGTGATTGATGCGCAACGACTCAAAATAGATGAATCGATTCTTACCGGTGAATCAAAACCGGTTTATAAAACGACAGACGCGATTGATCAAGATGTTGCCGTTGCGGATCAGCGCAATATGGTTTTTCGGGGAACCTATATTGTTTCGGGGTCTGGCAAAGCGATTGTGGTGGCAACAGGTCAAGAAACTGAAGTTGGAAAACTACATAAAACGATTGAAGAGATTGATACCGATATTCCGCTCAAACGAGAACTGACTCGATTGTCGTATATTGTGCTTCTGTTTATTTTAGTTATTTGTGTTGTATTGCTTGTTCTTGGTTTGTGGGCAGGGCGCCCATTTAAAGAACTGCTTGTAATGCTTACGGCACTTTTTATTTGTGTTATTCCCGAAGGGTTGCCGGTTGTGCTTACGCTTGTGTTGGTAACCGGTGCCTATCGCATGGCTCGAAAAAACGTACTGATTAAAAACTTGCAAGGAGTAGAAGCGCTTGGACGTACGGAAGTTATTGTTATTGATAAAACCGGTACGTTAACGCGAAATGAGATGATGGTTACGACGGTTTTTGCCGATGATACGAACTACACCGTAATGGGAGAAGGGTATTTTTCTGATGGTGCGGTATATGAAAATGACACAAAGGCTGTTTTAAAAGATGACGCAGCACTTTCTCAAATAGGTATTGCGGCAGCACTGCTCAACTCCTCTGAACTTTCGTTTGATAAAAAACGGAACCTCTTTGATATCAAAGGTGATCCTACCGAAGCCGCCTTATATGTGTTTGCGCAAAAGTTGGGATATAGTCGAGATGCATTAGAACAGTCGTATCGAATGCATTATGAGATTCCATTCGATTCTGATCTGAAATACCACGCAGGTTTTTTTGAGCATAAAGGCAAAGGTGTTGCGTTTATTATTGGTGCATCAGAAGCGCTGTTTTCCAAATCAGAAACTGTTTCACAATCAGTGCGCGATGAGCTTGCGCAACTATTAGAAGATGGATTGCGTACGGTAGTCGTTGGTGTAAAAGAGTATGATCTTGCCACGATTGATTCACGGGGATCGGAGCAAGAAGTTTTGCAGAAATATAAAAACGTGATTCAAGATGGAGTCACCATTCTTGGATTGTGCGGCATTCAAGATTCAATTCGGCCAGAAGTGAGCGATATTATTCGCCAAGCACGCGATGCGGGTTTGCAAGTAGTTATGGCAACAGGTGATCATAAAAAGACAGCGCTCTATGTGGCAAAGCAAGTTGGCATATATCGTTCAGGTGATGAAGTTATTGACGATGAGCAGTTTCACACATTGAGCGATCAGGAACTGGTATCACGATTAGGAAATATTACGGTGTTTGCTCGTGTGACTCCGCAAGATAAGGTGCGCATTATTTCTGCGTTTCATAAACAAGGAAAGATCGTTGCAATGACAGGCGATGGTGTGAATGATGTGCCTTCAATGCTTGCAGCGGATCTTGGTATTGCAATGGGCCAAATTGGCACAGAGATAACGAAAGAAGCAGCCGATTTTGTGTTGCTCGATGATTCGTTTGTAAATATTATTCGCGCCATTGAGCAGGGGCGACATATCTTTTATACGTTGCGGCGTGTGATACTATACTTTTTCTCCACCAACATGGGCGAGATTTTAATTGTTCTTTTTGCCCTCTTCACAAATTTACCGTTACCACTTACAGCGGCCCAAATTTTGTGGCTCAATTTTGTAACGGATGGTTTTTTGGATGTTGGCCTTTCTATGGAACCGCAGGAGCCAGATTTGCTGAGTGCGACATGGCTTCAAAAGAAGGAGCGTTTGGTTGATTGGAGTTTGATGGCAAAATCTCTCTACCTTGCTATTCCGATGGGTGTTGCGTCCTTGATTGTATTTCGTTGGGCATACACCGGTATGCCGGATTCGTTGGACTATGCACGGACAATGACGCTCATAACGATGGCAATGTTTCAGTGGTTTAATGCGTGGAACTGTCGATCAGAAGGTAAGTCTATCTTTACGCTTGGATTGTTCTCCAATAAGTGGCTCATTGCGGCTACGCTTTTTGTTCTTTCTCTTCAGTTTGCCATAGCATATGTACCATTTATGCAATTTATTTTTAAAACGGTACCGCTTTCGGTAAGCGATTGGATGCTTATTATCGCGGTTTCAGCCCCTATCATTCTCATTGAAGAAATAAGAAAATGGTTGGTGCATCGATTTGCGGCGGATTAAAAAATAATGGGTAGGGTTCATTTGACTAAAAATTTCAACAAAGTATAGTTAAACGGTCATAATATAAGTGGTTATTTTGTTTTAGGAAAGGATAACAGATGAAACATGTGTATAAAGGCGCAGCGTTATTTGCTGCGGTTTTTGTTGTGAGTGGTATTGCTGCCGCTGTTCCTGCAAAGGAATCTTTGGATATAGCATTCGTTGATTCATTTAAAGCAATGCGTGAATGCAAAGAGGGTGAGCGTGTTGGGAAAGAGCTTGATACGATGCGCGATAAACTCTCGAAAGAAATCCAAGATGAGGCAATGAAAATTACCAAAGACGAAAGCGATTTAAAGAGCAAGGCTTCAACCATCAAGCCTGATATGCTTGCCAAGCAAGAACGTGAACTTTCAAAGCAAAAACGTGCTTTAGAAGAAAAAGTTCGTGAAAGCGAAGAAGAAATCAAACTGGCAATGCAACAAAAAACAGAAGAACTTGCAGTAAAAATAGAAGAAGGCATTGTGGCGGTTGCCAAAGATAAAGGGGTCGATGCGGTAATTGACAAAATGACCGGTCGAGTTATGTACACCAAGGATGAACGCAAAGGTGATATTACGGTAGATGCAATCGCTTACATCAACAAAAAATCATCGACAGTGGCAAAACAAGGTGATGAGCCGAAAGCAAAAACAGCAACAACATAAGATAGCTGCAATACGATATAGAAACGGGCTGACCTTTTGGGGTCGGCCTTCTTTTTAGATCAAGCTTCGCAGGTTTGCCTTGATATAGATAATCTGAATTCATCTTTTCGTTCGTGGAGACATTATGCCATATGAATTTGTAGCGCTCGAAACGAGTGATGTCGCACAAAAAATTGCAAAAAAGTGTAATAAGGAACTGTTTATTTCCGAGTTTCGTCAGTTTGCTGACGGTGAATTGAATGTGAAGTTCAGTGAATATGAACAGTACAAAAACAAAACTGTTGTGATTATTCAATCAACGGGCCATCGGGTTAATGAGTTGACGTTGGGTGTGGCATTTCTTGCGCAGTTGCTCAAGCAAGCTGGCGCGAAAAAAATCATTGCTGTCATTCCATATCTAGCATATTCGCGTCAGGATTGCAGTTCAATTCCGGGTTATCCTGGGCATGCCCAGATCGTTGCACAATTATTTGAGGCTGCGGGGATTGACGAACTGATTGCGGTTGAACTGCACAACGAATCGATTATAGATCTTTTTACTATTCCCGTTACCGATATCTCAGTTCGAGATACGATTGCAGTACATATAACCGAGCAGTTTTCAGATCTGGGTTCTGTATGTTTAGTAGCACCTGATAAGGGGGCCAGTGATTATGTGAAAGCGATAGGAGAAAAAATAGGAGCTGGTACGATTACATTTTTGAAAAAACGGGTTGCTGCTGATCAAACGAGTATTGTGGATTATGTGCGTGAATGTGAAGGGACTGTTGGGATTGTGATTGATGATATTATCTCCACGGGAGGAACAGCACTTCACGTTTGTGATGTATTGCCAGATTTAGGATATTCGACCATATCAGGATATTTTGTGCATCCTGTGTTGGCAGGTGATGCGATTGAGCGTTTGCAAAACAGTTGCTTTCGTTCCATTTTTGTGAGCAATACATTATCCCTTTCTCCAGAAATAAATAGTTTACCTTTTGTGAACGTGTTTGATATAAGTGATGATATTGTATCTGTATTGAAACAGAAATTGAGTATAGATTGATGACGATTCCTGACGTGAATATTAAAGCAATTATTGGGCTTGGCAATCCGGGCCCGCGGTTTCGTGGTACGCGCCATAATATTGGGTTTATGATTGTTGATGCGCTTGCGCAACGATATGATGCTCAATGGCATGAAAAAGATAAGATGGAGCGTGCGGAGATTCGTATTAATGATCGTCCTGTCCTTTTGATCAAACCACAAACATTCATGAACAATTCCGGTGCGGTGATTCCATTTTTGCAAAAAAAGGGAATCAAGCCAGAAGAGATTCTTGTAATCCATGATGAACTTGAAAAATCGTTGGGTACAGTTGCATTCAAGCAAGGTGGGAGTGCCCGAGGCCATAATGGATTGCGTTCGATTATTGGTGCGATGGGGCCAGACTTTTTACGGTTACGATTTGGGATCGACAGGCCGGAGCGAAAAGAGGATGTGGGTGATTATGTGTTGCATCGATTCGATGAATATCCATCCGGTTTTGTGGAAGATGCGATTCCGATGATAGAGCAGTTGTTTTCAAACTAAAAAAGGAGAGAGATAATGGACATATTTTTTGCATTGAGTGTTGGTGTGCTTGCGTTGATCTTATTTTTCTTGTCTAAGAATCCAAGGCAGTGGCAGCAATACATCATATTTGTTCCGCTCGCAGGATTTCTGATCTGTGGAAGAATGTATGGTATAACGCCAGATGCATGGCATAGTGCATTTATTTTTGCAGGCTTTTGTGCGATTTTTGTTTTCATTGTCCTGTTTGGCCAACAAACCATGCATGAACGTCTTATGTTGGGTGTTAATGTATTCTTTCTATTTGGTGCATATGGATTTCTTTCTGGAAACGATTCAATTGTGCGTTGGTATAGCGAAAGCAGTGGCGGCCCATTGTTTTTTTGTATCGCGCTTGTTGGATTGTTGACCCTGCTTTTTACAAAACCAGGCTTTATTGGTGTAAAGCATAAAAGTAAACAAGCAGTGCAATACGCTTCGTTTTTACTTTTGGCAGCAACCGTTATTGCCCTTATTTGGTCAATTCAATCGGAAGAGCACGGCATCTTTTTATCGGTTGTTGTTCCGTTCCTTGCGTTGTATGCAGTTCGTGAGGGTTTGATTCGGCAAATGGATTAAAGCAAGCGGCCATGTAGTACACTATACATAGCCGCTCATATGGTTTTTATTTATTAACTATTCCTTTGTTGCTGGCTCTGGGGTCTCCGCTTTTATTTTGCCGAATAAGGAATCTAAGAGTTGTTTTGTAACTTGTAATTGAAAAGTGATACCTTTTTCTTGTATTGGTCGACCCCAGTAAAGTAGTGCGGTAGCATAAGGAAGCCCAACTGTGTTGTAAAGTTTGTTCTTATTATCTAATTCTTCCGATAATTTTTTGAATGGAGCCTCAATCATTTGCCCCATGAGAGACATAACAAGTGGGTACCAGTTTTTGCCGAACATGTTTTCATAAAATGCGGCAAAGAAATTACGTAAAAACGTGGTGTTCTTTTTTTCTGCGGCATTGAAGAGTGCTTTTATTCCATCATTGGGTGATATATTGGCTATCAAAAATGCAAAAGCAATGTGGCGGGGAAGGTTGTGTTTTTTCATGAGGTAGAACAGTGCGCCACGTGTGCCGAGTCGATCCCATAAATCTTGTAATGCCCATGATACCCCTAAACCAACAACATGCGGTGCAACGCGTCTGGTGACCTTGACAGTTCTTTTCAGGGCTTTAGTAGTTGTAGGAACGGCTTCAGTTACTGTCTCAAGGCCATATAGCCAGTTGAGAGTTTTTTGGGCCGCCCATTTTCCCGCTACATAGCCGCTAATCAAACCGGCAGCGGTTGTTCCTGTTCTAATTCTTTTGGCGATTGTTATATCTTCTGGCGTATACTGTGTCGCTTTCTCTTTGATCCATTGACCTGCTTTGCGTGCAGATTCTTTTGTGTCTTGCCATGCTCGTTGTATTTTTCCTTCTGCTTGTCCCTCCGATGCATACATGCTTGTTCCTGATCCTACCAGGATTGCAAGCGCAATGTGTGTTGACTTCTTCATACCGTACCCTTTTTTTAGGGGTTATTAGATTTTTTATTAGTCAGAACTTCTTAGTTTTCTGAAATGCTTTCGAGCTTGTTCGGGGGTGTGAGGTCTTTGTCCGTCTCCTGGAATAATAAGTCGAGGATCAGCGTTGGTTTTTCGAGGTTTGTACTGCCCTTTGACAAATTTCCAAGCTCCCCTGCCCATAGAGAGTGTTGCCATAAGTGCTGCAATTGCGATTGCGGTATTTCTTATTCTTGTTTTTTGTTCTGGTGTGCAATTCCATTTATATACGCATGTTATATTGTCCTGGAGCGTTGCAACGAGATCTTTTACCTTTTCGATGAGCTTGTTTCTTTCTCGTGTTTCTTCTGCAGGAGCTGTATTAGCGGTAGTAAATTCCGCATGACCTTGGCTGGCCATCAAGGCAAAAAGGATTGCCACCATATATCGGTTCTTCATACACCTCTCCTATTTTTAGGGATGATATAATATATCTTCAATATAAATGGTAGCAATTCTGATAGGGTAAATGCAATAAAATGGCGTTATTTGCTATAAAAGTTAAAGGGGCAGGTGTCCTTCGAGGGCATGAGAGCCTTACGAGCAGGGTTGGTGGGGGGTATGAAGAATTTTTGACAATATTTCACCGATTCAGATACATGTGGGATAAAAATATGCTAAAATTGTCTCCAGAAAAATTAGACAATGTTTCTTAGGGGGCAATATGCTACAAATTTTTCGGGTTCCCAAGGCAGTTTTTTTTGTGGCGATGCTTTTTTTTGTATTTGGATCGTATGCCATGGAGGCGCCTCCAGCACCCAATAGGGGGTGGTTTGGTAGTTGGGGTCCGGATTGGGACAGTTTTGCTCGTATTATTGCCGACGGTATTGTTCGTGCTGCGGAACGTGGTGTAACTATTGTACCAGAAATGACTGCTGCTGCGGTCGACAGATTTTTTGATCGTTTACGGGAAAACTTTGAGCCGGGATCGCCGGGTGATATAGCATTGAGACGTATTCGGGAGGCAATGGCGGAGGCAGCGAGAGATGTTACGAGGGAGGTAACAACGAATATGGAAGATTCATTAAAAAAGCTTGATCAGACCATGATGACGCGTGCATGGCAATATGGAGGTATGGGGGTTGGTTTTGCAGTAGCATCAACATTGGGGGTAACGGCTACGTATTATTCGGTAAAAAATATGAGTGCTCATTTGATGCGGCCAACGCTTATTATTGAATCGTCAAAACAAAATCTCGTGCAAATGATACTAAGCATGTATTATCCGAATCAAAAATTACCGGCGATGGTTTTTAGTCCGGAATTGGAACAGCGTTTGATGAATATTATTCAAGCGACGATCAATATTCACCAAAAGGTTCAAGCAGGTAAATCAAATGTTTCGTATCGAAACTTGATGTTGTGGGGCCCTCCGGGTACGGGTAAAACGATGTTTGCAAAGCGATTGGCAAAAAACTCTGGTCTTGAATGGGCATTTATGAGCGGTTCATCTTTTGCAAAGTTTAAGGATGGCGAAGAAATTCAGGAGCTGGATAAACTTTTTAAATGGGCAAATAAATCAAAAGGCTTGTTGCTCTTTATCGATGAAGCGGAATCGTTTCTGGCAAAGCGTGAAAAGCTCGTCCAAAGTGGCAAGGCATATCAGCTCCTTAATAACTTCTTGAACCATACCGGTGAGCGGAGCAATAGGTTTATGATTGTGTTTGCCACAAATCATAAAGATGATATTGATTCTGCAATGCATCGTCGTATTGATGATTTGGTAGAACTGCCGCTGCCTCAAGCGCCGGAGCGAGTACGAGTGCTTGCGCTGTATAAAGAAAAGATTTTGCTTGATGTGCAACAAAATGGGCAGGAGTTTGTTGATTCAGCCCAAAACTGTTTGCATGATGAAAAAATTGAAGAGATTGCTAAACGCACAGACGGATTATCGAATGGTGATTTGGCTGGCATTATCAATAGCATCAAAACTGATGCAGATATTACTGAATCAGGGCTTGTGAATACGCAGATCATTGATCAAGTGGTACAGCGGGCTCTTGAGAAACATCAAACATTTACTGGACAGGCTGCCGCTTGATGCAAGGTTTAAAAAAAGAGGTCGCCGCATGTATCTCCCAAGAGATAAAACGACGACATCAAATATCTAGAGAAATATGTTTAGCTTCTGCCAAGTCGATAGGCTTCTCTTCCAATAAAACGATTACCTGCTCCAATCGAATTTTCAAGGCTATAGTGTGCGGCATAAAAAGATGCCCATGCAACTCCAACACCAGCCAGGCCCTTCGCTAACTTTAGAAAGCCATAGTGCAGGCTTTGGATCTTTTCCGCATATTGCGGGCCAGATATGATCCCTACATAACGAAGTAATATTGCCTATACTGTAACCGAGTGCACCAACTGCTGTAGCAACAAGGGTACCCCCCATTGCAAGGTTGGTTCCTGCAGCAAATGCTTGCATAGACTTTTTATCGCCTCCGCGCAATGTATCAGAATAAGGAAAACCCTCACCTACGCCCCAACTTTGAGTTGGTATTGCAAGCAGAGCACTCAAGACGAGTAATAGACTCAAACTTTTACGTTTCATCATAAAGATCCCCTAACATTACAAGTGATTATAATTTTACCTCACTAGACCTTCAGAATGCCCTAAAACAAAGCATTCGTCAAAAGCCCCCCTATTCAGATTAGACCTATTTCCTACCCTTGAGCCACCCTGTGACAGACTCTTTCAGATTGGCATCGATTTTGCCCCCTCCGCCTTGCAAGATGTTTTTTGGGCCACCGCCACGAAGGCCGTGTTCATCTTTGAGCCAGGAGCCGAATTCTTTCAAATTGATACGTTCTGAAAATTCATCCGCTACCATCACGAGGAATGTGCTGCGGCTGTTGAGCTCGCTGACGAGCATATAAAATCCAGGTTGTTGTTTTTGCAAAAGCTGTGCAATATCTCGTAGCGCATCTTGTTCGGTGTCTGTGAATGCAAGCAAGAGGAATGGAACATCGTTGATGTTTTCGATTTCCTCTTTCCATTGCGGGAGCTTTGCCTGCCAGGCCTGCTGCTTGAACTGCTTGAGTTGTTTTTGTGCATCTTTGAGTTCTTGTGTCTGTTTTTCTACCTGCTCAATGAGTTGCTCTCGTCTGATGTTAAACAGATTGCTCAGCTTTTTGGTGGTATTAAAAGTTTCTTGAAGCAGTTTAATGGCTTTCGGGCCGGTCAGCGCAGTGATTCTTCGATGGCCTGCAGCGATCGATGAAATGTCCGTAATTTTGAATGCGCCAATATCGCCGGTTCTCGGTACATGTGTTCCTCCGCACAGTTCCATCGAAAATTCAGGAATGTTCACGATGCGCACTTGTTCGGGATTGTATTTTTCGCCAAAGAAGGCAAGTACGCCACGATCGATAGCCTCTTTAAATGTTGTATGTTCGATCTGGACCGGGATGTTTTCTCGTATCTTTGCATTTACAAGATCTTCCACTTTTGCAATATCTTCCGGGCTCAAATTTTCATGGTATGAAAAGTCAAAACGTAGGTAATCGGGATGGACTAATGATCCTGATTGTTTGATATGTTTTCCAAACAGTTCTATCAGTGCTGCTTGCAGTAAATGAGTAGCAGTATGATTTTTCATCGCATTTGTTCGCCACTCTTTATCAACGATACTTGTTATGCCTTGGCCGACGGTGAGTGCAATTGGCGCAGTGATTTGTACTGCGATTCTTCCATTAATGTATCGAGCCTCTTTGATTGATATTTGTTGGCCATCGATAACGAGGTACCCCTGATCGGGGACTTGACCACCACCAACGATGAAAAACGGTGACTTTTTGGTGAGCACCCAACACGAAGTTTTTGCTGGTACAGAATCGACCAGTTTATCATCTTTGATGAGTGCAATGATTTGCGAAGGGGTTTCAAGTTCTTGATACCCAGTAAACTCTGTCGTGATCGTATTATCAAGGGCGATGTGATCAAGTTTGTCGGTTGTTTTCTTGCCAGATTGTGCTTGTTGTTTTTCCATTTCTGCCTCAAATCCTTTCGAGTCGACTTTGTAGCCGCGCTCTCGTGCGCGTGCGTACACAAGTTCTATCGGAAAGCCAAACGTATCATATAGTTTGAATGCTTGTGTTCCACTGATTGATTTTGTTTTTTTATTTTGTTCAAAATAGTCATCCAAAATTTGTTGACCACGCAGGAGGTTAACAGAGAACTTTTCAATTTCACTCGTCAAAATGTTGGTAATGAGCTTTTTATTTGTTTTGAGCTCTGGATAGATATCCCCAAACTTATCGATCACAACGAGCGCAAGTTGTGGAAAGATATTTTCATTTGTGAGCTTCTGAGCAAACAGTGCTGCACGTCGAATAATTTTTCGTAACACATATCCGCGTCCCTCATTGGAGGGTGCGCAGCCATCAGAAATAATCATTGTTGCCGAGCGTACATGGTCGGCAAGAACACGAAATGCTGCTTTCAGTTCTGGAGATTGTTCTTCATATGTTTTGCCTGTTAATTCTTCTGTTTTTTGGATGATTGGCATAAAAAGATCAGTTTCAAAAACAGACTCTTTATCTTGCATAATAGCGCAAAGGCGTTCGAGACCCATGCCGGTATCAACACCTTTTTGTTTGAGTGGTTTGAGTGAACTATCAGTTTGTTGATCAAACTCCATGAATACGAGATTCCATATTTCTAAAAAGCGGTCGCACTCACATGCTGGTCCACATTCGGCGTTGGAGCATTCGTCGCTTTCTGGTCCACGATCAATAAAAATTTCGGTACATGGTCCGCATGGGCCGATGTCTCCCATTTGCCAAAAGTTTTCTTCTTTGCCAAGGCGATGAATTTTTTCTGTTGGCATCCCAATAACTTTGCGCCAAATATCATATGATTCATCATCTTTCACAAAAACGGCTACATGTAGTTTTTCAACAGGTAGCTTCATATCATTGGTCATGAATTCCCATGCCCATTTGATTGCGTCTTCTTTGAAGTAATCACCAAATGAGAAATTGCCCATCATCTCAAAAAATGTAAGATGACGTTTTGTAAAACCAACATTATCCAAGTCGTTATGTTTTCCGCCGGCGCGAACACATTTTTGGATGCTCACTGCACGTGTATAACTTCGTGTTTCTTTTCCCAAAAAAACATCTTTGAATTGATTCATACCTGCATTTGCAAAAAGAAGCGTTGGGTCTTGAGCAGGTATTAAGGAAGAACTTGGTACTTTGGTATGATCTCGATCAATAAAAAATTTAAAAAACCGATCTCGAATTTCAGTGGATTTCATGCGGTCCTTTATCTTGGCATTTCGTTTTATTCAAGATACTTTTTTTTGGGATTTGTATCAAATAGGATGCTTATTGTGCTTGGTATGCCAAATAGAGGGCAATGGAGCCCGCAACTGCAGCGTTGAGGCTTTCTGCACCTCCAGGCATTGGCAATGTCAGTTTTTCATCACAGTTGGCAACCCGTTCTTCGGGAATACCGTGTGCTTCAGAGCCGACCACCAAAAGTGTATGTTTAAAATCAATTTCGGCAGGTTTTTTTCCTCCTGCAATGGTAAGTGCACAGAGCTTGTTTTTCCCTTTGTGAGTTTGTAGTTTATCCCAGCTCCACTGAAAGATCGATACGATGCCAATAGTGCCGGCTGAAGCTTGCACAACTTTGGGGCTCCATGGATCAGTTCCTTGGATAATAACGATCGATTGTGTGTTGAGCGCTGCTGCGGTGCGAATTAAAGTGCCCATATTGCCTGGGTCGGAAATTTGGGCAAGCACGATGCCGGCCCCCAATGTGTCTGGAGAGGGCTCTGGTGGAATGGGAAATACTCCGACGATACCGCTTGGTGTGGAGGTGCTACTGATCTTTTCCATAACATGATCTTCAACCAGATATATACGGTATTCATCAACTAGTTTTTGTGCATCAGAAACTCTATTTTCGGTCACATACAGTGCCTCAGGGAGGTTATTGCTGTGGATGAGCGTTGAGACGGAACGAAGCCCCTCAGCGATGAATTGCTGGTGCTTAGCGCGGTATTTCTTGTTATGAAGCGATGCCGCGTGCTTGATAGCAGGATTGGTTCGTGAACTGATTGTTTTCATGGCTGGATATCCTTTATATATATAGCCCTCAGGATACCTTTTCCATGTAAATAGGGCAAATTTCGGCCTGAGAGGGCTTTTGACAAAACCCGCTATTTTACCGATACTTAAAGAAGATAACGGAGATACGATAAATCAAGGATTTAATTATGATGAGAAATTCAATGAAGTTACGAGTGGCGCTTGCAATGAGTATGCTTGTTTCGCCAGTATACGCAGGAAAAACAGTTGATTATGCATGCAAAACTGCAAAAGTGGCTGGGCATGCAGTAACGGCAATAGGTGGTGGTTTGATAGGATTTTGTTATTTTAATGACCTTAAAGAAAGATGCCGTACATGGTGCAATCGTGACGGACGGTTTTATGGTCAGCGAAGTTTATTTGATTGGGTTATAGATACCAAATGTGGTGCTAGAAAAGATGACGTCATTGCACTTTTTGCATTGCCTCTTGTTTATTCCGGACTTTCTGGCCTTGATCGAGAGTTACTCATACGCGAACGTGTCAAACAACTTTTTGATAGAGTGATGAAGAGATCTGGACAAGCTGCCAAAAAATAAAAAAGACGTAAAAGGGTAGTTTTATGAACTGTCGAATGATGATTGGCTTTTTGTGCGTGGTGAGCATTGTCGCGAATTTTTCTTATGCTCACGAATCAAATGGGATACGCAAAATAGTTCGAATTGCATGGTACGCCGCGCAAACTGGTGCGGGGTATTGTTTTTTAGATCGGTTTCATCGCACAGCAATGAGTAGCTTATATCCATGTGATATTATCAAAGCTTGCTGGCGTGATAAAAGGGGTGTTGGTTCATGTGGTGTTGCGAGTGTGACGCTGTTATGGCACGGCCTTTCTGGCTTGGATAGAGAGCTTCGTATTCGTGAGTTTCTCAAAAGGCAATTCAAAACAGTTCGAAACAAATAAGCAATTTCTGTTTTTTATCGCATGTGATACAATTGGCCGTCTAATATAATAGGCGTTTATATAAAATATAGTATGTATATGCGACACGAATACCAATCTGATTCTCACGCTCCTTTTCCCATTCAAAGCAATGTTCCATTGGCAGACAAAAATTGGTTTCAAACGGGTGGCAATGCCCGTTTTTTTATTGCACCTGAGACGGTGCAGCAGTTTGCGGATGCGGTGGCATATGCGCATGATATACGTATCCCAATATTTCTTTTGGGAGCTGGTGCGAATGTGTTGATCAGCGATGAAGGATTTGATGGTTTGATTGTAAGGCCGAAGTTGCAATCGATTACGCATCAAATAATTAACGAAAGTTTCGCAGAGGTAACCGCTGGCGCGGGAGTGGCGATACAAGGTCTCATTACGTATTGCCTTGATCATCAACTGCTTGGCCTTGAGGTGTTTAGCGGGATTCCCGGTACGGTTGGTGGTGCGGTGTTTATTAATCTCCATTATTTTCGATTTTTTATTGGTGATTTTTTGATTCGTGCGCAGATTGTGCATGCGCAGACAGGTGCGCTTGAGACGGTGGATCGTGACTGGTTTGCATTTAGTTATGATCAATCACGATTACACGATGGAACTTATTACGTTGTCTCTGCGACATTCCGACTCAAACGGGTTGGAAAACTGGAGACGGCATATGCGTGTGGAAGACGGGATGAGATTATTCGTCAGCGGGCGAGCCGTTATCCCACCTCACGCACATGCGGGAGTTTTTTTAGAAATTTTCATGATCATGAAGTGATGATTGAAGATAATGGAAAAAAAATGGTGTATGTTGCCTATTATCTTGATAAAATAGGAGTAAAGGGTCAGTTGCGTATTGGAGGTGCGCAGGTATCATATCAGCATGCGAATATGATTGTGAACACAGGCAATGCAACAAGCAGTGATATTATTGCCGTGGCGCGCAGCATGCAGGAGCTAGTGTATGAGCAGTTTGGGATTGTTCCGCAGCCAGAGTGTCGGCTAGTGGGATTTAAAACATATCCATTACGTACGATGAAAGACAAAACAGTATGACAAATGAATTAGTCCTTCTCTTTCAAATTATAGTGATAGCAGTTACTGCCGTCGTTTCTTTGCGTTTAGGAAAAGAGGCGCTCGTTGCATTTACAGTCCTTCAGATGGTGCTTGCGAACTTATTTGTTATTAAGCAAACCACCTTATTCGGATTTGATGCTACCACAGCTGATGCGTTTGCTGTTGGCTCACTGCTTGGGTTTAACTTGTTACAGGAATTTTTTGATCGAAAAGTTGCAAAAAAAACAATTGCTACCACCTTTGTCATCTTGGCATTTTATGCCATCATGTCGCGGGCTCACTTAGTGTATATTCCGAGTGTAGTTGATAAATCTCACGACTTCTTTGTTCCTATTTTTTCAGTCGTGCCGTGGTTGGTGGTGGGATCAATGGTCGTTCATATGATTGCTCAGATTATTGATTTTTTTGTGTATGGTGCATTGCAAAAGATCTTTGCACGCTGGCTCGTGGTTCGAAATTACATAGCATTGATTTGTAGTCAAATTGTTGACACAGTGCTCTTTACGATTTTTTTAATGATGCTTGGTATTGTGACCAATTTTGTGCATATCGTTGTGATCAGTTTTTCCATTAAATTTTTGATTACACTTATTTCAACACCACTTATTGTTACCATGGCCAATCGGTACGCGAAACGTTAAACCAAAGGATCCTATGGGGGGAACACCATTTAAATTTGAGTTGATTCATCAATCGAAAAAATCTCGTGCCCGTGTGGGTAAAATTCATACGCCACATGGCATTATTGATACGCCCGGATTTGTGGCTGTTGGTACGAACGCAACGCTCAAGGCGCTTGATACCAAAATGGTCCATGAGATTGGTTTGCAACTTATGTTTTGCAATACGTATCATCTTATGTTGCAACCAGGAACAAAACTTATTAAAAAGGCGGGTGGGCTTCATGCATTCATGAATCGAACAATGCCACTCATCACCGATTCGGGTGGGTTTCAAGTTTTTAGTTTGATGTACGGCACGGTGAAAGATGAACTGAAAAGCAAGGGGCAAAAAAAGGGTGACAATGCCGTATTGCGTGTGAATGAAGATGGGGTGTTGTTTCGATCATACCGTGATGGCTCACCTGTCCTTTTAACGCCAGAACTTTCCGTGCAGGCGCAAAAAGATTTGGGTGCCGATATTATCATTCCATTCGATGAGCTGCCGCCTTATCACGTTGATCAAAATAAACTGATCGAATCGCTCCATCGTACGCATCGATGGGAGGCGCGCTCACTTGCTGCGCACCGAAAAAATATCAATAACCAGGCAATGTATGCAGTCATTCATGGTGGCATTGATCCTGAGTTGCGAGCACTGAGTTGCAAAACGCTCACGAACCTTCCGTTTGATGGATTTGCAATTGGGGGTAGTTTAGGCAAAACAAAAGAGCAGATGATTACGATGTTGCAAAATATGATGCCGTTACTTCCAACCGACAAACCAAACCATCTACTTGGTATCGGTGATCTCTATTCTCTCGAACATTGTATTCAGCTTGGCGTCGATACGTTTGATAGTTCGCACCCAACTCGCTTGGCGCGTCATGGAACCTTTTTTACAAAACAAGGGTTGGTTAAAATAAGAAATAGTGCGCACAAGCAGTCGTTCGAGCCGATCGATGCTACCTGTACCTGTATGGTATGCAGGAATTATACGAGGGCGTATTTGCAACATTTATTCAAGGCAAAAGAGATGACGGGATATACGTTGGCGACGATTCACAATCTTCATTTTATGGTCGAGCTTATGCAGGGGTATCGTGAACGGATCGCGAGGGATGAGTTATGATTTATCCGACGGCCGTTCTTTCCAGTTCCACCACTTGAGCAGTTCTGGATCGTGATTGGTTTGTGATGCGTAGTAGACTGCGCAGCGAAAGACATAGAGCATGCATCGATCAACATGTTTCCCTTGATACTGGCACAGTTGCTGGTATAACGATTCCGGATCTTGATCTTTTAAATCTGAGATTGACCGCAATCCAATATTCCATAAATCTTTTGCTATTTCTTTGCCAACACCGGGAATATTTTGAAACTCTTTTAATATCGGATTCATGATCTGTTCCTTGGTATATCCAGGCTTTATTGTATCAAAACAGTGCTGATAGCTCAACGTCTGCGCATTGGTTTTGCCCAAATCTTGCATAGAAATTACTGTTTTTGATAGGGTATTGCAATGTGTGACATATAAAGATGATTCAGTTGATTTTCAATCGCTTCTTTGAGAGCGGATTTGGGAACACAAAAAGAACTTGCATAAATGTGAGGCTGTGTTATGAATCGTAGAAGTAATAGAATATATATCGGTTAACCTTTTAGTCCAGAGGAGAGTCTATGAGGCATTATTTCGTTGAGCTCATGGGCACATTTTTTTTAACCCTAGCTGTTGCCATTACGGGTAACCCAATTGCCATTGGGTTTATGTTTATGGCCATGTACTACGTTGGTGAGGGAGTATCAGGCGGATACTATAACCCTGCACTGGCTGTAGCAGCTTGGATGCGCGGTGTGCTGAAAGTCGAAGAAGCTCTAATCTATGCAGGTGTACAATCAATCGGTGCATTTCTTGCTATTTGGTTCTTCAAAGCATTGACAGGTGATGTATTTATGCCAGGGATGGTGGCTGACCTTTCCATGGGTATGGCTATTAGCATCGAAGTGCTTCTTGCTTTTGTTTTTGCATTGGTATTGCTCTCAGTGGCAACATCAAAAGAGTACAAAGGCAGCGTGGTAAATGGTGCTGTAATGGGTATGACACTTGCTGCTCTTCTTTATGTCGGCAGTGGCATTATTAACCCAGCAATCGCAGTTGGTGCATACCTTGGCCAATTGTTCAGCGATGGCGGAGCACTTTCACATGACCTGCTCTTCGTATACATTTGCAGCCCATTAGTTGGTGGTGCATTTGCAGCGCTTGTTTACGATTATATACATAAAAAATAAGCACAGTGGCACAGGCTTTTGTAGATCGTAATGATGCTGGAAGGCAGCTTGCACAAAAGTTATTAGCATATAAGAATGATCCTGATGTAATTGTGATAGGCTTGCCGCGTGGAGGCCTAGTTCCAGCAGCAGAGGTTGCAAAAGAGTTACACGTGCCGTTAGATATCGTGGTGCCCCGGAAAGTCGGGGCACCTTTCAATTCTGAGCTTGCTGTTGGAGCCGTGACGCAAGATGGCGAGATGGTATGGAATGAGCAGCTTGTTAAAAGTTTCCACATAAACCCTGAAGACGTAGCGGATACGATTAAAGAGCAGCAGGCAGAATCACAACGCCGTTTACAGCTCTATCGCCAAGGACGGCCTCCTTTAATTCTCAAAAATAAAATAGTAATTCTCGTTGACGATGGCATTGCGACTGGTGCGACGATGCGCGCAGCGATTGCCTATGCCAAAAAGCAGGAGGCACGAAAAATTGTGGTTGCCACGCCGGTTGCTACCGTGAATATCCTTGAGCAGATTGAGCAGGAGGTTGATGAAGTTGTCTCTGTCTTATTTCCCAAAACTTTTTTGGGCATTAGTGCCTTTTATGAATCATTTCCTCAGACCAGGGACGAAGAGGTCATTGCGCTGATGCAGCAGTAGCTATGGTCTCATCTTGTATGAATTCCGAGATTCCGTTGCTTTTTCCCGCTAAAATTGGGTATTATAAGAGTAGATAGAGGGGAAAACGTGTAATTTTTGAGGGAACCAATATGAAGAAGAAATCCTTATTATTCAGTTTTGTATTCAGTATGGTGTTTTTGGGTATGGGCCTGCGGTGTGTTGCTGCGCAAGAACAAGTTGTTGCGGCTATGCAAACGAAGCTATCGGCATTTTCTCGATTTTCGCAATGGATGAAAAAACATTCAAAAGCGGGAAGGGATGATATCCTATTTTGTGGGAGTATGGTAATAAAAAGGTACGTGGCCAAGAGGTAACACCTTCCGAAACCAAGCGTGCAAAGCTTATTGCTGTTCGAATAGATCTAGCGCTGATATTTGTTATAGCAGTGATTATAGTTATTTGGGGGGGAATTCGCGTGGGGCGATGGTTGATGGAAAAGCAGCAAAGAATATTGGATGATTTACCTTCCGCTGTATGGAGAAGAGACACAAGAGCAATATGAAAACTTGCCCAGGACTTTAGGGATCAATTCGTTGCAGTGCAGCCAGATCTTTTCTTTCGTGAAAGTTCTAGAAGTCTTCTTAAGATAGAGCAGGCGTTGCAAAGCGCTGGTAATGATGTTGAGATGGCCGAGTTGCTTTTGCAACAGTTTATACCTTCCATGACCCTACAAAACGAACGGGCTCTTTTTCAGAATCCCTTGCGGACTGCTGCATTTCACGAAAGAGGGGAGATGGTTGATCTATTACTTTCGCATGGTGCCAACCCGACAGATGCTATGAATTCTATACGATCAACCAAGATGGCGCGTTTGCTTATAGGCAGAGGTGCTCGGGTGAATAAGAGGGACGCGTCGGGTATTACTCCTCTTAACTCTGCAATGCGCTGGATAGAATTCGGAGCAGATACTAGCGATCTGATACGATATCTATTATTGGAAGGTGGTGCAGATCCAACAATGGCTAATAGAGACGGCACAACTCCTTTGCAAGCGGCAGATGGGATATCCATTGAAGGTATCAGAAATAATGTGAGACGAATGCTGAACGAGGCAATAGCTCAAAGAAGTGGAGCGGCCGCTGCTGCGAGCGGCATATAAATTTGGGTCTTCTTATCAAAATAAGATGCAAACATTGTTGCATATAAATTTGCAGTAATTCTTTTCCTGTCTTTATGCATCGAATTCTCATTCTTTGAGCAAAATTGAAGCTTATTTAAATTTCACGTATTATGATAAGAAATTCTTATTAATGGTATAAAACTGATTTAGGTTTTGTAATGAAAATTTCGATAGCATGGATTTTTGATCACATTGATGCGGATGTTACCGGCATTGATGTGCCGAAACTTATTGATCGTTTCAATGATACAACCGCAGAAATTGAGGGGTATCACGAGGTAAAACTGGACCTCGCGCAGTTTACGCTTGCGCGTGTGAAATCGTTTGCCAAACAGGTAACGGTTCATTCTCCTGAATGGGATGAGGAGATTAAACTTGCTATGCGTGACGATGCACTGGAAGATGATTGGTATCTGATCATCAAACGAAAAAACGCATATGATTGGGCAACAACGGTCGATCTCGGTGGAGACAAAGATATGGTGTTACCTGCGCTTGAAGTTCCTGCATCGATGCAAAAAGGCGGTTGGAAAAAAAGGTATGAAGCGCATGATTATATTTTCACCGTTGATAATAAATCGATTACGCATCGGCCCGATTTGTGGGGGCATCGTGGCTTTGCGCGTGAGATTGCTGCGATACTTGATCTTCCGTTCAAACCGATTGATGATTTTATTTCCTCTCACAAAATAAAAACATATGACGAGTCTGATCCTGCCGATAAAGATGCTCCGATCAGTATTACGATTGAAGATAAGGATAAGTGCCGACGGTTTGCAGGGCTGTATATGCCAACAATTGCAATGCGGCCGTCATTGTTGTGGATGGCTACACGATTAGCCCGTGTTGATAGTCGTTCAATTAATGCGGTTGTTGATTGTACAAACTATGTGATGCTTGATCTGAGTCAGCCGATGCATTCATTCGATGCGGCGCAGTTGAAAAACAAAGCAATCAAAATACGATCAGCACAGAATAAAGAAACACTAACGATACTCGATGATCAAGTGCTCGAGCTGTGCTCAGAGGATTTGGTTATTTCTGACGGTGATCAGCCGGTCGCGCTTGCGGGTGTGATGGGCGGCAAACGATCTGGTATCGGTTTGGATACAACGTCCATATTTTTGGAATCGGCAAATTTCGATGCCACTACTATTCGTAGGACAGCGCAGCGGTATAAGATTCGCACGGAGGCATCAGCCCGTTTTGAAAAAAGTTTGGATCCAAATCAAAATACAATTGCGATAGAACGGTTTTTAAAATTACTTGATGATGCGAAGATACCATATAAAGCTGCGGGACATATGGCATCAGTTGGCGAGAAGGCGCAGCCGCTTGAGCTTGAAGTTTCCCAGTCGTTTATTGAATCACGATTGGGAGTTACGGTTGCTTCGCGTTTTATTGTTGATACGTTGCAAAAGATATCATTTGAAGTGGATGAAATGCAGAGCGATGATTCAACAATATATCGTATTGTAGTGCCGACATTCCGGTCGACAAAAGATGTGATGATCAAGGAGGACATTGTTGAAGAGGTTGGTCGATTTTACGGATATAGTACGATTCCATTCGTGTTGCCACTTATTGAAACGAAACCATCATCGAATCAAGCAGTACATCAGATTCAGCATATTAAGCGTTTATTGGCATACGGACTATCGATGCGGGAACTCTATTCGTATTCCTTGTTTGATGAATCATTTTTGAGATCGATAAAATGGGATCCAGGAGATACGGCGACAATAAAGGAGCCTGTTTCTGAAAATTGGTGTCGCTTAGTGACAACGCTGAGCCCTCATCTGTTGAAAGCAGTGCAAATCAATAGTGTTGACCATGATGAGTTGCGGTTTTTTGAATGGGCGCGATGTTGGCAAAAAGAAGGTCAGACTATAAATGAAAAAAAATCGCTTGCCGGTATTTTCTTTGATAAGAAAAATCCAATCGATTTTTATGCAGCGAAGGCATTATTGGGACAACTGTTTACGATGCTCAAATTACCAATCCAGTGGCAACATGTTGATGAACTGCCATATCCATGGTTTGATGCTTCACATTCGGCAGCGTTGTTACATGAAGGGAAATCTATAGGGATTGCCGGGCTTGTTGATCCGCTATTTTGGAGATCAGTTGCTGAAGGATACGCATTTATTTTTGAACTGAATGGCGATTTTCTTGAACAGTACGTCAGCCCTGCTAATCGATTTGTTTCGTTGCCAAAATATCCTGCTGTTGAACGGGATATTAGCATGTTGGTTCCCCTTTCATTAACCGTCCAAGAGTTGACGCACATTATCAAGAATGTGACCGATCATATTGTTCAGGTACAACTGCTAGATCTGTTTCAGAAAAAAGAGTGGAAAGATCATCGATCACTTACGCTCAGGTATATGATGCGGGATGCGAAAAAAACGATGACAAAAACGGAAGTTGATCGGATTCATGCACATGTAACCAAAGCAGTGGAATCTGCAGGAGTGACAATACGATGAGTATCGCAAAGCGCGCATGGGGGTATGGCCTGCTTGGTGTGTTACTCATTTTCATTGATCGTATGACGAAGCATGTGGCACTTGCTTGGTGTGAGCAAAAGCAAGCATTTAATGAGTACATTGCGTGTGAGGTAGTATACAACCGTGGCGTTTCGTGGGGTTTGTTTCATTCTCATGTATCGACTGTATTTGTTATTGTAACAGTGAGTGTCATATTCCTGACGATTGGATTGTTGTGGTATGCGATTACCCGTTTTCGCGCAGGACACATGATTCTTGGCGAACTGCTTGTTCTTGCTGGTTCTTTTTCAAATATTTTTGATCGTGTTGTATATCGCGGTGTGATCGATTTTCTTGAATTTTCATATCGAGGATGGTGCTGGCCCTCTTTTAATGGCGCGGATGTATGCATTGTTATTGGGGTATTTATTATGATTGTGGAGTATTATAAACGATGAATATGACGCGTTGGTGTGTACGTTTTTCAACATTAGGCCCAGTGGGACGTTTTTCTGCTTCGGGGACTTTCGCAACTCTTTTAAGTTTGCCTCTTGTATATTCTTTTCACGCACTGTTTCCAAATCAGATTGCGTATCTTGGTGGTGTTGTGGTGGTGTTTGTGTTTGGAATGATGGTCGTCTCGAAAGCGTTATCTTCTTTGAAACGACGTGACGATCCATCAGAAATAGTGTTTGACGAACTTGTCGGATGCTTGCTTGTATTTTGGGGAATTACACTTTCCACACAGTCTGTGGTGGTTGGCTTTTTGATTTTTCGTGCATTTGACATCATCAAGTTTGGATGGGTTAAAAATTCGGAAGACCTTGCTGGTGCATGGGGAGTAATGAGTGATGATGTGGTGGCGGCGTTACTGACAAATATTATATTGCGTTTACTATTTTGACCTATGTATCAACTTATTTCTCGAGCGTATCGTGCGATTACACATGTTCTTGCTCCGCCATTTTGCGCGCGGTGCAAATTATTTTTACATGAGCAGAAGATTCTTTGCGAGCGCTGTGTACGGCGTATTAAGCCAGTTGTATCACATACGTTGGAGGTTACGAAAACAAAGAAGGTGCCTGTTCTGGCAATAGGCGCATATCAACAGCCGCTCAGTTCGTTGATTTTGGCAAAGAGTAGTTCACAGCGCGTGGTAAGTACGCAATTGGGAATGTTGCTATGGCAGATGAGTAATGTGCGCGCAGTTCAATATGATTATATTGTTCCTATTCCGTTACATTGGACGCGCTATGCATGGCGCGGGTATAACCAGTCGACAGAGATTGCGCGCGTAATCTCATTACAGAGTAAAAAACCGATGGTGAACCTTTTACGGCGAACCAAGCAAACACCATATCTGACCTATTATTCTTCTGAGGTGCGCAGCAGTACGATGCACGATGCGTTTGTATTGCGTGGCAATGTGGATCAGTATAGAGGTAAACATCTCTTGTTGGTTGATGATGTGATGACAACGGGGGCGACGCTTAAAGAAGCGGCCAAGACACTTTGGAAACTCAGGCCGCTTTCAATAACTGCGGTCGTTATTGCTCGCGTTGTTCGGTGAATAAGAGGGTGGTCTGGGGCATATCGTGAATTTGTCAATTTTTGATTCTATGCTATTCTTACACACTAGTTGTAGTAAATAGTTGATATTTCCCTTACATAATCATAAAGAGGATGCCATGAAGGTACAAAAAAATTTAAGAAACAATGTTGCATATGTGCTGACTATTGGCATGCTCATGTTTTTGCCAGGATGTCGTTTTGTTGATTGGATGAAAGAAAAATTTGGCGGATCACCAGCGCCTACGTCTGAAGAAGTTGGCGCGGCAGGTATGGCAGCTGTATCAACCCCTGCAGATGGTTCAGCAGTTTTGGTTACGATTGCAGGAAAACCATTAATTACACAAAGTATGCTTGATGCTGAAAAACAAAAGTTGATTGCTTCCAATCCTCAGCTACAAGCAATGATCTCATTAATGGATGAAAAGCAACTCAATAGAAATCTGGTTGATGGTATGGCAAGTCGAGAAATTATTCGCAAATATGTAGTGGATAATAAGGTTGATACATCAGATAAGTATAGAAAAGATTACGAAATGGTGTTGCAACAGGTGAAAGACGCTTTGAATACCCGCTACTTCATGGATGCATTCGCCGTGAGCGTTGCTGACAATGAAATTAAGAAATTTTATGATGAAAATAAAGATGCAATTCCAAACTTGCTTCTCTCTCGCGGTGGTGTAGAGGCTATTGCGCTTTCATTCGACACAGAGAAGGCAGCAAAAGATTTTGAGGCTAAAGCAAAAGGGCTAAAAAACAATGTTACCCAAGCAGCAAAAGAAGTTGGTCTTACTGAAAAAGTGAAAGACTTTAAATTGGTGAATGAGCAAAGCCTGGGTATTGATCCTGAGTTGCGTGATAAGATTATGGATATCAAATCGGTTCCTTCGGTCTCAACACTCAAGATAGGCAAGGAATATTGGGTTGTTGCTGCCAATAAGAAAGAAGCACCAAAATATCGAGAACTTGATCAAGTGAAAGATGAGCTGAAACAGTTGATCGAAAAAGAAAAAACAATGAAAAAGTTCGAAGAAGAGGTTGCTCGCCTGAGGAATGAATACAAAATAGAGATCGATGAAACATTTTTTGCTGATCGAGTTGATAATGCCGCTGCAGTGCAGGCAGCTGCAGATGAAGAGAACCCAGAAGATGCTGCCATGGCTGTAACAATGGCAGGCGCTGCAACTGATGCAAATGATGAACAGCCTGCAAAACCAAAAACGAATCTTGCATAAATAAAGAATTTCTCACAAAAAGGGAACCTGAATGGTTCCCTTTTTTTTTACTTCTTTTATACTAAGGATCATGTTTTTGCAGAGGGTTTTATTATGAAAATGTATTATTACGGTTCGCTTCTTTTATTTTTTGTCTTTGTGATGTGTGATGCGAAGGATCAGCAACAACTTCCCTCCTCCGCGTTTCTGATTGATACGGTGCAGGCTGTTATTTTTGGGCAAGATGGGACGCAAGTTCTTACTCGTTCTGATGTGACGCGGCCGAGCTTATCTGGTGTGCCGCAATCGTTAGATGATCTTATTTTCGAACGGCTTGTTTTTGGGGATGCACAAAAATACAAAATTATTCCCGATGAAGAGGCGGTTGATAAATATCTTGCTATGGTACAGAAGGAAAATAATCTGACGCTGGATCAGCTCAAGGATGTGTTTGCTTCAGCAGGGTATACGTATGAAGAAGGGCGTGAGCAGTTCAAGCGATTGCAAACGGTAAACTCAATGCTTGACTTTAAAATACGCTCACAGGTGATTGTTCCGAAAAAACAAGTGGAAGAATATTATGAGCAAAATCCTGTTGTGAAGGAAGCAGAGTATCATGTACAGTATGGGTTTTTGCCGTATATGAATGAAAAAAAAGAAGCACAGGCAAAGGCTTTGCGTTATATGGCCCGTACAGGCAAAGAAGTTCGTGGTATTCAATGGAGCGATCCATTTTGGGTTAAAAAAAGTGAAATCGCTGATGATAAGGAGTTTCTCCTTTCAATGAATGCTGGCGATATTTCAGTGTCTAAGAATCGTGGCAATGGGTTTGAGATCTATAAAATGGTCGACAGGCATGATGAGTATACTGAGCCCCTTAATGAGCGGTATCATGAAATTGCAGATATCTTGCGGCGGCCTGTGTTTGAAGATCTGATGGAGAAATACAAAAAAAATCTGTTTGATTCGGTGTCGATCCTACATTTTTAGCTAGGCTACGATTCTTCATCCACATCAAGGAGCGCCATTGTTTTTTCAAGTAAAATTTCTTTTTTATCTCGGAGCTCCGGCTTGCTTTCAAAATATGTTTGGAGCAGTGTGCGCGTATCCATGCTGACATTCATAGATTGCATGCGTTGCGTACGAGTTACAATCGGGCGAACGGGAATAATGCCGACCAAATCAAGTGCTTTATCGCATGCTTGTTGAACAGCTTTTAAATCGACACAATCTTTTTGGCCTTCCGGAATATGATAAATAATTTTTACGATGGCGTTTGTAATATCATGGTTTTGGATGGCAGCAATGAGCTGTTCGGTTTGTGATTGTTCTGTGTTGAGTTTTACATCGATTTGAATGAATGGGCGAGTTGGTACTGGAATGAATTGGTACTGAGTGTCCTGTTTTTTTGAAATAGATACCAAACAAAAACCTTTCTCTTCTTTTCGTTCTCCAAAATCGATCCGTTCTATTGAGCCCGAATACACAATTGGCGTGCCATTGGGGTTGAGATTTTGATGGCGATGCAGATGGCCGAGTGCAACGTAATCAAATGGTTCAATTGCAAGCTGTGACGGTAAAAAGAGAGGATCTGTTCCATACACCGCACGTTTTTCTGATCCGGAAAAAACACCAGAGCTGACGGTTAGATGACTCGCCAACACAGCTGGCATGGAAGGATCAAGTTTTTTTGCGTGATCTTGAATAATTTGTACGACCGCTTGTGAGATGTAATCGGTAATAGACGCAGATGATTTGTGTTCTTGTGAAAGTGAAATGTTGTTTCGTGTTGGCCATGGAATGCCAACAATATTGATGAGACCATGTTGTGTTTGCAGCTGTATTGTAGTTGGTTTGGAAATAACATGGAACGTATCGAGAGGAAACTCGCTAAAGAGATCAAGTGCATTCGCTTTGCCGAAGCTCAGCGGATGATCATGGTTGCCCACAATAATCACAACTGGAATGTTTGCATCGTAGAGCCGTAAAAAGCATTGGATGAGCATGCGCTGTTGTGTCTGGCTTGGATGCGCTGTTTTATATGCATCGCCACAAAAAAGGAAAAAATCAACCTTCTGCTCAATAGCATGATCTATGCACGTATTAAGAGCGGTTACAAAATCTAATAACCGGGAATGAATGCCGGTTGCCGGATCAATCCTGCCATAATTTTCCATACCAAAATGAATGTCGGCTGTGTGTACAAATTTAATCATGAGTTTGTTGTATTATTACTTTGTAGTTGGAGGATTATAATGTGATTTTATTGCGCCAACGAAAAGAAGCGGCGGCTTTGTTTCTTGTACGGTAGTGGGTGCAGTAGCATCCTGGTGATGTAATTTTTTTGCATATCCTTCTTTATTAACCTGTTTTGCGCGAGCAATCGCGAGGGCCAATTCTGGGACGTCATGTGTAATCACGGAACCTGCAGCGGTGAACGATTTTTTTTCAATCGTGACGGGAGCGACAAGACTGTTGTTGGTTCCGATGAATGCATAATCTTTGATGTGCGTGGTATGTTTTTCTTTTCCGTCATAATTGCACGTAATCGTTCCGGCTCCGATATTGACGTATGAGCCTATCTGAGCATCGCCAAGATAGGATAAATGTTTGGCTTTTGTATGATCACCAATTGAAGATCGTTTCATCTCAACAAAGTTTCCCACATCGCACTGCGTTCCGATGGTTGTTTTTTCCTGAATGTGTGCAAACGGCCCGATGATACTTTTTGCTCCCACCGTTGTGTGGCGGAGAATAGAATGTGGTTCTACGCGAACATTATCACCGAGGTTTGTATGTTCAAGGATTGAAAAAGGGCCGATGGTGCAATTCTTTCCGATCACCGTTCCATTTAAAAGATGAGCACTACAACCGATGATGCTTCCGGGACCGATTTCAATATCAAGATCCATATGTACGCTTTGTGCTGCAGAAAATCTGACGCCGCGAGTCATCCAATATTTAATGAGTTCAGAACGTTTAATCTGTTCTGCTGCCCATAGTTCTTGAAAGGAGCTGACACCTCGTACACGATCGAATGGTACTGATAACACAGATACTTTTTGATTTTCACGGCTTGCGATGTTGACGAGTTCTGAAAGATGAAACTCTCCCGTTTGTTCTTTGCGGTTTACCCGATCGATATATTGCTCTAAGTACTGTCTAGAAAATAAATATATCCCACCATTAACACAACAATGGTCTTGCGCGGTTTCGTGAGAAAGTTCTTGGGGCGTTCGAATGAAAACACCTTTGTCTGTTTTAATAACCTGACTATATTCGCTTCCTGAAGGATCACCGTTATGTGCAGAGACAAACGTTACTGCAGAACCCGTTTCCTTATGTTGTTTATAGAGTTGTTCTATTACGTCTGCAGTGAGCAGAGGTATGTCTGCTTTCATGATGAGAATGTCGGAATTTGTCCAGTGTGCTTTGGTAAACTTTGCTGCGTGTGCGGTGCCATGTTGCTCGGGTTGTTCAACATATACAATCTTATTTGGACAAGCAGCTTCGACTATCTGTTTTATTCGGTCTGCCTGGAACCCGGTAACGAGCGTGGTGGGGATTGAAAGCGTGTCGAGCACAGAAAGTGGATATAGAATAATTTCTTGCCCGCATAATTTTTCAAGAAGTTTTGTTTTGCCAGAATTGAATCGTTTCGCTTTGCCTGCTGCAAGAATAATTGCCTGCATGTCTCTGATCATGGGCTACCTTTCTTGGATTGTATATCGTGAAGAATAGTGTTCAAAATTGTATCACATTGAATTGTTAAGTCTATAGTATACCAGGAGTTGCAAGAGCAAGGGTGCAGGGTAAAAACTTTTCAAAATTAGATAATACGGTATTATATACGCAAGCACTATCTTTTGTGAGTAGTCACTGAACGGAGAGATGGCAGAGTGGACGAATGCGGCCGCCTCGAAAGCGGCTATCTCACGAAAGTGGGATCGGGGGTTCGAATCCCCCTCTCTCCTCCATAAAGATTGTTTATTTGTGTGGCTGTGGAGTGTGGTGAGTTGCTAAGGATGTGAGTACAATATGATCAGCATAACGATAGGCAGGAATAGAGCGATGCCAAGAACAAAAGTATGGTACACGGTAATTTTCGTGGGGGCATTCGTATCGCACGCTGTAAACGCTATGGTGTTTGACAACCGGTTTCTCCCATTATTTCAACGGCCGCGTCTTACGGCAGATGGCACAAGGTCGGAATTTTCAGCCCAATGTTTTATAACGACAGCAAATAATTCGTTTAATGAGATGCAACAAAATATTCCACTCGCAGAAATTTTTGGAAAGTTTGATCAAGTTGAATTAGCAAAAGGGATTGTTGCGTTGGGGTGTCCAAATCCAATACCATCGGAATTTCAGTCTATCTTTAAAATTCCGTGGGAAGTATCGGGCAAACGGCAAGCACAAGGGGTTGCATTTGCATGGCATCAATCCATTACCAATTGGTTATCAACAGGATTTTCATGGCTATTTATGCGAGTGGCATCGAGGCATGAGTTTAAGTTAGATGCGATCAATATTGAGCGACATATTTCGCTCAGGACGGGTGATGCGATTTTATTAGATGATTCGCGCCGAGCTATGTTGCATGAGGTTGGCATCTGCGAGGGGAGTACCGTGCAGTATGGATTTGGTGATATTGATTGGTATCTTCGCTTTGGCAACATGTGGGAATATACGCTTCGGTTCCGTCGTATTGATGCAGGAGGGCGTTTGGGGCTTTTGATACCGACAGGTGTTTCGCGGGAAGAACAAAAACCAGCATCGATTCCATTTGGAGGAAATGGGCATTGGGGAATTTATGGTGAGATTGATGCACTGTTTGAACTGAAAGAAGATTGGAAGGCAGGATTTTTGCTGCGCTTGAATAATCGATTTTCTAAAACAAAACTGCATCGAATGCCTGCCGCGCAAGAGCCGAGCATTTTTGGTGCTGCGGTAGGACAAGCGTGCGTTGAACCAGGCGTTACTGCTATTTTTGTGCCATACTTTTTGCTTGAAAATTTACGTCAGGGATTATCGCTTGGTGTGAACTATAACCTTGTATGGCATCAAGAAGATTGTTGGAAAAATGAAAGCGGTTGTCCTGTGCAGTTGAAGGAAGTTGAGCGGCGATCGAAATGGTCGTCGGAATATTTTACGCTTAATGCGTTATATGATTTTGGCAAAGTGAAAGTAAAGCGAGAGTTTAATCCGATCATTTCATTCCAGTGGGATATACCATCAAGTTTATTTTTATCGAGCCGTGTTAATAGGGCACATCGGATTTCAATCGGATTGAACTTTGTATATTAATAAGGAGAGTACATGGCTTCTATAATGAAATTTCTTACAGCGAGAAAGTTATTCAGTATTTTTTCGAACGATATGGCAATTGATCTCGGGACAGCCAATACGGTGATTTACGCACGTAACAAAGGTATTTTACTGAACGAGCCATCGGTGGTGGCAGTTAAAGTGAACACAGATCAAGTACTCGCAGCAGGAAAACAGGCAAAAGAGATGCTTGGCAAAACGCCGGAAAATATTGTGGCATGTCGCCCGATGCGTGATGGAGTGATTGCAAACTTTAAATTAACAGAAAGCATGTTGCGGCATTTTATCAGAGTTGTGCACAACGATCGTCGAACGTTGATCCGTCCACGTATGATCATTGGTGTGCCATCTGGTATTACGCAAGTTGAAAAGCGTGCGGTTGAAGATTCTGCAAAACAGGCTGGTGCGCGTGAGGTGTATACCATTATGGAACCAATGGCCGCTGCAATTGGTTCGGGATTACCGGTCCAGGATCCATGCGGAAATATGATTGTTGATATTGGAGGGGGTACTACTGAAGTTGCAGTGATCTCACTCAAATCGGTTGTTTTTTGCAGATCAGTTCGTGTTGGTGGTGATGAGATGGATGGTGCTATTGTCAGTTACGTGAAGCGCAAATACAATCTTCTTATTGGTGAGCGTACTGCTGAGCGAATAAAAATTGAGATTGGGTCGGCATTGTTTGATGCAAAGGCAGAGCAACAAACGGTAGATGTGAAAGGGCGTGATTTGATAACCGGTGTTCCCAAGACGGTTAAGTTGACAAGTTCCGAGGTGAATGAGGCGCTTCTTGAAATTATTGCAAGTATCATAGACGTTGTGCGTGTGGCATTAGAAAATACGCCACCAGAACTTTCTTCTGATCTTGTTGATAAGGGCATTATGATGGCTGGTGGTGGTTCACTCCTTAGAGGTCTTGATAAGTTGATCTCAAAAGAAACTGGACTGCCTGTTCAGTTGGCAAAAGATCCTTTGTTTTGTGTGGTAAATGGCGCAGGAAAAGTTCTGGAAGAGCTCGACTTCTTTAGAGACGCTCTCATGTCACCATAGGGTATATGTGGTACGATCCAAAGGTATTTTATTACAAAAAAAGTATGGGCAACATTTTTTGCGTGACATGCAGTACGTGCGCGTCATGTTTGATGAGGTTACGCTTACCAAAGAGTCGAGCGTTTTAGAAATTGGCTGCGGCGAGGGGTTTTTAACACGTGCAATTCTGAAACATGATCTTGCTCGGTTGTGGGTCTATGAAATTGATGATCGCTGGGCAGAACATGTGCGCGAAACGATTCCTGACAAACGCTTGAAGGTTATTACAGAAAATTTTTTGGATGCGGATTTAACCGTTCTTTATCCGTACAAGCCATGGACGATTCTTGCGAACTTGCCATATCAAGTGACCTTTCCTATTTTGCATCGATTTCAAGAGTATCGATCACTCATCAAAGAGGGTGTGATTATGATACAGGAAGAGGTTGCCCAAAAGATTGTAAAAACATCTGGCAAAGGGTATGGATTACCGTCTTTGTTTTTCCAGTACTACTTTACGTGGAAACTACTTGAAAAGGTTCCACCCTCGGCATTTTATCCGCCACCAAAAGTTTTTTCTCGCCTGCTCTATTTTAAGCCAAACATTAATCTGAAACCGATTCCAGATCAGGAGATGTTTTGGAAATTTATAAAACATTGTTTCCAGCAACCTCGCCGCACACTGCGAAATAACTTGCAGGGATTGTCGTATCCTCTTGAGCGTATCCCAGAAGATATTTTGCGATTACGTGCTCAGCAGATGAGCATGGATGATTTTCTGAAGGTCTGGGAGCTGGTGAGGAAGTAACTAATTCTTCCTATACGAGCCCATGATTTGCTGGGCATTGCGGATAGCGTCTTGGATATGTGTGTTATAAAGCTCGTCAGAGTAGAGTTCTGGTTGTTGTCTGAGGATAGTATCTTTCAGCGCATGAAGTTTTTTTGGTTGCATGTATGGGATTGTTGAATGGACATGATAGTTGCCCCTATGTCTGAAAAAGATCACATTGTGTTCTGGGCGAATGTCGGCAATAACAGAGTTCTCTGGGTTGAGTGATTTTGAGATTTTATCTGCATGATAGGTGAGTACTGGTACAAGCGAGACAGTTGGTAAAGGATAGAGTGGAAAATGGTCTCGATAACGCATTGGTGTCCAGCCAAAGAACCACAGTTCAAAATGACCTGGCGAGATATCTCGGAGCAATCCTTTTCGTCCATAAACAACAGATGGTTTATTCAGATTTTTTGAAAGTTCAAACTTTTGAGGACAGTTTCTTGCTCGCTCGGTGCATCGGGTTACTTTGAGTTGTATCTGCACGAGCTTATCAGGAAGCTTAAATCCTTTTCGTGGTTTGAATACGCGTGTTGAAAAGATCTGTTTTGGTGCAAAGAAATCAAGTGTTTGAATCATATCTCGCTCAGAATAGAGATTGAATATTTTTTTGAACATTGGGTCATTTATCAAAAAGTCGGTGTCAGTTAAAACTGGTGTGCCCAAGAGTACCAGCTCGTCAATTTTCAGCCTGGAGCGGGGAAACTCTTTTCGTCTGACAAGGCCAAGATTTAAAAGAATATTTCCTCCATGACTGTATCCAATGAGGCGAACTTTAATTTGTGGGTTTTTATACTGCCGTTTTAGCTTTGCAATCTCTTTTTCAAGCGAGACAAAGAGTTGTTTTGAATCAAGATAGCGGCGTTTCTGGCTGAGAAGGCCCGACCAGCCATACGTGTAGTAATGGGTTGTTTTTTGCAGGCCATACTCTTTATTGATCTCTTCTATGACATGGCAAAGACTTGCAGAAGCATTATCTGTTGTGTTCGTGGGATTGACTTGGTGTAGTCCCATGTATTGCATTGCTTGGTTTTTATGAAAGAATTGATCATTACGCATAAGTGCTACCGTTTTCTCGTAGAGTGTGTTCTCAATGTCATCTTTCACAAAGAGCATAAAATTGCTCCACGATACATGTGGCTTGATGCTCATAATGCCGTGGACAAATACATGGAGCCATACTTCTTGTCCGGTAGCTGATGTAGATGTTTTTTGGGTAGAACGATAGAATGCAGAAATTTGCAAACCGATAAGCAATATAGCTAATAAAGAGACGTATAGTTTACTATCACGGAATATGCTCTTCATACTTATTCCTATGCTCCTTACGCATGCTTTAGGTAGTCTTGAGATCTCCTATCTCCTTACTATCCATATTACAGTATTTTGCCCCATTTTTCAATGTGATGGCCCACATAGCAATGTTTTTTGGGGTGTTTGATGTGGTTGGGATAATGAAATATGCCTCTGGTCCGTTGTTTTGGTGTAAATGGCCTGTGGGCTCCAGGGAGGCCTTTTTTAGGTCGAAAAACCTCCCAATCTTGTACGATCAGGGCCGATTTTATATATTAGGGTACTGATCTGGTTTATAGCTGAAAGGATACGATGATGATGTGGTGGAATTGGTTGATAAATGGTGTGATATTGTTGCTTATTGTTCTGGTGATATGGTTTTTCTTTGGCCATCGTATAGCTAGAAAGGAAAGGTAGGCATGGCTCACAAAAAGCTCGACTTCAAGATTGTGGGGATGCATTGTGCTAGTTGTGCTGTTTCAATTACCCAGGCGCTTGAAAAGCAACCTTCTTTGCAAGGGGTTACTATTAGCTATGCGGGGCAGGATGGTTCTGTACAGTATGATCCTGAGAAAATTGGTGAGCAAGAAATCAAAAAAACTGTTGAATCTCTTGGCTATACTGTTGTGATTTCGGGGGATAAAGTCGTCGAGCAAGAGGCCGTGAGCAGTGCGCAGGAGCGCGACCTCTCTCGCATGAAGCGGAAGCTTATAGTCAGTTTGATCGGACTCGGTCTTTTGATTGTAAATTTAGTGGTTGCTCATATCTATCCATTACCTTACTCCGATTGGTTTGCCTGTATTATTGCGACGGTTGTACAGTTCTGGGTAGGATCTCGTTTTTATGTCAGTGCATGGCGTGCGTTAAAGCATCGTGCGGCCAATATGGACACGTTGATTGCACTTGGGACGTCTGTTGCGTATTTCTACTCCCTTTTTACCTTATTGTTTGAAGAGACTATGCGTGGTATGGGTTTGCCATCGTATCAATATTTCGACGCATCTGTTGCAATTATTACGTTTATTTTATTGGGTAACTTTTTAGAGGCACGTGCAAAAAAACGTACTTCTCGCGCCATAGAGGCTTTGATAGATTTGCAGCCGGAAACGGCTCTTGTTTTAGTCACTCGTGATGGTAAAGAGGTATGGGAACAAAAATCGGTTGATGCGGTGAAGATAGGAGATACCATTCGTATTACACCGGGAGATCGTATACCGGTTGATGGGGAAATAGCGACCGGTTCTTCATCGATTGATGAAAGTATGGTAACCGGTGAGAGCAAACCGGTTTCAAAAAAAGAGGGTGATCCGGTTATTGGTGCGACTGTTAATATGTCCGGATCATTTGATATGAAAGCAACAAAAGTTGGCACCGATACGATGCTGGCAAAAATTATCGATCTGGTGAAAAAGGCGCAAGCCTCGCGAGCGCCTGTTCAAAAAGTTGTTGATACGATATCATCCATTTTTGTGCCGACGGTCATTATTCTTTCGTTGATTACGTTTCTTATCTGGTTTAATTGGGGGCCAGAACCGCAGATTCTCTATGCGATTATTAACATGGTTGCAGTTCTTATCATTGCATGTCCATGTGCACTTGGCTTGGCAACGCCATTATCCATTATGGTCGGTGTAGGGCGTGGTGCCTTGCAAGGTGTACTGATTAAAGATGTGCAAACGTTGGAGCAAGCTGGCCAGATCACTGCGGTTATTTTTGATAAAACTGGAACCCTGACACAGGGAAAACAAACAGTTCAAACAGTTACGTTTATTAAGAATCTTGATGCACGTATCAAGCAACAAGGGTGGGAGATTCCCCGTGATACTCCAGTGGAGACATATCTTTTGGCGTTGATTGCATTCGTTGAGGAGCGTTCTAATCATCCTGTTTCACAGGCTGTGTTGCGGTATGTTGAGAACAAAGTTCCAGACTATGCACAACAAACGAAAAATGTTGCGATAGAAGACTTTCAGGCTCTTTTAGGGCTCGGGGTTCAGGCACGTGTTGATGGACACATGATGGTGATAGGGTCGCGCAGATTGATAGAACGTGAAAAGATTGCGATAGATAATGAAGCAACGGTGTGTACTGATGAGTGGTCTAAGGAAGGAAGATCGGTTTCATTTATTGCATTGGATAAGGAATTAGTTGCCTATTTTTGTGTAAATGATCAAATACGGCCTACAGCTCGTGATGCAATGAATCAGTTGAAAAAGATGAATATAAAAACGGTGATGTTGACAGGAGATAATGAGCAAGCAGCACAAGCTGTGGCCAAACAAGTTGGGATCGATGAATTTTTTGCGCAAGTGTTGCCCGAGGAAAAAACAAAGCGGGTACAGGAATTGAAAAGACAAGGGGGTCTTGTTGCCATGGTTGGTGATGGGATTAATGATGCTCCCGCATTAGCTGCAGCTGATGTTGGTATTGCAATTGGGAGTGGTACTGATGTGGCGCTTGAAGCAGCGGGTGTTGCATTGTTGCACAACAATCTTAACCTTGTGCCATTTACGATTCGTTTGTCGCATATCACAATGCGTAACATACGACAAAATCTTGTGTGGGCGTTTGGGTATAATATTATTCTTCTGCCTGTAGCGGTGGGTGTATTGTATCCATTGATGGGTATTATGTTGCATCCTATATTTGCTGGTGCGGCAATGGTTTTTTCAAGCTTATCCGTTGTGTTGAATGCATTACGTTTGAAACGGGTTTCGTTACGATAAGGTGGTACCATGATCAAACGACTCATAGGATGTGTTCGGATTTTTTTTCGCTTGTCACGAGTTTTTTGGCAGTTGATGTATGGGGTATGGCGTGTTTCGAAATTGCCCACACCTATAGTGTCTATTTTTGGAGGAGCTCGGTTTGCGGGAGATGATTTTTATTTTCGCAAAGCTCATGAAATCGGAAATAAACTTGTTGAGCTTGATATTTCCGTGTTGACTGGTGGTGGTCCCGGTATCATGGAGGCAGCAAGCTGTGGTGCTATTGTTTCGAAAGAGGGAAAAACAAGGATGATGGGGATCGGGGTGACTGATCTTGGTGAAGGGCAGAATAAATGCGTGCAAGAATATTTTACCTTGAATTATTTCTTTGCTCGTAAATGGTTGCTTACTCGTTTTTCTTCTGCGTTTATCGTGTTTCCCGGAGGCTTTGGTACACTTGATGAGCTTGCTGAAGTGTTGACGTTGATTCAAACGAAAAAACTTGAGCGTGTTCCTATCGTGCTATTTGGTACAGAGTATTGGGCGCATTTTATGAAATGGCTCCAAGATGAAGCGTTGAAGCATGGAACAATTAATAAAAAAGATTTAGAGTTATTTACCGTGACAGATGATTTGGAGACGGTATTTTGCTTAATACGTGATGAATGTAAGGTGCAATAATGAAAAGATGGCTATTCGAAGCAATCAGGGTGCTTGGTATTTCGATCAAGTCTGGTTTTCAGCTGATGCGTGGCGTGTATCGATTATCACGACTTTCGCATCCAAGTGTTGCAATTTTTGGCGGTAAGGGAGCCTACGAAGAGGGCAAATATGCAAAGCTTGCGTATGATCTTGCTGCAAAATGTGCGCAGAAAGGATTGTCTGTTATTACTGGTGGTGGCCCAGGAATTATGGAAGCGGCCAACTGTGGTGCATATGAAGCATCATCCAACAAAAAGCGGTGTACGATTGGTATAGGGGTGCGCGGTGTGGATGTTGATTTTGTGAATGAGTGTGCGCCCGTGGTGAGGGTCGATTATTTTTTTGCGCGTAAATGGTTGCTCACGCGGTATACGTGTGCATTTGTTCTGTTCCCTGGTGGTATTGGAACGGTGAATGAACTGTTTGAGGTATTAGATCTTATCAAACTCAACAAAATAAAAAAAGTTCCGGTTATTCTGGTGGGAAGTTCGTACTGGAAAGATCTGATTGCGTGGTATCAACATGCACATGAGTATGAATTTATTCGAATGCCTTCGAATTATGCATTTATTGTTACAGATGATATTGATGAGGCGGTTCGCATTATTACGACATCGTGCTAAGAGTTTGAATGGATTTGTTTTTTAGCGATGATTGTGCTTGTCAATCAGAAACCCTATTCCGTATCCAACAAGCGAACATGCTAATGGTACCAATGATTTTGGTATATTAGTTTGCCAAAATGGCATTATAATAAAACTGACAAAGCCAAAGATTACCGAAAAGATCGCAGCCGTTTTGGATACCTGTTTGCTAAAGTAAGACCATACAAGCGGAACAAAGAGACAACTTACTGATATTGCATAACTCTCAATCAAAATATCTATTATATTCTGGGGAACAATGTACGATGCGCCGAGTGCAACCAGGCCGGCTACCAGCGTAATAGTTTTTGATCGTGATAATGCATTGTGCTTGCCAAGCCACGTAAAATCAAAATCTTGTGCCAGATTTGAGCTAATAGCACAAAGGAGAGAGTCGGCTGTTGAGGTGATGGCTGCAATAATTGCGCATAAAGCAAGTATGACAACAAATTCGTTCGTTAACAGTTCTATTGTTGCGATAAGTGGGCTTGTGCCAGCTGGTATTGCGATTCCGAGGAGTTTGGCTTGCATGCCAAAATAGATTGGTACTAACGCGAAAATAATCATGAATGCGGCTGTGAGGAGCGCTGAAATAGTAGCGATACGTTTTGTGCGTGCAGCAAAAAAGCGTTGTGCAAGATCTTGTTCGATCAATGAAAATAGAATCGGCATGAGGAGTGTGGCAATGACCATATTGACACTAATAGGCAATGTGCCGAACTGTTCTTGCTGTACATTCAATATTGAACCCCAGTCAAATTGTGGTCCAAAAAGGATGCTATAAAGAAAGATAGCGCCAAAGATACCTATGATGATAAGCACCTGGAATATATCGGTAATGACGACTGCTTTCAGGCCGCCAACCATCGTATATAGGATTACGAAAATCCAAAATCCTATAAAAACGAGTTCATTGCTCGGTCCGAGATTGAGCGTTTCTATGATTAATCGAGAACCGACAACCTGGCCAATTAAAATACCGGTCATCGTAATCACTGAAAGCAAAGAAGCAACTATTTTTAATCCTGGTGAGCCATACCGTGTTTCAAAAAGTTCTGCAGTGGTTGCTACATTTAATGATTGTAGTTTGCTTGCCAATCCGGTGCCCAAAATGACAAAGCCTGCAGCCATACCAATGGTATATAAAAGGCCGTACAACCCATAAAGATATGCGTATTGAGATGTTCCGACCAACATGCCACTACCTACTTGCGTGGCAATGAGGGTGAGTGTGACGGCGAAAAGGCTGAGGTTGCGGCCGGCCAAAAAGTAATCGCTTGTGGTTTTAATTTTTTTGGCAGCAATAAATCCGAGCAACGTGTAAAAAAGTGCAAGAACCGCAAATACGGCAAAAAAGAGTGCACTATTCATAGAAAATCCTTTGTTTTACCTGTCCATTCATGATAGCAAATGGGATGGTCATGTAAAGGAAAGGAGCCAATCTGGCCCATATAGACCGGTGATTGGCAGAGCATGACAGAGTGGCATTCCTGTGGTACACTTTTTTCTGATTCATGTTGTTTTTGAGGAGATATTTCGACAATGAGACATGCAAAGTTTTGGATTCAATCGTGCCTCTTTTGGATGGCTGCAAAATGTGCAGGTCTTTTCAAGATGAGTTTTATGCTTGGGTCGTATGCTGTATTTTTTTCTGCTTCAAATTGTGTTGTTCCATTGTCGGGAGCATTTCTTGGTATTGGTGGTAGTTCGCTTGTGATATCGATGGCAATGATAGTACGCATGGTTATTCATGGCGGACTGTTTCCGCTCTCGTATCTTGCATACATGGTGCCAGGTCTGTTCGCAGCATATTATTGGGCATCACGCTCAATGATGATTCGGTTTCTGCTTCCGATATTGTGCATGATTCTTTTTGTGATGCATCCAGTGGGGGCTGCTGCATGGCCATATAGTTTATATTGGTTGATTCCCGTTGTGTTATATGTTGTGAAAGCGAAACAACTATTTTTTGAAGCCCTAGGTAGCACGTTTGTGGCACATGCGGTTGGTTCGGTGATATGGCTGTATACGGTGCCAACGACTGCTGTGTTGTGGTATACGCTTATTCCGATTGTGTGTGTTGAGCGTATCTGTTTTGCAATTGGCATGGTGTTGGTATACAAATTGATTTCATGGGTAATGCATACAAAATGGTCTTTCTTTAAAAAATGGGTTCTCTATCCGGCATGAAAACGAATACGATTAAACATTTAGCCTGCATAATGGATGGTAATCGTCGATGGGCAAAACAGTATGGATGGTTGCCATGGGACGGGCACAGAGAGGGGTTGAAGGCAGCACAACGGGTAATGAATTTTTGTTTAGAGCAATCGATACCCAATCTTTCTCTGTATACCTTTTCCTTAGAAAACTTTAATCGACCACAGGATGAGCTTCATTTTTTGTTCAATGTTTTGATGAAAGAGGTGAAACAGAAACTTCTTGGTGAGTTTATTGCGAAAGAGGTGTCGGTTTCGTTTATTGGTGATTGGTCGAAGTTTCCTCCGGAAGTGATTCCAATTTGCAAGGAAATTGAAAAGAAAACAAAAAATCTTTCTGAGCTCAAGATTAATCTTCTTTTTTGCTACGGCGGCCAGCAGGAATTGGTGAGTGGTATTAAATCTATTGTTCAAAAGATAAAATCGGGGCAGCTTTCTGAGGATGCAATTTCAGATGACCTTTTGGAGCAATCGTTGTGGACTGCAGGCATTCCAGCGCCAGATCTTATTGTCAGGACTGGTGGTGTGAAACGGCTGAGCAATTTTTTCTTATTCAAGGCTGCATATAGTGAATTTTTCTTTCTTGATTGTTTTTGGCCAGAACTTACACACAATCATTTAGAACATGTTGTAGAATCATTTTATATACGGCAAAGGAACTTTGGTTCATGAAGAGAGTAGCGATTATTGGAGAGGGAGCGTGGGGAACCGCAGTTGCAACACTGCTTGCTCATAATGGATATCGGGTCACCATATGGTGTTATAATGAAGATGTGGTCGATCAGATTAATGAGGGTCATCGTAATAAAAAATTTCTTTCAGATGTATCACTTGCAGAGTCTATTTGGGCAACCGCAGATATGAAAGAAGCACTGTGTGATTCCGAGTGGATTTTCGAGGCAATTCCGGTTCAATTTCTTCGATCGGTTTTGCAAGGTGCAAAAAGCTGTTTTGATGCGAATCAGAAATGGGTTGTGTTGAGTAAGGGAATAGAACAAGATACATTACTTTTTCCAACGCAGATTATTGATGATGTGTTTGGTGTATCGGTGAAAAAAACCGTTTTTGCCGGCCCGAGTTTTGCGCAAGATGTTGCAAAAAAACAGATTACGGCAGTGACCGTTGCTGCCCCCGATTGTCAATTAGGGCAAGAGTTGCAACAGATGCTTGCAAATGAATATTTCAGACCATATATCACAACCGATATGATGGGTGTGCAAGTTGGTGCGGCACTCAAGAATGTGATTACGCTTGGCGTGGGGATGCTTGATGGTGCTGGCTATACCGATAACGCAAAAGCATTTATCTTAACGCGTGGTCTGCATGAGATGGTTCAGCTTGCGCAAAGCATGGGTGGTAGGCAGGAGACTATATATGGACTTTCTGGAGTTGGTGACCTTGTGCTGACTGCAATGGGATCATTGAGCCGCAACCTTGAAGTGGGCAAACGGTTAGGAAAAGGACAAAGTTTGGATGCCATTTTAAAAGAGACTGGCTACATTCCTGAGGGTATTAATACGGTGAAGTCGGTTTACCAACTTATAAAAAAACAGAATCTGGATTTGCCAATTTGCCGTGGCCTGTATGAAGTTATATTTACGGATGTGACTATACAAGATACGTTGCAAAGATTGATGCAACAGCCGTTGACATTGGAATGTGAAAATAAAAAGGCATAGCGAAATACGCTATGCCTCTCAATTCTAAGTTCGTACTATTTTAATTTTCTTCAGCAGTTCTTGGCCTTGGTCTTCCGCATGGGCATCGCACTTCTGCATTTTCTGCGGTTGATTGACCACAATCAGGGCATACGTCTGTTTCTACCGATCTGCAACATGTACAATTACTACAACTGCTGCAGTTACCACTGGTACAGTTACTGCAACGGCACCTACATCTGCATCTTCGTGTTTGTTCTTCTGATACTTCGCCTTTGCTTTGTTCAACAGAGACTTTGACTCCGCATACTTCTTCATATTTTTTTGTGAGCGCCTTGGCATCCTTTAATGCTTCTTTCAGAACGTCTGGGGCAACGGCTTTATCTGCATGTATAGAGCCTACTAATTTGATTTCAACCGAGTCGTCTTTCTTTTCTGCATCGGCGCTTGCGTAATTGCAGATCAGTACAATAGCGAGAAGGGAAAGTTTTTTCATGGAGTACCCTTTTTTAATGATGAGTGAGATATAATAACGTGCTTTAGTATTACGAAATCTTTGGTGGAATGCAATAGTCATGGGGTAGATGCCTACACAGTTCGTCTTACTGCAAAGCAATCGGCTTAGATTCCCGTTACAGTGCGGGAAGGGTAATGTTCCGTTTTTGCAATTCAAGCCGTAGTTGTTCTGGATTAATAAAGAGAATGCCATCGATGCCCATGCTGCGTGCGGCTTCAATATTTTTCCCATCATTATCAATAAAAATTATTGGTTGTTTTTGTGGATCGATACTGTTTTTTTGTAGATACGTGGCGAAAAAGAGGGGGGCAGGTTTTTTAATATATGTACCGTTTATCTTTGAAACAACCAGTGATTTTTTTGGATCAATATGCTCAAAGAGGGGGGCAAGATGTGGATAGCGTTTTGAGTTTTTGAGTTCTTTGAATGCGGTAAGTCCTATATTTGATGCAACGTGTTGTTCGTATCCGGCTTGGTGGAGTGCGGTTACGAGTTCCTGCATGCCAGGAATCGGTTGCTGGGAGTTGGCAAGATGTACAATAAACTCTTTAAGATACGGATTGTGATGTAGTCGAGCAAGGTCGATATATTCCTCTATGGATGTTTCGGTAAAAAGATTTTGCAATCCCAATGAGAGCGAATCTTTTAAAAGCCAAAAATTGGTGTGTGTGGTCATGTTCCATAATTCATTATAATTCAGTGCGGTTGTGAGGAATCCAGAGCGAGAGATAAGGACATCATGTATGTCCCAGAGAATAATTGGTTGTTTTGCATGTACAGTATTCATCAGTGAAATAGTGAAAAGCGTGCAGAGTGATTTTGATACAGATTGTTTCATAGGTGCCCCTTTATAATATGTTCATATTGTATCACACACAGGGATGGGTATTGCAAAACACGTTATGGATTGATGCGAATTCCCATCTTTGATAGGTCTTGACGCAATTGCTTGGCATTTTTAAATCGTATTGCCTCAAGGCCAATCTGCTTTGCGGCTCGTATATTTCTTCTTTTATCATCAATGAAGATAACGCGTGTTTTTTCTAAATCGATCTTATTTTTATCGAGGTACTCTTTAAAGAAGCGGGGATCTGGTTTTCTGATGGTGCTGTCACTGACGTGAGATCGTGGCAAGTCAAAATGCATGAATATTTCTTCATATTGGGGATATTGCTTTGGATCAGAAAGTGTTTGAAACACAGTGCGCCCTATATTTGAACCAACATGGTGTGTATACAATGGATTTTCAGCAAGCTCCTTAATAATCGCTACCGTTTCTTCCATCGGCTTTTGTGCTGCGGCAGCAGTTATGATCATATCTATGAAGTATGGATTATCGTATCGTTGGCCAAGCTCAAGAATTTTTTCTGAAGATACCTCCCTGAATCGAGATAGAAATGCATATTTCAAAAATTTGTTTCGTAATTTTGCCATTCGCAAAGCTTCTTTTTTGTGGGGGAATTGTTTGAGCGCCTTGAGCCGACCGTGTGGTTTCAAAATAACATGATGCAAATCCCACAGGAAGATGACACGCTCCGGTTTTGCTGCCTGTACGGTATAAACAGTGAAAAATGATATTGTTAAGAAAACGATTCGCTTCAACATGATAACTCCTTCAAATACCTACTGCTTTTCTTCACCAGCATCGCGCAATATTGGTATAGTGAGTTCATTGTTCGAATCAATCGCCATTTGCAAAGGTGTTTTTCCGTCATGGTTCTTCGCATCAATAGTTGCGCCTTTTTTAATCAAAAGATCTACTATACTGGCAGCATCCGGGGCTAAATGCAGGGGTGTATTGCCATCTTTATCTTTAATATTTACATTCGCATTATTATCAAGCAACATCTCTACCATCAATTTGTTTGCATCATCCACTGCTATATAAAGAGGTGTTCTACCATACTTGTTCTGAACATTTACCTGAGCACCTTTCGTAATTAAAAATTTTGCCGTGTCCAGACGATCGGTAAAAACTGCCCAATGTAGTGGTGTATCGCCATATTTATTTTTAGCGTTTACATCAGCGCCTCTGTCAATCAATTTCTCTGCCGTATCCCTGTTGCGTGCAAAATATAGCGGTGTGTTTTCGTTTATATCCTTAACATTTGGATTGTCTCCTATCTCAAGTAAGATATCTGCAATGTCTGGGTAGCCACCCCAGGCTGCAAAGTGCAGCGGAGTCTCTCCGGCACGCATTAACATGATTTGCTGAGGCAAAATATTTGTCTGGGCGTTTGGATCAGCTCCCTCATTAAGTAAAAAAACCACCATATCTTTTTGACCAGACATAGCAGCTATATGCAGAGGAGTTTCGTTACGGTGATTTAGCATATCGATCTCTAGGCCGATAGAGATCAAGAAATCCACCATCTCCTTCTTGCCCTTCTCTGCTGCCATATGCAATGGTGTGAGATCAGTGAGTCCTCCAAGCAACGGAGAAACCTCTCTTTCTATATGGGGGTCTGCGCCTTTGCTTAGTAAAAGAAATATTATCTTTTTATTATCCATATTAACTGCAATATGTAGGGGTGTCATGCCCTCCCCATCCCTGAAATTGGGATCTGTGCCTATATCAAGCAAGCGTCTTATTTCAGCTATATCAGAATAACTGATAGCGTTCAAAAGTTGCGTTTGTAATGGTGAGGCTTGGTATTGTTTCGCTGTAACTACTCCAAATACACAGAATATCCCTGCGACAAGGAGTGCCCAAGCGAAAAATCGAAACCGTTGGAAAATCTTCTTCATAATTTTCTCCAATAATACCTTGATTAAAACTTCCTATTCCAATTTATAGTACCATAAACCCTATCGAAAAGGAAAGGGTTGTGCTGGTTAACTGGAGGATTATTACTGAACATGCAATTGAACGATTGGAGGCTGTTTTTGATCGAGAATAATGAGTGAGCCGGCGAGCGGGCGTTGATCGGTGATGGAAGGGGTAGGAGATTTGTGTTTGTGGTGTTTTTCGATGATATGGGGAGTAATGGAGTATTGGTCCAGAAATTCGAGTACATCATCAACTGGCCTTCCTACAAAGTTGGGCCAAATGACTGGCTTGCAATATTCCTTTGAGAGATAGATGGTGAGGATTGTATTGGTGAGCGGCTTTGCTGGTGATGGTGATTGGGCGATGCAGGTATTGATAGGATATGGGCTCTCAATGGAATAGAGCTTGAATCGAATTTTTGCGGCATTAAGTTCTTGCGCAATTGAGTTATATGATTTTCCGACTAAGTATGGCGTTGTGGCAATAGGCGGTTGTTTGGAGAGGGCAAGAAATATGGTTTGGCGAGGCTTTACCATTTGGCCTGGTGAGGGCACCTGGCTGATGATTGTTCCGTTGGGTAAATCAGAATTCTCTTTTTGGGTAAGTAGGCGAATGTTGAGATTATGATTGGAAAGAATGGTGAACGCATCTTGTAAGCTTCTTCCAACAGCGGAGGGTGTGGGAATTGTATTGATGTGAAATAAAGATCTGACAATAAAATAGCCGCTCAGAAAGCAGATGAATGGTGCGAGCCAGAGTATATTTTTTGGAATCATATGAGCATTGATTTTTAAAAAACGGGTAAAACAATAAGCCGGATTCTGTAGTTTATACGAATATCGCACAAACCGACAACCATTTATCTTTGCGGCATACCCGCATGTGCAATCGGAACAAACAACCGACACATGCCTACTTTGCCTTGCTCCGAGTAGGGTTTGCCCATTATATGTATTACTACACATAATCGTGTGCTCTTACCACACGTTTTCACCCTTACCACCTACAAAAGGTGGCGGTTCTTTTCTGCGGCACTTTCCATGAGGTTTCCCCCTCCTCCGTTGCATTTACGCTCCGAAGGTACCCTGTTTGTTTGGAGTCCGGACTTTCCTCTCATACCATATGTTGTATGAGCGATTGTCTCGTTTTACCCATTTTTGATTTCAAAGAGAACGCTCCTGTTATCATCAGATTAACACAGAGGATGCCTATTGTATAGGGCATAGTGGGGGCTATGCCGAGCAGGTATCCCTGGCAGAAAACTATGGAAAACATGAGCCCAATACCAGTCGCCAGCATGGGAAGTAGGGGCGTTGCATAAAAATAAGGGTGCAGCAATAGCACGATTGCAAAAAGGGGGATTGCATAGAGGAGTGAGAGGCCAAACATGCCATACATCACAAATGACTCAGTGGCGAGCAAAAATAGTGTTGCACTTATATACGATGATGATGGTTTGTAATAATTTTTTGCGATGCCAAACGCAAGCAGAAGATGAAAAAACTGCCCTTGAAATAGGAAGAAACTCCATATGTCCATGCAAAAAAAGAGGAATGCGATGAGATAGAACGAAATGTAACGCGTAAAAAAGATCATATTTTTCTTGATTATTTTTTAAAAATTTACAATGATTTCTGGGATTGATTTTAGCGAGATACGATCATGCATGCAAGATGAATCATTGAAGCGTGAAAATCTTTTGAAGAAAGTATAGTGAAGTTATCATAATTTCGTTTCTTATATTGAAAGGAGAAACAGCAATGAGCAAGAAGGGTTTATTCTTTGCAGTAACATTGTTACTTGCAGTTCCAGCATTTGTGTATGCGGTGAAGAAGGATGCTGCGGATATAGCTGTGGAAGGTGCAGTTAGAGAAGGGCAGGATGTTATACAGGCTGTGGTGGGTTTGGCAGATGAAGCTTCAGAATTTATAGAAGCTGCAGGCGATGCTTTGGTCGAGACAACGGATGAACAGATAGGAAGGCTTAAGCGTTGGAGTTCTCGTGCGAAGGTAAGGGCAAAACGTACATGGATGAGACTTAGACATCCAAAATCTTGGAAACAACGCTTAGAGGGCGCCACCGATATTGCTTGTTACCCTGGGGACTGTTTGGCAGATACTTCGCCAGCAGATGTGGCCGACGGAGTTTGGAATTTCAGAATCAGTAATTTAACGGGTCACACGAAGGCAGCAAGTTTGTGTTTGAATGTTGTACTTGCCGTTGCTCTTTATAAGGCATACCACAGCGAACCGGTTAAAAAATTCAGAAGCAAGTTGAACCGCATGGTTCGTGGTAGTGCAAAGCCAGAAGCAGAAAAAAAAACAGCAGAACCAGCAGCGCCGGCAGCATAGCACAGATCAAGAGATCCGTTAGAAAATGGGCGGATGATGAAGCTCACGAAGTGAGCGGATAAGAAGAAAGGATGAGGAGTCGATTCGCGGCTCCTCATTTTCATGTTCCCCTCCTGTTATAATTTCGCTACTATATACTTCGTGAATACTATTCGTTCCATTGTTATAATTTTTATTTTATCGGTTGCGGTTCTTGCAGGGGCTGGATTTTTTTTTCTCGCGAACCATTCCATAGATGTTTCGGTTTTAGAGCAACATGGTGCAGGGCGCCCTACGATTGTGCTTGATGATACCGGCAAAGAGTGGATGCGATTCCAGCTTGATCGACGTGATCCTGTTCCATTATCAATGATATCTGATCATCTGATTCAAGCATTTTTGGCTGCCGAGGATTGGGGTTTTTTTGAACATGCGGGTATTTCGTGGAGGGGTATTCTTCGTTCTATTGCGGTGAATATGTATCATGGCCGCAGAGTGCAGGGGGCGAGCACGATTACGCAGCAACTCATTAAGCTGCTTTTTTTCAATGCAAAAAAAACATTTTCACGAAAAATAAAAGAGCAACTCTATGCGCTCATTATTGAGCAACAATTTAGCAAGCAACAAATATTAGAATTGTATTTGAACCACGTCTATTTCGGATGTGGAATCTATGGTGTGGAAGCTGCGGCGCAACGGTTTTGGAAAAAATCAGCGGCACAGGTAACGATTGATGAAGCTGCAGCGTTGGCATGTATTATTCGCAGTCCTGGCAACTACTGCCCATTACTGTGTCCACTTTCATGTGAGCGAAGACGTGATGTTGTTTTGCAGGCGATGCATAAACGGAAGGTGATTACAAAAGAGCAGTATGATGCTGCGGTTGCAACACCGGTCTCTCTTGTCGATGAAGATGCGCAACTGTGTGGGCGTCACGTCAAGGAGATGATCAGGCAAGAGTTGCAAGAGCTTGTAGGAAAGAATCAGCTTTATACGGGTGGGTATGTGGTGCAAACAACATTTAATCAAAACATGCAGGGGCAAGCGGAACGCATTTTTTCTGACGAGATTTTACGAATTCGAAAAGAACTTCGCAAACCCGCCGATGGGGGGCTGATATCTTTTGATGTAAAAACGGGTGAGATAAAAACAATGGTCGGGGGAGCGAATTTTCGAGAATCGCAATTTAATCGTGCATTGCAAGCGCGTCGGCAACTGGGATCAGGTTTTAAACCGATTGTGTATGCCGCCGCAATAGAGCGTGGCATGAGTTTTGCCGATGTTGAAATTGATGAGCCGATTTGTGTGATACAAGACCAAACTGAGTGGGAACCAAAAAACTTTAATCGGCAATTTAATGGCCCGGTAACACGAGCATATGCCTTGTCACGTTCGAACAATATTGTGACAGTCAAGACGTTGTTGGATACCGGAATTTCAAATGTTATTGCGCTTGCAAAGCGGTTTCACCTTCAAGGACCATTTGCACCATATCCTTCGTTGGCGCTTGGATGTGTGGATGTAACATTAAAAGAGTCAGCTGCAATGTTTAATCTGTTTGCAAATGATGGCGTGTATGTAGAGCCTTACTCTATAGCGTGGATAAAGGATCGGTGGGGTACAAAAATGTATAACCATAAAATATGTAAGGAACGCGTACTTTCTTCTTGTGTTGTTGGAAAGGTTGCAAAAGTGTTGGAGCTGAGCCTCAAGCGTGTTCGCAAATGGTTTGAAGATCGGTGGATCGATAGTGAAGCAATTAGCAAAACTGGCACGACGAATGAGTCGAGGACCTGTTGGTACCTTGGTTCTACCCCTTCGTTAACGACGGCAGTGTATGTTGGTTGTGATGATAATCAACCGCTTGGAAAAAATGTGTATCCCATTACCACCGCATTTCCCATCTGGCTTGCATTCAATAGAGTAGTTTCGAGTGATGAAAAAAAATTCTCATATGATCCACCACTACAGGTAATCACTATTCATGAAAAAACGGGCAAGCGATGTCGGTGCGATGATCCAGATGCAATAGAGATCTTTGTGTAATCGGGATACTTATTGGGAATGTGGTGCTAGGTAATCATGATTTCTATCGGCTAGATGTAATGCATATTTCCTGAGAACATAACCGATTATACCTTCAAGGATCACTCTTTTCGGGGATGCTGATCTTTCATCATAAAAGCTACGGATTGCACACTTTGCCTGTAAGGTCATCTTATCTGCTTGCAGCATTGTTGCTTTGAAACACTGTTGCAACATCAACGCATTTGCCTTGCATAGATTCTGAGATGTCACAAGAGTTTCTTCTTCTTCTGCGATGGGTAGCAATATGGATTGATCATATGTATTTGAATACTTAAGCGCCTCACTGACAAATCTGTGTTTAATTGTCTCCCAATCTTGTGGGTTATCCGGAGCCATACTGTGTATCGAGACTGGTATTACCAGGGCTATAAGTAAAGATATTTTCATGAGGTCCTCCAGTGTGTATTTGTTGTAGAAAATTTCCATTGAGTTGTATACTATTTCTTCGTAGTATACACAATGTTTTTAAAATGTGTAGGCGGAAAGCCTTTAAAATAAAGGGATAAGAATGAAATTCTGTCACAAAGTGCTGCCAATTGGTTTACTGCTCTCAATTTGTTTTTCGGGCGATCTTTGTGCGTATGCACAGACAGTTGAAGAACAAGAGTTGCTTGAAAAGGCACGTGAGCAAAGATTTCACAATATGAGCGGTGTTGTTCGGACAATAAAGAGTGCGTGGTCGGTGCTTGAATCGATGCATTTAGGAGTGTATTACAATGGAAAGATACATGGACAGTTGAGTGAATGTTGGCAACGAGCATATAGCTTTGATGATTCCCCAACGTCAATAAAGATAACCAGAAGAGATATTACGGAGATTTTTCAGCAAAATTTAAATGAAATTAATCCGAACTTATCATTCTTTCAAAAAAGTACCGCTTTACGAGCAATGTATGCTGATGCGAACAGCTTTGTTCATAGCCATGTACAGGCCGAATTTCGAGAAACAGTGGAAGAGGCGCAAAGACTTATTCTGAAAAATATTAAGCCATATATTCCTTCGACGACGATCCAAGCATTTGCAGGGGATACTGAGCAACTCTTTAAGCATGGTATGCGATTTTTATTGTTGACCCTGCTGAATAAACAGAAAAAAATCGATAGCGATGATGAGCAGTTTGTGAGTGCGAAAGTTTCGATGTTCATACATGAAATGGGTAGGCAGTATCCATATGTGTCTGCCTTACAATATGAATCATGGGCATTTTCTGTGCTCAATGATCTTTTCTTTGGTGAATGTGTTGTTTGCATGGATAAACGGGCAGATACATTTATGCCATGTTGCAAATCGAAGAGTATATGCAAAACATGCTATCTCTATGTAAACAGTTGTCCTTTGTGCCGTGCGCCAAAACCGACTTATCGGTAGTGGGGGATTCTAGCCTTGATTTCTTTATAGAGCTTTGCAGGAACATCCTCATGCTGCCTTACCATGCAAAATAAATTTGGATGTTGAGCAACAATGGCCAGAGCATTATACAGTTGATGATTATTTTGTGTGGTCTCGAGCGGAATAGTGACGCATGATTTTTCAAAAAAAACTGTTTCAAACAGTGCGCCTGCTCCGGATCGGCAAATGATAAGATCAGCCTTTTGATAGTAGTGCGCAATGTTGTATTCGTATGCAAATGTATGTGCTGGTATTCCTGCGTGCTGATAAAGGCTCTTCCAATCTTTATCCGTGTTCGCTCCCGTTTGGTGGATGATTTGAATGTGTGGTGCAAGATCCTGATATGTTTCAATCAATTTTTGCATATGCGTATTGATACTTAGTGATCCTTGTGACCCTCCTTGTACAAACAACGTTACTCGATTTGATTCGATTTCGAATGGTAATGCCGCGGTTTGTTCTTTTGAAAATCGTGCTGGGTAGGGAATGAGTTGACAATGTTTCTTTGGAAACAGTTTTTTTGTTTGTTCAAAACATACATGTATTGTTGTTGCCAGATGAGCGAGCGCTTGCATAGCCTTGCCTGGTTTTGCATTTAGTTCATACAGGTGAATCGGAATACGCAGAATCCACGATGCGATGCATACAGGAATCGCAACAATACTGCCGGTGCTTACCACTTGTATTGGTTTGTGTTTGAGAAGATAGTAGGTGCTTTTCATGGTTGCCCATACGAGGAGTGGGATGATAAGCGGGAGATAATACCACGTGCGTTTATACGAGCAGGGGAGTGGTATGTGGTGATCTATGTTTTTATTACCGTTGATAATTGCGAGATCTATTGGTTTTGTACTCGAGAAAAATAGGACGTTGCATGTTGGATCTTGTTGTTTACATTGTTCAGCAAGTGTGAGACACGGCATGATATGGCCGCCGGATGTGCCGGTAACATAGCAAATTGATTTTATGCTTCGTTTTTTATGTTCCATCGCTGTACCAATGTTGCCGATTTCTTCTTTTCATAATCGGATTTTGCATGCTGTTGCGCTTGTTGAATCATATGGTGCGCCTGCTGTGTGTTGCCAAGCTTATTGTATGCTTTTGCCAAATGAATCATGATGGTGAAATCATGAGGTTCGTTTTCGTTTAATGCTTTTAAAAGATTTGCGGCTTGTTCATAGTTGTGTTGTTTGTAAAAAATCAGCGACTGTGTGTCTAGAAAATGAGGATTGTTTTTATCATTATTTCGTGCCTTGTCACATAATGTTTGTGCTTTTGCCAGATCCTTGCCTTTTGTAGCGCAATGGAATGCATGGAGGTTGCACGCAGGAGGATATGCATGTTCCATCGATTCAATCCGATCTAAGAAGGAAAGCATGGTTGTGTAGTCACCTTTTTCATAATGAATCATGCTCAACTGATACAAAATTCGGGCCTTCATTTGCTGGTTGTCCGTAAGTTCTAGTGCCTTTGTGTGATAGTGGATTACTTGCTCAGTGTTGCCTTCTTTTGTATACAGGTCTGCAAGATACAAACACGGGCGTAATGCATTCGGGTGTTGTTTGTGTATTGCAGAAAGTGCATTGATAACCTTGTTGGGTGGGACGTTGGTTCGTAGTAAGAGGTGCATGGCTTGGTACCACGTTGTATTGTCTGGTTCTTGCGCAATCCATGCTGCGATTGTTGCCACTGTTTCATCGAAGTTTTTCATGGCTGTGAGGATCTGTATTTTTACAAGTCGTGTATTGTTGTCATTTTGGTTTTGTGAAAGACAGCTATTAATCTGTTGAAGCGCGGTTGAATACTGTTTGCGCTCAAAGAGAAGAAGAGCTTTTGAAAGGCATGCCTTGTTGATATGCAAAACTTGTTGATTACGCTGCGCTGCTTTGTGTTTAAAGACGAGTTCTAGAAGATGCTGTTCTATTTGTTTATTGGGACCGATCATTTCTAGATATGAACTATACCCCTTGATTGCCTGTTCAAGTTGGCCAGATTGTTCTTCAAGCATGGCGAGTAAAAGCCACCCTTGGGGAAAACGAGGATGCGCATCTAGGCATTGTTTGATTTGACTTCGTGCTTGAGTAAACTCTCGCATATTCATATAAATTTGTGCTTTTAAAAAGTGAAAAATAAAGTTATTGGGGCGCCGCGGAGCTCTATTCAAATAATCGTCGAGCAATGCAAGAGCATTTTGGAGTTCTTTTCTTCTGACCAATGTTTCTGTTGTTTGAAATACAATTTCAGGATGGAATTTGAAGATGTGGCTGAGTCGTAGCAGTTTGTCGTCTGCGACTTGGGGTTGATTGGTTTTGCGTAATGCAATGACGAAGATGAGTTGTACGTCAGGGTCGGTTTTGAACGTTTCTTCAAGTTTTGGCATCAGTTCAACAATACGTTGATGATTGCCATGTTCATGAAGAAAGTGGAGATATCCTTTGTTTGTAAAAACAGATTGTTGTGGCGTTTCTGATATGAGATCGTACCATCGTTGCGCTTGTTTTGTATTGCCACGAAATTGTTCATAGTTTGCCCATATGTATCGATGGAAATCGTTCGCATTGATGTAAAGAGATATGATGAGGCATGCGAGTATACTATATTGTTTCTTCATATTTTTTTCTCCCGATAACATCGAATGAGAAATGCTTGGAGTGCAGAACGCAAATGAGGATCTGTTATGCGATTGAGTGCGTTTTGCTCGGTAGGTGTTAGTTTTATAGGTGGCATGTCATTCGTATGATTTTCTGCTACATTCTTCTTTTTTTTATCCCTTGTTTTTCCTATGAGCTTAAAGCGTACCTGTTTCATGCGTGGTTGGTCTAGGTTTTGATTTATGACTTGTAGGAGTGTGGTAGACAGGAGGTAAAGTTCTTGCATCCAGCATGAATCATACACGCCAAGGACGATCAGTTCCTGATATATTTTCTCAATAATTACTTTGTGAGCAAGCGGACCGACTATTTGTGGCCACTTTTTCAAAAGTTTTATTTTCCATTGTTGTTCCTTTGATTGAAGAAGTGGCTGCAATAATGTTTTAATGTGAGAAGTCATAATATTCGCTTATATGAGAAAATTGAATGAAGCAGAGTATATCAGATTGTACAATAAAGGAGATATGTATGCAGAAAGATTTTGAACAACTACCACATACGGCTGATATTAAAATCCGTGTATATGGAAAAACATTAAAAGACCTGTTTCGACATGCACTGATTGGTATGTTTCAAATAGTGAGACCTATTTCATCAGATTGTGTGATAGAAAAAGATCGTGTGGTGTGCAAATCATTGCCAGAACAGAGAAATGTGAGAGTTGCTTCTATCGATCGAGATGCATTGCTTGTTGATTTTCTTTCAGAGGCTCTTTATTTATCTGATGTGCACAATGAGGCATATCTTGATGTGACCATTCATGAACTTGATAACCAGAATATTTCAGCAACACTCCATGGAGTAGCGATTACAGGATTTGAGGTTGTTGAAATCAAAGCGGTAACGCATCATGATCTGCGCATAGCACAGGTGGATGGCGAATGGCGCGCAGAAATAGTATTTGATATTTAAGTAAGGATTATAATGGATGTACGTATGCTAAAACAATCGGATCTTCATAAGATAAATGAGGTAACATATGAGATACCCGCGAGCTATCGCGCTGATATGAAAGTGCCGGCTCGTATCTTTATGAATGAGGCAATGATGGATGATGTGTTGGACGACAAAGCTCTGTGGCAGCTTGTGAATATTGCGACGTTGCCTGGTATTCAAAAAGCAGCATTTGCGATGCCTGATATTCATCAAGGATATGGATTTCCAATTGGTGGTGTTGCCGCAACTGACATTCATGAAGGGGGTGTTATTTCACCTGGCGGTATTGGATATGACATTAACTGTGGTGTTCGATTGCTTGCGTCAACGATGTCTGTGGACGAATTGCACCCGTATATAGAAACGTTGGCAACTCGCCTATTTGAAAAAATTCCCTCTGGTGTTGGCAAAGGAGGGAAGTTGGAATTCAATCCGAATGAACTTGACGATATTTTGAAAAAAGGTGCCAAGCGTATGCTTGAATTAGGGTATGGGCTGCCAGAGGATCTTGAATATTGTGAAGAAAATGGATGTATGTCTGTTGCCGATCCGAATCTAATTTCTCAACGTGCAAAGAAGCGCGGGGGTGACCAACTCGGTACGCTTGGATCAGGGAATCATTTTCTTGAACTGCAGGGAATCGAAGAAATATATGATCAAAAGGCGGCACAAGCGTTTGGGCTCTATAAGAATAATGTGACGGTTATGATCCATTGTGGTTCGCGTGGTTTGGGTCATCAAACATGTACCGATTATGTGCGCATGATGATGCAGAAACTTCCCGAATGGGGATACGAGCTACCTGACCGTGAACTGATATATGCTCCGTTCCTTGCACAAGAAGGACAAGACTATTTTAAAGCGATGGCAGCCGCAGCAAACTATGCATGGGCCAATCGACACATGATTGGACATTGGGTGCGAGAGGTATGGAGAGATGTTATTGGTGAATCGGCACAATTACGTATGGTATATGATGTTTCGCATAATTTGGGCAAAGTAGAAAAGCATCGAATTGACGGAAAAGAACGGGAGCTTGTTTTGCATCGTAAAGGTGCAACGCGTGCATTTGGTCCGGGGCGGCCAGAAGTGCCTGCAACATATCGTCATGTTGGTCAGCCGGTTTTAATTCCTGGAACGATGGGAACGAGCTCGTATATATTGGTTGGTACAGAGGAAAGTATGGACGTGGCATTCGGAACTTCGTGCCATGGTGCGGGGCGTCGGATGTCTCGTTCCAAAGCAAAAAAAATGGTGTGGGGTTCAGAGTTACGCAAAGAATTGGAACAACGAGGCATTATTATTCGGACTGATTCTGATCCGGGATTGGCCGAAGAGGCTCCGATTGCATACAAGGATGTTGATAATGTGGTGCGTATTGTCGATCAAGCAGGACTTGCCAAAAAAGTTGCACGAGTAAGGCCTCTTGCGGTTATCAAGGGAGGTTAATTACCTATTCATATATGGACGCAGCTGATCTTCAGCATATGCTCCATCACGCACGATTCGTATTTGACTGTTCGTGCAGTCCAAAATAGTTGAGGGTTTGCTTGGCGTGTGGTGAAGATCGTCAACGATAAGAGCAATACCTTTTATTATTTCAGGATCGAGATCGTTAACTGTTTGTGGTATTGGTTTATCAGTTCGGTTTGCGCTTGTTGAAAACACGCCATTAATTTGTTTTGCGGTTGCTCGGAGTCCGGTGTGACCAGGAATGCGCAGTGCAATCGTTCCTTGTAGTGATTTCATATATGAAGGAACGGATTCTTTTGCGGGAACAATGATCGTGAGTGGGCCGGGCCAGAACTTTTGGGTGAGTTGTTTAATCCGTTTTTCGTGAAGAGCGTCAGTAAATAGGCTTGCTTGATTTGGATCATGAATGAGTATGAGATATGGTTTATCGGTTCTTCCTTTTAGCGTGTTGAGTGCATCAAATCCATATTGTGTGAGCGGTGCCAAAAGGCCCATAACAGTATCAGATGTGCTTGCGACTATGCGGTTTTTTTTCAAGTGATGCACAATAGTATTGATTATGTTTTTTTCCTGCCAGGTGGTGCGGACATTCATATCTTTGCTCTTATTTGTAAATAAAGATGAGGCCTAGAATGTAAAATATGTTCTTTGACATTTCAGCTTTTTTACCTATATTGAGTTGCATGTGAAAAAAGTACTATTATTACGGTTATAATAACTCATTGTATCGCAAGTTGCGATTTGAGTAAAAGTATAATTTTGAGCGTTTGAGTTGATATGACATTGGGCATTTCTAACCATGGGAAACATGAATGAAAAATCTCACTCCCCATAAGTCTAAGGGAGCAGTTACAGGAAAGCAGTATAGCTATAATGAGATTGTAGAATTTCTTGATGCACGATGGTCGGATACTCTCAAAGACTCCTCTCTGACATGTATTAAAAAGCTTGATAAGGCATTTGGAATGCTTTCCAAAAAAAATGATACTATTCTTGTGACTGGGGCAAACGGGAAAAGTTTAACAGCTCATTTTACGACTCGTCTTTTGAAACAAGAAGGTCTGAAGGTTGGTACGCTCTATGCACCGCATATTTTGACGTATAATGAACGTTTTATGTATGACAGCGAGACGATTTCGCATAAACAGTTTACCGACATAGGCAATGAGGTGGTGCGGGCGGTTGAAACATTGGATTTAAAGCCGCATGCTTTGGACATTATCACTATGATGGCGTTGCTCTATTTTAATTCGAAAAAGGTGGATGTTGCAGTATTGGAAGTTGCGGATCACACCTATAACGATCCGTCCAGTATATGCAAATCAAAAATTACTGCGATAACACGTATTTCTGAGTGTGGTGAAAAAGATGGAGAGGATATAATCAAGCAGACTCTTTCGGTGGTGACACCGCAGACACACGTTGTTTCTGCTGACCAGAGTAAACTGAATTTGAAACTCATGGAGAAAGTAACCAAGCAGCGCAAGGGTGTATGGGCGATGCCGATTCGTAAATTAGCACCACTTCCGTATCCATTCGAGCAGCTGCACGGTCGTAGTGCTGCGTTAGCAGAGCGTGTTGCTCAAATTTATATCAACAGTTTCTTGCCTCCAGAGATGCTTGTTGTGTCGAGTAGTTTACTCATCAAGCGCAAGGGGCAACGAGGGCGACCAACTCGTGAGGCCAAACGGCAATCCGAGATGAACCCAAAGCAAACGATCGAGCAGTTTTGGAAAGATGCGACAAGCAGTTTGACCGGTCGTTTCCAGTTGCTTGACAAAGAAAAACCTACCGTGCTTCTTGATAATGCTTCTAATATTGACGCGATGCAAAACCTCTTACTCGGCATTCGTCTACTCCATTATCGTTGCCAGCTCAAGGGTCTTGTACTCATTTTTGCAACTAATCACGCGAGATTGGATGTTCCTGAATTTGTGAAATTGCTCCGTTATTTCTTCAAAAAAACATCGGGGAGTATTGTGCTCTGTCCTGTCGAAAGGATAGCAGGGCAGCACGATCGGCCTTCTTGGGATTACGAAAGGGTCACGAACGATCTCAAAAGTATGAAAGTCAAGGCAAGGGCTGCAAAAAGCTTTAAAGAAGCGTTTGAGTTTGCACAAAAGTCTGTTGATGAGCGACATGGCCTTATCGTCGTTTCTGGTGCATCATCTCTGATTACTGAGTATTGGCATTATAAAGGTATGAAGCGACTATAATTATGGTGATTATGAACTGGATTGAGTATTTCGCACCGATAGGGGTAGGGCTTGTTGCGGGTTTGCTCTATGGAGTTCTTTTTTTGCTTCAGCAAAGTTCGTGGGTTGATGCCATGCGTTATCGTGTGGGAAGGATGAGCAGGCTTGTATTCTTTATCATGCGTGTTGTGATCTTGTTCTATACTGCGCGCTACCTATTGCGATCAGAATTGATACCTTCTATACTGGGTGCAATGGTGTTTATCGTTGTATTTTGGCTCGAAATTCTTATCGTGAAGGGCTTTTTGCATGAATGGATCAGGCCTGTTAGAAACTGAACAATGGCTTATAGGGTCTTTCTTTGCGTCGGATCATCCCTTTTTCCGCATCAACAAATCTACGGTGCTTTATACATGGCTGACTCTTGCAGTGCTGGCAGCGATTTTATTTTTGGGGCGATATTTGCTTTCAAAAAAAGATTCAATGGGGCGATTTTCTACAATGCTTTGTGTGCAACAGTTCATTGAGATGATCAACCAAGCTTTGACGAGATTTTCCTTTAATCACTTTGTGTTTATTACAACCATTTTCTGTTTTGTGCTTGCGTGTAATATTATATCTCTGATTCCATGGATGGAAGAGCCAACAACGGATTTAAATACAACGCTTGCGCTCGGGCTCATATCATTTTTTTATATACAGTTTGCTGCAGTCAAGACGGCTGGATTATGGCGATATATAAAAGGATATTTTTCTCCTTTTTTTATCATGATGCCACTCAATGTTCTCGGGAAGTTAGCAACAGTGGTCTCTATTTCATTCCGGTTGTTTGGGAATATTTTTGGCGGTGCCATTATTAGCAGTATTTATTTTAGTGCAATCCAGGGGAATTTTGTTTTTGAGCTCATAGGATTGGCGTCTGGTATTAACCTGATGCTCGCTCTATTTTTTGGTTTGTTTGAAGGGTTTTTGCAGGCATTTGTGTTTGCCATGCTTTCTCTTACCTACCTCTCGCTTGCGGTGCAGAGTGAAGGAGATTAGATGGAAGGACTAGCAGAATATATACATTTTGGAACCATTGCGCTTACGGTGGCTGCAAATGCTGTTGCAGTAGGAATTGGTCAAGGACTCATGAGTCATGCTGCGATAGAAGCTATTAATATACAGCCGGCAGCGAAAAGTGAGATAACAAAGGCGGCGGTTCTTGGTGTGGCGCTTATTGAAACGGCGGCATTGATGGGAACATTTATGTCGGTGCTCCTGCTTTTACAGACAAGAAATAGTATACATTCGGTATATGGAGGTTTTGCGGAATTAGGAATTGTGTTTGCGATTTGTTGTTCCGGATTTGTGATTGGTATTGTATCTGCATTGCCAGCACGTGCGGCATGCTTTGCAGTGGCACGCCAACCATTTTTCGCGCAACAGATCACTCGGTTTATGCTGATAGTTCTTTCTTTATTACAGACTCCGATCATTTTTGGATTAATTATTGCTCTCTTTATTCGAGGACAAGCATCATCGATTGATACTATTAGAGATAGCTTGCGTTTAATTGCGAGTGGGGCATGTATTGGATTGGGAAGCATTGGTCCTGCCATTGGTCTTGCGCTCTTTTCGCAGGCTGCTTGCCGAGGGATTGGTGTGAATCGATCGTCATATAGGCAGGTGTTTTCGTTTACCTTGATTAGCCAAGCAATTATTGAGACGCCTATTATTTTTGCATTGATGATTTCAGGCTCTCTGCTTCTCTTGGTGCCTAGATTTGGCCCAGAAAATATACTTGACGGTGTTATGCTTCTGTCTGCAGGTTTGTGTACAGGAATCGGGACTTTGGGGCCAGGAATTAGTTCGGGGCGTACTGCAACGTCAGCAGTTGAACAGATTGCGCAGAATCCGGAGATGCATGGTTCATTGTCTCGTATTAGTATGTTTGCGCAGGGATTAATTGAAACGGCAGCCATTTATGCTGTTCTTATATCGTTCTTATTACTCTTTTTTAGGTAGATGAAGAAAAAAAATATCCATATTGTGTATATCATTACGAAACTCGAGCTTGGAGGCGCACAAAAGGTGTGCCTTTCTCTCTTTAAAGGGCTGCAGCAAGCTGGATGTTCAACAAACTTGATTTCTGGCAAAACGGGGCCACTTGTAGGAATTGCGCGCAACTCACCGAATACGATTTTGTTGTCGAGTATGACAGTAGACATATCGTTAAAAGGCGTAGCAACCGAGTTTTATAATTTTATACAGATTATACGGCGCTTGCGTGCATTGAAAAAAAGGCACCCTCATATTATTGTGCATACCCATAGTACCAAGGCCGGTATAGTCGGAAGGTGGGCCTCGTGGTTTGCGGGTGTTCGAGTTCGGATTCATACAGTACATGGCTTTGCATTTCATCCCCATCAGTCTCGTATCAAGTGGCTTATAATTTATCTTTGTGAATTTTTGACTAGTCTGGTTACTACCCATTTTGTTTGTGTATCGGCACAGGATGTTAAAACGGGAAGCAAGCTCTTTCCCTATTTTGCAAAAAAACATTCTATTATTCGTGCTGCTGTTGATTCAAAGCAATTTTTTATACCGGCGCACTCAGTTGCAATGCCTTCAAAAACATCTTTTGTATTTGGTACCGTTTCTTGCTTTAAGCCGCAAAAAAATCTGTTTGATATGTTACAGGCGTTTGAGAATGTTTACATACGTGAACCCCGTGCGCGACTTGAAATTATTGGTGATGGGATGCTCCGTCCTCATATCGAACGCTGGATAGCAGAACATAATCTGTGTCGCGTGATTACGTTGCATGGATGGCAAGATCGAGTTGTGTCGTTTATGAAAACATGGCACGCTTTTGTGCTTTCTTCATTATGGGAGGGATTGCCGTGTGCCGTTGTGGAGGCACGATTGCTTCATCTGCCTGTGCTTAGTTATGAAACTGGCGGTGTGAATGAAGTTGTGATTGATCAAGAGAACGGTTTGTTATTCAAGCAGGGAGATTGGGGAGGTCTTTCGCGTGGCATGATTCGATGTATGACTGAACGAGATTTTTATCAACGGTGCCAGGCATATCAAGATAATTTGCAAGATTTTAAAATAGAACAAATGATTAATGAACATGTTTTGTTATATCAGCACTTATTGAAACGATCTGGACATAATCAGAAAATCATGTCAACGTGACTGATGTAGTTTTGAAGCCTTTTTGTATGCAGGGAGCGTAGTATGAAAATGAAAATTCGATTAAAAAAGACATCATATCTATGGTTATTTTTTGCCTGTGCTGGCTTGCTGGCTACGGCATATCTGACGTATCACTATTTTTCTGTACGGGATTCGTTGCTCGATAAGGCTCGTGAATACGGGCGTCAAAAAACGATCAATGCCTCTCAGGAGTTGAGCAGTTTTATTATGATGCTCAAACCACTTGCTGATTCAGTTGCGCAAGAGTTGAGCGAGCGAGAATTTTCAAAGGAGGAATTAGAACAGTTTTTGGCAAAGAAAAAGCCAGATGAAATTACAGGGCTTGGCGTTGCGTTTTTGCCGTACAAGTTTGATCGACAGACTAAGTTATACGCTCCCTATGTCTTTGAGCGTGAAGGCAAAAATGTTGTAACACATTTAGAGAAGTCTTACGACTATACATTGCCAGAGAATACATGGTTTGCCCAGACACTCAAAAGGGGAAGTGGATTTATTGAACCATATTACGGCAAGGTGACAAAAACGATTGTTGCAGATTACCAGAAGACATTCTATTACACCGATGCGAATGGGAAGAAGTATCCTGCCGGTATCGTATATGCAACCCAAAGTGTTGAGCATTTAAAGCATGTCTTGGATACATTGTTTTTGGGCAAGACTGGATATTGGTTTATGTTGACCAAAAAGGGTTTTTTCCTTTCTCATCCACAAAGCCAGCTTGTTCACAAACGGGTTACTATTTTTGACCTTGCAAAGCGGATTGGCAATACGGATCTTGAAAATATTGGTAACAAGATTATAAAAAAAGAGAAAGTCTTTTTTGAATACGATAACGAGCTTACCGGGGCCCCCTCGTGGTTATTTTCAGAACCGATTGCACAGACGAATTGGAGTATTGTTGGGATTTTTGATAAGAATGAGTTGAATGTGAATCCTGATATTTTGCGTCGCAACTTGATTCTTCCTGTATTTGCTTTTGTGCTGTTTTGCATCATGAGCATTCTCTTTTTTATCTCTCTTTTTAATGACGAAAAGTTAGCGCGATGGTGGTTTGCATCGTTTATAATTTCTTTGGCGTTGGCCGGTTTGATCGTGTGGATATGGTATGCAACGTCGCTGTATCCTGGCTATCAACATGAAATAACGCATCGAGTTGCAAACAAACGGGGGCTGTATGCGTATTTGAAAGAAGCATCTGCTCGCCAGCGATATGGAATACGGGTTGATCAGGACATTGATCTATCTCAACGGTTGCAAGAAGGAGATACCGATATTCTTTCACAGGAACCACAAGTTTCTTTATTTGAGCAATCAAGAGAGGCGTTGCAAAAAGGATTCGCAGACGCTCGTTTCATCCCGACCGGTATTTTCATAAATAATCTACAATTTGTTTCGGCGAACGAAATTCAGATCAGTGCGTATGTTTGGCAGCGATTTACTGAAGGATTACACGATGAGATTCCGCGAGGACCGATGTTTCCTCAAGCCTTCGAGGTTAAAATTAACGAAGTATCACGTATTAAGTATGGTGATACTGAAACAATCTTGTGGGAAGTATACGGCAAGCTGAGTCAGTTTTTGCAGTTTGATCAATATCCGTTTGACACGAAGGCACTTCGCATTCAGCTATGGCATCGATATAGCAAAGAGAACATTGTGCTTGTGCCGGATTTGAATGCTTATCAACTTATCAATCCGCGTTCACTCCCTGGTATTGATGATGATGTATATCTGCCTGGATGGAATTTGGTGTCAACGCACTTTGGCTACAAGATGGTAAACTATGCAAGTAATTTGGGTAACTACGAAACAGGGCCGTTTGGTGTGTATAGTGCAATTGATAAATCAGAGGTTCCGGAGCTTTTCTTTGATATTTTAGTAACGCGACGATTGCTTGATACGGTGGTCTCAGACTTTCTGCCAATTAGTGTTATTGCATTCCTATTATTTGTGATTTTATTAACGAGTGTTCAGCAGGGATATGCGTTGCTTGGCTATGCTGCAAGTGTATTTTTTGCGACGGTGATAGCCCATGTCCGTTTCCGTGCAAAAATACCACAAGCACAGCTTGTGTATTTTGAGAGCTTTTATTTTATGATGTACGTTGCAATTTTGGCGATCCTTCTGGTGACTTTACTTTATCAGCTTGGTTTTCGAATTCCATTTATTAGGTATCGTGAAAACTTGTTATCCAAACTACTCTATTGGCCCCTGCTATTTGCTGCTTTGGTTGCGATTACCATGGTGTATTTGTACTAAGGCAAAAAATAAGAACAAGCGGTTCGGTTTTTCAGTTGCAAAAGTGACGATTTTAGTACTATAATGGGGTGATACTAAACTATTAATGGAGGCTTGTCTCATGAAAAAGTTCAATCTTACTCTTTTGGTGTTAAGTTGTTTCAGCTTGTATGCAATGGAAGGAAATACATTTCATTCTGTCGTGAAAGCGGGCAATCTTGAGGAAGCGCAAAAGCTCTTTGAGAGCGGTGGAGATGTTGATTCGCGATACAGTCGGGACGATACGTTGCTTCATGTGGCGTCTTTTTATGGTCATGAATGTATCGCAAAATATCTGCTTGCGTGTGGAGCCCCGGTTGATGCGGTCAATACTCATGGTGAGACTCCGCTTCACCATGCGGCTGCAAAAGGACATGATGGCGTTGTAACTCTTCTTTTGGAGCATGGCGCCGATGTTACTGTGCTGGATACTAGAGGCGCGCAACCGCTTCATGGGGCATTGGATAGCGAGGTTATACAGTCTCTTTTGGCTCGTGGTGCGGAGGTTAATGCAATGAACAATGATGGGCATACGCTGCTTGATCTAGCAGTTCTAAAAAAGAGACAAAGACTTGTAATTTTTCTTAAGACTCGTGGAGCTATGAGAGGTATGGGGTTTCGGGGGAAACGCAGACCAGGGCTTCAGTTTGGTGTGGCAAGAGGCAAAAAGTAGTATCAGGGAGTAGTCAAGAGTGTCAATAAGTCGAAGATGAGCCTACTCCGACTCCGTAGTTGTTTGCGCTACTCATATGCGCTTGGATGCATGATGAGTTGTGTGTTGCAAAAGTGGTTGTTTTAGTACTATCATGGCCGATGAACAATAACATTAATCACGTAAATTGGAGACGTTCTTATGAAAAAGATATACGTTGCAGTTTTGATGTTAGGTTGTTTGGGTGGTAGCCTGTATGCAATGGAAGAGCATGGTCTGCATATATCAGCGCAAAATGGTGATCTTGCAGCAGTACAAGTGCTCTTGGATAGTGGTGCAGATGTGCATGCCGAGGTATTCTCTTGGCCTCGAGATTGGTTGAAACCGATCCATCTTGCTGCTATAAATGGACACGAAGACGTTGTGACACTTTTCTTAAATAGTGGTGCACATGTGGATGATCTGGTGCGAGGTCCTTCTCTTTATACTACGCTTCACTTGGCGGCAAAAGCTGGTCATAAAAATGTTGTGGCAGTTCTTTTAAAGCGTGGTGCAAATCCAGAAGCACGGACTCGATGGTGCTATAAACCTGCCAACCTGACAGACGATCCTGAAATTAAAGAGCTTTTGGAGAATGCGACTCGAGCCCATCGATGATGCGAAGCTGTGATTGCTTCGGCTTCGTAGTTGGGATGTATGAGAGGCTAGATATAGGGTAAATAGTGGCTTTTGCGAAAAGTGGCAATTGGTATAGAGTAAGAGGAACTATTTAATGGAGGATGATCTTATGAAGAAGATATACATTGCAGTTATGGTATTAAGTTCTTTAGTTGATAACTTATACGCAGAGCCTAGTACAGGGCTTCATGATGCGGCTCGGAAAGGCGATATTGATGCAGTGCGTGCCTTATTGCATCAAGGCTCTCAGATTAATGAGAAGAATTGGTATGGTCAGACTCCGCTTATTTTGTCCGTTAGAGCTGGTCATTACACAGTAGCACGATTTATCTTAGAGAAAGGTGCAGATGTTAATGCGTGTGACATGGAAAGATATACACCGATTCATTGGGCTGCTCAATATGGGTATGATGATATAGTAACATGTCTTTTGGAGTATGGTGCTGATGTTAATACAATGGATAATGCGGGAAATACATCACTTCATAACGCTGTTGAAGATCATAGGATTTATCTATATGACCCCCCTAGAGTAACCTTTGAGTGGAGTCGTCCTAAAGAATCTACAGTAATTCTTTTATTACGGTATGGTGCAGATCCGATGGCACAAACTCAGGAAGGCAAAAAGCCTGCTGATCTGACACAGAATACAGAAATCAAAAAGCTTTTGGATGATGAACCAGAAAGAAGGGCTAAAATAACAGAAAGAGCCTCTGAAATATTATTGTCTCTCAAAGAAAAAGGCATACCCTTTGAGGTAGCAAAAGTGGCTGTGTTTAGCTATTGGCCTGAGCTCAAGATTCGAGAGCAGGCATATATAGCGCGGCAACGATGCGAAGCTGCGATTGCTCCGATGCCATAGTTGCTTGCTAGGCATAAACTAAAAGTTTCGGTATAGTGAATGTTCATATTTTTGTTAACTATTTCGAAGGAACATTTGCCATGAACCGTACACTGTTAGATGCGATTGGCAATACCCCGTTAGCTTGTGTTTATTTTGATGTTCCAACTCCCATCTATGCAAAGTTAGAATATGCAAACCCTGGTGGCAGTGTAAAAGATCGCTCTGCGTTGTATATGATTGAAGATGCAGAACAACGTGGTCAGCTTAAACCGGGAGGTACGATCATTGATGCCTCGTCAGGAAATCAAGGGATTGCGGTGGCAATGATTGGGGCATTAAAGGGATATAACGTTATAATCTCGGTTTCAGAAAAAATTAGTGCAGAAAAACTTGCAACGCTCAAAGCGTATAATGTGCAGGTGGTAATTTGTAAACCAACGGATCGTATTGATGATCCGGAAGGGTATCATAGTGTGGCAGTTCGATTGCAACAAGAAACGCCCAATTCGTTTATGCCAAATCAATATTTTAATACGTTGAATGCACAGGCACATTACACTTTGCTTGGCCCAGAAGTATGGGAACAAACTGATGGGATGGTAACACATTTTTTTGCTGGTGCAGGAACAGGCGGCACCGTGAGTGGCGTGGGGCGGTATTTAAAAGAGCGTAATCCAAAGGTCAAAATCATTGCAGTTGATTCGGTGAACTCATATCGGGCAACGTGTGGCAATCCAAAACCATATGCAATTGAGGGGCTTGGCATTGATTTTGATTCCCCCGTTCTCGATCATACTTTCCTTGATGAGATTGTGACGGTATCAGATGATGATGCAGTTGCAATGCTTCAGTATTTGGCGACGCGAGGATTTCTTGTTGGCCCGAGCAGTGGTGCAGTGGCTCATGCTGCGTATCAGTATGCCAAACGGAACAGTTTAATTGAACGGGATCGCATCGTACTTATTTTTGGCGATTCTGGGCGTGCATATTTGAGCAAGGGGTTTTATGCGCAGGATAAGGCAATTGGATATCAGACAAAAGAACGAATGAAGGAGTTGCAGGGGAGGTAGGCAGCGACCATTTCAAACTCTACTCCTCTTCATGTATGCTTGCTGATGTATGGTTTTTATAATAACCGGGGACATGCATATGAAAAAAATCGTTTCAGTGTTATACGGATTGCTTGGATTTAGCTTAGTAATATTAGTACATGAGTTTGGCCATTTTCTTGCGTGCAAACTGTTTGCAGTACGAGTTCCACTTTTTTCTATTGGTTTTGGACCGGGTGTTATTGGATACAGGATCGGTGGTACATTATTTCAGTTAGCGCTCTTTCCGCTTGGCGGATATGTTGCGATTGCACAAAAGCAACTTGCGTTGCAGCCATACATTGTCAAATTTATTATTCTCATCGCTGGTATTGTTTCCAACTTTTTGTTTGCATTCTGTATCTTTCTTTTTTTTCAATACAAAGATGTTAATGTTCGGGAGTTGCTGGCGCAAACGACAGGTCGGTTTCGAGGGGGGGTTCTTGGCCCACTTGGTATTATTTCTTTAATTAGTTTTAGCGCAGCACTCGGATGGAGTTACTTTCTTCTTGTGCTTGCTTCGTTGAGTATCGGTATCGGTATGTTTAATCTGTTGCCAATTCCATTTTTTGATGGTGGTCAGATTGCATGGTATACCATCGAAGCAATTGTCGGTAAGATTCCTGATTCGATTTCTAACAGTGTTTCATTCCTGTTTTTTATACTGCTGATTTTGTTTCTTGTACTGATTTCGGTAAAGGACGTTTTCCGACTTCGGGGATAGCGGTGTCTGTGTGTAGTGTGAGTTGTGCTCCAGCTCTGACTATGTGAAGCTGACGAGTGTGCAATCTGTTTTCGTTCATCTTCCATGCATGCTTGAGGCGAATAATTGGTTCTTCAAAATGATCGTTGCCAAATGCAAACGTTCCCCAATGCATTGGAATGAACTCTTTTGCTTGCAGTGTGATAAATGATTGCAGTGCGGTTTCGCTGCTCAAGTGATTATGTTTCATCCATTCTGATGGTTCGCAAGGGCCTACGGGCATGAGTGCTGTTGATATTGCGGGAAACTCACGGGCAATTTGTACAAAATGATCACCTTCAGCAGTGTCACCCGCAAAGTAGATGTGTGTATCATGTATAGAGATCATCCAACTTCCCCATAATGATCTGTTTTTATCAAACAAGCCTCGTTGCGACCAATGTACGGAAGGGAGGAAGGTGCACTTTATGGAATCTGTTATTCGTTGTGTATCCCACCACATATGTTCATGACTGTGTGCAAAACCATTGCTATCAAACCATGCCTTATCTCCTTGCGGGACAAGTACTTGCACGTCCGGATTGATTTGTTTGATAGCATGTAGGCTTGATGCGTCCATATGATCAAGATGGTTGTGAGAAATAAGAATGTAATCAATGGGCGGAAGCGCATCAATCGATATGCCCGGTTTTAAAAGTCGACGAAAGATCGATGCAATATTTCCAAAAATAGGATCGGTAATAATGTTATAGCCACCACCTTGAATGAGAAAGGTGGCGTGACCAATCCATGAAATACGAACTTTATCCGAACGCTCTGTAACAATACTGTGAACTATCCATTGATCTGGCGAATGTACTTTGCGTCTGAATCGAGATATGAATGATTGGATAACGGAAGGCACTGTCCCCCAAAGGAGCGATTCTGGATTGTATGTCTGCGGTATATTACAAAACCGCTGTTGTTTCTTTTTTGGATACCATTTTTGCATATGTTGTTATACCGGTAACAATTTTCCCCTACCCGGACAGAACGTCATGGATAGGGGAAATGGAGGTTATCACCATAAACATTACTACAGCTCAACTTAGACAATAAGATACATAAACTTTTCATGAAAATCAAACTTTATCAGCCTTGTTGCAACAGTGATGTGCAACATAATTTGAATGAGCTTTGAGTGTATATTTCTTATTGAATTTGCGTGTGTTGAAAGATTTTTTCATAGGCTACAATCATCTTTTGTATGCCAAACGATGATTGGATCGACTTTTGGGCATCGGAGCCCATTTTTGTGCATAGAGAAGGGTTATTAATGACCGTGTTGATTGATTGCGCAAAACCTGTTGCATTATTGGTGCACGCAACATACCCATTGTAGCCATGTTGGATAACGGGATGGTGCAGGGAATGATACGTGATTACTGGTGCAATGCCATATCCCATTGCTTCCAGCAGGGCGATCGAGACCCCCTCTTTTTCTGAACTTAATACGAATATGTCAAACATAGGGTAGTAGCCGTATGCTCGTTGATCTGTTGCAAAATGTATTAACTGGGCAATGCCCAACGTTTTCGCTTTTTTTCTTAAATGGTGCTCTTCTGGCCCAGACCCAACGAGCACAAGACGTAAATTTTGATTTTGGGCATATAATAATGAAAATGTTTCGAGCAACAACCCATATCTCTTGACAGGCTGAAATCTTCCGACTGAGCCAATAATGATATTTTGGGCTGTAAATCCGAGCATTTCGCGGCTAATTTTTTTTGAAAAAATTTTTTGTCGAATAGCCTCAATATCAATTCCATTGGGTATGACGGTGATTGGGGTATTGGTATGGTTTTTGAGCTGATATGCCGATTTTACCTCTTGTGAAACGGCAATGCAGTGACGGGGGGATGGTGCACATCGATCAAGCAGGGTTCGGACAGTTCCATTTTGATCGTAATTATTATGGAGTGAGGTGACGCAGGAAATACCAAGCTGCCAAGTGGCAATGCGCCCCAACCAATTTGCTGACCATAATACAGTGTGCAAACAATCAGTCTTGATTTCTTTTAGGAGTTTTATGAGGCGATAAAGAATAGATGGATCATATGTCGCAATGGATCCTGAAAGATAGTGCAGCGTGATTCCAGCATTTTGAAACTGGTTTCTGTACGGTCCATCGTGAATAAAAATAATGTGATGTTCAAACTGCGTTGGGTTGAGATGGGTAACCAGATCGTAAAGAACTGCCTGTGCGCCACCCATTTCTAAGCTTGTGATGAAATGCACGAGTTTTATCATTGTGTTGTACTACTATACAAAATCGAGTCGTTTTTTGAGTCTCATAATAGCATGTGTTGCACAGAGTGCTGAAAAGAAAATACCCATAGTTGCACAATGCCAAACGTTGAGATATCCGGCTTGGCCAAGTATTGAAGCGCGAGTTCCTTCCATGATGTAGAGAAATGGGTTTGCAAAACTTATATATGCGAGTGTCGGACTAAAATCGTATAACACTTTGTACGAATATTGAAATGCGCCAAAAGTCCACAACGGATAAATAAAACGCATCCAGACACTTCCGATTCGTTCTAAGCTTGGTACCATGCTGACAAGCCATAAGGTGAATGCTGCATAGAATAGATTCGTTACCATAAACATGAGAAGATACGCGACAATACTCATATGGGAAAGGTCGAGATGGTTCCAGAATGCTAGTTTACAAATAGGTAGAACGCTTATGGAAAGTACTGCAGTATTAAATGCATAGAATGTCATATAGCTCATGAACGTTAACCATGATGGCATAGGGAGTGTTAGGTAGAAGGCGGTTACGTTATCACCTTCAAAGTCACTAATGAGTTTTGTAGTGCTTGACCATTGTTCAAACAGGCCGGAACTTGCGGCCATACTGGCAATCATGAATGCGCCGTATGAGGTGCTCATACCAAATGCGGGAAATAAATAGATCATGATGGGAAGCATGGTAAAAACCCAGATACATAAATCGATTAACTTCTCCAAGATAGTTTGTTTGAATATATGATATTCGGTAAGGAGTATGTACTGTATTGTTCGAAGATATAAGGCTAATTGCATGATTTACTCTTTCTCTTTGGTTAGCTGTAAAAAGATATCTTCGAGACTTTCTGTTTTGAAAGATTCCTTTAATTTATCCGGTGTACTTACGAGTTTTATTTTGCCTTTATCAAGAATGCATATTCGGTCTGCTAGTTCTTCGGCTTCATCAAGATAGTGTGTGGTTAATAATACCGTAGTCCCTTTGCTTGCAATATCATTGATGTAATACCACAATTGATGACGAATTGCAGGGTCAAGACCAACGGTTGGTTCATCTAAAATAACGAGCTTTGGATTATGGAGTAATGTTCGTGCGATCATGTATCGCTGTCTCCAGCCGCCAGATAGTTCAGTTGGTTTGTATGTGAGATATTCGCGAATACCCAAACTGTTGTGTAGTTCATGAATGCGACTTTGAATGTCCTCATTGTTCATTCCATAATATTTGCCTGCAAAATATAAGTTCTCTTGTAGTGTGAGGAGTGCATTGAGATTTGGCTTTTGTGGACAATAGCCGATATCGCAACGATATTGTGGAACATTTTCATAAATAGATGTTCCGTGATATAAAATATCTCCGCTTGTGGGAGGATGGAGAGTGGCCAGTATTTCAGAAAGCGTAGATTTGCCAGCACCATTTACACCAAGTAAACAAAATACCTCACCAGGATATAGTGTGAATGATACCCCTCTTAGCGCAGGAGTTTTGTTATATAATTTTCGAATATTGCTAATTTCCAACAATGGTTGGTTCATACAAATTCCTTATGTGTGCTGCTATATTTTTTTGCGCAACACCTTTTTATTAACTTTACCGGTTGCTGTGGTGGGTAAATCTTCGGTGCTGCAGATGAATGATCGTGGCACTTTATAGGATGCCAGATGCTGCACACACAATGCTTTTAATTTCCCTTCAATGCCTTCTTCATTTTGGCGTAGTTGTACGAACGCAATCGGGATTTCTCCATACGCGTTATCCTTTTTTCCTATGACACCAACGTGGATCACGTTAGGATGAGCAATAATAATGTTCTCAATTTCTTGCGGATAGATGTTGATACCTTTATGGATAATAAGATCTTTTGTTCTACCAGTAATAAGTAGTTTTCCTGTAGCAGGATCAACATACATTGCATCCCCTGTATTAAACCACCCATCTTTCAATACTGCTTGCGTGGCTTCGGGTGCATTGTAATATCCAAGCATAATGTTGTCTCCCTTCACCCACAGTTCACCGATTTGACCATCGGGCAATGCATTACCTTGCTCGTCTCGTATTTCACACTCGACTTCTACAATAGGTCTTCCAATTACATTTGTCGGTTGGCCGACATCTTCCCAATCAAGTGTTATCACAGGTGATGTTTCGGTCAGGCCATATCCATTGCATATCTTTCGTCGATAGAGAAGTTCGAAATACATGCGAATCTTATCTGGCATAGCATCACCGCCGGAAAGGAAAAATTTTGCCGAATCAAGCGGAGCCGTTTTTAATAAACAGATCAATCCGTAAAGTGCCGGTACGCCTAAAAAGCCGGTTGGTTTGTGTTTCAATGCCGAAAGGATATACCGGCGATCAATTTTGGGCACTAGAATAACTGTTGTACCGATAAAGAATGCCGCCCATATGCATGCACATTGCGCAAAGACATGAAACAATGGCATTACCCCAAAAATTCGTTCTTTGTATCCCATTTGCAGGCGCGTCAGACTTTGTATGATGTTTGTAACAATGTTGCGAGAACTGAGCATGACACCTTTGGGCAATCCGGTTGTTCCTGACGTATAAAGTAGGGCTGCCATTTCATCAGAATCGAGTGTAATGATTTCATCTGGCGTATACGATGCATCGGGTTGTGGCATATCTTGTTCTGTGATAATTGGGACCTGATCGTCACGATTTGTTTTTTCAAAAAGTTCTTTTCGATCTGATGATGTAATAATAAGCTGTGGTTTTGCATCAGCAACGATGTGAGAGAGCTCGGTTTCTTTCAAAAAGGTGTTGATCGGTGCCACAACAGCACCGGCTTGTAAAACAGCAAAATAGGCAACATAAAATTCGGGGGAGTTTTCAAAACAGACGAGTGCGCGATCGCGCGGTTTTAATCCCCGTTCTTTTAAAAGATGGCTCAATGCTGATGCTTGACGGTATAAATCGATATACGTAAACGGTGTATCGTTATAGATCAGTGCGGGAAAATCATCGCCGAATTTTTGGGCAGCGCGTTGTAATAATGCACCTACGTAAAGAAGTTTCCCATCTTTTGTGATGGCATCACGTGTTTCTTGAAAAAACTGATTCTCATCTTTCTTTTCTATTATCATGGTCTTCTTCGTAAAAAATTACTTGGACTGGACAACTTTTAGCGGCCTCTTTGAGTGCTGCTTCATGTTTAGAAAAATCAGCACCTTCTTTGAGGTGTGATATATCAGTAACCTCAAAAAGTTCTGGCGCGATAAATGCGCATAACCCACAAGAAATACAGCCTGGACCTATTGTAACTTTTTTTATACTCATTGCGGCTCACCAAGAGACATAATCATGATTATACTTTATACTTACCATAAATAGTTTAATAAGGATACACCAAGGGTGCATATGATAACACAAACAAGTGGCATGCTTATTAGTATTGAAGGTATTGATGGATCTGGAAAAAGTACCCTAGCTCGACATATGAGTAAACAACTCCATGCGTATGGGTGTACGGTATGTAACACAAAAGAGCCGGGAGGCAGTTCGCTTGGTAAATTGTTGCGCAATATTTTGCAGCATCAACCCGTTGCACTGATGTCTCGGGCGGAATATTTATTGTTTGCTGCCGATCGAGCGCAGCATATTGAAGAGGTGGTAAAGCCTGCATTGCAATCCGGTGCAATTGTTATATCAGATCGTATGGCTGATTCTTCATTGGCGTATCAAGGATACGGGCGGGGTGAGGACCTTGCGATGATTAATCTGATCAATGAGTGGGCGATGCAGAACAGCAAACCTGATCTGACATTTTATATGAAGATTAGTCCGCAAGAGGCTATTAGTCGTCTTGCAAAACGCCGTTCATTAACTGCGTTTGAAAAGGAACAAACAGGTTTTGTTAAACGACTTATTCGTGGGTTTGATGAAATATTTCGGAATCGCGATAATGTAATCATTATAGATGGAACATTACCTCCAAAACAGGTGGTGGATATTGCAACCGAGGCGGTTGTGTGCTGGATAGAGAGACGAAGATGAAACAGGAGCCCTTTAATACATCGATGCCGTCTCATATTTTTCTTGGTGCTCATGATGTGGCAAAAAAACATGTTGTCTCGGTAATCAAGGGGCAGCTATGTACGCAAGATGGATGTGGTCGATGTACTCCATGTCAGTCCATTGACCAAGAGCAGCATCATGCAGTGCTGTGGTTGTACCCAAAAAAGAACTATACGCTTGATCAGTTTGATGTGGTTTTTTCTCGGTTATCATTTGGCCTTCATGAAGGAGAGCGGTTTTTTATTGTGATTCAAAAAGCCGATTTTCTATCTCAGGCTTGTGCGAACAGTTTGCTCAAAGTTTTAGAAGAGCCGTCAAAGGGATATTACTTTTTTTTACTTGTGGAACGTATCGATGATCTGTTACCAACGATTCGTTCACGTTGTATGATTCAGCATGTTCGCAATGGAGGGCATAGTATTGTACAGAAAGATGTCTTTGATTTTTTGACGACGACGACCGGATATAATCCTGCTGCATTTTCGCAGCAGCTCCAGCAATCGAATATCAATGAACGCGAAGCGGTGGAGTTGGTTGACGCGCTTCTTTCATTTTGGATTGCGCAGCACAAACAAGCGATTATCCAACAAAAACCTGAGATGCAAAAACAAGCCGAACGCGTTGTGAGTATTCTCAAGCGCGCGAGCGAAAAATTTCCAATGCCGGGAAGTGGTAAACTTTTTTGTAAAAATTTGTATGTACAGATCAAGGGACTACAGTAATTGATACCGTATCAACTCGGTATACTGCGGACCATCGGGCGTAAGTTCGGACTCCATGAGTACAAATGAATTGATTGTAAAGGTTTGTGGTTCGACATGGGTGCTTTGCAGAAGTTGTGTTAATTGTTCTTGGTCATGAACTTTTTTAACACGCAGAATAGTTGCATGGCCAACAAGCGGGCGTTCCTCTTTTTTAATCCATAGTTTCATTGTTTCTTGGATGAGCGTTGCGAGCGATGCAAGGTGTGGACTGATGATGTTAACGAATAGAATGCGTGAGATGCCCTGTTTTTTAAACTGTTGCAATGTGCCAAGCTGTGCCTAAAAGGAGGGGAATGAAACTGTTTTGAGCGCAGCATCGATTTTGTCTATTTCCTCTTTTGCAACCGAACCGATAAATGCAACGGTAAGATGGGTGTGTGTGGAATCGGTGTAGTTTCCCTTGCAGGTAGATGATTCTTTGATTATTGTTTGTAGATAAGCTATCTCCTTACAAACTGATTGCGGTAATGGGATGGCTAGAAATAAACGTATGGTTTGTGATCTGTTTTCTTTCATCATGGTATGAGTGTAGCTACGGTTTGAAAAAATATAAAAGAGTTGCCTGCCTTGCATTGAGAAACATAGTAGATCTATGCTAGCGATAGTATAACTTTGTTATTCAAGGAGAGATTCGATGCAAAAATCAGCCTTTTCCCTCATAGAGCTTATGATTGTGGTGGCAATTATTGCCTTTCTAGCCATGGTTTCTGTTCCAACGTTCACCCGTTTTCTGGCGAAAGCAAAACGTGCTGAGGCCTATATGAACCTCAACTCTATCTATGCGTCTCAAAAGGCGCATTGGGCTGAGCATGGTACCTATTCCGATGTTTTATATGGCGAAGGTGGCGTGGGCTGGAAACCTGAAGGATACAAGGGTGGTGGAAAAAATGAGAATTTTTATTACACCTATGGCTTTGGCGGTGGATCAGAGGGGCGCAACTATTTTACGGGAAAATTGGGAACCCCGAATAGCCATCTGAGCCAGGCTGGTGCGCGCAAAGATGGATTTACTGCAGTGGCCGCAGGAGACATTCTTGGCAATGGCAAGCCCGACATTCTCATGGTGGATGAAAATAGCAAAATCACGATACTACAGGATGCATTGGCGAGTTGAGTGAGATAGAATTGTGTGCTGAGCAACGCCCCAGATAAAACTGGGGCGTTTTGTTGTTTTGGAGAGCATTGATTTGGTATAGTAAGTATGAAGGAAGAAGACAGAAAAGAGGATGTTTTTAGGAGGTATCATGAAAAAGAATCATATTGTGTTGGCATTGTTTGCCGTATCATCGCTTTGCATTTACCCAGATGTGTTGGTTGCGCAAGCCAAAGAGGGAAAAATCGAACAGGCTATTGCTCGTGCCAAAAAGGAGTATAACGAGTTTAAATCTGCATTTTCTTGTTTGCGCAAATCAGGTTTCAAAACCTGTTCTTCGGCAGAAAAAAAACGCATTGTTGCGACTGGCGCTGCCGTAATAGCGGTGCTAACCCTCCTTGTCTTTAGAACTAGAAGAATCCAAGAAGCGAGAATGGCGGAGGAGGTTAGAGTGGTGCGGGGAGGAGCAGGTGTTGCTGGAATTCCAAGTTACGATCCACCACTACATCAAGCAATTATGGCAAAAGATCTAGCCTCAGTTCAAAGGTTTATCGGTGAGGGTGCTGATGTGAATGCACCAGGTTTTGCACGATGGACTTCTTTGCATGTGGTGTTACAGAGCACATATTGGGATAGAGATATTTTTAATACATTGCTTCAAGCGTCGGGTATTTCATTGGATGTACAAGATAATTTAGGCAGGACACCGTTAAACTATTCAGTGGGAGAAGGCAATGTTCATGCAGTGGCAATGTTGCTTGACAGGATAGCAAATCCACAAGATCTAAGGCGTATTATAACAATAGCAGAAGGAGAATTGCGGGAGTGGAAACGGCATGACAATTTAAATAAGGTAAGAGCATACGAAACAATTTTAGAAAATTTACGTAAAAAAGAAAAACCAAGACTTTTTCCAACGGATTAATTATATCAATGGAATAGTTGAGTTGTATTCTACGGAATCGTGCAGCCCAACAGTAATAGAATTTGATCGTGGCGCAAAACGTAGATGATTGCTCCGAGTGCAAGAAATGGCCCGAATGGGAGTTTCATATACCGTTGATATTTTCCTTTGTACGCCAGATACGCTATACCTAATATGCTACCAAGTAATGAACCGATAAGCATTGCAATCCAAACTCCTACAATTCCTGTAAATGCTCCTATGCATGCAAGTAGATCAAAATCTCCGTGCCCGATGCCTTCTTTTCTCGTGACAGCATAAAAAAGCATGGCAATAATCCATAGAATTAAGTAACCTCCGGCTGCGCCGATAATGCTATTAATCGGTGATATGGGAATATGATCCGTGAAACTCATAATTATACCAACTGGCACGAGGGCAATTGTAACCCATCGCGATATAAGTAATGTTTCGAGATCAGAGCGAATGGTGACGATGAGTGCAGAAAAGAGCACGAAATGGCCAAAAAAATAGCGCAAATCAAGGCTCAGATATAAAAGTGTCATGACAATCGCTGTGAACAGCTCTATGGCGGGATATAACCACGAAATTGGCTTTGAACAGGTGCGGCATGAGCCCTTGAGCAGAATATAAGAAATAACAGGTATGTTATCGTACCAAGCTATGAAGCTCTTGCACTCGATACATCGAGATCGACCAGTTATGTTTTGACTTTGTATGAGCCGATATGCAACTACATTCAAAAATGAACCCCAGCATAGAAATAGTGGAATGAGTAGTATCAGCCACCAGATCACTCAGTTCCTTCTTTTTTTAATGAATCAAGTAATGCATCAACACGGCGTTGTTTTTCGATCTGTGGGTCGTAGGAAAATCGCAATGATGGGGTATAGCGTCCGGGAATAAGTTGTGCAAGTGATTTGCGTAGGGATGCTTTATAAAGAACCAAGGTTGGGCGTTTTGCCTCATATTCTTTGATGCCGCCTGTTGCATAAAATAGTACGGTACATCTTCCTTTGTCCGGTGACAATGCAACGCGTGAAATAAAAAGATTCTGAAGCTCAGGTTCATCCTGTTTGATCTGAATGAACAATTGAGAAATTTTGTGGAAATAGTTGGACTCTTTTTGGGCGTGTTTAATTTCGCTTACGCGGGAATTAGTCATTATTTTTTAGGCTTAAAAAATCCCTGATTAATGATACGCATCATATTCATTTTGATGGCGCGCACTAATCGTTTTCTTCTTTTTTGTGTTGCAGGCTCGAAATAGACGGTACGTTTCATATCTCGTACAACGCCTTCACGTTCAATTTTCTTCTTGAGCTGGCGGAGGGCCTTATCGATATGGCCGGTTACAGAAACTTCGATGTTTGACTTCTTTTTAGACATAAACAGATCACTGCCTTTCAATGTAAACTGCGGTTTGCTTCTATCTTTTATCCTGAATGAGCAAGAGAATTGCCTTTTTCATGTAAAAATTCTACCGTGAATTCCTCCGAATGTCCAGTTTTAAGCGATTTTGACGGGCTGATGAATCGAATGGGCACAAAAAAGCCTAGAAAGTGGCATCGAATGAGAAGAGGATCGTGGAGCTTCGGTAGGCATTGCGCTGGGAGAGCGGTACCTGTGCCAAAATGCCAATATTAATGTTTGGCGATATATCATAGTTGAGTGCCATATTGACCAATTTGACATCAAAGCCGGTCAGTATTTCTAGCTGGTTTGGCAGGAAGGTGCCTTGATCTTCACATTTTCGTAGCTCGATTTTGTCCTGAGAATGTTTGACTTGCAGGTACTGGAAATACCCCGATAGGCAGCTCAGAAAATGGTATGCAGAGAGCTTAGCGCCAAAATGCCAGTTAAATCCAGGGCTGACTGTTGTATCGGTAAAGAATGGATAAACGCCCGATTGGCATTCGCTTGTTGGAAGCCGGAACTTTTCAAAATTTTTGCTGAAAAAGTGTGTGAGCCCGACCTCACAGCCTGCCTCAACTGTCTCTACAAAATCTAAGTTAATTCCCGCGGTTGCCCCGATTGCATTGTGATCGTTGTTGCCGAACGGCACAAAGAATGCCTTATTGAGACCTCCGACGATTCTATCCTCGTCCCCAGGTGATACACTGCCGCTAATCGTGAAAAACGGCACGAGCAGAAAGTGAGGATAGCAATCTTCTGCGTCTGTATCTCGATTTAGTTCGAATCCTCGTCGCCAAAACAGATTGATACGAACTTCTTCCACGGATGTTTCGCTGAAGCTTCCGATATCAATATTGGTCTCTCTGGCGATTGTTCTCCATTCGTGCATGAGGTAGGTGCGTACATCCGCCTTGGTTGGTGTTACGGGGTCGAATGGGCATGCAAAATCACTGCAAATTGTTTGATCGTCAAAGCTAGCGGTTTGAGATAGGCTGACGATTCCTGTTTGGATACTCAGGCCGAATCCGGCATAAATATCTGCTGAAAGTTCAAACCGTAGTCCTCTCTTTCTATATTTGATTGGGACTGAAAAGAATCCGAAATTTTGATTAGGATCTATTTTTGATGCATCGTTTAAATCGCCGGCGGCTACACCGGGAAAGAGATTATTCAGTGCGGTTTGGAGTGTTGGTGCCATCGTCTTTCCGGTTGGGATCGGTCCATACATCAAGGCGAGCATGCTCCATTTGCCGGTAAGATCGCCAAGTGGCACTTTGTTTCGATTATTATTGCGACCTCTATCGGCGTTTTGTCCAAAAGGTGAGATCGATAGACCTACATTGTCTCGTTTGCGTTTGGCCAGTGCAGGATCTTTAATTTCCAATTTTTCGTGAGTATACAAAAATGTTTGTGGATCAAGTGCATTATATACAGGATAAGGGTCGCTTTTTGAAAGGGAGCTCAGCGCAAGCAGTGGCATATTGATGATACAACACCATGCTATGATGAATATTCGTACGATGAGCTTTTGTGTAATTATCATTATTCGTCATCCTTTCTGACAAGACGTAATTCGAAATAATGTATACCATCGTTGCTATTCATTCGTCAATTGTTGCTCATTCTTTTGCATATTATTCCTCACGGGGGTAGCATCTCCGATTTTGACCTGTTACGTATGTATGAAAGCATCATACGATAAGTCTCTATTGACCGGGTGTTTTATTATCAAACAAGTTGTTGAATCAGTCCCTCAACTGCAAAGTAGAGGATTACTCCAGCCATTACCATGCCGCCGATTGTTATGAGGTTGTTGATTCCTTTTCGTTCTTCTTTGATTGTAAAGAGCGTGATCATAGAAAGAATGTAGGCAGAAATAATGAATATTGCTGTCAGCGAGAAAAAGAGATCAATATTTCTAAGAAACGTAAAGCTTAAAAAGATACACATACCAACGAGTAGAACTGAGAGTCGCTGGCTGAGTTTGATGCCATTTGTTTGTTTGGCCAATGAAACGAGCAGGGCACTTGAGCTCCAAATCATTGAATGGATTGTGCCCAATACTGCTGAAAGTATGGCAATATGCACGGCAGTGAGAATCCATTGGTTCTCAGGGAATACTGTTCGTAGCACCATTGATAATGCAACATGCGGATCACTAAAGAGTGAAAGTGGTGTAGAAAGAATAATTGAGGAAACAAAAAGCAGATAAATTCCGCCCACAATTGCAATCGAATACGTAAGTGCTCGAGGAACATTTCGTTGTGGATCTTTCACAATCGTAAAGAGTGAGCTGGCACATTCAAATCCGAAGAATCCGAAAATTACTGCACGCGTTGCTTGAAAAACGTTGCGAAGGCCGTATGGTGCAAATGGGGTGAGATTGCTCAAATCTGCTTTGGTAAAACACATAATAGTTGTCACAATTAAAGGAAATGTTGTGGTAACGATGAGGATTTGTTGTCCAAGTTCAGATAAAACAACACCAAACATATTAAGTCCAACTAATGCACAGAGCGTGATAAATCCGAGTGTGTGACTATCTACTGTTGGGAAGAACGGATGGTGTAAGTAATGGCCGGCAACTTGTGCAAGGAGCCCCATTGCAATCAAAAGACCGAGCAGGTAACTGTATCCTGCAATTGATCCCATAATATGGCCGCCCCATTGTTTTGTATACGTGTAGAATGAACCCTCCTGAGGGAATCGTGCCGCAACACGTGCCAAAGATTGGGCTATAAACCAAACAGCAATGATTACAAATATATATGCAACGATGCCAGCTGGCCCAACAAAAGAGCCGATTGCTGCTGGTGCAGTAAAGATACCTGCGCCAATCATTGCATTCATACCGATAATAGTTGCCGTTACCACCCCGATCTTGGACACATTGTCCTGCGCCATGGTTTATCCTTATAAAAAAGCGTTACAGATATTGAAAGTTTTATATACTATAGGAATATACGATAAATGCCAGTTTAGGAGGTTTTGCGATATATGTTCTGTTCATATTACCAAGCGTGCGTTACCAAACCAGGTACGTTGTTTTTAGTAGCAACACTCAAAAGTTTTGATCATCTTTGTTTTGATCGTTCGCTTGATCCTGATGCAGAATTGTTTGAGTTTTTTGTGCCGCCAGGATGCGAACAACAGTTTTTGGATATAATGCATTATTTTGAACGTGAGAAGATTGTTCGTGATTTGAAGAAGCTCCCCAATCGACTTATAGAGGGTGATGCGCTCTAAAGGATAGCGGTCACAGTTTTTATTTGGTTAGGGTTAACCAAAGTCGATGTTGTGATTAAAAGGAGATGTTTGATGAAAAAACTATTGTTATTTGTTTTGTGGTTCAGCTTTTGTGTTGCTCAACAAGAAAAAAAAGATCTTTTTGATGCTGTACAAAAAGGTGATATTGATACAGTGATTCAATCGATACGCGCAGGGGTTCCGATCAATGAAAGACATTTTATTGATCGATTTTTCGCTCATCTTTCAGCTTTGGCGCTTGCTGCGGCTAACGGTGATGAGCGCATGGTATCAATGTTGTTAGAAAATGGTGCGCAGGTAGAACCGAAATCAGAATATGGTAAAACGGCCCTGATGTACGCGAGTGAGGGTGGGTTAGTTCCTATTATGCGGCTATTAATTAATGCGGGAGCAGATGTTAATCGTATTTATGGTGATGATTTTCCTCATGCGGGAAGCCCTGTGTTGCGTTATGCGATTGATAGTGGTTCGATTGATGCAGTCCGTACTCTTATTCAAGCAGGTGCCGATGTAAACCGATATACTGAATCGGGGATAAAGATTACACGATTTTGGCTTGGAAGCGGTGTTCGAAATGTTACGCTTCTTGAGCATGCTATTAAATCAGGAGCTTCTATCGAAATGATTGAGGAGCTCATTAAAGGAGGTGCAGATGTCAATAAGCGGGCGATGCATGTAGGATGGACTCCTCTTATGGTTGCTGCATATTTCGGCAGAGCTGATGCGGTAAGGTTGTTATTAAAACACGGAGCTGATTCATCTCTAAAAAATGCACAGGATGGTGGAAGGATTGCATTAGATTATGCAGCTAATCACGAAATATTTTCTTTATTAGCCAAAAAAGAATCTTGGTCAAGTAAAGCATGGCATTATCTAAGAAGCAAAACACGTTTATAGGGGGTATTCCTCTTGTATGGGTATATGTAAAATCCAGCGATTAGATACTAATCGCTCCGTTAAGAAGTTCTTCTTGTTTTGCCCGTGTGTGTTGCATACAATATCGTTTTGTGGTTCTGTATGATAAGTTCCCTTGATATGATATGTAAGGGTTTGGATCATGGCGTCGAATACAGATAAATATAAAAAGATTATAGTTCCTATTATTTTAAAGCATGTGCCTCAAGCCAAGATAATTCTATATGGTTCTCGTGCGCGAATGGATGAATCAGATGGCTCTGATATTGACATTGCTTTAGATATGGGTAGAAAAATTTAGTTTGGAAAGATAAGTGGTATTATATCGGATTTGGAAGATTCTGATCTTTCCATCAAATTCGATGTTGTTGATTTGCATAATATATCGGAACGTATGAAACATGAGATTATGAAGGACGGAGTGGTATGGGAAAAATAGAGCAAAAGCTAAACACGTTCCTGGAAGCGCTTGAAACTTTGAAAGAAGGGATAGGCTTATTTCGTGAATATCAAAGTCTTGTATCAAAAAATGCTTCGCAAAAAAATGAGCAGCTTTTTGTAGCGGTGCGTGATTCTATCATACAACGATTTGAGTACTGTACTGATTTATTTTGGAAGTTACTGAAAACATATCTAGAGGAGGTTGAAAAGGTTGAGGTAACGACCAACTCTCCACGAGGTATTGTTCGAACGGCAGTCCAAGTGAAAATCATAAGTGAGGATGAAGGAAAGGACAGTATTGTTATGGTGACGAGTAGGAATCAAACGTCTCGCATTTATCATGAAGAGACTGCTGAGGATATTGCGAAGAAAGTTCCAACTTTTTACGAGCTTATGAAAGTCGTCAGTGACAGGTTGTATAAGAAAGGCATGAATTCTGCTACAAAACAATAAGGCTTAATGCTTTCTCAATCCGCTTTTTGCTTTCCTCTATTCCTAATATTGCAATTAAATCATGAATGCTTGGTCCGTTGATTTGCTCCATTAATGCGAGGCGTAAAAACCAAAATAGTTGTTTGAGTGGAATGTTTTGTTCTTTGGCAGCAGTTTTTACTGAGGTCAGGAATGGGTCGGGATCGGTGATTTGTTCCAGATGGCTTTGTATAAGTGATACAATTTTGGACATCATTTCTTTTGCTATGCATGCTTCAAATGTTGTCGGCGTTAGGTCTGGGGGTTCAAAGTAGAATTGGAGTGCTGATACTACATCTTTAAGTGTATACAAATCGGTTTTGATAATTTGTAAGATGTTGCTGAGTTGCTTTTCGCTTAACGAATCTACTTGTGGATACGGTTCGCTTAAAAATGGTTTTGCGGCGGTTGCAAGTTCATCCGGCGCAAGCTGATCGATCCATTTGTGGTTTACCCAACGCAATTTTTCGACGTCATATTTAATTTTGCTTGTTGCGTGTGGATTATCGAAATTGAGAGCTTGTGCCAACTCATTCAGGTTCATAATCTCTTTTTCATATGAGCTGCCGATGATGGCGAGGTAATTAGTAAGCGCGTGAGATAAAAAACCCTCGTCTTTTAAATCACGAAGAGAAAATCCGAAGTCTCGCTTTGAAAGTTTTTTGCCATCTATATTGCATAAAATAGGCATATGCCAGAATATCGGAACCGGTGCATCGAATGCATTGTATAAGGCTGCCTGGCCGGCAGTATTGCTCAAATGATCTTCTCCGCGAAATACGTGCGATATCTCCATCGTCATATCATCGACAAAGTTTGCAAACATGAATGTGAAGCTTCCATCAGCTCGAGTGAGCGGAAAATCGGAAAAGTTCTTTAATTCAAATGTTACGGTGTCGCGGGCAAGATCAGTAACGGTGATTGTTTGTGCATGATCAAGCTTGAAGCGCCAAATATGTGGCATGTTTTGAGCGAGTTTTTTTTCTACCTCTTGGGCGGAAAGTTGCATGCATGTTCGATCATATCGTGGAGGAACTTTGAGCGCTTTTTGGCGGTCTCGCTTTTTTTGCAGTTCGTCTTCAGAGCAAAAACATGGATATATAAAACCATTCTTTTTGAGAAATTCTAGTTTTTTTTGATAGATAGCAGATCGTTCTGACTGAAAATAAGGTGAGTAAAGGCCACCTCTTTCAGGACCTTCATCATAAGAGAGTCCGAGCCAATCAAGATCAGCTATGATTGTTTTGGCTCCTGGATCAAAATTGCGTTGTGGATCGGTGTCTTCGATACGAAGCACAAAAGCCCCCCCCTTTTGCTTTGCGAATAAATAGTTGAGTAAAGCCGTTCGTATATTGCCAATATGCATGATGCCCGTTGGGGATGGTGCGAAGCGAACGCGTACAGATTTAGGGCTCACCGGGGTTCCTCTCTTCCGGTCAATCAAATTTATTGCTTTCCATTTTTGTTGTGTATACAGTGTACTCGATACGATTGATAAGTCCAGTGCATCTATTCAGATGATACTCGAGGAGAGGAATAAAAAGGAGTAGGAATGAACAAGTGTCTTCGCATTGTTTTGACGGCACATTTACCCGACGATTTTTTGTATACTTTTATTCAAAAACATGCAAGGAGTTTGGGGCTGGAGGGGTTAGCTCAGATGATTGATTCCAAGTCAGACCTCATACGCATTACGGTCTGTGGGCCAAGTCATGAACTCGATCAATTTATTGATCTTATGCATAAGGGAACGCAAAAATTTGATGTGCACGATATAGAGATTGAACCATTCCTCAAAGATAAAGATTACCGCTCCGTGTTTCGCGTTATCGAGTAACGATCTGTTCACTTCTGCATTTCCTCTCTTTTTGGTACACTAAGCACTCTGTAGTATATATGTTTTCGGGTATCCAAATGGCTTGTGTTTCCAAGTTTTTATATGATAATTGTTCGTTCCCTTTGCTTGGCTGTGTTCGCGTTTTTGTCGTGTTTCGTGCAAGCACATACCGTTGTGCTGTCCGATAGGGGAGATTGTGCGAAACTTGCATCGGCAGTGCCGCAGTCGTTCGTACTCACCAAACTTACCTATAGTTCAGACGTTTCACTTTGTTTGCAAGAGTTTCGATATATTGTTGATTTACCTGAGGGAAGCACCGTTTCGAATGCGCAGGTATGCGATGCTGTAGCGCGTTTGTTTCAAAAAAAACTGTTTCAGGGAATAATGGTAACGGTGGAGGAGTGTGCTCCTGGAATCCATATTCATATCGATTTAACTGGTGTGCGGACATTGCAAAAATTCAAAGTGCGTGGGATATGGGTTAATCGTGATTCGTATAAACAGTATTACCTCATGGAGCCGGGCGATCCGTTTGATATGGATAAACATATACATTCAATGGAAAAAATTAAAGAGGCTTGTCTGAGAGATGGCTTTTTTAATGCAAACACAGAAACTGATTTTTCGTACGATTCAGATACAAAGTCGATGCAAGTCAGTACGAATATTTCTCGAGGCAATCGGTTTGTCATGCGAGAGGTTTCCCTGGTTGTGCAAGGAGAGCGTGATATACCGTCAGAAGAGATTTCGCAGATTGAGCAACAGCTTTATAAAAAATTTTTTCAGAGGATGAATCGTACACGGTACTCAAAGAGCTTTATCGAGCAGCAGGCGCGATTGGTGAAGCAATATCTTGTGCATAGGGGGTTTTTACAACCGACGATTGTGCTAACAGAAACCGTTGATCGCAAAGATTGTTCTGTACGCTTGGCATGGAATATCGATTTAAAGAAAAAACGAACATTTATTTTTTTTGGTAACCGTTTTTTCTCTCATAACCAGCTTTTAGATCGTATTTTGCAATTTGGCCGATCTGCGTGGATTGTTCCTGCATCAATCCTGGCGCAGGAGTTGCAAGGCGCATATAATGCAAAAGGTTTTTGGGATGTTGCTATTGATTCACGAGATGAGGATGAGCGATCTTTTTTTATTATCACAGAGGGCAAGCAGGTTTCTATAGAACAGGTGGAAGTGCAACATGCACACTCAATTCCACAACGTACCGTGCTCAAATGCTTTGCGTCACTTTGCAAGAGACGAGTTTTTTTTGATCGCGATGTGCTGAATAAATCATTGGATGATCTTGTTGATCTGTATATGCAAGATGGTTTTTTGGATATTAAGATCGTAACACATGAGTTTGTTTCGGTATCGCCGAACCGATACAAGCTGATTGTTACGGTAGATGAGGGTGAGCGTACTATGCTTGATGCTGTTACGATTCCAGAATATCCCGACTTAGAAAAGCAGGGTCCATTTGTCGCGATGCTCAATAAAAAATTTCCAATACCATATGATGTGCCGATGATCCAGGAACAAAAACGGTGGCTTGAAGACCATTTTCAAAAAAAGGGATTTCTATTTGTTTCAGTAAAGCCGGAGTTGAAGAAAGATGATGGTCAAACAGCGCTTTCATGGATCATCACTCCAGGCCAACAAATCACATTTGGTAAAACGATTATTCAAGGGAGTTCCAAATTCCCCTTTTCATATGTGATGCGTGAATTGCAATATCAAGAAGGACAGGTATGGGATCAGGAAAAGATTCGCCAGTCATTTCTTCGGTTGAAAGATTTGCAGTTATTTGATTCGGTTTCTTTTACTCCGGTTTCGTTACCGGGATTGTCTGAGCAACCCATACTGCTTAAGTTTTACCAAGATGACCCGTTTGAGATACGAGTACGTTCTGGTTTTGAGTTGCAACATATTCGTCAGTATCAAACTTTCAATGGTCTTGCGTATAAGGTTGGGGGCACGTTTATGGTAAAAAATCCTTTTCAACGTGGGGATCAGTTCCGGTTTGATGTTGATGTGGCACGTTCTCATCGTGAAATTGTCATGAAATATCGGTACCCATGGTTGTTTTCACTCCCGCTGAGCAGTCTTTTTCAGCTCTATACGATTATGTATGAGCAGCCGGGCTTTGTTGGGAGTAAAAATAATATATACACGATCTTGCAAACAGGATTTCTCATAGGGTTGCGTCACAAAATTAGGAGTGTTGATGTGGGGGGTAACATAGGATTTGAATGGGCAGAGACTAAGATTAATGATGGCTCTCAAGCGTTGGCGATTCAGATTGCGCGCGCAATCAACTTTGATGTTTCATTGTTAGGCAAACGCGTTCCATTTATATTTATGGAGCCAACAATCATGGTGAACCTATTAGATAATACATTGAACCCAACGCGAGGCACCTTTTCGTTGCTGAGCCTTAAAGGGATGTTTCCAACAAAAGATCGTTTTGCAGACTCATATTTTATAAAACTGCTTGTTGAGCAGTCGTGGTTTATTCCCATACGCTTTGCGGTTGCAGCATTGCGCCTTCGATTTGGCCATATTTTCCACAGAGTGTTTTCAGATATTATGCCCAATGAGCGTTTTTATCTTGGAGGAGCACATTCTATTCGTAGCTATGGGTCTGACCTATCTCCTCCGCTTGGTTCTTTTGTTGATTGTGATGGTAAATGTCGCATTGTGCCCCGGGGTGGCAAAACGATGATGAATGTCAATGCTGAGTTGCGAATTCCAACTTTCAAGAATGCATGGATTGTTTTATTTCAGGATGTCGGTGTGTTGAGCAGTGATCAATTTGCTGATTTTCGTCAGGAACATGTTGTTGCTGGAACGGGCTTTGGTGTTCGTTACCTCACGCCAATCGGTCCACTAAGATTTGATATAGCGTGGAAATGGCACAAGCATATTCCTGAGGAGCACAGCTACAATTGGTTCTTGACCTTTGGGCAGGCGTTTTGATTCTGTATTTCTTTGTGAAATCTGTTATATTGATCCTTTGGATCGGCTAATTCACAATTTTTTAATTCACAATTTTTTGGATTTATGATGGACAAGGATCATGGCAAGGTTGTCTCGGAGCATGGACATTCGGTGATTGGTGAGCTTATTTGCCATTTACCATATGCTATTTTTTCTGTGGCTTTCAGCATTACCGTGTTGAGTTTTTTGACCTATTTCTCCATGGGAGATTCGGTTGATACGGTATGTCGTAAATCAGAGCTTTTGTTTCATAGTTTCCACTTTATGCATATTGTGTTTGCAGCTACGGGGACTTTAATTGCATTCTTCCGATTTTCTAACAACATTGGGCGAGCGCTCGTATTAGGTGTTCTTTCTCCCATGATTTTTTGCACACTTTCAGACTCTATTTTGCCCTATATTGGAGGGAAGCTCCTTGGGGTGCATATGCATTTCCATTTGTGCTTTATTACAGAGTTGCCTAATGTTCTCCCATTTTTGATTGCGGGAATTGTGAATGGCTTTGCAATAAGTAGGCATTATGGAGAACGGCAGCTTATCTATGCGGTCAGTTCTCATGCAGTCCATATATTGATTAGTTCGTTAGCATCAATATTTTATTTGGTGGCACATGGATTTACTGACTGGTATCGTCTTATTGGTATGGTTTTTATTTTTTTAATCATAGCGGTGGTTATACCTTGTACATTATCTGATGTTGTAGTTCCGATGTTGTTTGCGCGAGTGGGTACAAAGAAATGAGAAGTATTCGATTAAAGAATATTACAAAATCTTTTCACGGCGAAAAGATACTTGAAGATTTGAATTTAGAAATACCTGGCGGTCAGTTTTTTGCATTGCTTGGTCCGAGTGGGAGTGGCAAAACAACGATATTGCGTCTCATTGGTGGTTTCGAGGAACCGGATTCGGGGGAAATCTATTTAGGGCAAGACAATATCACGCATTTTCCAATCAATGAACGTCGTGTTAATACCGTATTTCAGCAGTATGCCTTATTTCCTCATATGAATGTGTTTGAGAATATTGCGTACAGTTTGCGTATTCGCAATGTGGCGAATGAGATTGTTGAACAAAAGGTAATCAAAGTTTTGAAGGCTGTTCATCTCGAGAGACAAATTTATAAATCAATTGATCAGCTTTCTGGTGGTCAGCAGCAGCGTGTGGCGCTTGCCCGTGCCATTATTAATGAGCCCGAGGTGCTCTTGCTTGATGAACCTCTTGCTGCACTTGATTTAAAATTGCGTGAACGAATGTTAATTGAACTAATTGATTTGCAGAGTGAACTCAAGACAACGTTTGTATATGTTACACATGACCAATTTGAAGCACTTACTGTTGCTGATCATATGGCCATTATGAATGATGATGGACACATTGAGCAGAGTGGTACACCAAAGCAGATATACGAATTTCCAGAGACATCGTTTGTTGCTCGTTTTGTGGGGACCACAAATATATTTGAAGGGACGATTGTACGTGGGGAGAAGACGTCGTTTTTTGAAATAGAAGGTCTGGGGCGTTGTGAGGTATCAGTTCCTGCAAGCAAGCGCTGGGTATGTGATGGATGCATGGCACTTATGAGTTTGCGGCCAGAAAAAATTGAAATTCGAAAATCGTTAATGGAAGGCTTTTCCAATAAATGGTTGGGGGTAGTAGAGGCAATCGTCTATCATGGGAGGTCAACCCAATATAATGTTCGGCTTAAAAATAATCGTATCGTTCAAGTTTTCGAACAAAATGAAGAGCATTTTGAGCGAGAGGTAATTGACTATGATGATCAAGTATATCTGTATTGGCAAAAAGAAAATGTGGTGCTGTTAGAACGATGAAAAGAGAATCGAATATTTTTGCAAGAGAGTTGCCTCTCTTTTGTTCCTTGCCCGCAGTTGTATGGCAACTCTTTTTTATGGTTGTGCCCCTTTTGATCATTGGCTATTACAGTGTTGCAGATAGTAGTGCAAGATGGGGTGTTTCGCTGGTTCATTATAGAAATTTACTAGAGCTGCCATATTTTAAAATTATTGCTCGCTCTTTATTTCTTGCGATTGCTACTGCCGTGGTAGGTCTTGTTTTTGCATACCCGGTGGCATATTTTATTGCATTGCGCGTTCGACGGTTTAAAAATGTTTTGCTCTTTTTCTTGACGTTGCCATTCTGGGTCAATTTCTTAGTTCAGATTTATGCGTGGTATTTTTTGCTTGAACGCAATGGTTTGATTAGTGTTTTGCTTTTGAAAGTAGGAATCATTAATGAGCCGCTTCTTTTATCGAATAGCTTGGGTGCGGTGTTTATTGTGATGCTCTATTGTTACCTTCCGTTTGTGATTATGCCATTGTACAGTACGCTCGAAAAGATAGATGTGCGTCTTTTAGAGGCATCAGCTGATTTGGGTGCAACACCATGGCAAACTTTTTGGCGCATTACGGTTCCATATTCGATGCCTGGGATCAGAACAGGACTGTTTTTGGTGCTGATTCCTGCATTTGGTGAGTTTGTGATTCCTGCGCTTGTTGGAGGGTCTCGTTATATGCTTGTTGGGTCTTTGATCTCTTACTATTTTCTGGCGGCAAAAAATAATTATGCGGGAGCAGCGTTTACCTGCTTGAGTGGTGTTGTGCTACTTCTTTTGCTCATACTGATTTCTTGGGTGAGCAGGGCGTTCTTGTTGCGTAAATCCTAGGAATGGTGATGGTATATGGTATCTGGAGTCGATATATATTTCCGATATTTGTTGGGTTGTTATACCTATTTTTATATGTCCCACTGTTTGTCCTTACTATCTTTTCTTTCAATGCAAACGAATTGGGCTTTGATTGGCTTGGCTTTACCACAAAGTGGTATGTCTCTTTGTTTCACTCCAGTGAGGTTTGGAATGCTTTGCAAACTTCGCTGATTGTTTCAGTATCGTCTGTTATCTTGTGCTTGGTGATGAGTACGTTATTTGTCTTTTTTGGAAATAAAATAACTGTGCGTCGTATGCTGTTGTTGTTTTATGGAAATCTTGCATTACCAGAAATTGTCCTTGCTGTCGGCCTGATGAGCTTATTTTACCTTGTATATGTTCCTTTGAGTCTTACTACGCTTATTGCGGCACACACAGTTTTAGGGCTTGGGTACGTTGTTCCGATTATCTATGATCGATACGCAGAACTTGATAAGCACTATATGGAGGCGTCGCTTGATTTGGGTGCAACCCAGTGGCAGACGCTTGTGCGGGTTGTATTACCGTTGCTGTATCCTTCCTTGCTTGTATCGGCGTTACTTGTATTTATTATTTCGTTTGATGATTTTGTGTTGTCGTTTTTCTGTGCAAGCGGTTCAACACAGACTTTGCCGATGTATATTTTTGCGCTTATTCGTTCTGGATCTTCTCCTATTGTGAGTGCTCTTTCAACTATTTTGCTGCTGATAAGTGGATTCGTTGTGCTTATTTTCTTCGCATTGCCTGGTAAAAAACGTGGAGTTTTGTGATGAGAATAGCTCGTTTTATTGTGCAGAGTCTTATAGTGGCAATTGTTTTTGGTGCCATATACGGGTTCCTTCGGGTGCCAGAGTTTATAGATACGCTTTTTGCTGGTAAAAGTATTAATGTGTTGGTATGGCCAAATACTGTTGATGCGCAATATCTTTATGAGTTTGAGAAGAGTTCTGGTATCAAAGTACGGATCAGTTATTTTGAAAATTATGAGGAACTTTTGGTTAAAATGCAGTCTGGGATGGGTGACTATGATTTAGTCATGGCGTCTGACTATGCAGTACCATTTCTTTTGAAGGCTGGGATTGCAAAACCTATAGATAAAAACAAGATGCCTTTTTGGCCTACTCTTTCGCCGGTATTGCTTGGGCTTCCCTTTGATCCCGATAATACATATACGGTCCCTCACTCATGGGAAATGTATGGTATTGGTATAGATACGAACTATTACAAGGATAATATGCCAGAGGCAAGCTGGGCGCTTTTATTTGATGAAAAAAAGTCGTCCAAGTTTGTTGGTATGCTTGATGATGCTCGAGAGATAGTATCTATCGCAGCTCTGTATCTGTTTGGCGCAGATGTTCACACATTAACGTCTGATCATATGCGTGAAATTGGTACGTTGCTGCAAAAACAGAAAAAACGGGTGGCGATGTATACCGATCTGCGCACGGACTATCTGTTAGTTTCACAATCAGCTCCAATTGTTTTAGGGATAAGCGCTGACATTTATCGTGCAATGCGAACGTATGATTCAATTAAATTTCTTGTGCCGAAGGAAGGAAGTTTCCTCATCATGGACATGTGGCTGCTTCCAAAAACCACGAAGAAGGATGATTGGGTGTATCAGTTTCTTGCATATTTGTATCAACCTGAAGTCATGAAGCGGTATGCAGACCGATTTAATTTTTTTCCTGCGGTGGAAGGGATTGCCGATGGTCGTGAGCGATATCTTTTAACGCCGACCAAGAGCCTGTTTTCACGACTCCGTCTTTTTGATTATGATATTCCTGAACAGCTATTGCGAGAAATTTGGATTTCTTTGAAATCGTGATACGATTTCTCTTGTCTGTGTATAGCGTGAATATATATAATGCGAAAGGTCTATGAAAATATAATTCGAGGTAGTAGTAATGAAAAAGTATGTTGTTGGCTTATGTGCCAGTCTTTTATTTTTAACAGGTTTTATATGTGCAGAGGATAGTAGTGATCTTATCACGCGTGGTAATTGTGGGGATCCTTTTCTGGCACGTCTAGTACAAGATGTTCTGAATAATACGAATATTATCAAACCTAAAGTGACTAAGATTCAAGAAATAACCAATGAAATAAATAGTGAGCTTACTCAGTGTTGCGAAGGGATTAACTCCAGGCTCGATAATCTTACTGTCTCAGTAAACAATGATACGGTGCTTACCAGGCTGGATGAGATAGATACCAGTCTTTCCCAGTGCTGCGAAGAGTTGAACTCCAAGCTCGATAATCTGAACCTATCAGTCAATAACGATGAGGTTCTGACCAGACTGGATGAGATAGATACCAGT
>SDBT01000102.1_pt1 | contig 107049 bp, 166 predicted proteins | sample 2277101 | NCBI WGS metagenome assembly SDBT01 (sample SAMN10404973, study PRJNA504765) | marine sediment metagenome | isolation source: marine sediment core GS10_PC15, 103 cmbsf | place: Arctic Ocean: Southern Knipovich Ridge | collected 2010
TGCGAAGCGTGTTAACGTAGACGAGGTCAATGTCAGAGAAATGTACAAACCTTGACCTGACGACCACGATGAGCCCGAACACGCGGATGACGTCGAAGCCGAACCCGAACCCAAACCCTAACCCGAACCCGAACCCGAACCCGAACCCGAACCCGAACCCGAACCCGAACCCGAACCCGAACCCGAAGAGAAAGAGGAAGACGATGAAGATGCTCCTGTTGAAGCTGACGAGGAAGCTGATGAGGAAGCTGATGAGAGTCCTCCTGATGAGATGGTTGAGGAAGAAGAAGAGCTAGACGACACGGATGATGAAAGCTACTACGAGCAGGGCACGTGCGGCCCAAAGATCGCCCTCGACGACTGAGTAAAGTCGGTACTGGAGAGAACAATGTCGAAATTCTATGTGTATGTCTATCGTGACTCTGCTGGTTGTCGTTGGAGGTATGCTTAATGGGTGACCTCATGCAAGACCTTAAACTGGCAATCGCAGACGGATTGCAGAATCAAACACTCACTACCTGTCTGAGGTGGGCAAACAAACGACGAATAATGGGAGGAGATTTTCCCGGCCCATACTCGGTAAAGTACCACCCCTGGATTAAGGAGATAATCAATACAGAGGCTCCGACTACATACGTAATGAAATCGGCCCAGGCAGGTGCCACCGAGGCGGGCATATGTAGAGCCCTGTATTCTATAGATCAGCTTCGTAAGGATGTGTTGTACGTTTTACCCACTTCACGCAATGCCAGTGATTTTTCCAAAGCAAGATTCAATGTTGCCTTGAATGACAGTCCATACTTAAAAAGTATCTTTACGGATGTGAACTCGGTGGAGATTAAAGCCGCAGGGTCGAACACCCTGTATATTCGTGGTAGCCGTGGGGATGCAAATCTAAAATCCGTCCCAGTGTCAGTTTTGATTTTGGATGAAGTCGACGAAATGAGTCAGAGGGCAATCAGTCTCGCCTTAGAACGTCTATCTGGACATATTGAGAAGACAGTTTGGGGAATCTCCACACCGACTATTCCAAATTTCGGGATATCAAAACTTTACAGTACGAGCACTCAAGAACATTTCATGTTCAAGTGCCCTTGTTGTAATAGATGGACTGAACTCATCTGGCCTGATTGTGTTGAGATTATAGGCGAGGGTGTTAGTGATGTGCGATGTGCTGAGTCATACCTGAAGTGTAAAGAATGTGGGGGTAAACTCGAACACCTAGATAAACCTGAGTGGCTTTCTAAAGCGAAGTGGAATGTCACCAGCAAGAATAGCAACCCAGATATTAGGGGTTTCCATATAAACCAACTGTATTCCTACACAGTAAATCCCGGTGAGCTAGTGGTTTCCCATTTCAGAGGTTTTGGAGATGAAGCAGCTAACATTGAACATTGGAATTCCAAGCTAGGGTTGCCCTTCATTGGTGATGGTGCCAAAACTACCTTAGATGATATACAAGCCTGCATAGGGAGTCACTCGAAAGAAGACGCAAGACCCACTGGAGGTGACAGAATTATCACCATGGGAGTCGACGTCGGGAAATGGAACTATGTGGAAATCACAGAATGGTTCTTTGAGAACTACACTAATGATCTCAATGTAGCAGCTACAGCAAAAGTTCTCTATGAGACGAAATTCCACGAGGAAGATTTTGACCAGTCTCTCGATGAGTTGATGAGGGACTTCCAAATTCAGGCCTGCGTGATTGATGCCGACCCCTATACAATGGAGTGCAGGCGTTTTGCAAGAAGGTTCCCAGGTTTCGTTTGGCTTAGTCGCTTCCGCCGTGGGGTGGCAGGGAAAGAGATTTCAGTAAGTGACGATGACGATTTTGCTCCGATAGCGACGTGTGATCGCTCCAACTGGTTCAGCGTGGCTCTGGGAAGATTTCGCAAACCCCGCCGTATCATACTTCCTCGTGATGTATCAGCGGAGTACCAGGCACACATTCAAGCTCCTATCCGAACGTATGTTCGAGTAGGCACAGTGGAAGAAAAACAAAAACGACAAACAAATGACCTTGTTGCAAAGTACATTTCCACTGGGGCAGATCACTTTGCTCTCGCCCGTGTTTACAGTGAGATTGCTTTGCCTTTCGCAGCGAGCCTCACAAGCGGAGAAGACATCAAAAAATTCCTCTAAGGGGTAAACATGCACGATCTCAAAATCGCTGACTTCCGGTACCCTGGCTACCTGACCAGAACCCTGGACTGGGAAAAATATCGCTTGACGTACGAGGGTGGTGATGCGTATCGAAAGAAGTACCTGAAGAAATTCACTACCCGTGAAACTGATGCAGATTTCATTCTTCGATACAACATGACCCCTATCCCGACATTTGCTAAGGCAGCCCTCAATGATATCCGAAATGCCATCTACCAACCGATGGTAGACGTCGTACGCCGGGGTGGTAGTGATGCTTATCACAATGCCGTCGCTGGCAAAGAGATGGGCGTCGATCTACGGGGTGCCAGTATGAACGCCTTCATGGGACAGCAAGTCCTAGAAGAGCTACTGGTGATGGGGAAGGTAGGTATCTTCGTTGATGCCCCCACTGTGTCGATAATGCAGACTAAGGCGGATGTCAAAGGGTTCAGACCATTTGTCTATCGATATCGGGTAGAAGATATCCTCAGCTTTACGTGTAACGACCCTGAACATCCTTCGGAGTACCAGTCTCTTCTGTTACGAGACCGTTTCACTCAGTATGATGATGCCTCTGGATTACCTCTTCAACACGCCAAACGATACCGGCATATTTGGATTGACAAAGATGATGGCTTCGTTCGGAATCAATTCTATGATGTCGACAGTGGACCTATTGATGCCATGGGGAATGCCTCTGGAGTCACCAAGCTGAACCTTCGTCGAATACCCTTCACTCTTTTGGATATTGGACCGAGTCTTTTGGCAGACATCTGTGAATATCAGATTGCCCTCCTGAATCTGGTTTCTAGTGATGTGAGCTATGCTCTCCTCGCCAACTTCCCATTCTACACCGAACAGGCTGACATGCGGAAGGTGGGAAGCCACCTGAAGAATACCTCAAACCCAGATGGGACAGCGACATCAGGTGGACAAGGCGCACATGATACTGAAATCAAAGTAGGGATAACCCAGGGTCGACGCTACGACAAAGATACGGACAGACCTCAATTCATACATCCTTCAAGTGAACCCCTGAAAGCTTCGATGGCTCTGCAAGAGAAGCTGGGAGAGGATATCCGAAAGCTGGTCAACTTGGCCGCACAGACTGTGGCATCAAGAACATCAGCCGAATCCAAGTCACTGGATAACCGTGGCTTGGAAGCAGGCTTGGCTTATATCGGATTAAAGCTAGAAGCAGCCGAACGTCAGATTACCGAGTTCTGGGCTGCTTATGAGCAAACCGACCACAGCAAACGTCAGATTGCAACCCTCAACTACCCTGACAGATACTCACTGAAGAGCGACGAAGATCGTATTGATGAGGCAAAGAAGCTCAGCGGTGTGATTGTCGAAACGCCGAGTAAGTCAGCCAGGAAAGAACTGTGGAAAAACGTCTGCAATACTCTTCTGGGTGGTAAGGTCAACCCTGATACTATGACGAAAATCTACACTGAGATAGATGCCGCCAAATTCACAACGTCTGACCCAGATGTCATCATTGCGGCGAAAGAGGCTGGTTTAGTAGGTGAACAACTTGCTTCAACAGCACTTGGCTTCCCAGACGATGAATATCTCAAAGCACGTGAAGATCACATCGAGAGACTGATGGCTATTGCCGAACATCAAAATGTCCTCGACGTAGCTCCTATCAATTCGGCGTCCAGAGGTATTGTCGATCTCGATGATGACCCTGCAAGCTCGGGGTCTGACGAGAAGAAAGCGTCTCGCGAAACTGACAAACAAGGCACCACAGGAGATAATACCCGTGGTGATGGCAAGAAAATCAAGAAAGAGGAGTAAACCATGGGTGGTTATATGAGTATCGCGAAAGAAGCCGTTAGTGAATTCGCTACCGGACACGGGACTGTTGGTGCCGCTGTGGCTGCTCTTACCACCGCAGCAATACCCCTCCTAAAGTATGTGATTATCAAGGCAGACCTGACCAACACCAACAACGTCTTCGTTGGTGGTCCTGGAGTCTCTGCCACTACTGGATTCATGTTGGATGCAGGGGAAGCAACACCTCCGATACACATTGATAACCTGAGTAAGGTCTATGTCATTGGTGGTGCCGCAGGTCAGGGCTTTTCATGGCTCGCCGTCTAAGGAGGTGACCTTTGTCTATTACCAGTGCCTACTATGGCAATCTTCAGGAAGCAAATGAGTACTTTGCTTTGAGACTCCGTGAATACGCATGGACCGATGCTGACCCATTGGATCGTCCTAAGGCTCTCTGGGCATCCTCAGTGATAATCGATGCCTTGAACTATAAAGGGTCTAAGAACTCTGTCTATCTATTGCTTCAAGCCAATGCGGATGCAACAGATGAGGAAATTCGCGAAGCCGAAGCTTCGCAGCCTTTGGAATTCCCACGAGGGGCGGACATCGTAGTCCCAGAGGCTATCCGTCGCTCGTCCTATGAGGTTGCTTATGAACTCCTTGATGGGAAAGACCCTGCCCTGGAGCTAGAGAACCTAGGTGTCATCAGCCAGAATTACGCCTCGGTAAGAACATCTTATTCGCGGAATCAAGTTCCTATTGAACATATCATCAATGGTATCCCAAGCTCACAGGCCTGGCGTTGGATTAGACCCTTCCTTCGTGAGGATGATGCCGTTAGACTCGCCCGTATCAGTTAGGAGACAAACATGGCAGTGTTATGGATAGAAGGGTTTGAGGGTTTTGGAACAACTCCCGATGTTGCACCCGTCCCTGTTGGTATAGTGGGTCGTAAGTACCCCTCTGTACTCCAGGAAAGTACCTTCAGAATTAAAACGGGTAGATATGGGCGTGCTGTCCAACTTAATGCTATATGTTCCATGGTCTCCCCAGCTTTGACTACAGACCCCACTATGATATTTGGGTGTGCTATCAAAGTCAAAACTTTACCAGGGGTGGGTTTTGAAAGCCCTTTGATTACTCTGATGGATGGTGGTGATGTAGGTATCAACGTGCAACTACTGCCTAGTGGGGGTCTTAGAGTATACAAAGACAATGTTCTGATGGGTAGCAGCCTGGAAACCATGTCGACTGGGACCTGGCATTACATGGAACTGAAAACTCTCGTGGCTGCATCCCCAACAGGCACAATAGAACTAAGGGTAAACGAGGATGTCTGGTACCAGGTATCTAACGTTGTTACTCAGGCAACACCCAATACTTATCACACAAATTTCAGACTCGCGTTTCCTCTTGTTGATACCTCCTATGATGACATCTATGTCTTAGATGGCACAGGAGCAATCAATAACGATTTTTTAGGTCCACGTAGAGTAGATTCGATTAGGCCAAATGCAGCAGGCGTGGACTCTGATTGGACACCTGACGCAGGGACTAACTATGAACGAGTCAATGAGGTCGAGCTAGATGAGGATGCCTCATATGTCGAGACCGGTGTATCAGGTGATCAAGATTTGTATGGTTATGACAATACTGTCAACCTGACAGAGATCACCGCGATACAAGTGGTTGCAGAGGCAAAAGTCACATCAGGTAGCATGGAACTACAATTAGTGACTAAATCAGGTGCAACAGAAAGTACTCATTCATGTGGCACCATTGTTTCAACCGATTACATAACCTGTTCAGGAGTGGGTGAACTAAATCCGGACACATCACTTCCTTGGACCCCTGGTGAAATTGATGCGGCACAGTTTGGTGTCAAGGCGATATAGGGGGTATCATGGCTATCCGTGTTTCAAGACAAGTTGTTGAAGCCCTCGTAGAGCAAGCCCCTAATGTACGTGTTTCGAGGCAGATAGTTGAAGTCTTGTCACCTCGTAGCATCTATCAGCTTTCAGCGACGTCGCTGTTGGTCTTACAGCATAGAACATATGCTGATACCAACCATATCACAATCGAGTATTACGGGACTCTCCAGGAAGCAAACGACTACTTTGGTTGTCGACTTCATGAAAGAGTCTGGTCGGAGTCAAGCCCAGCAGATAGGAAGCGAGCCCTCTGGGCGGCCTCTCTAATTATCGATGCCTTGAACTTCAAAGGAGACAAATACTCTGAGTCCCAATACTTAGAATTCCCACGGGATGCTGATACAGAAGTCCCGGAAGAAATTCGAGTAGCATCCTATGAAATAGCTCACGAACTTCTCGATGGGAAAGACCCCGACTTAGAGCTTGAAACTTTGGGTATCATCAGTCAGCATATTCATAGTACAACGACAAGTTATAGTCGGAATCAAGTTCCTATCGAGCATATCATCAACGGAGTACCAAGTGTACAGGCATGGCGTCTGTTGCTACCGTTCCTCCGTGAAGAAGATGCTATCGTACTCTCTCGGATTTCTTAATCCGAGATTCACGTCCACTGACTACGTTAGTCAGGTTACATGGTCATACTATGGACCGCTACTGGTATGACTTAACATCCAGCGGGTTTGTTTGGAGATTTTTCATGTTTCACGAAAACTTGTACCTGTCCATTTCTGAAATTTCTTGTTTCGATAACGAAGGTGGCGATCCCAATGCTGGTGGCGATGCCAATGCTGGTGGCGATGCCAATGCTGGTGGTGGCGATGCCAATGCTGGTGGTGGCGATGCCAATGCTGGTGTAGAAAAGATGGTCGCTCAGTCGGCTGTCAACAAGATTGTCGAGGAACGCCTAGCACGGGACCGTAAAGCCCGAGAAACCACTCACAAAGAGGAGTATCAAAAGCTGGAAGGCAGCTATAACTCTCTCCTGGAGAACAAGAATCTCTCGGATGAGGAGAGAACCAAAGCTCAGGAACGTCTGTCTGGAGTTCAGAATGAGTTACGGACGAAAGAGGAGAGGGCCAAACACGAGAAGGAAGCACTGCAAACTACGTATGAGACGCAGTTGCAGGAGGAGCGAGCCTCTCGTGAAGTCTGGGAGAAACGATTCCGAGATTCAGTGATTTCCCGAGACTTGCAGGATGCAGCAGTAACGAACGATGCCTACAATTCCGACCAGGTGATGCGACTACTGAGCCCGATGACCACTTTGAAGCCAACGCTTGATGAGGCTGGTAAAGAGACTGGTCAGTTTCGGACAGTTGTCGATTTTCCTGATCATGATGAGAAAGGCGAGGAAGTCACTTTTTCTGGTACACCTGACGAAATTGTGAAACGAATGAGAGACCTGAAACCCTATTTCAATCTCTTTCAGAGTAATGTGGCAGGTGGTCTTGGTGCTAACAATGCTACCGGTGGCTATACACCGGGTCCTGAAGGTCAAGTTGACGTTGCTAGCCTGACTCAGGCTCAGTTCCGTAAAATGCGCAAGGAGCAACCCGAACTCCTTGGTTTTTAAGTGACCTTCTTACGTCGGGGTATCCAAAAACTCAATTTTGTAAACCGTTCTAATGGAGAACACACACAATGAATTCTTTTGATTATGCTGAAATCGCCTGTTACGCCAACGACAATGACGCTCTCGTGCCCGAACTGTGGGCGAACGAAGGTCTGATGATCCTCGAAGAGAATATGGTCATGGCTCACTTGGTCCACCGCGATTTCGAGAATGAGGTTCAACGGTTTGGCGACGTAGTCAACACTCGGCGACCCAGCAAGTTCAAGATCGCCCGTAAGGTAGATGGTGATACCCTGAGTTACCAGGATGCGGCAAGCACGAATGTGTCGGTCAAGTTGGACCAGTGGTTTGCTTGTCCTTTCATCATCTTCGATGGTGAGGAAAGCCTGTCCTTCAAGGACTTGGTCGAGGTTTACCTGCAACCGGCCATGCTCACCATCGCCAATGGTGTCGACCGAGCCGTGACAGGTCAGATGCACAAGTTCTATGGGTCCGCCGGTTCCGCCCGTGTTGGACGTTTGGAGAACCTCGCCGCTGCGACATCCAATGAGATTGTCCTGGATGCCCGTGAGAAGTTGAACAGTAACCTGGCTCCGCTGGACGCCCGACGACACCTGTTGCTTTCGTCTTTGAGCGAAACCGCCCTCCTGAAGAATGACATCTTCGTGAAGGCGAACGAGCGGGGGGACGGTGGTACGGCTCTGGAAATGGCTCGACTGGGTCAAATCTATGGGTTCAACACTTGGATGGGTCAGAATGTCCCGAGTGTGGCTTCTGGAACCACCGCTGATGGTACCGTGACTGGTATTGAGGTTGTCGGTGAGGCTGGCTCGATTACTGTGTCCATTGCGGCCTACGAGGTAGAAGTTGGCGAATTTGTGAATATCGCTGGTAATGATCAGCCGACATTCGCGACTGCTGTCACTGCTACTACCAACACGACCGCTGTAACGCTGAATGAGGCTCTCAAGTACGCGACAGTCGCTACTGCGGTCATCAAGGCGTACAAGAAGGACACCGTCAATCTTACCGCTGGCTATGCGATTGGCTGGACGAAGAACATCGCCATGGATAACATCGCTTACTGGACCGTTGGTCAACTCTGTGCCTTTGGTGTTCCTGGTGCGACTCGTCGGACTTACACGGTCATCGAAATCAATGGCAACGACGTTGTTCTCGACCGTCCGCTGGAAGTCGCTGTTGCCGATGGTGATGATGCTTTCCCCGGTCCCGCTGGTAGCATGAACCTGGCATTCCACAAAGAGTGCATGGCTCTCATCACACGTCCCCTCGCTTTGCCGAGACCTGGGCAAGGTGCCCAAGCCGCTATCGCGAGCTACAATGGCATCTCGATGCGTATCACAATGCAGTACAGTCAGTCCGCTGGCGGTACCCGCGTGAACTGTGATATGCTCGCTGGTCTGGCCGTCCTCGACACTAACCTCGCGGTTGTGTTGCTCGGCTAAACCTCCTCTGTAATTCTTAAAGCTTACCCACCGGGGAAACCCGGTGGGTGGCTTTCCTTTTTCAGTTTGCCAGGGGAGACAGTATGATGGATTTTCTTTTTGCCTTTAACGGACTGTCTGACATGGGTTGGCTGCTTCAGAATTTTGGACCACTCATGACAGCGGTGATATTCTTCATCTGGCGCGACTACCGTCGCGAAGACAGACTTTCAACACGAATTCAAGAACTTGAGAAAGAACAACGCGAAGTCGTTCTTCCTCTGGTACAGAGTTGCACGGAAGTAATTACCAAGAACACGCAAGTGATGGAACAGAATACAAAGGTCATGGAACGCCTCGGAAATGCCATTGATCGGACCCTCAGATAAAGCGAGACCACCATGTATCCTGCCGAACTGATACTCAAACGTCTCATCCAGCGAACGCTCTATATGCTGAAGCGACAGTATGGTGGCACCATTAACATTTACTCCTTATCTGATTCTTCAACCAACCAAGAGACCGGCGTAACCTCAATCAGTAAGAATGTAGTCCATGTTAATAGGGCTGTTGTACTCCCCGCTCGGATGACCAGAGAAGTTCGGAAAAGCATTTCTCAAATTTCTGCGAATAAGATGTTTGTAGTTGGTGGGACATACGATGCAGGGCGACGTATTTTCATCGTTGACAGGAATGACGCACCTGGCTTAGTTATTACCAGCAATGCCTACATCGTCTACCGGAACAGAAAGTACGAAATTGAGTCATTCCAAGAATACGAGTTTGAGGCAGGGTGGACTATCGTCGGGAAGGAGCTTGTCGGAGAGGTTCCTGAGCAGATTCACACTCTGAGGGCTGACAATCTCCTCAACTTACAGGAGGCATCAAATGTCAGTTAATCCGAATTGGACCAGATGGATATTCGCCTCCATTGCCAAGAATCTCAAAGCAGTTGCCGCAGCTAACAACATTCCGGCAATCGTGGAAGGAGTTGACGATGAGACGGACGCTTTCTCGGGAGCAACAGACCACGTTGAGATTCGCATCAGTGGACCCTTCACAACGAAGATGGCTAGTGAATACAGAATCCGGATGGATATCAACGTGATTCTGACGAGTCGTTTTGGTGGTGCAGGGAAGAATCGACATGTCTTACTGACAAACGCGGGCCTCTTTCATGAGGCCATGGACAAGGCCATCCTCATCTACAAGTACGGCAACTCCGCTGGGGATGATGGGACTCTACTGGGTTGCTTGACCCTCCGCCCCGGGAAAAATGATGTTGTACGAGTGTTACACTTCGGGAAAGTCGACCCCACCGATAAAATCCGACAGAGTGTCGTGGACGCCAGATATGAGATGTACCTCTCTACGGAGTAGTGAAGATTACCATCAATGGTAAGAGATATGGAAGTCTGAAAGAGGCTGCTGAAGATTTAGGGTCAACTATTCGACCCTAAGAGATGCCCGCCGAAGGGCAAAGTCCGACACGTTTACTTATTAGGGGTTAAAACCCCACTCACACCTTATTAGGGGGATTTACCCTTGGCACGCATAGAATTAAAAAACTGTGTCATATTGCTCCGCGAGGGCCTCAGCGGTGTTGGGGCTATCGACGAAGCTGTCACTGCACCAGTCGCAACTGACGCTGAATTCGACATCAACGGCATCGTTCTTAACGCTGGTGGTCTCGGAACCGACGTGGTTCCCATTGGAGCAAAGTTTCTCGTCGCTGGCGAGACTGACGCTACACAGGTTCATACCGTCACAGAGCGAACACCGTCTGATGGTTCCGCCACTACCACCAATATCGTCTTCACACCCGCACTGGGTGCTGGCACGTATGTTGACGAAGGTGTAGTTACCTTCCAGGCTATCGAATTGGAAATCAAGATCGGTGACGGAAACATCACCTCCACAGAGTCGAATGAATTTGAGTACGACCTCGACAGAGGTCTTCTCGATACCGTTCGAGCCGGTGACCAAGTTCCAATGGATGTTTCCTTGGACTTCGTCTATGAGTACATCACGACAGGGACCAGTGAGGCGATTTCGCCGATGGATGCCCTGAAGCAGATCGGTGGAGCATCCGAATGGCGAAGCTCGTCCAGTGATCCCTGTGAGCCTTATGCGGTCGATGTGGTGGTTATCCACACACCCATTTGCACCACGCAGGAAATCGAAACGACTGTCTTCCCGGATTTCCGGTCTGAGAGCCGTGAACCCGATCTTGGTGAGGCAGCAGTCTCAGTATCGGGTCGCTGTAACGCTACCCAACCCATTGTCACCCGTACCGCCCAGTAAAGGAGGTGTATCATGGCCAGATTGGAACTCAAAAATTGTGTCATCTCCCTAAAAGATGGCTGGGCGGGAGCCGCCATAGTTGATGATCTCTCGATTGCAGGGTCAGATGTAACCCTGGAATTCGATACTCTCACTGGTACTCCTGCCGATACTACTATTATCCCAGTTGGCGTTCGCTTTTCGATTGATACCGTGACTGACACGATATTTACGATTACCGCCGTCAACTCCAATGAGCAGCAAGGGATTGATTTGGATACACCTTCAGCAGGTACTTTCACCTTGGATTTCCTGGGTGTAGGTCCGACAGCAGGTATCGCTTATGATGCCACTGCTGGTGATGTTCAAACGGCTCTTGAGCTTCTCTCCAGTATCTCTTCAGGTGACATCACTGTCACTGGTACAGCACCTGTTTTCGTTGTTGAATTCAAAGGTCAGTATCTTGCAACCGATGTGGCGTCTCTTGTCATTGATGGTACAGGTCTTACTGATGCTGGTGCAGAGGCTGTCACAGTTCTCCACGCCGGTGCTACATCCTGGGAATTGACTTTCACACCCGCATTGGATGTTGCTGACTTACCTGCGAACGATGATGTAATCACGTTCCTTCCTCAGCAGCTTGACATCAAGATTGGTGACGGAAACGTCACCTCCACGGAGTCGAATGAATTTGAGTATGACCTCGACAGGGGTCTTCTCGACACTGTTCGTGCTGGTGACCAAGTTCCAATGGATGTTTCCTTGGACTTCGTCTATGAGTACATCACGACAGGGACCAGTGAGGCGATTTCGCCGATGGATGCCCTGAAGCAGATTGGTGGAGCCTCTGGTTGGGTCTCTAGTTCTGCTGACCCCTGTGAGCCCTATGCGGTCGACGTCCAGGTAGTTCACACCCCGATTTGCACCACCCAAGAAATCGAAACGACTGTCTTCCCGGACTTCCGTTCTGAGAGTCGTGAACCTGATTTTGGTGAAGCATCGGTTTCCGTTTCCGGTCGCTGTAACGCTACCCAACCTATCGTTACACGCACTGCCCAATAGTGAGTTTTACAGTCTGGGGTGAGGACACCACTCACCCCAGACTTTGTTTTCTAATTTTGAGGGAGAATCAAAATGAAAATTGGTGGAGTAGACCCGAACACACTGTCGTCTGAAGAAATCCTTATTTTGCCCCGTGGAGACAAAGAGCTTGTCTTCCGAGCAGTCGGAGTTCCTGACTATGAGCCTTTCAATAAGCTCTGCCCCGAGCCCAAGGCTCCTGGCATATACAAGCCAAAAGAAGGGGGTTGGATTCCAAACGAAGAGGACCCGGCTTACAAAGACATGATGGAAACATACGGGAATAAGAGAATGTCCTGGCTCGTCATCACGTCCTTGGGACCAAGTGACATCGAATGGGACGAAGTCAATGTCGACAATCCGTCCACTTGGGCGAAATGGGATGACGAGTTGAAGGCAGCCGGACTCAATCACGTTGAATGTCGACGTGTGCAGAATCTTGTCTTCCAAGCTAACTGTCTCGACGAGAGCAAGCTTGAGCAGGCACGGGAAAATTTTCTTGTTGGTCAGCAGCCGGTACCAAGCGAATTCTCTGGCCAAAGTATCGCACCGGAGATTACGCCGTCTGGAGAGCCTGTATCCGAATAGGCATTCTTCCCCCAGGGATTCACCCTGAATGGGGAGAGAACGGTGTCCAAACTCAAGCGATGATTCTTGCATATGACCAGACCTGTGAGTATGACGAAAGTCAATCAAGGGGAGCTTCCCCATTTGGCTAAATCACCGCTAGTATGGAGACTGTTGACCATGAAATTTACCGGTTCTCTTGTCAGTTTTGAAATTGACATGTCAAAGTATGAGCAACGGTTGCACGAGGAACTCTCAGAAGAGATTGCTCGTGCAGCCACTCTTTGGTTGAAAGCTGTCTTAGATGAGATACCAGTTTGGTCTGGTGCATCCTGGGCGACATTCACCAAACTTTCCAGAGCGATTAGTGCTACACTTGCTATCAGTGTTGACTCTGACAAGCTGAATCGTATCTCGTACGGTCGACAACACGGTGATGGTGCCCTTGTTACAGACCGGAAGAATCACGAGTACTTTTTTGAGTATTCGACTGACCTGAGATGGTTGGTCCACAATGAGTACAACACACCTGACAGTGACCCGAATGTCTGGGGACGTTTGAAGAAACCTGGACCCTACTTCTTTCAACGGGTAGGTCAGAAGGTATTCGACACGTTGGCTAACGAAGTCCGTTTACCTTCCCCTTGGAAATCCCTGGTAGTCACCCGACATAGGATATAACCATGGCTGAGATCAAACAAAAACTTGGCTTTGATGCCGCCACAGCGATCAGCACTCTCAATAGCCTTGAAGCCAGTATGAGGGCGTTCAAGACAGCTACCAGTAGTAGTGTAAAGGCCATGGGTAGCTTTAACGCCAAGGCCGACAAAACAGATGGCATCCTCAAGAGGTTGTCGATATCAGCGAGGGAGGCTGTCAAACATTTGACCAAACTATCTAAATTGTCTGGTATCAAAATCCCAAAGATTCCAACAGGTGTAGGTGCAGGTGTAGGTGCAGGTGTAGGTGCTACCCCAAAAAAGGGATTAGATGTCGATTCAGAGATAGCTAAGCTTGAAAAATTGTATGCAGCCCCTGCCAAAGCCTCCAAGGTTCAAACAAGAGCTTACCAGAACGCCATCACCCAAGCGGCAACTTTTTTAGCATCCCACAAAAAAACTGCGGGTAGTCTCAAGAAAATCAATGCTAATATAGGGGCCAATTTCACTGGGCTGGAAAACACCTTAGCAAATCACCTGTCGAAAATTCGTAAGGCGGCTGGGGTAACCATAAAGCCTCCCAATCTGGATGTCTCAAAGTTTGCTCAAAATGTTCGGAAGTTGATACCTCTAACAGAGGGTGCTACAGCGGCTCAAAAACGAGCTTGGCAATCTCTTTCTACCAAAATTGCAGAGACTGCCGTCAAGAGTAGGATGAGTATTGGGGAGATGACTTCGGTTTACAAAAACCTTGGACAATCCCTGACGGGTCCGGCGAATAAAGTCGCCAACGATATGCAGAGAATGGTAACAGCCCAAAATAGGCTGGTGGATGCGGCTGCCAGGTCCGCACAGAAGGTTGCAGCAGCCCAAGCGAAGATAGCGGCTGCCTCTAAAAAATCTGCAAAAACATGGGTTGTATCCTGGGAAACCATGGTCAGAGTTGTTGCGACTCAGGTCATCGTCAGAGCACTAAGCTCAATCCGAGTAGCATTGAGTTCAGCAGTAAGGGATGCCGTCAAGTTTCAAATAGCCATTGCTGAAATCTCTACGATTGCACCTCAGTTAGGTGCTTTGGAGAATATCGGGGATATGGTACGTGACGTATCGGATGCCTTTAATGTAGGGTTGGATGATACCGCTGAAGCTGCCTATGAAACAATCTCGAACCAAATCGCTTCAACCCGTGAAGAGATTGAAAGTTTCCTTGTCTCAGCCGCGAAATTCTCCAAAGTCACTAAAACTGATATGGAGACATCTGTCAATCTTCTCTCGGGTGTTTTGAATGCCTTTAACAAGACTGTATCTGAAACTGATGAAGTCGCTGCTAAGTTTTTCAAGACCATCGATCTCGGACGTATCCGTGCTGAAGAATTGTCAAAAGGCTACGGAACTGTAGCCCCTGTGGCTGACAAGCTGGGCATTTCAATGGAAGAATTGAATTCTGCCTTATCGACCCTAACCATCAAAGGCATCGAAGCTGATAAAGCGTTTACGCAGCTACGTGGTGTGATGCAGAGTCTCCTGAAGCCTACACCAGCAATGGAAGTGGCAATGAGGAAACTTGGGTTTGCTACAGGTGAACAAGTCCTGGAAGCCTTTGATCTCCAAGAGGCTCTTAGAGCGCTCATCGGGACTACTGATGGGACCTCTGTGTCAGTTGCAAAATTGATACCTCGTATTAGGGGTCTTACAGGTGGTGTCTCGTTAGCAGCCGATGAGAATGAGCATTTTACTAAAACACAGGAAGCGCAGAGTAGGGCTCTTTCAGACACCTACGACCGTGCGTATAATCTTGTGATTGAAACGGATGCTGAGAAGATCACAAAAGACTTGAACAAAATCAAGAATTTCTTCACAGTTGAATTTGGTCAAGCAGTCCTTGAAGCAAGTGTCAAGATGTCTAGACTGGTGGGAGGGTCTGAAAATCTCGTATTAGTCTTCAAGGCTATTGCTCCAGTACTCCCTCAGGTCGCTTTTGGCCTATTGGCTATTGGTTCGGCTCTCTTGATTGTTAAAGCGAATGCGTTGCTTGCAACTAGATCGCTCTCAGGTGTTATCCCCATCTTGGCAGCCTTCACTGCTGCCGCCCTTGCTGGTCAGGTTATCGGTAAGGTGGCCGCCTCAAAGATTTCCGATAGATGGGATGACGAATTTCAAGCCGCCCAGAAGAGCCTAGACGCCCAGGTTCAAGCTCGTAAAAGGAAGGTCGCCGCTGAGCTTGCAATAGAAAAGACGAGTGTTACAGCTTTAACAAGGTTATTGTCTAGAGGTCTCGCCGAAAGTAACAAAGGTTACTTCAAAGTACTGGATACTGTTAAAAAAACCAACAAGGATATCGTAGATGATGTGAGGCGAACAACTACTCAAATGATAGCTGAACGCCAAAAGTTAGTGTCCGAGTTGGAGAGTCGGGTATCCAGTATGGGTGCAAATATCCTGAATTCTGAAAAGAGTGTGGGGAATATGAGGGATCGGCTTGATGACCGTTTATTCCAACGGAAAATCAAACGGGATTCGGAACGCCTTCAAATTGATAAGCTGATCCAACGTTCATCCGAATTAGCTAGTAAAGCATCCCAAGAGTTAGGACAGTCACGTACGTCTGAACAACGTAGTACAGCTAGAGAGGAATTACAGCGGGCTCAAGCCTTCGCTGATCAGGCCTTAGCAATTGCTGATAGTACTGGTGAACGACACTTGGAAGAAAAGGCACTCCAGAACATCAAGTCCCTTATTGAGGATTCGATAGACGCTGAGAAAAGATACCAGCAGAATATCGCCGCCTCGGCGAGGGCATTAACTGCACGTACTGCCAAGGAAGTAAAACGTGTAGAAAAGATGCGGAAGAAGCAAGAGGAGTTGTTAGACGCCCTTTCTTTAACTGACGAAGAAGGACGACTGTTACCAGAAGCTGATCGTGAAGCTCAATTAGTCAAAGCTCAAAAGAAACTTCGCGAATTTATTGATCTTTCAGGTAAGCCACTTAGCGTGGCACAAATGCTAAACTACACTGGTGTTGCTGCCCAATTGAGTCAAGAGTTACACTCAATCAAAATTGAGCAACTCGTAGTTTCAGAAGCAGCTTTGAGAGGTATCAGCAAACAGGTAAGTGATGCGATAGCAGGTCGTGCTAAGACACCTGAGTTTAAGCTGTCCCAGGATTTGTCGGGTGTGGAGATTACAGATGCTGTCAGCCAAAGTGAAGCTATTAGTAAGATTGAAAGTGAGTACAATGAACTATTAGCTACACAGTCTCAGTACTCCAATCAAGTTGATGCAGTGACCTCTGCTCAAACAGACCTTGCGAATGCAATGAGATTGGGTTCAAAGGAATCTAAGACTTTCGGAAGAATTATGGGAAACATCCTGGCATTCTCCGAGAGAGATTTGGGCAGAAATAAAGGACCTTCTGGTGTTGATGAGTATTTTCAGGCTATCGAAATAGCTCAACGAACATTAAAGTCTGCTAGTGAGGGAGCTATTCCGAGTCTGAAACAGATTGACAGCATCATCACGGCAACCAAAACAGCTTCTGAGGAAATGCCTGGTCGATATAGGGCTGCCTTTGGGGCTTTAACAACTGGCGCAGCAAACTCCTTGAATAGACTCAAAGAACTTGTAATAGAACAGGATAAGCTGCGTAAACTCTCTGAAGGGGGTATCCTGGGTGCAGACTTCGCCGGGGGAGGTGCTGGACGACTTGCTCAGTTCAAGGATGCTCTTAATTTCTTGCGAGGTCCAGAAGAGTCAGCGAAAAAAATGGAAACCGCTGTAACAAATACTAAGATACAGACTGAAGGTATTGGACCTGCTGCTGCATCTGGGGCTGCTCAATGGGCTGCTATTGCGAGCAGTGCAGAAAGAGCAGCAAAAGCCGCTGCAAAAGTACGAAATTCACAGATACAGTCCAGTGCCGGTCTTGGTTTTGCGAGTGGTGGGTCAGTTGGTTATTTTGCGAATGGTGGTCGTGGTACGGATACCATACCTGCAATGCTTTCTGCCGGTGAACATATCACAAATGCGAAGTCGACTCGACAATTTTTCTCTCAGCTTCAAGCAATAAACGCTGGTCAAAAACCCGTGTTCAGGAGTGAAGGTGGGGACACCTATAATACCAATGTAGGTGATATCAACGTAAGTGGGGCTGGTAAACCCACAGCAGTTGCTCGCGAAGTCATGAAGCAAATTCGCCGTGAAGAACGACGTGGCTCAGGACGTTAGTAAATCTGAGTGGGCACCACCATGGTGCCCATTCTTTAACTTCTTTCCCTCCGTGGAGAAAACACATGAAGTCTGAAATGAAACTTGGTCAAAGTGCAATAGCCACAGTGGTCAAGAGTTCCACAAGCGTACGCTCTGACCTTCCCAACCTTGGTGGTCAATATGTGGTCGAACACATCCGAAATGGTGTGAGAATCAACTCCTACCATTTTCCCAATGGGATCGTCAATGAAGGTAAGAATCATTTGCTTGATGTCTACTTCCATGCTATAGCAGCGATGTCCGCCTGGTACATGGGCCTGATTGATAACCTCAATTACTCGGCACTCGCCGACACTGACGTCTATGATGACATCGACCAGGCTGGAAACGGCTGGGATGAGTTCCAACTCTACACGGATGCCGGAAACGGTGGTAGTGCGACAACCCGCCCTTCGTGGGATGAAGCCGCCGCCTCTGCCCAGTCAATCACCAACAACACAGTTACCGTCTTCGATGTTACCGGTTCTGGTACAGTCAAGGGTCTCTTCCTCGTGGCCGGAGTAAGCTCCAACCTCAAAGGTGACCACACTGCCGGGACAGGCCATATCCTCTGGGCGACGGCTCTCTTTTCTGGTGATGTGGCTGTACTCAATGGGGATCAATTGAAGGTCACCTACACAGTCAGTGCTTAACAAATCTCTCCCTCGTGGTGGTCGGGCTCGGGTCTCGACCCGAGTTCGGTCACCATTTTTTCATATACAAGGAGTCCGCCATGGCTTTACTTTGGATAGAAGGTTTTGAGGGTTTCGGTACTGGTGTGACTCCCTCCCCCACAGGGATTATTGGTCGCAAGTATCCTGTTATTCTGAATGAATCCAGTATGGATATCGTAACTGGCCGAGGTGGTGTAGGATATGCTTTACAGCTTACCATCCTCAACGAGTATATAGGCAGTCCTAATCTAACGACTGACGCTACGTGTATCCTTGGGGTGGCCGTCCAAATCCCTAACACAACACTTCTAAACCGTCTTTTCAGTTTGTATGATGGTGCGACTCAAGGTATCAATGTTCGAGTGAACACGGATGGAACACTGGCAGTCTATAATGGTCCCACCTTGCTTGGAACCACTATAAATGCCCTCACAGTATCGACTTGGTATTACATCGAGTTGAAGGTTCTCACCAATAACTCAACCGGTACAGTTGATATACATGTCGACGGATCAGACTGGCTTGCTCTAACAAATCAAGATACTCAGCCGGGTGCCAACGCATATCATACAGCATTCCGACTTGGGCCACCTGCGAATGGTATCAGCAATTTGTTTGATGATATCTTCTTCTTGGATGGTAGTGGCTCAAAAAACAACGATTTCCTCGGGAATAGGAAGGTAGTTGACCTTGACCCTGACGGTGCTGGTGACAGCACGAACTGGACACCGAGTGCTGGCAGCAATTACCAAAACGTCGATGATGGTAATCTAACTGATGAAGACACCACATACAACGAAACAGGTTCGGACGCTATTGATGATCTGTATACTTATGGGAATCTACCTGCCATTGCTGCTTCTGTTGATGGTATCCAGATCACTTCAGAAGCAAGAGTCACTTCGGGGTCAATGGACCTAAGTAACATGATCAAGACAGGGACAACAACAAGCCCTGGAACACCCGAGACGATTACATCTACGAGTTATGTGACCACCACGAGAATTGAAGAGGACGACCCCGATACTGCTATCGCTTGGACACCTTCTGGAGTCGACGGCGCACAATTTGGAATTAGAGCTAACACGTAAACCAAGGAGACACCACCATGGCTATTCGTGTTTCCAGGCAGAGAATTGAAGCTCTAATTGTGGAAAACCCTGAAATCCGCACATCACGTCAACGGGTTGATGCCCTTATCGTTGAAGATGGTACTATTTATGTATCCAGGCAGAGGATTGAAGTTCTTTTTCCGGGGACTCAAATACACGAAAAATCTGCTTCTTCGAGTATTTCTTTAGGTCAGAGTGGTGCCCCTGAGGCAACATTGAACAGGTTGCTTACAAGTGAATTGGTGCTCACCCAAACGACAGAAAATAGTATCAAGGGATTATCAGCATTTTCAATCCTGACGATGGTGCAGACTACTGCCTTCCCAGGTATTCACCTTGCTGATGCTTCGTCAATTATCAATCTCACTGATAGTGCTGTCAACTCTGGTCTGATCACACTCTCGGCATCAAGTGTATTGGAATTCATTCAGTATGCTGATGAGGAGACTAAAGCTCGTGATGTTACCAGTATCTTGTCAATCACTGACACCGCTTCGGTTGGCAAAATCCTCCAGGGTTTTAGCACTATCGAGTTGGAACAATCAGCCCGCTCAGCAAGGGAACTTCTCGCTACCAGTGAACTGACATTGACTCAATTGGGTCGGCAAAGTGTTCTGAAGCTGTATGGTACCAGTCAGATTGAATTTGCTCAAACAGTAGAGACAGACCCGAAGTATCTTAATGCCTCTAGTTCTCTCGACCTATCTGATAGTAATGTCGTTCTGAAGCCAATCAGAGTCTCAGCTACAAGTGAGTTGACAACCTATGAATCAGTCTGGGACCCCGATGAATCAGCAGTCGTATTGGTACTCACTGGTTTGCGTGACGAAGCATCTGGCATAGCCGACCTGTCTCACACTGCTTCCTCGGTTATTCCGATTCAAGGTGCGGCGAGTGCCCATGTTGCTTTAGCAACTGGAACAAGTTTGTCTGCTTCTAATACAATCGTCTTCACTCAGAAGGCGATCCCGGAAGCAATCGAGGAGAGTGTTACAAGTACCCTTGTTTTCTCTCAGGTAGCCTCAGGGAATGCAGCCAAACCTGGAACTAGTACGCTTGAAATAACTCAAGCAGGTTCTCTTACGATTGACAGAGTTCTCAGTACAATTTCGACTCTTGAACTACAGCAGTCCATAACTTACACCCTAATCATCGGGACGACTAAATGCCAGTATTCGCCCTTTGTGGGTGATGCCTCAACACCTGATTTGCCAACTCCACCTTCGGCTGAGATTGATGGGCCTATGGTTGGGATTCAAGTCCCCTTCCAGTTGGTGTACCCTTCGACGGGTCCGGTCTCTGACTCTGTTGCCTTGAAGACTCCTAACCTTGGGAACAAAGATAGGTTGGGATTCCAAAGAGTGATTCGTGAAGCCCGTGGTGGGACATTGATTGTTTATGCTGACCCGATTTGGCCTAAAACCGAGACACTTGTTTTGACTTTCTCAGGTCTACTGAAGGTTGAAGCCTACGAGTTGTTGGCGTTTATAGATGACCACCTCGGATTGGAGGTCGGTCTAATAGACTGGGAACACAGATTTTGGCGAGGTGTTATCGTCAAACCCGATGAACCTATAATCGAAGACAAGTTTGATTCCTTCACAGTGAATTTTGAATTTCAAGGTGAATTGGATTCAGCTTGGAATCCTCAAGTTGTTCCGCCGAACCTCCGTTACTCAGCTACTCGATCTTCACAACAGGATGGATACTACGTGCCCATTGAACCGCAAATCCCGGTGACACCTGAGATTCTCGATTACTATGATGCCGAGGCTGACTCGACTATCATCATCGGGAACCCCTTGTATCTCACTGCGGCTGGCCATGTGATTACGGCACAAGCGAATTCATCGGTAACGGCTCAAGTGGCAGGGCTTTCAATTACTGATACCTCCATAGGGGAGACGTGCCAGTTTCTTTCGGAGGGTCGTATTGAACGGTCTGATTGGACGAGCGTTGCAGGTGTGACAAATCTGTCGGCTGGAGTGTTCTATTACCTCGACCCAGCAGTGGCGGGGCATATCACTTCGACAGCACCTACTTCGGCTGGTCAATACGTTGTCCGTCTTGGACGCGCAATCGATACCACTACGTTGGACATCGAAATCGAGTTGCCAATCTTATTGTAATGTACCCACCGGACCTGCCTCTGGGCGGGTCCGGTGTGGGTTTGTCATAAAGGGGGAGTCATGTCTTTCAGTCCTATCATTATCGACACTGGTGTCTTCAAGCAGTTGCCCTCGGGTGAAGCTCTAGATGTTGGTGGCTGGACTCTGCCAACAACTGGCGGAACCGAGAACTATGCACTCATTGCTGATGGCTCTGGTAACGCCATATGGGCTCAACCAGACCATGGTGATTTCGCCGGACTCGGTGATGATGACCATCCTCAGTACGTCAGAAATAACGGCGAAACTTCCAACGTCGACCTGGGTTCACAAACCTTGACCACGACCGGTACGGTCGTTGGGTCGAACATTCCTGCGCCGACAGCATCGAATCAGCTACTCCAAGCCGTGGCTGCCAATGTAGCTGCATGGTCAACTGATGTCACCGGTCTCACATCTCTGCTCGTGGACAACATTGCCATTGATGGTGCAACGATTCTGAGTACCACCGGGGCGATAAGTTTTGGCGACGAAGACCTCACCACGACTGGTATACTTGTTGGGTCAAACCTCCCATCCCCAACAGTGACGGGCAAGTTGCTCACTTCCACAGGTGCAGGTACAGCTACCTGGCAAGCACCCCCGGAGCACGGCGACCTCGTAGGACTCGCCGACAATGACCACCCTCAGTATGTGATGTACACGGGCGCTACCGACGATGTGGATTTAGGCGCACACTCTCTCACTACCACGAGCACAATTGTCGGGTCGAACATTCCGTCCCCAACAGTAACAGATAAAATACTCATCTCTACTGGTGCAGGTACAGCTACCTGGCAAGCACGTCCAGAGCACGGTGACCTCATTGGACTTGAAGATGACGACCATCCTCAGTATCAGTACAAAACTGGGTGGGATATCGATTACGCTAACACCGGGAAAACTGACATCACAGTGACTGAAGCCAGTCGGACACTCAGTATTACACCTACAGGTGCGGATTTTGATTTCTGGATTCAAGGTATTCATTACACAAAAACGACTCAGCAGTCAGTGGTCTTCGATGACACTGATGGGCTTTGGTTCTTCCAGTTTGACAACACGGGTACAGCCACAGCATCACAGACGGCTTGGAATCTCTTTGAGAGTGACTTTGCACACATCTGTATCATCTATTGGGATGTAGCCAATCAACTTGCATTGTTGATAGGTCCCGAGTACCATACATACACAATGGACCCAGGGACACACCATTACCTCCACTTCACTTTTGGGACCCGCTGGGAATCGGGACTTGGAGTCGCCATCAATGGGGATAACCTTGATGTAGGTGCTGGAAAAATTCACGATGAAGATATCGAAATCAACATCGCTGATAGTGTGGCGGGTGGTATGTGGCAACAAGATTTGTCACCGGCCTCGCTTCCGATATTCTATCGGACTGGTACTACTCTTTGGAAAAAGTTAGCAGCTTCGACTACTCCCGTGTATCTCGATACAAATATCCCACAAGTGAATACTGAATCTGGGGGTAACTGGGTTTGGACTGCTGTACCGGTTGCCCGTTACTTCGTCTATTGGGTGATAGCCACAAACGACCAATCCGAACCTGTAATTCTTGTACCTGGCCAAGAGGAAGCAACAACGCTAACTGATGCACGTGATGGTAATCATTTATCCGATATGTTATTCGGAAATTTGCCAATTGTAGAGTCTAAGGTGGTGGCTCGTATCATCCTGAGGAGACAGGGTAGCTCACCGTTCTACAGTCTCGTTGAAGTCAATGATTACCGAGATTTATCTGATGAGCCGTCAGGCGGAGGGTCAATTGTAGGTCACCATGGTAATCTGACAGGACTTGGAGAAGACGACCACCCGCAGTACGTTGTGTACACGGGAGCCATTGATAACATCGATTTGGGCTCGTATACCTTCACCACAACCGGTACGGTTGTTGGGTCGAATATACCTGCGCCGAGCGTGGCTGCCAAGGTCCTCACCTCTACAGGTATAGGGACAGCGACCTGGCAAGACCCATCACCTGGTGTGACCGACCACGGTGCCCTCACGGGGCTCGGGGATGATGATCACACTCAATACGTGACATACTCTGGAGCCTCAGGAACGGTCAATCTGGGCGCACAAGCTCTCACCACAACCAGTACGGTTGTTGGATCGAACATACCTGCGCCGACCATAACCGACAAGTTGCTCATATCCACTGCTGCAAATACGGCGACCTGGCAAGACCCTTCTTTCGGGTACGATATTCCTGCTAATACAGCACAATACCAGGTCTATGCCGGAACTGGTTTTGGGGGAGCCTCATGGACGACCGACCTCATTGGTCTCACGTCTCTGGGAGTTGACAACATCACCCTCGATGGTTTCACTATTAGCAGTTCTACGGGGGTGATAAGCTTTGGGACCACTGAAGTATTTTCCCTTGGTACTGTTATCGGCTCAAACATACCTTCACCTGGTGGTGATGATCAAGTCCTAATCGCAACTGCTGCCGATACTGCTTCTTGGTCCGCAGCCGGTAACAATGAAGTGCTTGGCAGTGATGGTTCAGGGAATGTTGCTTGGGAAGCTAAGTCATTTGGGTATGACATTCCTGATAATACAGCGGCGTACCAGGTCTATGCCGGAACTGGTGTGGGCACGGCTGCCTGGACAACTGACCTCATCGGTCTCACGTCTCTGACAGTCGACAATATCACCATTGATGGTGACACGATATCCAGCAGCAGCGGTGAGTTAAACATAACCGACGGTATAAAAACTCCTCTCCCCTCGATGTACACTCAAGGGTTGGGAACAACCTACACAGGGTTAGTGACCGAGTTCAAGACCGGGGTAACTGCCGGGACCTGTGTGATTGACCTCCCTGTGGCTTTTCTTGATACCGTGTGTGACATCACTATTGATGGGTACGATTACACCACTGAGACGGGTGGATGGTCCGTAAACATAGGTGGATACACCGGCAGTGTCGACGGTGAGTGGTTTAATTACCGTGCAAGTATTCAAGGTCAGCCGCCTTTCACCTCCATAAGATTAGGATACAACGGGAATACAGGAAAAGCCTGTATCATGTTGGGCACCACTAGCACTGCCTGGAACTACGCCATCGTTGCGGTAACAAAAGCCTCCATGGCTTTTTTAGATCACGATGTTTACCAGAGTGTCTGGGCGGTTAATTGGTATTCGTCCGAGGCTAATTTTGTCAGCCAACCTGGTTTTTCAGACCCACTTTCAGTCCCTAAGAATCTGAATGTACCTTCCCCTCCCTCTGAAGACCTAACCCTAGTCTCCACAGGGGACAGCACAATGGAGTGGGTCCCTTGGAATCGGAAACTCACTTCTAATGAAACAGTATATGTTACCACGACTGGGAACGACACAACAGGTGATGGTTCAGTAGGTGCGCCGTTCTTGACACTAACAAGAACTCTTGAGCACTTACACAGTTTGGATTTCGGGTTGTACAATGTATATGTCGACATTGCAGCAGGTACCTATAATGAGCCCGCAGCATTGGATATCAAACTCAGACAAGGGAGACAGGTATTTTGGCAAGGAGTCGCCTCAAGAGTTGTCAGTCAAGATACATCTTCGATCAGTGCGAGTGACACTCTTTTACCGGATTCTAGTGGTCTTCGGGTATACGACGTAACAATGATACTACCAGGTGGCATCACTGTTGCTGTTGGGGACTACGTTGCTATCCGAGATGTTGCAGGTGGGGCAAACCCCGAAGCTTTAATAGGTTGCCATTATGTTTCTGGTTGGGATGGTGGTACAAATACCGCGACAATTCAAATTGTCTTTTACACGGGTTGCACAAAAGCGACAGGTACTGTGACTTGTACAATTGATATTATCGAGACAATTATTGCTTTTGATAATACCTCGGGGATAACTATGAGTGGGCCTTACCACGGCGGTAATTGGAACGGATTGGTTCTAGAGGGGAACTACAATACTGTTAGCAAGACAGGTGCTGCCCGAGGAGTCGCTATTTATAACCGTTCAGAGATTGTGCTTGATTACAAAGGGGGTGCATCAGATGCTTTAGGGGTTGTTGGATTCCAGGTAGGTCTGGAAGTTTTCAATCAGAGTACATGTTGGGCATCATACTGTTATATCAACAGGACACATTTTGCCGCATTTACTGTGTGGTCTTTCAGTTACCTGGTAATCCATAGAGGTAGAATATCCGGGGGTGTTCTCATCCCCTGTCGAGCCAATCATATGTGTCTTGTATGGGCACATGAATCAAATGTTGTTGGTACAGGTGGTGGTAGCAGTACTTTCCTATGTACTAATAATTCAATGTTGTACATGATCTCAGCCTTTGTGGATTTGAATAACACTTCCCTTTCGCTACATGCGATTGCAAATTCTTGTATTGATGCCACAAGTGTGACCCAATCTGATGGGGTTTCCCCAACAGTAGACGGTAACAACGATGGCAGCTATATCATTGGTATTTAGGAGAATAACATGTTTCTTGCTATCAGAGATGGGATTATTGTCGAGTGGGGTCCAAATTTGGAACCACTGTTGAACCTTGATCAAACAACGCACGAGGTAATAGAATGGAATAAGCCCCTGCGATTTCATCCACTCAATCCTGATGATCCCCTAATTGATGAACCGATGCTTGATCCCCGGACACAAGCCCATAAGACCGATGACGCTAAGATACGGTATAGAAGGAAAAGACTAAAAGCTATGCCAGATGTCCGAGAGTGCCTCGCTATGATTTATCGTGACATGAAACATGGCACCACCGAGTACGTGGACACAATCGACGCCATCCATGCACAGTTTCCAAACACGGAGTAAATCATGTTCACTCTTCAAGCTCCACATCCATCTCTTCAGACAACCACTATCTTGCCGAACCCCAGGTTCGGTGATAGTGAAGGTCTGAGGGTTGAGGTCGTGGTCAAACGTGCCCTAGATGGCACTCGATACACGTACATCAAGCGGAAAATGGGGAAGAAACTTCAATGGACGTTCAATCTCACCCGGAACAAGAGTCTGGAGATCAGAGCATTTATCCAATCCTACTTTGCTTCCACCATCGTCATCACTGACCACAATGACAGGAAGTGGATTGGAAACTTCGTCAATAACCCATTCGAGATGAGCACAGAGCGACGGGCAGCACCAGCCATTTCGCCGATGCCTCGTGGAGAATCCGTCACTATAACGATTGAGTTTGAGGGAGACGAGATATGAGAAATCTAAACGCAAACGCTTTAGCAAAAATTGCTACCACACATGGGAACGAGCCCATTACAATCCTGGAAGTCGATTGGATTGAAGATGGCGGCTCGAAGCTTTATGCTGACCGCACGGCAGGTGGCATCCAGGGAAAAATCCTGGAAGTGGGCGACCTAGACAATGTGATTGGTGTGAGTAACAATGACAGTTCACAAGAACTTTCTATCACCCTGGATGATACCGATGACACCCTCAAAACGATCCTCAATACCAATGACATCCACAAGAGGAGCGCCCGTGTTTATCAGTGGTTCGACGGGATGGGTATTGATGATCGATTCCTCCTCTTCGCAGGGAAAATCAGTTCCCCCATCACCTGGAACGAAAGAGACCGAACAGTCTCCTTTACCGTCATCTCGCAACTCGAAGATAAGGAAGTAGGGTTCTCGGCGGAAGAAGGGCAATTCCCTTGGATTCCAAAAGACTTGATTGATAAAGCATGGCCTATGATATTTGGCAAGGTTCAGGATGTACCCGCTATGCAGTTCAATCAGGCGGTCAAGGGGACAACCCTGTGTGGTGTTGGCATCACCAGTGGAAAGGACTATAATTCAAGATTTTCTATTGGGGGTAACACCAGTCAGATTGGGCTCCAGCTTGCACAAATGCAAGTACAAATCCACCATTTAAGCAATGTTTACGAAACTTACGAACACTCAAGACCCCCTGTCAAAGATGGGAATGAGAAAGCAATCGCTCCCCGGGAGCAGATGGAAGCACTGATTACCCAATACAATCAGTTGGCTCTTGACAATTACCGAGCAGGGCAGTGTGCGGAGTACAACAAACAGAAGAGCATCGAAGATAATGGTGGGGATGGTTGTAACCCAGTGTCGATTTTAGGTGGTGAAGATTTCCCTCAAAACATAGGTATGTCGATACAAATTGGACAAGGTATTTTCACAGGGTATTTTGAGGGGGATAAGTTCCACATCTCTGATAGACTTCATGAAGAGAATGAAGAAAAATCTAGAAAAACATGGGAAAAATACCAACTAGGTGGTGATGATACACCAGATTTCTGCAAGTCGAAAGAGGAACTCAACACATTTCGTTATTGGCATCATTACAAGACTATGGTTGGAACTCAGGAGTTAGTTTCATGGGGCTTTATTGACGTCGAACCTGTCGAAGCCACTTCGCGACCCAAACAAATCTCATTCCACTATTGGGCTGAAGCCGGGACCACTGTAGAAGTCTCCTCCACTGAAGAGATTACTTATGTTGCGAGTATAATCCCTGGGACAGTTCTTGCTGTGAAAGCATACAAGAACTTTGAGAGTGAGCGGAAACTCATCAATGTTCCAACCGATTTGTATACAGTCGAATCCCATGACTATGGCCCAATCACAGCGGTCCAGCTAGTCTTTGACAAACCTCTAAGCACCATTACTGAACAAGGTTGGGAGGATAACATCTATGTTACGTTTGAATCAGAGGTCGGTCCCCATACCTGTGATATCCTTCAGTACATCATTGACAACTTTACTGACTTGGAATGGGATTCCACAAGCTTCACAGACATCCGCACGAGTCTCGATCCCTTTCCAATGAACTTCCCGATACTGGAAAAGAAGAATGCGTTGACAGTGTTGCAAGAGATTGCCTTCCAGGCACGCTGTGCGTTGTGGATTTCAAATGGTACATTCTACATCAAGTACTTGCCAGAAGAGCCTGACAGCGACGACACCATCACCGAGAGTGATATCGATGCTGAAAGCGGTATCGAAATTGAACTCACTGACACGGAAGACCTGGTTACTAGGATGGACGTGGAGTGGCGCATCTCTTGGAATGAGGATGATCCCAACAAGGTCATCTTGCGACATAATGTCAAAAAGTATGGCACCCAGAAGGAAGACTATTTCTTTTACTGTTTCAATCAACCAGATATTGTCTTGAAGGCCGCAACATTCTGGCTGGTGCGTAATTCCAACACTTGGAAGAGGATAAGGTTCAGTACATATCTCCAGAAATTGAATCTTGAAACCTTCGACACAGTAACTCTGGACTTCACTCAGGACTATGTTTCAACCGGATCAGTGAAGGCTATTGTGGAAGAGGCAACATATGACTCAAACAGTCGGTCTGTCAAATTTGTGTGTCTCACCCCTGTACGGTCAGGTGAGATGGTCGAATACAAGTTCTTCTGGCCATCTTCTCTCACTATTGATGATACCTATCCACCTCAAGACGAGATAGATGCCGGTTTTGCTGGAGGTGATGGTATAGGGACTCAGGCAACAGGTCTCCTACCTATTGGGTTCGTGGACCCCGATGACTGGGAAGGCGGAGTAGTGTTTGTTGGGGGTCCAAACGTGATATTCACCGGCCCTGCCGACCATGGGGAATCAATCATCACTGATATTGGGTTTGTGGCGCAACCTGTAATCTTCACTGTTCAATATGGTGAATTGGACGTCTCGGCTAATCCTGACCCTAATCTATTACAGGTTTATCGTGAAGATCAGGCAATAGCTGGATTGGTTCCAATAGAACATGATACAGTGGGTATAGATATCCGGAAAACACCTTTCTATGATTCTAATAAGGGTCCGGGAGGTCCTTCGGCGACTCTAGACACTTTCTTCAAGACAATCTCTGAGAACCCAGGAGGGGAAAATGGTCGACTTATAGTCGACTGTGATGAATCCGTCTGGACAAACGATGAATCTGGAGAGAAAGACGGTAAAGAGTTCCACTTCAAGTATGATGAGGATAACAAGAAATTTGGTGCTGGAACCGCTTGGTTGCAGGATGACTAACATCAAAAAAAGCCCACCCGGCACAAGGCCAGGTGGGCATGATTTCATAGGAGGATTTTATGAAGCTGTCTGTCGATTCCAAATGGAGAAGGACTCTTTCCTGGCTACGTCGGGAACATTCCTTAGGTAAGCTTGTAAGAGTCCGTCAGCTTAGTATAGAACACCAAGGGACTTGTGACTTTGTCAACCATCGCTTTGAAATTGAAATTAGACGGCAATGCTTCGCTTTGCGTATAGATACCCTATTACATGAGTGGGCACATGCCCTAACCTGGTTCGGGAACGATGTTGACCCGCATGGCCCCGAGTGGGGTCTGATGTACGCCACACTTTATCGTTCCTGGCTCACTTGGGGGTATGGTCAAGGTCTGGCATACGAAGATTGTGACGAGTCTTCTTGATAGGTTCCCTGTAAGTTTCCAGAGGGCATCTCGAACCGCATTTCAAACAGTCCTCATACCCAACCCAGTGATCGCTGATACTGCACTTTGCGAGTACATCAACACACTGACATTTGGTTTTGAACAATGAGGTATAATGCCTGTATGTGCAAGATTCCCATATGGGATGGAAAAGCCAAGGGTCTTCTTCGTCACGTTCATAACCGTTAATAGGACCCGGTGGCTCGAAGCCATCGGGTCCTTTTTCGTACTTGATATCCCCAGTATTGGACACACAAATCTGGACATCTACTGGGAAAGTAGTGCCGATTTGGGAGAGTTGATCCTCAGCATACTGGCCAAGTTGAGCCGCCCAGAAAACACTGTATTCAATTCCATCCGCCTCAGGTAGAGGCCCACCTGAAGTCCCTTTGGGGAGATTCTTCGAGAGTTCTTCAAACCCCTCACTGGGGTTTGTTGATAGGCTCTGTGGGCCAAAGGGGTACGGTGTATCGGGGCAGCCTTCACAAGGTACATCTGTGACAGTGTGAAAGGTCATATAGTCTCTCTCCTTTACATGAATACCTATAGGACTGTGCGCCACAGTGTCCAGTTTCTATAACACAAGTTCGATGTTCACAGGGTGGCAGTATCGGAGTGAACGTCCAGGCGTCCGCATTCTTGAGGTCAGATGTCTTCCGCCGGTAACCTTCTGGCACCGGTGGCGGCTCGAACCCTCGTTGTGGGTATGTCAATGTTCCATCACTGGCTTTGTTTGGCCTACCCTGCATTGGTCACCTTCTTCACACAAGTCTTACAAGTTTTCGACCCGACAAACGAATCAATCACTGAACAGCGACGGGCGACCCTCTGGTAGCCACAGGACCCTATCTCCGCTGGGACTAGTTCAAGGTGTTTACACACCTCGTCAATCGGGTCAAGAATCCAGGCATCGTCACTGGTTGGGTCGGAAGACCTACGATGATAGCCAGGGGGCGTTGGTGGCGGTTCCCAGTTCGTTCTCTGATAGTTTAGTGTTCCCAGAGGGCTTATCCTTGGAGTCCCCATATGGGGCTCCTGTGGCCTCTCAGGGGGTGTCCCTGGGGTAGGTGTTTTAGAGGATTCCCCCTTATCTGAGCAGACATCACAGACTCCTGAGGTGACGAGCCTCTTGAAACTCTGTTTGTCCACATTCATACAGATGACTTGTATGGTGAGGCCACCCCGTTTCACTTCAAAGCAATTCACACAAGGTTTCATTCTTCATCTTCCTCACAGGTTCCACTACCAGGGTAGATCACGATTTTCTGAATGTAGTTGGCGCGGTCTAGCAGATATTGATGACTAGCCTCATAAGCATCTTTCACATCTTGTTGAAATTCACTACACCCGGTCCCACAATATGACATGGAAACACACCCTTGTGTGACATCACCAAAACCGTTAAAAACAATCTGACCTGCGCAACTGATTTCCCCTGGTGAACCAATAAGCCAACCCCCAACGGCGGTCGATACCCATAGACGATAGGTCCTCCCTAGGATACCTGGTGGACCTACTTGTAGACCATCAAGAACGCTTTCCAAAGAGGTATATGGGATCGGGTTGTAATAATCACAACAGGTCCCACAAAATCGTGGTACTTCATCCGCTAGTATAATCTCTTCAAGTTCACATCCACACCACCTCCCAAGCTTCTCCTCGATTTCATCAATGATGGCAGTCTTCCATATCTCCAACTCTTCATTGAATTCGTTAGTGGGGCACATTTCTGTCAACTTGTCCCGCACATCCTCGACATCCTTCTTAGTCCAAATGTGATTCTCCTCAACCTCTTCGAGGGGTCCAATACTTGGGCATCCCCCAGGGGGGTTCTCAAGGTCGTCATTGATATCCCGAATCAGAGTGTTCCAATCCTCACGTCGAAACGGTTTGTCAACGTCATAATACTTGCTCATCAAGACATCCTGTGGACTAGGAGTGAACGGTAAACTGCCGCCTCAGCATACGCATCACTGAGCGCATCATGTGGGTTCTCATTGACTATGCCAAACTTTCTACAGAGACCCTCCAAACCAACAAGGCTGTAAGGGACTGGATCACCATTGAAAGCCGCCTGGTCATTGAGGGAAAGAGCTAATCGCATACCATCCCTGGCTTGCCAGTAGAACAGGTCATTGAACATTTCATGTCCCAACCATGCAGTACTGAACCTCGCCTCAAACTCATAGTTGTGCGCGAGCGGCACGAGTTTCTTACCTACTGGGAGGTCGAGAGCCTCAAACCATCCAACGAGCAGATCAGCGACACGTTCTGATGAAGGGGCATTCTCAGCCAGTTCATAAATGTCGAGACCATGGATAGACCCTGCGCCTCTACCCGCTGGTTGTCGTTCTGGGTAAAGCGGTGCGATATTGTGATAGAATGGTCTGATGTCTTCGCGGGGTTTCAAGTCGGCATCAAGGGGTACAATAGCCACCTGGATGACCTCATGGTATCGGTCAACTAACCCGGTAGTTTCGTAGTCCATTGCGCACATCAGATGTCCATTAAGATGGACTAGTCCATTATGAATCGTCATTGTGTTTTCCCCTTCCCTTTGATGGTTTGAATCCTGGGACTTCAACATGTTTCCATGTTTTACCCCGTTTGATTAGACTGATAGTAGACGGGTCCATACCAAATTGTTTAGAGATGACACCGGTTTTCCTACCGGCTATTAAAGCGATTTTGATTGCTTTGACTTTTGTTTCAGAAAGCAGTCTCCTTCTACATGGAATGAAACCTGGGACTTCAACATGCTTCCAAGCCTCACCCTTCCGTATGGAATAAATTGTTGCAGGGTCAACTTTGAAATCTCTTGCCAAGTCCAATACTGCTGTGCCTTCCATCAAAGCAGTTTTGATATCTTTTGCATCTTCATCTGTAAGTTTTGCGAAATGTGAACGTTCGCCATGCACACAAGTTCCGGCGGCAATACTATCTGCACAATTGTCTATGTCATCTCCCAGACGTAAGTGATGTGGGTTGACACAATTTGCATTATTGCAATTGTGTAACACATCATCTGGGTAAGGATCACGTCCATAGTGGAGAGCATACACAATTCTTGGGGCGCACAATGTTCGTTTGAATTTCTCTGGCCTTCTTACAATGGTAAATTGACCACGTCCATCAGGTAGAGCAGTACATGTCCAGTTCCAACATTCATCATCTCCTTTCTGTTCCACCTTAGACCAGAAACGAACGACATCGTTTTCATATAGTTCAGGAAGTCTTTTCGGTTTCATCCTCTTTTCTCTTTTTCTTGGCTATTTCTGGATTACGTTCCAGGTAGGCATCCTCATCAAAGGGGGTATTGAAGTCGTCCTGCCACTCAGAGAACATCGTGAAACCCTTAGGACGGTTGTCACCCTCTGGATAGACCTCGGTGTAATGGAGAAGCATCAACACATTGGCAAGAACATGTGACAAATGATGTTCTCCGCTTTCCTTATCGATGTCCTCACCCATGAACCACCACTTGAACAGATGCCTAAGTGTGCAGTCCATGCAAGTACTCCAAACCATGCCTTTTGCCCAATTAAACTCAGCATACTTCAATTTCCCACCCATGAAGACACGTGATAATCCACCCAGAAGATGGAAAGGTATCAAGGAAAGAGAAATCTTACCAAGGTTGGCTCGGGCACCGGACCCCTTGGCATCACTGTTTACATCACCTTCGGTATAATTCAACATACTGGCTCCTTCATTTTCAAACGACTACTGATACAAATTAGAGGTAAACTTTCAGGGTTCTTCGCAGGTTCCCATGACAGATTTCCGATGTGACTCTGACTCCTAGCACCGGCGGCTCCGGATGGCGTGTCTGAGGGTAAGGAGCGGGATACCTTCCTCTTGCTCCACTCAAACTGGTCTTCCGCATCAAGTGACTTGATGAACTTGTCGTAGAAGTCGGAGAACAAAATCATTTCACCTGGAGCGGGGTGACATTTCGCGTTGATGAATGTTTCCAAGGGTGAACGAGACATATCTTGGGACTGCTGTCTCTTATAGGTGTCCACCACCATCACACTCATCCGATTCTTTACCGGTGGCAGTTCGAGGTTCAAGAGAGTGTGCATAAAGTGTGGAGCCTCGGCTTCCAGCAGTTCCATCAGGAACTGCTTGGGAATATCCTCACCCTTAATGAGGTCTCTAACTTCGATCACCATGACCCGCGAATCACCTGGGAACACGGGGCAATATGATTGATGGTTTGCGAACATACAAAAATGCAACGTGTTCGGCATCTTGTATGCGTCAGTCCTCATCTTCCGGATAGAAATCTGCTTTGCCGTTATCCATTCCTTCATCCGATTATAGGCATGCGGGCTACCAGAAATATCCTGTTCCTCAATGGTTGCCAAAATACCTCCCTCTAATTCCCCATTGAATTCGTTCCGTGATGTCAGAGCATTCTTAGCATCAACCACTCCCTTGGTAATGAGGAGTGAGGCAGCCTCGTGGAACGTGGACTTTCCACATTCTTGACCACCAAAGAAAAACAGGAATGGTAGCGGCTCAAAGGGGGCACGAAAACAACAGGCTAGCCACATAAGACCATACTGATATCCGTTGGTGATATTTGCTTCCTGACACCATGTCAATTTCTTGATTTCATCATCGAGGTCACAGAAGCAGTGGTTGAAAATCTTATCCCAGTGGGGATGGAACGGGGCCTCGTCATCTTTCAAAACTGGTGGTTCAAACTTGAACTGGGGGGCATTGAAATTCCATTTACGTCCGCCGGGCTCCTCTTTCTGGAATGGCAGGTGTGCTAGTTCCCAGGGTTTGTTCACGCAGCCACCGAGCACCATCTCAGCATCTTGTTTTCCGAGTCCTTGATGTTGCAGCCAGTTCTTGCATTCACTTTGTGGGCGTCGAGTCCATTTCTTGTTGCTTGTCTTGATGTACCATCCAGCAGAGTCACCATTGGGAGTAACGAGTGTCCGTAGGTTGGCGTCGAATTCGTCGGCACCTAACTGATCCTCTGTCGAGTCGGTCTTTACCTCAAACACCTTTTCCCAGAAACCACCACGGACTTTCGCCCATCCACCTGTAGGTCGGGACTCGTCCTTGGTCTTCTCGACACGTATCACTAATCGACCATCCTTGTTGGGACGTACAATGGCCTCACGGTGCTTTAGTTTGTCATCAATCTCGATGTCCTCACCAAGAGCCTGAGCAACTTTGATTGCATCCTCTGCGGTATCAAACTGAAACCCCTTGTTGTCGGATAACTCTGCCCCACCAAGGGCACGTGCTGCTGTCTTTAGATCAGGGTCATGGTTGAAAAAACACGTGGTCCAGGATTCTCCATCCTGTTCCCATGTGTTGTCCTCGGATACACCCGGATTGAACCGGTATACCTTGAAGGCACCCTTTGGAAGTGGGAACATGAAACAATTGGGTTCAGCCTTGTGGGCACCCTCAGACGACGTCGAATAGAACCCTTTGAGCCCAATTTCAGTACGGATGTCGGGATCATCTAGCAGACCTTGAAGGGCGCATGTGTGAGTTTGAACAAGATGGTGATCGGAAATCCACACTGTGGAATAACCTGACCTTGCTAGTTCGTCAATAATGTTCTTGTGTGTTTCGTCCAGATCGATGATTCGACGGGCTGAAGCCAGCTTGTCGAACGGGTCCATATCATCATCCTTGATGCCATTCACCTTAACTTTCGACCGCTTACCACGAACCACCTCGATGTGGTCTTTCCAGTTGGATGGGAGTTCATTGAGGGTGAGAACCTGCTCAGATGGTTTGATGAGGGCAAGTCCATCAGTACCTTCCATCTTACGGTGCCAGAGCCACATGACCCCACCACAACAGTCAATGTGAGACGCGAAGTCAAAGCAGGTCTCCGAGGATGCCATCCCGAGGACGCAACGAGCTAGTGCGGCGTGCTCAGTATGATTTTCTGTTGGGATACCATTGACGTAGACATAGAGATGGATTCCTTTGCCACTCGTTGACTTTCTCACCTCGACCCAGGGGAGAGCCTCAGCTTGTCGCCTAACCTCGGCGAGTGCCTCTTTATCGAGTCCCACACCTTTCGCGTGACCAGTGATCGCATCAAAATCAAAACCAAACCAGAGGGACTTCTTTTCCTTCCAGTTCCAGCCGGTTGAGCCAATACCATCGGCGTGAAGCTCCAGGGGCCACTTTAGTTTGTAATCCTTGAAGTGTGGCTCATCATATGAACCCTTGGGAATCCTGAGGTTCCACCATTCATTGATTCCATCAGTCCAGGTGGCACGCTTTCCGTGTACGGGCTCCCCGTCACCGGCGGCAACATTCACCTGAGTTTCTAGATTGGTGCCATGTTCGAGGTACCGGTCAAGCAGGTCTTGACCAGAGTGGTGGGGTCGTTTCCCCTTGAGGAAATCGGTGATGGCTTTGGTTATGAACTTCGTTGGCATACATACTCCGTGTAAACGGGTCTTTTTTGACCTAAAAGGGCCATGAATGGTGTAAAAGGGCGATAGAATGGTCATCTTCGAGGGTTTGTCATTTCTCGAAGTTTGCTTCCCATAAGGGGTTACGGTTTTGAGAAGGGTTGAAGGGTTTAATGGTTATTAGTTATAAGGAGCTAAAGGAAAACAAATAAAATACCCTATAGGCTAAGTAGGCAGAACGCCCTTTGACCATTCCGACCTTGTAAAAACCCGATACTACTTCTCATACTCTATTCTACACAGTCAGACTGACCACTAGCCCAGATTTTCTGAGATTCCCTTCAAAAAACTTTTTGGTAAAATCTCCAGTTTCTTGCACATTACCTACCCCTTCTGCACTCTATTGGGATTAGAGGAAGAACCATAATGACTGACCAACTCAGAAACATACCGACCGACTTGCTAGTCGACCCATGGGTGCTTCTGAGACCGGTTAAGAAAGGCAGCATCGAATATCTAGAGATGAAGACTTCAATTGGGGAGATTGGACTTCTCAATTCGGTGTCGGTCAGACCCAGTATACGGAAACCCGGCAAGTACGAAGTGATTGATGGAATGTACCGCACGTCCTGTATACGAGACCTACTCCTGCCAGAAGTACCTTGCATCATCAAGAATGACATCACAGACCTTCAAGTTCTCGCACTCCAAATCTCAGCTAACGCAATACGGAAAGGCACAACCCCAACACAATACGCCCGTCAACTGAAGAAGATTCAGAAGGCAACCCCAGGGCTGACGATCCGACAACTGTCCAGTATGGTCAACAAGAACACCTACTGGGTTAGGGATCAACTGGGTTTACTCAAACTGTCTCAGGAACTACAACTCTCAGTTGACCGTGGTGAAATTCGCCTCGGGAATGCCTATGCACTTGCAAGGCTACCCCCTATTCTCAGAGAGCAATTCGCAGAACACGCTAAGGTGATGACCTCAAAGGTCTTTGGTGCATTGTCAGCGGCGGCTCTCAAGAGCTTCAAAGAGGCGGTGAAGCATGGAAAGATGGAGGCGTTTTATGAATCCGAGTTCAAACCTGTGCCTCACTTACGTTCGTTGAAGGACATCCAAGCAGAGCTAGAATCACCAGTAGCGGCAGGATTAACCTTGGCTGTAGCAGAATGTACAACCGCCATGGAGGGGTGGTGTGAAGCTCTCAGGTGGGCCTCACACTCGGATTCACAAAGTGTGGGAGAACAAGAACATAAGGCGAGGAAGCGATCTCGCAAACAATGGGGAGACTAACAGACTAACAGACTAACAGACTAACAGACTAACAGACTAACGAATCTCGTTCGGAACTTTCAACTTTCATTTCAAAAGGTACTTCAAGTATGTCTAAAAAAACTGATCTCGTCTCGACCGATTACTCTGCCAACCTCCCCGCCGTCAGCATGGGCGACGATGATGGTTTCGATAATCTTGCCAAAGGTGCTGATTTCCTAGGACGTTTGCAACTCTTCAGTAAGGGTGGTGCCGTTGGTGCAGGGTTGATTCTTCCCGGTCACTGGGGTATTCCTGAAGGCGATGACAACGTCACTGACTTGGGGAAATCAATTGACTGTATCCCGTTTGCGCGTCGTCCAAAGTCCATCGATTTGAGCGACACCGAAGCCATCTCGACCAACTACGACATGGAATCGGCGGAGTTCCAGCGTATCGCCGATGAGAGCCTCAAGCCCGACTCTGGTTGCATGTTTGGTCCTTCCTTCTTGGTCTATGAGCGATCTACTGGTCGGTTCCTGGAATGGTTCTGTGGTACGAAGTCGACTCGCTCCGAGGCAAAGAAAATCTATCCGTTCTTGACTCTGACTGAGGAGGACATCAAACGTCGAAATCTCCAGAACGTCGAGCCACATGGTCCGTTGCCGTTCTCGATGGGTAATAAGTTCATCCAGAAGAAACGGTTCTCGTGGCACGCCCCGGTAGTCATTCCGTGCTCCACACCCTTCACCAACTCCCCGGATTTGAAGGAGGTCATCTTCGAGATGGAGCGATTCTTGAATCCCTCCGATGCTGGTGTCGAGAAGGATACGGAAGCCGAAAAGGAAGGTGCTCGACCTCGTTAAGTGTATTTTAGGGATTTTTCTGGATTTTCTGGGCTAACCATGTATTTGGTCCTGTAGAATAGATAGAAGAATCGATCTACGTCGTCCGGACCAACTATTGTTGACTTCGGACGGCGTCATTCAAGCATAGGAGACATTGATGGAAAAGGTAAAAACTCTCGCAAAGAATCGTTGGGTATGGGTGATCGCTTTAGCGGCAGTCGCTCTGGCCAGTGGTGGTGCCTACTCTGACCAACTGACTCAGGTAATCCTGATGATCATGGGTCAGGCATAGGACGTTTACACGGTCTGGTCAGCGAACGGAATAGTCTCAAGCTGACCAGCCGTTATTGCGGAGTAGATAAGTGGTATCTCACGAGCCCCATAAGCTCGTAATCGGTGGTTCAATAACAAGGTAACTCGCACCTTAAACATCCCGACAAACAATGTTTCGTTTGTTGCGTTTTTAAGCGAGTGGATAGTAATGTGACTTATCATGTGGTGGTACCTGGCGGTACGAGGCAGGTTCAATTCCTGCATTTGTTACATCAATAAGGGGTGTGGCAAAAACTGGCGACACAATGCGGGTTCGATTCCCCTGCCACATGCTCTGGGGCCTGGTACCAGTGACACAACGGAACTCTACAACGGAACTCTACAACGGAACTCTACAACGGAACTCTACAACGGAACTCTACAACGGAACTCTACAACGGAATGCCATAATGAAAGCTTTAGCAATCCTGATTCAACAACCAGCAGTCGACTTCGACATTCTCTTGACGACTAGTCACGAGATGTTCGGCTACAGCCTGTCAGCCTCCTCTGATGCCAGTCACAAAAAGCTGAGTGACAGTGAGAGGTTTCTTAGCTGTTTGGCGGCCATGAAAGATAGAAAGGCACCCACTGGGTTGTCTCCCCATCTTCTGACGCACGTGTCATTCTCAGTACTTGTGGCTACCAGCGAACGTGACCTAGTCGACATCTTGGAATGCTGCTCGTCGATGCCCTTCACTGTGGCGGACACAGTTGTGAGAGGTATCCAAGCGGCAGTCGTCACTGGGACTCTCTCCCAATGGAAGATAGCCGTCTTATCGGGATGCCATCAAACAACTGAACCCTCAGTGCGGTTTGTGTTCAACAAGATACTCTCAATTTTCGAGTCATCAAACCTAGGTGTATGGGACGATTGTACTCGAAAAAATCAAGATGACAATACACTTCTGCTGGAGGGTCCGAGATAATGTCTGAAACAAAGTCTGAAATTGTTGAATGCAAACTGAGGTATCAGACATCCAAGGGCAAGCGCCTCAAGGCTCCTGTCAAGTTGGAATTCAAGGATGGGCGTGTCATTTTCCGCAAGTCTCCCTTCAATATGAAGGATGAGATAAAATCTATGGCAGGTGCCAAGTGGCATGGCTATGACAAAACCCCAAAGAAATACTGGTCGGTAGAAGACAATTTCCGGAACCGGTTCCAGTTACATTTTATGATGGGCGACCCTGTCTATGAGTGGTTCGAGAAACCACTGGTGGAGCACGAGTACCGCGAGTACCATCGTAAGGGTGTGTTGGCACCTCCCATGCCCCACCAGGTCGATATGGCAAACCATGGTCTGTCCTATCACTTCCAAATCTGGGGTGCAGAAATGGGGGTGGGAAAAGGGGGGTGTAAATACACTAGAATAGCTACACCGACCGGTTGGACAACCTTTGGTGAAATTAAAGTTGGTGACGTGGTCATCAATCCCGATGGCGGGACAACGAGAGTCAAGGGAGTGTTCCCTCGTGGTAAGATGGAAATGTTCCGCGTAACCTTCACTGATGATTCCTCTGTCGTTTGTAGTGGTGACCACCTTTGGAATGTTCGTACGACGACTCGCAAGTTCAGAGGTCAACCATATGAGACACTTGAACTCAATGAGATACTCGACAGAGGTCTCCAATTCGAGAACGGGAACAATAAGCACTACATCCCGATGGTCGCCCCGGTTGAATATACTGAACAGCCTCTTGAGGTTGACCCATACTTGATGGGGTACCTGCTCGGAAACGGTTGTATGACCGGTAGTCGCTGTGCGGTCACCATCCCAGACAAAGAAACTGCTACCAGGTTGGATACCCTGATGGAAACCCCTTTACGTCTCCTTAGGAGTAGTAGCGGAATCAGTTATGGTCTTAATGATGTTCAGACAAATCAGTACATCAAAGACTCTGGTTTGAAGGGTCATTACTCATACAATAAATGGGTGCCCAAAGAGTACCTATTCAATAGTGTTGAAAACCGTATCAGTTTGCTTCAAGGTCTCTGTGACTCAGACGGGTATGCAATGGAGAGAGGTGGAGTTGAATTTTCGACAACATCTCCTGGTCTACGTGACACTTTTGTAACACTTGCTCAATCACTGGGTGGAACTTGCCATGTCACTGAGAAAGTGCCGACCTACACCTATAAGGATGAGAAACTCGAAGGTAGGCTGGCATACATAATCACTGCTTCGTTCCACTCAAGTATTATGCCCTTCAGATTGAGTAGAAAACGAGATGACTATGTGGTCCCGACAAAGTATGAACCTACGAGAGCCATCACAAAGGTGGAGTCAATAGGTGAAGAGGAGTGTATTTGTATTGCAGTCGAAGCTGACAATCAGCTTTATGTGACAGACGAATACATCGTCACCCATAACACTCTTTCTGCCCAGATGGTAATCGAAAACTCAGGGGTCAAACACTGGTATTGGGTAGGTCCCAAAACAAGCCTACCGAACATCAAACGTGAATTCCTCTGGTGGGGTTTCGACGAGACTGTCGCGACCATCGAGTACATGACCTACGAGCGACTCGTCCGTATTATGGATGAGTGGACAGAGGGCGACCCTCTTCCCGGTGGAGTTATCTTTGATGAGTCCTCTCGACTGAAGACCTGTACTAGTCAGAGGTCACTGGCCGCTCAAAAACTTGCGGACCTGATGCGTGCGAAGTACATGTGGGATGCCTACATTATTTTGATGTCTGGTACACCCTCGCCGAAGAGACCAACTGACTGGTGGAGCCAAGGGGAGATCGCCTGGCCTGGTTTCCTCAGGGAAGGTAGCGTCAAGGCTCTGGAGAAGAGACTCGCCTTCCAGGTCCAGAAGACCTTCGATTCCGGAACTTTCTGGACAACAGTCGGCTGGCGTGATGATGAACACAAGTGTGAGAAATGTGGTCTCACCTATGACGAAGGAGAACACGAACTTGATGTGACGACCTTGGATGGTGATTTTCACAAGTTCAAACCTGCGAAGAACGAAGTCGCTTACATGTTCGACCGGCTGAACGGACTGGCTCTGATTAAGCACAAGATTGACTGCCTCACATTACCCGAAAAGAGGTATCGCAAGGTAGCGTGTAAGCCGACTTCCTCGTTGCTCAGGGTCGCCAAAACGATTGTCGACAGTGCTCAGAATGCCATGGTTGGTATGACCAAACTGAGAGAGTTATCTGACGGTTTTCAGTATCGTGAGGTGGTAGATGGTACGAGGCCCTGCAACCATTGCCCAGAGGCTTGTGGGGAGGTGGCAGAATGGTTCGATCCCGAGGATGACTACAAACGCTTTGAAGCGATTGACATGCTCGACGAAGAACTGGTCAGCCGCCTTGAGAAGCGGATAGTCGTTTGTCCCAAATGTAATGGCAGCGGCGAGATCAAGAAGCTCACGAGGATCACGAAGACCGTCCCTTGCCCAAAAGAAAAGGCTCTGAGGGGTTTGCTCGGGGAATGTGAGGAGACAGGTCGGATTGTCATCTTCGCAGGATTTACAGGGTCAGTTGACCGCTGCACCGAAGTTTGCCACAAGGAAGGATGGGCAGTAGTTAGGTGTGATGGTCGAGGTTTCCAGGTCACCAATAGTGACGGAACCACCATCACGGATGTGGAACCCCTCGACTTCTGGTCTGACATGGAGAACAAGTCAGTAGCGTTCGTTGCTCACCCAGAGTCGGGTGGCATGTCACTGACACTTGTTGAGGCACGGATGGCAGTCTACTGGAGCAATTCTTTTAAGCCCGAGTATCGGGTACAGTCCGAGGATCGAATCCACCGTAAGGGTATGGATGAGAATCTTGGGTGTGTCATTGTTGACTTGATCCATTTGCCTACTGATGAGCGTGTTGTTGATATCATTCGAGAGAATCGTAAACTCGAACTGATGACGATGGGCAAAATTATGGATGGTATTAAGTGGGAAGACGGAACGGAGGCTACAGAATGATTGCCAGGATTCGACTGTACATGACGTTTGAGTCTGATTGGATTCAGACTGTCGATCAACCCGGTGAAACTCTTCACGAGATACTCGGAGAAGGATTCGAGAACAACGGAGAGGTTCTATCTGCTTTCGAGTACCATGACGGAGTTGTCATCCTTAATTTGGCGAGTAGTAAGGATTGCGAGCTACTTGAGGATATGATTTGGGAAATCCTTCTGTCCAATTTGGATGGACTTTGTGAGACAGACTTCGACATCGAAATCGATCTCGATGTTTCCATTGGTGCCTTGAACTACGACTACTAATTCACTTTCATTTTATTTGGAGGTCTCTAATGAGACAACTCGTATCTTGTGTAGCGGCTCTACTGTTGATGGTCCAACTTGCTGGTGCCGCTCCTATTACTGACCAGAAAATCCTGGACAATCTCCAGTCCGTTAGCGTTACCATCAGCGTCGATGGACGTGGACGTGGCTCCGGTACTCTCTTCACCCGTGAGGTCGAGCCCGGTGTCTTCAAGAGCTACGTCTGGACCGCTGGACATGTCGTCGATGACCTCCGTACCGAACGCTCGGTCATTGATAAAGAATCTGGGACAAAGAAGATCATCGTCGGCTTCAAGGATTGTCAAATCTATCAAGAGACAATTCAAGACGGTCGCAAGGTCAAACAGGAATATCTCGATTGCAAGGTCATTTGCTTTTCTAATTGTGAGACCGCCGACGACCAAGCCGTCCTTGAAGTCCGGATGCGTAACTATACACGTGCGACCACCACATTCTACCTTGGTGACCAGATTCCCGGTATCGGTACTGAGTTGATACATGTCGGAAGTTTGCTCGGAGATATTGGCTCCAGTTCCTTCACGACAGGTGTGACGTCCCAGGTGGGTCGACTGTTGGCTCTCGATTCTAATTATGCTGAAGCCGTCTATGATCAGACATCGGCTGTATCGTTCCCTGGCTCCTCGGGTGGAGGCGTGTTCAATCAGGAGACTGGTCAGTACATCGGAATGCTCACGGCTGGTATTCGAGATGCTCAAGGGTTCGCTTGGTATGTTCCTGTACGACGTCAACGAGAGTGGGCTAAAAGTGTCGGAATGGAATGGGCGATGGACGCCACAGTCCCGATGCCCTCTGAAGCCGACATGAAAAAGATTCCGTTGGACGACGGACGCTAATCAAACGGGGGAGAGACCGTGTAGGTTAGTTGGAACTCATGCAACCCGCAGGTTCACCCTGCGGGTTGTTTCTCGAAGGAGACACTCATGGCAAAAGCCAAAATCACAAAGAGTAAAGTTGCGAAGCTCAAGGCAGACATCACCGCTGGAATCAAACAAACAGAACTCGCGAAGAAATACAAGGTCAGCCGGTCTCTGGTTAGTGAAGTCGCGAATGAACGTGCTCACAAGGATGTACCCTGGCCCGAGGGCAAACCACTCACAAAGATTGCCGGTGGACAACGGAAGAAAATCGAGGACTATGACCCGACAGACGAGAAGGTACTCCAACTGGAAGCCGACGTCTTCCATCTGACTGCCGAGAGGAACCGGGCACGCACAAAGGCTAAGGCTGGTGCGAAGCTGGAAGGTCTCTTCAAAGCGATGTCTGGAGTTATGACTGATAGTATCGTTCCGATGAAGCCTCTTCCGACGGCTCATAAGAAGCCTATGAAGAAGGGTATTATCTCGGAACATGCTGTACTTCACCTTTCGGATGGTCATCATGATGAAGTTGTCAATCCAATTGATTGTGGGGGACTAGAAACTTATGACTTCCCCATATCATGCTGTCGCGCAGAACGATTAGTCGAGTCTACTATTCAGTGGACCCAAGGAATACTCGGTTCCAAGTTCAGATTCCCTGTTCTCAACATTTTGGCCTATGGTGACTTCACCAGTGGCGAGATACATGGTGCTGCCGAGAGATCGTACTTCCGACGAATGATGAAGAACACCTATGCTATTGGTCAACTCCATGCTCTGATGTTCCGTGACCTTGCCCCACACTTCGACCAGGTCAACGTGGTCTATGTTCCAGGTAATCACGGTCGCCGGTCAACAAAAAAGGATTATCACGGAGCACAGAATAATTGGGACTACCTTGTAGGTCTAATGGCAAAGCTTCACTGTCAGGACATTGACAACATCTCGTTCCTGATACCTGATTGCTTTAGTGTGAATCTTGACATCAATGGAGTGGGCTTTAATATCTCACACGGAGACGACATCAAGTCCAGTATGGGCATTCCCTGGTATGGGTTACAACGGCGTCAACAACGCCTCCAAGCTCTTGCACCTTTTTTGACGGATGTTCCAAGAATTAGGTATTATTGCTTGGGTCATTTTCATAACCGGGGTATGGTTGGCGCACAGGACACTGAGACCATCATGAATGGTCCTTGGGTCGCCACTGATGCGTATGCTTACAACAGTCTGTCGGCATACACACAGCCTAGCCAATGGCTCCATGGCGTTAATGAGAAGCATGGAATAACTTGGCGCACCGATATCCACTTGAAAGACCCCGTGCGTGAAGCCAAGGGTCCGGAGAGATACAACATCATCTTGGAGTAAGCCATGAAAAGGATTCCTTTGACGCAGGTAAGGAAGCTCTGGTGGATGATTGCGATTACGAGTACCTTTCTCAGTGGAAGTGGTATACGAGTGGTAGTAGGTATGCTGCCAGGAAACCTGACTCAGGTATCATTTATTATATGCACCGTGAAGTTGTCCAACTGATTGGGCTTTTGCTTGGAGCCCATACCGATCATATCAATGGGAACGGATTTGATAATCGTCGACAGAATTTACGGCCCGCATCCAGCCCTCAAAATCTGATTAACCGTGGTCCACAAGTCAATAACACATCTGGTTTCAAAGGTGTTTGTTTCGATCGTTCTCGTGACAAATGGAAAGCACAATTAAAGAAGGACCAGAAGATGGTTTTCCAAGCACGGTTCGATGACAAAGTAGAAGCCGCCAAGGCTTATAACAAGGCTGCGAAGAAGCACTTCGGTGAATTCGCGTGGCTAAATCCAATACCTGAAGGGTAAACATGAAATCATATGGCAAAGAACTGATACTCGATTTGAAAGACTGCAACCCAGACACTTTCAATCGTCAGAACATCACTGAGTTCTTCACAGAGCTATGCGAATTGATTGACATGGAACAATGTGACCTCCATTTCTGGGACGACGTTGGTGTCCCCGATAATGAGTGTCAAACTGATCCCAAGCTGAAAGGCACCAGTGCTGTCCAGTTCATTATGACAAGTAGCATCGTAATCCATTGCCTTGATCTACTCGGAACTGTTTATGTGAATCTCTTCTCATGTAAGGATTTCGATATCTCAGAAGCTGCGAATTTCATAGAGAGTTGGTTCGAGGGTGTCACGGTAAAGAGGGTGGAGGTCGTTAGAGTATGAATGTAGTTTTCATTATCCCGACCGGGATTGGATGTGCGATTGGCGGGCACGCCGGGGACGCTACCCCGGCTGCCAAACTGATTGCATCCGTATGCGACAAATTGATTCTGCACCCTAATGTGGTGAACGCTTCGGATATCAATGAGATGCCGTCTAATGCTCTCTATGTAGAGGGTAGTATGTTGGACCGTTTTTTGGAGGGTTCAATCGGGCTGCAAGAGGTCCGTCGTAATAAAGTTCTCGTTGCTGTATCCCCGCTTGCTCCTGAGACGATCAATGCTGTTAATGCAGCGAGGGCAACTATTGGTATGGATATCTCGTGGGTAGAGTTGGACACGCCTCTCAAGATGCGGGGTTGGGTTGATAAAGGGGTAGCAACTGGGGATGCTTGGGGTGTAAACGAACTGATTTCTCAAGTGTGTAAGATGGACTTTGATGCTTTGGCAATAGCTTCTCCGATTGATGCTTCACCCCAAATGGCATTGGAGTATTTCCGGAATCCCCATGGTGTAAATCCCTGGGGTGCGATTGAAGCCCGAGTGTCTCGTAAGGTAAGTGATGCACTAAACAAACCAGTAGCACATGCACCTGTTGAGAACTTATCCACAAAAGAAAACTCCGAACTACTCAACATCTTGTACAATGAAGTTGTTGATGCCCGTAAAGCTGCCGAGGTGTGTTCTAACTGTTACATTCATTGTGTTCTGAAGGGACTACATCGGGCACCCCGTATAGGTGAAGATATCACACGTAAGGATGTTGACGCTTTGATAACACCTGCTGGTTGCATAGGTCGCCCCCATAGGGCGTGTCTCGATGCTGGGATACCTGTCATTGCGGTGGAGGAGAATACGAGTGCGTACAATTTCCGAGACTCTAGAATTGTCTATGTGGATAATTACTTAGAGGCGGCTGGCTACTTATCTTGCATCAAGGCAGGGGTTTACCCTCCCAGGGTGCGTACTGGAGACTGAAAATGGACAAACAGAACTTAACATTCGAGCAAATGTATGCTCGACTCGAAAAGAAGGATACTCCAGAGAAGGTCTCCGGACGTCCTGTGGCACGGAGTTCCCGTGAATACTTGGAGAAATTGAAAAATGAACAGTCCTGAGATTTTTGCTAAACCCTGTGGTGAAACCGGGATTGAAATATCCATCAGATGTGAATCTGGATGGTGTTTCGATGCTGAATTCAAAAAGGTTCCAGATGGTGAGACACCACCATGGTTTATTCGGACATCCGCGATGGAAGCACAATCGCTCATGGATCGGCTATGGACGGCTGGGTTACGTCCCACGGAGGGGGCGGGAAGTGCTGGAGCCCTTGATGCTACACAATACCATCTAGAAGACATACGAAAACTTGTTTTTTAACAAACCGGAACTACCAAGGGATGAGGGCGTGGAACAATGCCCAGTAGGGGAAGTCCAGCATCACATGGGGCACGGTATATCCCCTGAGGGGTATCATTACACATGATTACAACCATTGGATGGATAGGCTCTGTTTGCCTTGCTTTCAGTGGTGCGCCTCAGGCCTACAAATGCTTGAGACAAGGTCATGCAGATGGTTTGTCCATTTATATGTTGTCGTTATGGTTTGTCGGCGAGGTCTGCTACATTGTGGCGACCATTGGAGAGTTTGGTATAGTCCCCTGGATGTTGTTCAATTACATCATGAACTTGATCTGTGTCAGTGTGATACTCTGGTTCTGGTTTCGACCAAGGAAGAAACATGCAAAAGTCAGTCTATGATTTCACTACATTGGAAGATGCCCTGGTCTACTTTGAAAGACTGGGCTATTTGGCTGAAGAGGTGAAGATTGCAGGAGCCTTTGGTGGTTCCACACCAACAGAGGATGACGACCCAATCTTCTTTGCTGATCAAGTACTAGATGTATCAGTGGACTTCGTCTATGAATACATCATAACATCTCCACTGGGCTAACTCTCTGCCGGTGGCAGTAGAGTCTGCTGTACTAAAACGAAACAATTGCAACGCCGCCCGGGGAATTTTCCTCAGGGCAATAACAAGGTAACTCGCACCTTAAACATCCCGACAAACAATGTTTCGTTTGTTGCGTTTTTAAGCGAGTGAGCTTCTCATGGATGGGAAGTCCGAGGAGATGCTGAAAAGACTCGCCGCAGTTCGACTTTGGATGTGGACATGAAACGACTTGAGCACTTCGACACGTTTGATATCCCCATAGGGGAAATCTTCTATGATGAGAGTTTCAACTGTCGAGGTGCGTTCACACTGGATTCAATTGCTGAGCTATCAGAATCCATCGAGGAAATAGGATTGCAGTTTCCGATAGTTGTTCAACCCTGGGAATCGGGATATCGGTTGCTGGCGGGTCATCGTCGATACCGAGCCTGTACTGTTTTCCTGGCATGGGAGAGCATCCCAGCCGTTGTTAGGACCGACCTTGACGAACATCAAGCCAGATTACTGAACCTCACAGAGAATCTGGAACGAAAAGACCTGAACATGCTAGAAGAGGCTCTAGCCATTCAAGCAATGTATCCCGAGGGGATTTCTCTTCGGAGGGCGGCGGCGGAGTTGAAGAGACCTACCAGGTGGGTTCACACTAGGTTCCGCTTGGTACAGATGCCCAGGAAGGTGCAGACGATAGCAGCGGCTGGTAAGTTGTCAGCCATTGACATAGAGGTTCTCTGGCGACTGCCTGATGAGGAACGTGTGGAGGCTGCCCATAAGATGGTCAGCGTGAAACGTCAACCAGGTAAGAAACTGCCTAAGAAACTACAGAGACATTTCAAGCCACGTAAGTCAAAAGAACAGATTGGAAAACTGACCGGGACGTTGCTCAACGCAGGTATCCACGGTCTGCCTCCCCGGCTCCTAGCATGGGCAGCCGGTTTTCTTTCGGACAGAGAGATAAGGAGAGACATCAAAAAGTATGCTCCCGACTATGAGTTCGAGAGTGAGTAGTCAGAGGACTATATGGGTGTGGGTAATGCCCACTGAACAACTAAACCTCGTGTCTGGTGACGTTGGTAGCCAAGAGATAGTACCTACTGGTGGCACAGTTGGGTAAACGCACGAGATGTACTCAGGCAGTCCTTCAGCCGGTGTAGCTCAATTGGCAGAGCAGCACATTTGTAATGTGCATGTTGAAGGTTCAAGTCCTTTCACCGGCTCTTCATTAACAATTTACTAGGAGACGACATGGCTGAAGTGACAATTCAACAGGAAGAGTATGACTCTCTTCTGGAAGACTCAGAATTTCTACAAGCACTACAAGCTGCGGGAGTTGATAACTGGGAAGGGTATGAATTCGCTTGTGAGGATATAGAGTGAAGCATCGACGAAACTTCAGGAGAATCATAGTTGATTCCGTGGTGTACCTCTATGCAATATCATTGAGCACCTTCAAGATTATCGTCTACCAAGGGGAAAGACGTTTTGAATGTCCACTTCCAAAACCTGACGGAATACCTCGTACAACTTGGCGAGGGAAGCACAGGGAGGGGGCCTTCGGAAAATGCGAAGTCTTCGAGATTATACGCACGCACATTCATCCTTCGAGAATATCATAATGGATAAGATGCGGGAGTCGATAACTGGGAAGGTTATGAATTCACTCTAGAGGATACAAAGTGAGACAGAAATACCTACCAACACCCACACTCACAGAATCTGATATCAAACGCTTCTGGTCGAAAGTCGACAAGCGTGGTCCCGATGAGTGTTGGGAATGGATGGCTGGTGTGAGTAGAGAAAAGAATGGGTATGGTGTTTTCAAAATCAGTGGTGTTTCTTACGGATCACATCGTATTTCGTATTTTATATCTACTAAGAAACAACCTGGACATCTTTTTGTTTGTCACCACTGTGATAATTCAATTTGCTGTAATCCTAACCACCTGTTTCTAGGTACACCAGCTATTGATGTGGCTGATATGGTTACCAAGGGACGCCAAGCAAAAGGTACTGGACATGGAAACTCTGTACTTACTGAAAAAGAGGTGCTAGAAATTAGGGGTTCATGTCTCTCTTACATAGAACTTGCTAGTATTTATGGGGTTTGTTGGCAAAACATCAGTGCAATTATCAATAGGAGAACTTGGAAGCACCTCAAACAACCTGGGCATCAACGGAGACTCTCTAAAGAGGATGTGATGAAGATACGTGGAGAGTTTGTAGCGGGTTCAACTCTTATGAGGTTATCAGAGAAGTATCGAGTTACCCCTGAGAATATAAGTATGATTGTCAGACGAAAAACTTGGAGGCATATATAGTGCATAAGCTCTATCTCGATTCCGAAACGTGCGGGCTTCATTCTATGCCTGTGCTTCTTCAGTACGCAGTCAATGATGGCCCTATCCAAATGTATGACATTTGGAAGGAACCCGTTGGTCAAACACTTCAACTGATGGATGGTTGGTGGAAATTCTGCATCGTGGGGTTCAACCTCAGTTTTGATGTCTTCCAATTAGCTAAGCTCTATACCATCTGGCGTTTGCTCCCTAGTCATTGGATTCCAGAGGACCACATCGAAGAGATTGCTGAACTAGAAATGGATGGGCGTGACGGTCCGGCCATCAAGTTCGCAGGCTCCCTCGATCTGATGATGATTTCTCGGACAAACGAATTCCAAAGCCTCATGGCTCGTAAGGACATTTACATCCGTAAAGTCCCTACGGCGTTGGCGTATGCGCTGAGCGAGGAACTGGAGAAGAGAATCGAATTGGATGGCATCTACTTCGCGCGTAAGAAAGACCCTGAAGCCCCCCGCTGGGCAGTGCTGGACAAGCTAACCGCTGAGGGTGAGTACGACGAAGTCTTCAAGGATGTCGTCTTGCGTTTCGCACCTGCTGGTGGTCTAAAGTTCCTCGCCGAATACGCTATGGGGTTCACGCCGAAGTTCAAATATGAGGACGTCGAACCCCCAAAAAGTTGGTACCCAATTGAACTGGGATACGCACCATTTGCCAAAGCGATTTCCTCTCGGGAAAAGAATTGGGAGGTGTGGAGTTGGGATAAGAAGAAAGAGTGTGATACTCTTAGGGGTCAAGCTTGGCCTGCACGCATCAAGCTGTTCATCGACCACTGGGCGGACAATGCTGATGCTCGCGAGTATGCCTATGACGATATCGTTTACACACGCGCACTCGATGAGTACTTCAAGTTCCCGGAAATCAATGACGATGACTCAGTCCTGTCTACGATGGTTCCCGTGGTCCGTTGGCGGGGCTTCGAGATTGATGAACCCGCAATGACCGACCTGAAAAAGGTTGCCCAAGCGAAGGTCGACGCCAGCCCAGTCAACCAGAACAAACCAAATGAAATTCGAGCCTACATGAAGGCTGCAATGGATGACCTCGAATATGAGTTCGGGACCGGAGGTGATGAGGACGCGGACAGGGAAGCTGGGGATGTTATCTCAGGCAGCACCAAGAAGTCAATCCTGGAGTCTGTCAGAGAGTGGGAGGTAACAGAGGACGAGGAGTGTACGAAGTGTGAGGGAGGTGGCTGCCCGAGGTGTAACGACAGTGGGTTCCTAAAGGCTTCCACACCACCATGTGACGAAGGTATGGGGAATCATCCTGCCGCCTACCGTGCGAAGGAAATTCTCGACATCAAGATCGCGGCTAAGGAAGTCGAACTCTACAATAAACTGCTGAAGGCTGGTCGCTTCCATGCGTCATTTATCGTGGTCGGAACCAAGTCCTCTCGGATGTCCGGGAGTGGTGGTGGATTGAATTCACAAGGTATCAAGGCGACCAAGGAAGTACGATGTTGTTTCCCACTGGCTTGGGAAGGCTTTACACTGTGTGGTGGTGACTTTGATTCATTTGAGGTGACCCTTGCTGACGCCGTCTACAATGACCCGGCTCTCCGTAGAGACCTTATCACGAAAATCAAGTGTCCCTATTGTCATGGGACTAAGAAGTGCCACAAGTGTGACGGCACCGGAAAGGTGGAAGGTAAAACGTGCAAGGAATGCAAGGGCTCCTGCAAATGTGAGGAGTGTGACGACGACTGTATGACCCGTCAGAAGATTCACGGGTTATTCGCAATGTCTATTTTCCCAGGGAACAGTTACCCTGACATCATTGCCAGTTCGGGTACTGAGAATGACATGTACCTGAAGGGTAAGTCCGGTGTGTTCGCCATGATGTATGGTGGCACCTGGGAGGCCTTGGTGAGAAATCTCGGCGTCAAGGAGGAGAATGCCAAACAGGCATTCGAGAATTTCGACAAAGCCTACCCTGGAGTTGGTAAGGCTCGCGAGCGGACATTTGATACCTTCTGTTCGATGAGACAACCAGGTGGCGTCGGGACACAAGTTGTCTGGAAGGAGCCAAAAGACTATGTTGAATCGTTCCTTGGATTCAAGCGTTACTTTACTCTGGAGAACCGTATTTGTCGAGCGTTGTTTGAATTGGCACAAAGCCCTCCCAAGGGTTGGCGAAACCATGTGGTAAAGGTCTGGCGACGTGAGCGTGTCCAGACAGCCGGTGGTGCGGTCGCCAGTGCTCTCTATGGAGCCGCCTTTGGTTTGCAGCAAGCGAACATGCGTGCGGCAGCCAACCATGAGATTCAATCCCCTGGCGGCCAGATTACGAAGAAAGCCCAGCGAGCCATCTGGGACTTACAACCCGTGGGTGTCCACGAGTTGGTAGTGGCTCCAATGAATATCCATGATGAAGTGATGGTCGTGACCAAACCGGAGTACGTCCCACAAGTCACAGAGAAAGTCAGGGAAGTCGTCGAGTCCTACCGTCCGCAAGTACCGTTGATCGGAATGACCTGGAATGAAGCCCAAGCTAACTGGGCAGAAAAGAAGGGTGGTTCTGTTACCGTCAAAATGGCAGCACCGGAGATGTCCTGATGTACGAGTTACCAGAAAAGAAGATCGCGTTTATCGCTCATCCCCGGACGGCGTCGTCATCCACTGGGCACGCCCTGCTGGAGATGGGTTTCACCCAGCGAAAGAGTCATCACAGCTTCGACAGAAAGTGGGATTTGGAAGGTTGGCAAATTTACTGTACTGTCCGCAACCCACTTGATGTTATGGCGTCCTGGTATCATAACAGTCCACATGATGAAAGTTTCAAGGAATGGCTACCGAAGTTTATCGATGGTTGTCATTACCTACAAGGAGAGAGAATGTTCTTCGGGCGTCCCTACTGTACGCACGTCCTATACTTCGAGAATCTCCAGGAGGACTTCAACCACTTCGTCTGGGGCATGGGTTTACCACAAAAGGACATACCATTTCGGAATGTCTCAGAGGAAAAGAAGGGTCGAGACTTTATGGGCTATTATGATGCTGAGTCGGTAAGGATGGTCATCGATAGGTTCAAGGTTGACTTCACTGAGAATGGCTACACTATACCCCTGAGGATGCCATGAGACTAGAGAACTACACTGTTGAAGTTCGTGACCCAGTGCTTGGATACTGGGATGAAGTACATGTCGTGTTTCCTTTTAGGGAGACTACCAAGCGACACACAAGCAAGCTCTTCTCTACCAAAGTAAACGAGGGGATAGTGTACAAACCAATGACCGCAAAAGCCCGCAGGCAATGCCGAGAGTTCGCTATGCTGTGGGCGTTCGAGTTGTACAGTGGTGAGGCAGAGAATGTCCGAGTTCGGAAAAGAAAGGTGTTCCAGGATGGTGACTCTTACCCTGAAACTGTCTGGGAAAACGGTGAATGGGAGGATTGCTAATGTTCAGTAAGGTCCTGAGATACGAAGTCGAGACTCTCCGCAGGGTGAGTAATTGTCCGGAGTGGGTCATAAGGGACACCATTCTACCTCAGTATAAGTATACTCAGGGTGCAACGGAAAGACGGTTCTTTTGGTGGACAGTGACTACAACCCATCTGTTGTTGGATAACGAACGAAAGGCCCGCATCAAAGCACGCCGCCGGGCTTTCAAGATAGCAAAGAAGCTCCACCCAGAATATGTCGTGCGTGTGTTTGTGGTATTCAAATTTCCCGAAGTGCCTGAATCCATCCGACATTGTGTCTGGGAGAATGGTCGCTACTACTCAACCCATTGAGGTCAAAATGTCTGAACGACTATTCTACATTATAGCCATCCTCATCCTGAGTGCCGTCTGTGCTGGGGCTCTGTTGCAACGGGACATCGCGATACACCAATATGAAGATGCTAACGTTACCATCGAGCAACGTGATGATCTCATTGAAGGTTTGGTGGCAATCGGCAGGCTTCAAATCGAAAAGACAGATCGATTGCTTGCAGAACTTGAACGACTGAGGTGAGGCAGTGAGAGCACTCAAACCGAAATTTGCCCTTATAAAGTATGCTGATATCGATCAAGATAGCTTTTGGGCAAAAGTTGATAAACTTTCCCTTGATGAGTGTTGGAATTGGCTTGCATACCAAGATGAGGATGGGTATGGATACTTTAATGTCAACTTAGCATCTCGTAAAGCACACCGAGTTTCTTATGTGCTTGCGAGGGGTAGTTTGAAAACTTCTCTCCTTGTTTGCCATTCCTGCGACAATCCATCTTGTGTAAATCCATCACATTTGTGGGCAGGCACAAATCAGCAGAACATTGATGACATGATTAGGAAGAGCCGATCCCTGAAGGGTACAAGAAATCCAAATGTAAAACTCACTGAAAACGAAGTCAGACACATCTTGAAACTTTCCCGGGAAGGGATATTTGGAACAAAGATTGCTGGCATTATTGGGTGTGGTCGACGCACAGTTTCAAATATCCTAACTGGAAAACAATGGACTTCAATCACAGGTATCAGATATGCAGGGAAAAATTCGTCGCCCTAAAAGGGGTCCAGAATGGCACATCCAGAAACGCCTAGTGCAGTTTCTTCTGGACCGGGGGTGGGTTGTCGAAGTGATGCACGGAAACGCTTTTCAGCGAGGCATCCCAGATTTGTATCTTTTCAGAAAAGACTGGGGTCCACGTTGGGTCGACGTTAAGAACCCGAAGCAGTACTCGTTCACCAACGCTCAGAAACTCAAGTGGCCTTTATGGGACAGGGCAGGTATTGGCATCTGGATTCTCACGGCTGCCACTCAAACCGAGTATGACAAACTCTTCGCGGCACCCAACTGGATGGACTACTGGAAAGACTCCTGGGCGTTACCAACAGATGAAGACATCGACGCAATGATAGACATCCTATGGGAGGAAGATGATGGTGAGCCTGAACTTAAAAAGGGCGGCGACGAGTCTTGGTATGACGCCTGAGGCTCTCGAAGAAATGTTAATGCGACTTAGCTCCACTTACATTGATACAGTCGAAGCCACTGCAAAATAATGATGGGATTACAACATGAGAAGACAGATAAAGCCAACGCCGTGGGCATGTGCGATAACCGCTCTTGCCATGACCTTGGATATACCCGTCGCAGAAATCATAGCAGAGGCCGGGCACGACGGTGGCGAGGTGATATTCCCTTACCTGTGCGAACCTGCATGTCGGAAAGGGTTTCACTCTCAAGAGCTAATACGGATAGCTTGGCGACACGGGTTTGCAATGACGCCCATCGAATTGTTTCCCAGTCTGATGGCGAGCGACCACATGGAGACTCATAAGGTTTGGGAGGGGACCGAGACCACTTTCTGGGATACGTTCATTGCGATCGCAAAGGTGTCAACAGGTATCATCGAAGGCTGGGGAGGCTTCTGCAAACATGCCATACACTGCTCACAAGGGATGGTGTATGACCCGGACCCCAGTGGCGACGTCTACGAGCTATCTCTGGTGGCTTGCGAACAGCGGAACTTCCGACCAATCAAAATGTGGGTATTCACGAGGCACGGTCTATGAATTTGTATGACGACGTTAGTCGTATTTTGAAGGATATCAATGAGGATGGATCGCCAACCTGGGGGGCTAATCGGGCACTTTTCAAGAGTATTCTTGCTTCTGAGAATAATACGGGACTCGATCTCTTCATCACCTCCAATACACGTTTGGTGGCGGCGGCGTCCGTTAAGTTCATCCGGAGGCACCCAAAAGCAGCTTACCTACTTGATGACATGTTCGCCAATGGGTTATACCATTTGACGTTGGGAACTAAAACCCTCCTAAGACAGGCCCAAGAGAATCCGGATTTATTCTGGTCGACTATTGGTAGGGATGAAGATGATGGTAATTTTCATGTGATGACCTATCTCTACATTGCAGCCTACAGAGGAATCCAGAGGGAATACGAATTGGATGCGGTCGAGGCCATCTCGGTGAGGTCACTCAAGAAATTCACCCCAGAAGGACGTGACAAGCCAATCACCAAGGTCAATGTCCCTGAACACATGTTTGATGGTGAGGTTGATGGTGGCGAAATTCTAATGACGGCTATGGATACTATCCTGGGTTTATGTGAGACTGCTATGGAGAGGCAGGTTATTTTACTACGTCTGGAGTTGTCAGATGAGGATATCGCAGAAATCCTGGGACTGCATCGAACGACTGTCGGGCGACTCCGAGCGAAACTTCTGAAGAAGTACAATACAGAATATCCGTTATACCTGGTATAATCGTAACTTCAACAGGGAATCCTCTGCGAATTGTCACTCTATGGGATTTTGTCTCGTCATCTGACCTCTAAATGGTGTAGAATAAGATAGAGAAGATAACCTAACAGGAGAAAAACATGCCTCGACGCGAATTCCTACAACTGGCAAAGAAGTACAATCCCGAGAAGTCCAAGATTGCAGGCTGGATGCTCAGTGAGAAGTTGGACGGCAGTCGTTGCTTCTGGGATGGCGGCTGTACCCGTGGGATGGCTACCAAAGATGTCCCATGGTCGAGCATCATCAATCCCAAGACTGGGGAACCAAAAAAGAAGGTCAAACCGACCGCCACAGGGTTGTGGAGCCGCTATGGCAATCCAATCATGGCACCTGATTGGTTCTTGGACAGTCTACCACCTATCCCACTCGATGGTGAACTTTGGGCCGGTCGGGGGAATTTTCAACTTTGCCGTTCGATTGTGGCTGGGGATGTCGCCGATTCACGATTCGACCAGGTGAAGTATGCTGTCTACTCGATGCCGGGCGTCCGTGTGTGGCAAGATGGTCTGACCAAGAACTCCAACTTTGTCCGGCAGATTGACAGGGTAATATGCGAATCTGTCGTCTGTGATGGTCTTGGGATAAGCCCCCTGGGACTCTTCCCAGAATCCCTCAGCTTTGAGCAAGAACTGGACATCCTCAACGAGTACCTCCCAAGTGACCCAGATGCCCCCTGCTACATCCATCGGCAGATTAGGCTACCGAAAGGCGAAGAAGCTGCCAGAGAAGCCCTAGATACCTTCATGGACGGCGTGATGGACTATGGTGGTGAAGGCGTCGTCATCCGAAACCCGAAAGCCATGTGGACGCCAAAGCGTGTAAACGACCTACTCAAATATAAGCCAATTGATGATGATGAGGGCACCCTGGTCGGCTTCACCTGTGGACGTCGAACCGAACGTGGCTCGAAGCACCTGGGACGTATCGGAGCCCTCATCCTCGACTACAACAGCAAACGACTGGAACTGTCTGGTCTGACAGATGCTGAGCGAGCCTTCGCCCTGGATGAGGACCGGCATTACGCCAACGAGCATCCAGGGGAGGACATGCCCAGTGACACGCAGGGTGCCATGTTCAAGCTGGGCCAGCGTATCACGTTCAAGTACCGAGAGCTTAGTGACGCTCTCATCCCAAAAGAAGCAAGATTTTTCCGTAACCGGGGAAAAGTATGAAGTCTCTTGCATCTACTAATGGTTATCCATTCCAAGTGAGTGATGTAGATTTTGAGTTCCTTTCTCAATTCACTTGGTGCCATCACTTCAAGGGATATTTTTATGGTCGCAACGGTGTGTTGAGAGACAAAAGTTGCACCGTGTAATCGCTGAGCGAATGGGTCTTGATATCACTCGAAAACAAGTAGACCATCGTGATAGAGATAAGTATAACAACCAACGGTCTAATCTTCGAGTGGCGACTAATGGACTGAACCGTGCTAACAGCGACCTTAACAGCAACAACAAGTCTGGGTTCAAAGGTGTCCATCTACAAAAGAAGAGACCTCTCACACCCGGTAGGAAACGACGCAGTGACTTCATGGGTGACAGGTGGTTGACAGGTGGTTGACAGGTGGTTGGCACAAATCAATGTGAATAAGAAGAAGATTCATTTAGGATATTTTAGTACCCCAGAGGAAGCCCACGAGGTTTACAAGAAAGCTGCGTTGGAACACTTTGGAGAGTTTGCAAATCCAGCTAGAAGAGGAGAAGTCAAATGATACGGTTCAGAGTAGCGACAATCACCAATGATCTCGAAGCGTACCCTCAGCACCGTGATGACACCGAGGAGTTCTCTGAGTATATTGTTTTTCTCGATGATGATGTTGAGACCTTCGTTATTGACACCCGTGACGGCGGCTTCTGGGCAGCTTCAAGGTTCTTTATCTGTAACAATATCACAGTATTCATGGTTGACTCCTCAGAGGCTCCTGATGTTGGAGGTTGGGAAACTGTGGGATAGGAGAAAAGTATGGTCTCGTATGAGAAGGACAAGAAGATGCAGTTGCATCTCCTAATAGGTGGAGCGTTCAAATTGAATGCAATGTTTACACCGTTTTGCTCTGTGTACAAATGCTGGGAGTTCAACAATGGTGTTGTCGAATACCGTGAGTATTATATCTTTGGAATCCGCATAGCGAGGTTAGTGGTATGAGCGTTGAAGAACAAATCGGAAATCTGGTTGAGAGATTGAGCGGTCTAAAGTCTGAGTACTTTGGAATGCTGGCACAATTACAACCTGACCTTCGTCAATATGTTGTCAGCAGGCAATACCCCCTTGAAGACCGATTCGAGGTGTGGGCGGAGTGGTGCGAAAAGGAACATCATGACCTTATCAACGACGCCGAAGTTCCACTGTTTGGTAAAATGGTGGGAGAGGATGAGCCCTACGAATACGATAAACACGGGAAGTTCGACTGGGTTTGGTTCCTGGATGCGTTTGAAGATTCTGACCTACGAGAGAAGTACGGCGTCACAAAGGAAGACGTGATGGAGCGTCTCATCGCCACCAACTTTGGCTCTTTCATAATGGATTGGTAATGCTCAGATCGAACAAGATCAAACGGAACGAAGCCTGTGGCTGCAACAGTGGTAAGAAGCTGAAGAACTGCTGTATGCGAAAGATGCGTCGGATTCATGAGGGCCTCGAATCGGGTAAGTCTGCTGACCAAACCCTCACTGAAGAACTCTTCCGACACAAGGAGAAATCATGAGCGACATTGATATCACCGTTGAGGTTGTCGAGTCGGTTGAAGACCACCCCGACGCTGACCGCCTCGACATTGTAAAGATTCTCGGCACCCAGTGTGTTGTACCAAAGGGTGAGTACCTGGGGGGTGAGAAGGTTGTCTATTTTCCGCCCAATATGATCATCCCAGAGGAGGAAGCCGACAACCTGGGTGTCAAGAAGTACTTGAAGAACGCGAGACTCAATGGCGAGAAGGTCCAAGGACGGATTGCTGCTTGCCGTATCCGTGGCGTCCCGAGTTATGGATTCATTGCTCCTTATGCTTCACTACAGACCCAACACGACCTCCTTGAGCATACAGATGTGACATTGTGGTATCGTGGCGAGAAGTACGAGCCACCGGAACCCTCGACCATCACTGGTGGCGGTGGGCGACGATTCGGGCTAGAGGATGGTGCTCTACACAGATACACCAATATCCGGAACTACTATCGACACCCGAACCTCTTTGAGGATGACGAGAGGGTTGTAATTACCGAAAAAATTCATGGATGCCTTCAATCACAGACCCGTGTCCGGATGGCAAATGGGTCCTCGAAGTGTATACGAGACATCAAAATAGGTGAGTATGTCGCTGGGTTATCGCGGGGTGCAATCGTTCCTTCCAAGGTTCTCCAAGTTTTCGAGAATGGTGTTTCAGGTGATTGGTTGAAAATCCAATTCACGAGAGAACGATGTGGACGCGGAAGTGCTATTGGATCGGTCACGTGTACCCCAAATCATCAATTCTTGATTGGGGATGATTACCAAGATGCTTCAACATTGAAAGCTGGAGACCAACTTTCTGTACTTCGCAGTGATTGGCATCTTTCACATATTCAAGAACAAATTCTTTTGGGTAAAATGTTGGGCGACGGCTGCCTATGCCAAACATCTGCAAGTGCCTATGTGGAATGGGGGCATGTCTCAGAAGATTTAACGGAGTGGACTGCAAAGGGTCTAAGAGACTTGTGTGGTGAGCACAGGGGCTCACGTATAAGTGGGTATGGCAGCCTAATACATACTGCAAAAACCCACAGCAGTGTGTTTATCCTGGATAAGTTTGAGTCCTTCATTAAGGGAGGTAAGAAAATCGTCCCTACCTGGGTTGCTAAGGAGTTGACGCCCTTAGCAATTGCATTTTGGTATATGGATGATGGTTCACTGGCCCATCAGGCAGGACAAGAAGATCGGGCACTTTTTGCAGTCTGTGGATTCAGCAAAACTGATTGTCAAGTCCTCGTTGAAGCCCTGAAAAAGTATTGTATAACTGCCGTTTACTATGTTGCAGATGGTTACTCACGAATCAGGTTGAATGCAGATGAGGCTGAGAAACTCTTTTTATTGATAGCCCCATATATACCGAGTAGCTTGCAATACAAACTGCCAGAACGGTACCGAGGTCATACAGGTTGGCTCCCTGAAACTGAGAATTCGTACAAAACTGAACTTGTTCCTCAGACTGTTACCGAGATTACATCCTTGGATGTACATCAACAGCGGTGGGACCTGGAGACTGAGACCCATAACTACCTACCCTCGAATGTTGTCACCCACAATTCCAACAGTCGTGTTGGTGTGATTTTGGAGGATGGTGAGTGGGTCTTCGCCGCCGGTAGTCACAGAGCACGTTTGGCTCCTTCAGAGGAACCCAGTCGATATTGGACGCCTCTTCAGAACGAACCCATGCTCAATATGCTCACTGAAATGTGCAGTGATAGGATGAATAACGTAGTCGTCTTTGGAGAAATCTTTGGTCCAAGCGTCCAGGACATGGATTATGGTATTGAAGGCGACACTGGTTACAGGGTGTTCGACATCTCCATGAATGGTCATTACATTGACTGGCATTATGTGATGAAATTCTGTAACCACTGGGATGTCCTAACAGTACCAGCCCTCTACGAAGGACCCTGGAAGCTTATCAAGGACAAACTTGATGAATATGCTTCAGGATTGACATCTGTAGGTACCCCTGAGCGTAAATTCAAAGGTCGGGAAGGTATCGTGATTAAAGCCACATCGGAACACCATACTGAAGGGTATGGTCCAGAGCATCTCGGCTCCCGTCGAAAGATTCTCAAGTACATCTCAGTCGATTACCTCGCACGTAAAGGCGGACAAGACAATGCTTAGCCATATTCAGAGAGCCAATATCTACGAGATCACTGTCGAGCCTTGTACCGGCTTTACTTGGAGCGGGATGTTCACATTCCATCCGGACGCCAGTGATGTTGAGGCAGCTATCATCTATGACATCAATGAACTTGACTCTGGTCTGGAACATGGACGTGATGCCATTCAGAGTCTGAAAATGATATTGGAACTTGTTATTCTGCCTAGACCGAAACTGCTGGGTTCGGTTAAGATTGCTGGAACCCATATAGGCGAAATCTCGATAGCCAACATCAAGGTCTTCGAGAGAGAGATTCAGGCCGCGATGCCAGTCCTAGAGGACTTCTAATGAAGATGCCACGAATATGGTTCTGTCTACTCTGGGGTGTGATAGGGTTTTGTGTCATTCCTTATGCGTCCAACCTGCTACCTGGTGGCGGGGAAGTGGCACAAGCCTGGCTGGACGATGAGATAGCGTACATTGAGCTACGCATACCTCACTGCAAGACCCTCAAGATGCGGGAAGCCTTCCAGTACACGGTCGACCACTATCGTCGTGTCGGTCCGTTCGGTGTGCGTGTGATGCAACTCCCGGACCATGTCCACGGGTACAACCACCCGCTGTGCCCCGGTATCACCATTGACGAAGAAGTCCCACACATGGGTCGGAAGTACGGGGCGATGGTGCTCATCCATGAAGCGATGCACAATTTCCCTCCATACCTTGGACACTTTCACATTGACAACGAACAAATCTTGGAGAACCTATGAGTGAGAGGCAACAAACTTTCAGCGAGAAGATGTCTGAACTTCGTGAGAAGGCTGAGGACATCAAGGCGGCCCTTGACATGATACTGACCTGTAAGGAAGCGGGTAACCTGAAACAAGTCGCCTACTGGGTTGGTAAGTTTTCACATGACGCCGGTAAACTTTGCCGCGAATGTCTTGGGGAAGAACTTGTCAAGACTATCAGGGATCGAGAGTCTAATGGAAGGATCATCACTTGAGATTGCCATCCTATTTGTCCTACTCATCACTGTCGCTGTTCGAGAGTGATCCACCTGAATTCTATATCAAGTACCTTGCTGACAACCGCCCTGCTCGACAGCCTCAGACTGGTCCAATGTGCGTAGGTAGTGCGTTCGATGCCTACGTCAAGTCCGCCCTCCATGAGGCTCTGTACGGGAAAGGTGCAGACCCGGTCTATGAGTTGACTACCCTGTTCGAGGATCAGGTTGATTCACAGAATCGAGACTTCGCCTGGGGAGCCGGAAAACACTGCTTCGAGGCATACAGGCTAACTGGTGCATATGACGAACTCCTGAAACTATTGAAGCAGTCTATCGAGCCGCCGAGGTTCGAGTGCAAGCTGACAGGGACTATTGGTGGTGCTCCCTTCCTTGGAAAACCTGACTGCCGGTTCGTTCTTGATTTTGGAGAGGGTCGTATCAGTATTATCCTTGATTGGAAATGTAAAGGTTTCTGTGGGAAGAGCGCCACTTCTCCAACGAAGGGATTCGCTCTTTGTCGAGATGGTTACGAAGCAGTGAAGAAGCCGAGCCGGTCACACAACACGTGTCATGGTATGTACATGAAACATGATTTCCGTGGTATGGAGATCAACCGGGATTACATGGAAAACACCGCCCCAGACTATGCCGACCAGTGTTCGGTATACGGGTGGCTCTTGGGTGAGCCCATCGGCTCCGAAGAGAGCATTGTGTGGATTGATGAGTTGGTATCAAAACCCACCGGAGTCGCACTCAATGGTGAATACCCCTTGATGCGAGTTTCCAACTTCCGGTCGCGAGTTAAGCCTGTGTACCAACGTCAGTTGGTTGAACGGATATCAACGTGTTGGCAAGCTGTCACCAGCGGGCATATTTTTCTGGACATGACTCGGGAAGAAAACGATGCGTATATCGGAATGCTTGACCAAATGGCTGTGGGACTTACTACTGACAAGTCACCAGAAGAAGACTGGTACTCTGAAGTCACCCGACCACAGAACTTTTTCCGGAAGAAATGACATGCCCGAACTCGTGATACGACCAGCCCAGTGGTTGGACAAAACGTGCCTATACGACATTGACAGCAAGTGCTTTGACGAGCCCTGGAAGGAGTCTTACTGGGTCCAATGGTTTACTGATACTCGTGCGGTGCTCATCGTCGAGGTGGATGGGAAGCCAGCAGGGTTTGTCTGTGGTGAATTGAACAAGGATGGATTTGGAATTGAGAAGATAGGGGTGAAACACCCATACCGTCGTTTAGGTGTTTCTCGGATGCTTCTTGCAGGTTGCGAAGACCTGACCATTCAGTGCCCTGTGAAAGCCAATATCTGCTTAGCCATCCCCGAACCGTGGCTGTATGACTGTTATGATTGTGTGGTTGAGTGGATTCAAGCGGTCGGTTTCAAAGCAACTCTACCTTACTTGCCAAACTTCTTCAGCATTAACGGCGAAGAACTCGATGGTGTCAAATGTGTCTTGGAGGTGAGGCGTAATGCTACTTTGCCCACACTGTAACAGCCGGGTGAAATACCTGAGAGACGGATGGGTCTGCGACGGGTGCGGCCAACATGGTAAGCCTGATCTAGTTGCTGAAGATTGGGAACACGGTATAAGAATCAATGCCCCTTACATGGAGAGAAAGAATGCCAATCCACAAAGAAGCCCTTGACAAATTACGGGCTGCCGACAAACTTTGTGCCCAAACCTTCGTCGACACTCTGGAACATATCCTAGGTATTGCAGACGTGATGGGTTGTCCGGGTGACACCCAAATCAACCTCGACTATCAAGGGCCAGAAATGGTGGTGGAGAACGGGGACTTGATTCCCTTCATCACCATCGGACTTCGGAAAGCTGTTGTGGGGGATGAATCTTAATGATATCATCGACAGGCTTGTCGGATTCAATGATTCGGGAGTATGCTACCCGGCAGGTTCCCTGGGGACCTGTAGGGTACATCACATACAAGCGGACATATGCCCGCTTTCAACAGGAATTAGGCCGCACGGAGGAGTGGCACGAGACGTGCGGGAGAGTATGCAATGGACTCGTCGATATCGGTGGGCTGTTCAGTCAGAAGGAACTTGAGTCGTTGTATGATTCGATGTTCTATCTGAAAGGGTTCCCGAGCGGACGTGCCATTTGGCAACTCGGGACAGAGACCGTGGAGAGGTTGGGGGCTGATAGCCTTGTGAATTGTTGGTGTACCACTATTAGCACTTTGGAGTCATTCTGTTTCGCCTTCAATGAATTGATGCTTGGTGGCGGTGTTGGCTTCAATATCCTCCCTGAGAATGTTTACTCATTACCGGTTGTCAAGTTTGATCCACCGGTCATTCGTACCGATAGTCCAGACTGTGACCTCATCGTCACTGATAATCGAGAGGGTTGGGTTGAATTGCTTCGTAGGGTACTAGAAGCATTTTTTGGTACCGGTAAGCCTTTGATTTTCTCGACTCAGTGCGTGCGTGCATCTGGTAAAATAATTCACAGCTTTGGAGGTGTTGCCAGTGGGTCTGAACCTCTTGTGAAGGGTATTCTACAGGTTGTCAAAGTTCTCAGAAGTAGAGTAGGTGAGAAACTTCGACCAATTGACTGTATGGACATCATGAACATCATTGGCACTATCGTGGTGAGTGGTAATGTGAGACGGTCCAGCCAGATTGCTATTGGTGCTCCGAACGACTTGGAATTCCTCACGGCGAAGGATTGGAATATCCAAACTGTCCCTAATTGGCGTAGTATGTCATGCAATACCGTCTCCAGTGAGAACATTAAGGACCTCCCACCTGAGTACTGGAAGCCGTACACTGAGGGTGGCGAATGCTATGGCCTTCTCAATCTAGACAATTTTCGTCACTACGGGAGGTTGATAGATGGGATCGACTACCGGCCAGATTTCAATATCTCAGGTTGTAACCCTTGTGGAGAAATTGGGCTGGAGACGTCAGATGACGGTTCAGGCGAGCCATGTAACCTGGCAGAGGTGGCTTTACCTAAGATCAAAGATACTGACGAATTGATTAGGGTGATACTCCCTTTGTATAAGGCTTGCAAAACAATTGCCAACTGTTCTTATTTGCATTCTGGTTCACAAAAAATTGTCGACCGTAACTACCGTATTGGTATTGGACTCACCGGATGGATGGCTGCACCTTGGGCACATGCCAAGGATGTTCTCAACAAGGCATATAGGGCTCTTGAAGAGATTGACATTCTCCATAGTGCTCTAATAGGTGTCCCCACCAGTGTGAAGCTGACCACATGCAAACCCTCGGGGACTCTTAGCTTACTTCCTCAAGGTGTCACACCAGGGATACACGCTGCATTTAATCGCTATTTGATTCGCAGAATTCGTTTTGCAGCCAACGACCCCTTGGTCGAGACGTGTCGCCAGCATGGCTACCATACTGAACCCGAGTTGCGACTAGATGGGACGCATAACCATGAGACAACAGTAATTGAATTTCCAATGGATTATGGACCTAATGCAACTACTGAAGACGAAGTGGATGTGATTCAAGAACTGGAGACTCAGAAGTTTCTCCAGACATACTGGTCTGACAATTCCATTAGTTGCAGTCACTACTTTCACCCTGATGAAGTACCCGGAATCAAAAAATGGCTCGAAGAGAACTATGAGTCAAGCATAAAGACTGTTTCCTTTATGCACACTGTCGCGGATGGTTTTCACCAAATGCCTCTGGAGAAGATCACCGAACAGCAGTATACTGAATTGTGTGACAAGGTGACTCCAATCACTGAAATCACTGATGACCAACAGATCGACATGGTAGACTCCTTAGAGTGTGCCGGTGGGTCATGTCCTGTTAAGTAGAAAGACCAACAATGGCTGAGATGAAGAAACTTGTCGTAGAGGGTGACGTCACCATGGCATTTTTTGCTGGTGAAAACAATTCCAAACGTATCCTTCTTAACCGACCCACCGATGACGACATGCCCATGGTGGGTGAGGTTCCCCAACTTCCTCAGGAGACTCTGGGTTCCAGAGTCTCTAAGGATATCGATTTTCCGAACGACTCTGAGTTCGATGCGTTCTATGAAAAAGTGGAGAAACTACGTCAGCAAGGTTTGCGGACGGAAGACGAAGTGCCGGATATAACCCGCCAAGTGAAGATGCGGATTACGGTCGAAATCCTTTAAGAGGTGAGATGATGTTAGACAAACCGATGGGCGAATGGAGCGAACGTGATTTCCTTCGTAGGGCGTACATCTATGCAAGAGACCACAGTGTCGACCCCAGTACTCAGTGTGGTGCCGTCCTTGTCCCCTCTGGGGATAGAGTACTCCAATCAACAATGGGGACAAATCGTTTCCCGCCTGGCGTGCATTGTTCGCCCGAACTGCTTGCTAACCGGGACAAGAAAATCTTCAGGATTCAACATGCTGAGCGGGACTGCATCATGAAGGCTGCTCTTCGTGGGACGTCCACAGAGGGAGCCACAATGTATGCCCCATGGTTTGCCTGCAACTATTGTGTGCAGGACATCATCTGTGCTGGCATCCGGCGTATGGTGGGACATCTGTCAACCAGAGAGAAGACGCCAGACCGGTGGCGAGCCTCTATTGAGGAAGCTGATGAGATGCTAGATGAAGCCGGTGTCGAGCGTGTTTATCTTGAGGGTGACCTATTCGATGGTGACCCTGCCTACGCTGTTCTTTTTGATGGGGAATTATGGGTCCCCTAGAGGAGCTTCAATTGAATCTTGATGAATATCAAGCCGCAGCTATTGAGACGGCCATCTATCCTGAAAAGGACAAGATTATTTACCCTGCGTTGGGTCTTAGTGGGGAAGCTGGGGAGGTTGCCAACCAAGCAAAGAAAATCTTGAGGGATGACAAAGGCATTCTAACACCTGAACGTAAGGCAGCCCTCTTTGCTGAGTTAGGGGATGTTTGTTAGTATATAGCTACCTTGGCACATGACCTCGGAGTCAGTCTAGGGGCTGTCGCCCAGCAGAATCTGGACAAACTCGCTGCACGTCAGGAAAGGGGAAAACTTGGTGGCAGCGGGGACTACCGGTAATTTTCTCTTGACAATCAACCTCAGCATGGTATACTTGAAGTATGGACAACATGTACGAACTCTACCACGGCGACTGTTTGGAAATCCTCCCTGGGATGTCGAGAGTTCCCTGCATCTTCGCTGACCCTCCGGATGGGATCGGACTGAAGTACGAGGGGTTTGATGATAGAATCCCAGAGTTCGATTACGTCAAGTTATTGGAAGATTGGCTCTACCAATTTGTAAAGCAAGCAGACACCGTCTGGTTCAGCTTCAATGCAAAGTGGACTATCTCAATGGGGGGAGTCGCCCAGAGGGTAATGGAGTATTTTCCAGGGATGACATGTAAACCGTGTGTCCAGACTTTCTCATTTGGACAACACAATCAACGTGACTTTGGAAACAACCATCGCCCACTCTGGAGATTTCGCCATAAGGATGCTCCAATCTACCCCAACCAGATTCGGGTTCAGTCTGATCGCCAGAAGATGGGAGACAAACGGGCGGACCCCAGGGGTAGGGTGCCAGGGGATGTAGCGGAATTTGAACTAGGTGGACGGGAATGTCTCCCTTTACCTAATTGGAGTCCCCGGGATATTGAACGGTTCTTAGCGAAAATCCAACGTGGGAATGCTAATGAATGTTGGCCCTGGACTGGGAGCAAGCGGGAAGGTTATGGTCGCTTCCGTGTGGGGGGTCATGAGGGTAAAGTCTATACTTCTACTAGACTAATGTGGCGTCTTACACATGGTACTGACCCCGCTGGGCAACTAGTTTGCCACGCTTGTGATAATCCTGCTTGTTGTAACCCATCCCATTTGTTTCTAGGTTCAGACGCTGAGAACAATGTCGATAAGGAAGTGAAAAAGCGTGGAAAGCACCCTATTGGAATTTCCAATGGGTTGTCAAAACTAGGTGAAGAAGATGTTGTTGCTATTTGCATGTCAACTGGTTCCCATCGAAGTCTTGCAAAGGAATATGGTGTGAGCGATGTAGCAATAGCAGCAATTCGTAACGGAAAGACTTGGACCCACATAACTGATAAGCTCAATATGGGTAGTGTTTTTCGCTTTACCCGTGTGACCGGCAACTCGAAGCAGAGACGTAAGTGGCACAAGACCCAACTCAATGAGGGTCTTGTGGAAAGGTGCATCAAGTCCTGCACCCAGGAAGGCGACGTTGTGATTGACCCCTTCGCCGGGACCGGCACCACGCTGCGTGTTTGCAAGCGCTTAAATCGTGCGTGCGTCACCATGGACATCAGTTCGTTTTACTGTCAGCAGATTGCTGACGAACATCACCTTGAGATTAGGAGTGCGTAATGTCGAGTCCTTTGGAAAGTACCCCCGTGACTGCCCGAGATTTCCTCGGAAATCCCATCAAGGTCAGAGACACTATTATCTATCCCGTCCGTCGAAAGAGTTCCATGTGGCTGAAACGCCTGGTTGTCGACGCCGTCCGTGACACCGCCAACGGAGTACGAATCTCCGGCCGAAATGACGCCGGTAACCCGGTCTCGATTCAGAACATCGAGAACTGCGTCGTTGTGACTACCTGCTTAAAGGAGAAAACATGTATCAACTCCTAAAAGAACCAATCAAGTATCGTCTATACGAGGGTGATGAATTCTCAACGCCTCTTGCTACTCTTGTCGATGATTATGGTAGCATAGTACACATCGATGAAGATGACCATTGTTTTGTACTTGTACATATGCAAGAGGATGGTTTTGGGAAGTGGGCTAACCACTGGTTCCAAGAAGCTGTGGATGTTTTGAAAACTCTTTCACTCTACAGTCAGAAGGAGCAGGGTAGCTAATGCCGATGCACGACTATCGTTGTGGGAAGTGTGGTCACCAGTTTGAGAAACTGGTCGGCGAACTTCACGGGGTTGTTGAACCCCGCAAGTGTCCAGAGTGTGGTAAGGTGGCGTTGAAGCGTCTGCTGTTTACACGACCCCCAAAAGTCCACATGCGTTACTCGCCGATGCACCCACGGGCTGGCCGTGGCATGTCGAGGCGATAGGAAATTGTAGCAGCCCGGCGGGCCATATGGCTTGCCGGGTGGAACTTAACCTGGAGAAATCATGAAGCGTTTTGCAGTTATCTGTTTGTTGTTCATTATCTTGTCGTCCGGTTGTGCCTCATTCCGAAATAATTGGGCTGCCAACGGAAGCCTATTTACCACGACTCGCGGCGACTACATCGTCATCAGTCAGAGTGGTGGTCTGATCATGGATGTTTGGAAACTCACCGACGTGTTCGTCGAGAGTGAAGGGGACTCTGACGGTTGGAGATTCATCAACGAGGGCGGTAATGTCAAGTTCATCGGGGGTGACGTGAATGTCACACGTGTGAATGAGAAGGGTCTAATGGACAAATACCATGAATACCATATGGAGTTCGAGACTCAGTCCTACCGTGACAAGTTCGATAAACGACGACCTGTTTGTGGTCGGTACCAACTACGAGGACGCACGAAACGATTCTTCGGGAGGGTTGCCTAATGGGTAGAGTTGAACGGGAAATACGCGAACTGACTGATGTTCTCAAGAGAACGATGGAGAAGTGCTGCAACGAAATCTGTTCGTCTATTAAAACCACAAAGGAGAGACAAATGGCTACCCTGGGAGAAGATTACCTGTGGCTGACAATAGAGCAAGCCAATGGTATCATCGACATGGAAAACCATGGTTACAGTGAGGGTCTTGGCCCTCTAACAGAGGGAAACCTAAAGGGCTGGAGCGAACTGCTTGAAAAGGCTGAAACCATCACAGGTCGGAAAGCGGATGGCAGCGAATGATCTTCAAACGCAAGCAACGTGTCAAAGGGAGGACCACCAAGACCTATAGGGAATGGTGGTCGGACTGTGGTAATTACCGTATCACCTGGCGGAGTGAAGTATCCGGAGTCACGGTCGACCCTGGGTATTATGCTTGCGTCCGTTGTGTGGTGTCTGATAAGGACCCCACCGAGTACTGGGGATTCGCCCATAGACGGGGTCTCAACCGTACTCTCAAGGCTGCCCAGAAATCTTGCGAGGATGGTCGGAAAGTCTGGGAGCGATTCCTCCGTATCAAGGGTCGAGCCAAGGTCACTCAGTTCAGACGTTTGAAAGCTGACACGGTAATCGGTAAAGGCAAGAGCAGATATTCGGCTCTCACTGATATCCCTCTGTGGGTCCTTGAAGAAGCTGGCGAACGACTTATCAAAATCATCTGTCCAGAAGGTAGACTGAAAGAAACAGACCCTGAAGGGGAACAAGAATTCGATGATTGAATTACATTACAGTGCGTGTCTGCAAGCAGTATTGATGGAACACGATGACACCTCAGTCGTGATACTCGATGTAGATATAAAGGCTTCATCAGGAGTAGAGGCTCTTCTCAACCGGATAGACCAAATGGACAACGCTGGGTCATTCGGATGCCAAAAGGTAAGGTTCTCTAAAGAGTTGTGGGCTGAAGTCTTATCGACAGGGAATGTGATTACCCCTCCCGAATTGGAGAGGGTTCGACATAGTTTTAGGAATGCCCTACAAAAGTCAGGAAGAATTCTATGATTAAGTTCTATTATAACCAGCGGCTTAAATCTTTAATGGCTCATCATAACGGAGTCTCCGTTACGTTGCAAGACTATGACCTCAAGATGCGGATCATGAAACTTGATAAAACCTGGGAGGGGGAATTACGTGTAGTCGAGTACTCCGAGGAGTTGTGGTCGGAAATCTTGAACGAGGGGGAGATAGTGAGGGGGACAATTGATGTTCACTATTCTTTGTCTCTTCGAGCGACAACACTTCAGTACGGTGACATCGTTGTCATACTGTATGACATTGACAATACCAAGAGGCAGGAAGCCCTTTTGTTAAGGGTAAGTGACATGGAGGAGACAGGTGCGAGTCGTCGATCAGTCTGTTTCTCCGAGGAATTGTGGACGGAACTCCTGGAGGTTGGAGAGATACTGGAGTGGGCCGAGATTCCAGAAGATTTTACCAATAAAGGTAGGTTTTGCTAATGACAATTGAAAAAATCCAACTGGAATTAGTCCAACACACAGCGAATGCTCAGAAGTTGATATCAGCGGCGCAACTCCGTGCGGCTCTGAATTTCGAGGCTCGGACCGTTTCGGAAAAGGAACGAGCCCAACATGAGGCTGAAATGTCCAGAGAGTCTCTTGAGAAAGCTTCAAAATTCTCTAATAACTTCCACCGCCCCTGCCTCCTATTTAGACCTAGTCTCACACAAGAGGAAGACCAGTGGGTTGCCGAATATGGGGAGTTGCGGGCGTACGGACCAACACCAGACACAGCACACCAAGAATTCGACCGCCAATGGCTCGGAAAGGATGAACTATGATACCCGTATTGAATGTTAGCGGCGTCAGTATTGCCCGTGCTTGGGAGCGATCACTGGTATGTCTCTACAATGAGGGTTGTGAGTTGGAGACTGAGTACGACAAACCGGGTGACCCGCCCAGCCGCGATGCCACCATGCTTATCACAATCGAAGACCCACTTGTCGAGCCAATGATTCACCGGGACATGCCCGGCGGCTTCGAGGACCTCGAAGAGTATTGCATGGAGGTCACCGAGGGTATCAAGGATCATCTGGTTCGTAACACCTCAGACCCAACTGACCAGAGGTGGGAATACACCTACCATCAACGGCTGTTCAAGTACACCGTACCGGATATCATTGGAATCTCGATATACGATCAGATTGAGATCATGTGTCAGAAGTTGGCGTGTGCTCCGCACACCCGGCGGGCTCAAGCGGTCACCTGGAAGGTCTGGGAAGACAATGACTGCTATGACCCAGCGTGCCTTCAGTCAGTGTGGTGTCGCATCATCGACAACAAATTGTGCATGAACGTCCGCTTCAGGTCGAACGACGCCTACAAAGCAGCATTCATGAACATCTTCGCTTTGGTGCGACTTCAGAAGATGATTGCCGAACGTGTGGCCAAACTGTCTGGGATGCCTGTCAGGGTTGGTCGTTACTGTCACATCGCTGACAGCTACCACATCTATGGGTCGAACATGGAAGAGTTTAAGGGACGCTTTCTGAAGGCTATTCGTGAACGGGATTTTGAAGGTCGGACGTTCAACTATGAGGACGTTCGCGACATCATGCAGGACGCCCGACCTGGCATTCTCAAGAAAGTAAAGGGGATGGGACGTGAATGACCCTAAGAATCTCGGAGCCTTGCAGAGCCAGATTAGTGCTAATGTCGGCCTATTAGACAAGGCTCCGTACTCCCACAACATCATCAATAGCTGTCTCCGCCTGATTGCAGAATATCACGGGAAGGATGCCGCCAACGAGGCCATCAGAGACTTCGGTCTCGATAAGAAAGGATGGAGTGAACAATGAGCAAATATCTGAAGTCACATTTCGACTACGACGCCACCCAGAGGACGAACAATGAGCAAATACCTGAAGTCACATTTCGACTACGACGCCACCCCAGAGGACGAACAACTCGCTGACGCTTTACTAGCTCATCCTAAGAAGGAACTCATAATCGGAGCGGTGTTAGGCGAATCTCGTGAAGAGAGCTATGATCGCCAAGGGTTTACGGGCTATCAAGAGTGGGAACCAATTGGACATCTGTTGGATAAACCTGATGACATTCCGAACCCGCCAGGTGACGACCACGGTCGTCTGTTTCGTAGGAAGTCAGACAAAAAGCCTTGTTTCTATATTTCCATGCCCTATGGTTTTGGGGCAGATGATTTTGTTGCGGTAATGGAATACTGCAAACGCTGGGGTTTCAAAGCAAGTATTGGAAACTGCGACACTTGGTATCCAGGTCGAACTGTGGGTATCAAGTACTATGTCGACCATGACCTTTGCCCAAAATATGTGGTCTAATCGCCTTGGAGTGGACAATGACTTTTGCAGCTACCCTCAGCCTGATACTTGCCGTACTTCTCTTACATCTTTGGAGAGACCATTGAGCGAACAAATCCTTGCAACATACCCTTGTCAAATCATTGTCGTCCATGAACCGACGGCAGACCCCAACAAGGCTTTCATTGGAACAATGCTTGTGTTCCCGACCGCCGATTTGGAAACCTATGAAGACGGGGTGCTGGTCTCCGCACATCACTTTGACTCACAGGTGCCAGCATGATTAGACCATACGTATCCATCGACATCGAGACCACCGGTCTCGACCCTGAGACCTGTCAGGTACTTCAAATAGGTGCCGTTGTTGATGACTGGGAAACTCCAGTCGAAGAACTTCCGACATTCAATTACTACATCGAGTATAGTGTGATCAAAGGGGAAGCTTATGCTCTCTCGATGCACCATAAGATTTTCCGTGCTATGGCTGATGCCGTCCGAGGGGTGGCCTCAGATGGGGTACCTATTTGTTGTCCTGAGGCTATCACCCGTACTTTCTCTGATTGGCTTTTTTACAACGGTATTTCCTCTTCAGGCAAAATGACCGTGGCCGGGAAGAACTATGCTGCCTTTGACCGTAATTTCCTATCCAAGTTGAAGAACTGGGATTGGGATATCAAAATGAGTCATCGGTTCATCGACCCCGGCAACATGTACTACCAACCTGGAATCGATGACGGACCACCTAACATGGAAGAGTGCCTGCGTCGGGTGGGTCTCCCACCACACGTCAAACACACAGCCTTAGAGGATGCCTTGGACGTTGTCCGACTCATCCGATGGAAGAAAGATAATTCATGGGCAGGTCAGAGTACATCTACGTCTTGCAACGGATAGGGGACGGGGCTATCCTGGCTGCTTGCACCGTCAAACGTGAGTTGGTAGTCGTTGTCAACGATTGTGATAGGACTCGCGAGACTATCGAAAACCTACCGGTTCATTCGCTTGCCGGATGGACGTGACAAACCCTTCATCTACAACTGGAAAGACATACCATGATATCACGACGCGCACTACTCGGAACTCTTGCTTTGGCACCCCTCGGAGGGATGGCAGCTAAGGGTGAGTCACCCAAGGACCCAGTGAGTACCAAGATGGATGACCTTACGGGTATCCTGCTCAACAAATTCCTTACCCATATCATCTACACTGAGTTTCCCCCGCCATAGCGGTCCGACGGTGGGCAAAACATTGTGTTCGCCCAGGAAGTGATTCCGACTGACACTCTGGAATGGGACCTTGCACTGATAACCAAGCTCCATGCAAGGTTCGAGTTTCATACTAGCGACTGCCTGCATGAAGCCGGTATCAAAGCCATTTTTTCCCTGCTGGTTACTGCCAGGAAGCATAAGGATGGTGTCCTGATGACCTATTTGGTTATCCAAACAGAAGAACTACCACCCCCTACTGAAGATGAAATTTCACGAGTCGTTAATCTGACTCCAATGTTTGTGATTACAAACCCACACAACTCGCTTGGCGATTATATGGCTTTTAACTAACCTGAAAGGTATTATCAATGAGTATTACAAGACGCGCACTACTCGGAACTCTTGTTGGACTCCCTCTTGGAGTCAAAGCGGCGATGGGAAAATCACCCATGATTGGCGACATCAACGTCACGGCCCAACCTGGATTCAGTCAGCAGAGGATTGAAGACATCGGGGATGCTTTTCTGACTGAACTGGAGCGTCGTTTGATATTCCAAGAATTCAGGTATACAGATAAGGTCAAAGTCGAAGATTGTCACACCGTAGGTTTCCGTATTACCACCAAGGACAGCATCCTACGTATCAAGAACATGGTAAGGATATTTGTATATCCAGCGATACCCCCAGTGGTGGATGCTGTCAGGAGGTATCACGATTGCAAATACCGTCATGTAGGTGTTGCAATTGAGCAAAAACTTACTGGAGATTTGTTCGTCCGGCTGATGATTTCCCAGATGGAAGAAAAGCCCGCCATCACAGGGGCGGCTTACTCGAAATGGCAGAGGGCAATGTGATGAACGTATACATGCTACAAGATGCCGACACCGGACTGTACTACAAACGTCGTGGTGGTTGGGTCGAACAATGCGAAGGTGCCATTTGGACCAGTAAGAATGGTGTCAATGCTGGCAAGGGTAGCCATCACCTCAGAGGACAAAATGTTGTAGTCCGAACTTTCCGATTGGAGGAGATCGATGCGTGAAGTAGCCGAAGCCGCCGATGCTGTGATGTCCGCTACTGGTGAGTTGTCCGAGAGCTACCAAACAGGGCTTCTCTCTGAAGACTTGGATGGAATGTTGTTTGACCATCCTATCAGAGTTGAGGAATATGATGACGTTCCGACCATCCGTTCGCTGAAGTAATCCAGTCCCCAGACCCTCGTGGGTCTGGGGATTTTTTCGTGAATTCATTTGACTATGTGCTACTAGCGTGGTACACTTGAGGGATAGGGGCAATTTTGACAGCAATAAACCAGTTTGAGTATAACCTGCTGCACGGCAGCAGTGATGATTTTGAACGTCTACACCACAACTACAACAAAATGCTTGTAGCATTTCTGGGTACTCTGAAAATCATCAAAGTCTCCAGTGATATGTCAGAAGTGCTCCAGATGACCTGGATACGAGTCTACTTGAAAAGAGATTTGTTCAATCCAGAATTCCTCTTCAGGAATTGGTTGTACAAAGTAGCTGTCAGAGTCGCCATCAACTTCCAGCGTCAGGAGAAGAGACAGTTGTATGGGTCTTGTGAGGAGTTTGTGCAAGATGCCCCGGAACCGTCCGAGGGTGTCCTTACGCGTGAGTTACAGGAGGTAGTACAAAGAGCTATCGCACAACTACCTGATGATGAGAGGGAGGTGGTGAACTCGATTTACTTCCAAGGTAGTGAGACGACCAATGGACAGCATCGGGCTACAGTGAGGCGGGCACGTAGGAAACTCCAAAAACTATTGAAAGGTGTAAACAATGAGTGTTGAAGTAGGGACTGGAAGACTGAAGAGGCGAGAGACAATCAACATCAAGATGGAACTTGACAAGGCAGCGTGTCTCGCACACGCTAAAGCTCTCAATGACATACCCTCACAGATGCCGGACATGGGGGAGAATGACCGTATCAAGATAAACTATACACTCACCGCGAACTACTTCGGAGATGTCACGAAGGCGTTAATAGCAGTGCGGGAAATTTGCTCTGACCCAGATGTTGTGGTCTCGGCATCATGCGATGATTTGACGGAGGGTAAGATACTTTTTCATGAGGCTCTCAAGCAATTGGAAGCCGTAATCAAGGAGATTGAGTCGCGATGAAGACTACGGAAAATAAAACTGAAGTGCGTATCCTCAGAGACTACTAAAAGATAGACCCTTCCCAAGTTGAAGGTAAGAAAATCATCAAGGTCGGTTTTAATGATGAGGTCTTCCTCATTGTATTGGAAGACAAGCAGTACATCAAGATAACCCAGAGTGGGATCACTATGACGACGTCTGCCTGACAGGGGACATCGAAGTCTCTCTACAGGATTTGAGGGAGGTCGGACTCCTCACTGATGGCGAATTGAAAGAGTATGATGTGGAGGATGCGCGGCTGTATCAAGAACGTCGAAAGGCTGCCGACATCCAGCGTTTTAAGGGGCCGCTGCCTCTATTGGTCTTGGGAGGGATATTGTAGAACAACTGTTGGAGGGTACAGCATGAAACTCACAAGCGAAGAAGGTCGGCAGATACTAGATGACGACCATGATGACTGGGAGGTAGCCCAGGAGGAAAAGTCATCGACACACGTCGATGGTTGACCAGCTACCTAGGGGTATTCAAACACACCCCATCTGGAAAGTTCTACCAATTTAGTTGGTCCAGAGGGTCCACCGAGAAACAAGACGAGTCACCGTTCGAGTATGAAGAACCCAAACCAATCGAAGTGGTTCAGAAAGAAGTCAAGGTATTGACATGGATACCATTATGAAGTGTGAAACCTGTGGTAAACCAACCCACTGTTTGGATAACTGGTTGGGCGAATGGGATTACGAAGCTGTCCTGAGCGAATATGAGGTCACGGTCGGGTTGGCTAGTAAGGGTTGGTGTCTCATGTGGTATAAAGGGTTCATGCACATTCCAACTGACAATGAAGTCCACGCGAGGAAGGCGGCGGCCTTGTTCGTCGAACTGTATCAACGAGGTGTCTCAGCCAGCTTTGCGGACACCTTAATGGATGGTTACCTTTATGTGCTGGAAAAATCTTGACAAACTCTCAGAGTATGGTATACTTGAAGTATGAGCAACATGAACCTCGACCTGACCACCACTGAAATAGTCAACCTCCTCAAGAAGAGGGGTTGGGATGCCAAGACACCACTTGATGGAGTTTTCGTTGGCAACGAAGTCCGAGTCCGTGTTTTCAACTTGGTGACAGAGTTTGTCAAAATTACCCGGACTGGTCCTGACAAGTTCAAGATTGTCGCGGTGAAGTACCAGAATTGCTAGAATCAGATATGAAAGGGGACTAGGATGTTGAGGGACAAGGTAGGAGCATGGCTAAATAGTCAGAATGACGCCACGGATGTCAAGCCAGTGATGTTGATGCTCAACGGGAAGAGGTACCAGGGTGCTTACTACAGGCTACAAGGTGAACAACGCCTCTACGTGATTGGGAAGCGACCTGACCAGAAGGGTCCGACTTGTTATCGGATTCACCTGCTTGAAGAGTCAACAGTGGATGATGACCAGCGTGACTGGTACATTGCAGGATCGATTCAGAATGAGAGCAACTTCGACTCCGTTGACTGGGAAAATCACCCATTCGGAAACCACTGGGTGGTGGTCCCCTGGGACATCGAGGACGACCCTGATAGTCGGATAGACGATTATTCGGATGAGGAGTACTGCCGACAATACATTGACGTGGAGGTTTCCCGGTGAAGCTAATAGAATTCAGACCGGGAGGTCACACCATCACCCTGAGTATACTGGGCGAGGAATGGGAAGGTATTGTGTACCGTTTCCGAGGTCGAGACATGATATTCCTCATTGGTGAGTTACCCAAGGGGATGGCTGTCGACAAGCGATATCGATTCCGTATCGACTATCGGTATTGGTATGTGGCCTCTTACATGGACCACTTTGATGACCTGAGCGAACGGGTCAAGGCGCTCAATCCCTTCGGCAACTCATGGATACTCGTCCAAAAGGACGGTCCGGAACACCCTGTTATGGTAGGGCACATTCAATAGAATTGGAGACAAATCATGGGAGTACTAAGCTGTAATCGAGAAGGCTGCGAGGCTATCATGTGAACGGTATAGTCATACTTACGGGTACATTTGTACCGACTGCTACGACGAACTGGTTGCCTCACGATCGACTCACGATCGACTCACGATCGACCCACGTTGCCGCTTTTATGTGTTCGGAGAAGCTTCCCGACCCGGGACCAAGTGAAGAGTACCATGAGAAAATTTTTCCGTTGCGGTAAGTCCCTGGGGTCAGAATTCCGTTTGACAAACACTTAGAGTGTGATATACTTGTGGTATAACCAAGGAGATTAAAGATGCCCAGACCGCCAGTACCAAGTGAGAAAGCAATAGCCCGGCTGAACGATAGGATGCGACAACTGACATATGGGTTGGGTGTCCCCACGGGTGACATTCGCTCTGACTGGCCCGTCTCGAAAATCAGGGCAATGTTGAACGTAACTAATTCCGATCCAACCGGCAGACTGTCGGCTCAGATCAAACAAGCCATGCTCCAAGGAGTTCTCTGATGAAAATCCGCAAAGTCATCGTCAAAACACCCAAAAAGGGTAAGAAGTGGCACGTCCTCCACGACCAGGAGATTACCCCTCCCCGTACCAGCGATCAGATTCTGACCACCCTCAAACAGCAGTTTGATGTTCTCGGCTTCACTGCCATTGATGGTGTGGCAACCGCTATTGTGGGGAAGAAAAATGACGCTGAGTGAAGGCGACAAGGTAGAAGTCCATTCGGGACTCCCTGGCACGGAAGCCGGTCTCTACTGGGTGGAGTACATCAGTTGGTGTCACGGGTCATCATATTATGGACTGCGGAAGCTCTACAGCCGGGGTATTGACCAACGATTTTTCACAAACACAATTGATGCCTTAATGGCGCAGGGAGTAGTGGTGGCCGCATGATGCCTATTGAAACCATTTTGAAAAGTCTCGAAGGAAACACCCTAGAGTTCAAACGACTCTGTGAGTCGTCAGTCTGTTCCTCGAAGCTGCAAGCGGACCTAGACAAAGGAATCGAACTAGGTCGAATACTTCTCGCTGACATCGAGAGAGCCGTACTCCATCTAACCACTGTTGAGGAGGTTCTATTTCTATATGGTAAAGGTGTCACAGGATTTTCCGTACCTGGACCCGCCGCTGTCGGTATGAAGAAATAATGGAAATTCGCAACAGAATGGTTGACACCTCCGAATAGTATGCTATACTTGAGATATACAAGCAACTGACCAGGAGACAACAATGCAGTACCTGATGATTCAAAACAGCGGCGTGGCCCCTACCGAAGCGTTTACACTTCTCGGCATGTCGATGACTGAAGGGTGTGGAGTCAGGGGAGCCATCGGACAATTCGGCTCTGGCAATAAACTCGCCGTCACCTTGCTCCTCCGGATGGGCGTCAAGGTGTACATCTGCTGTGGCAAGACCCGCCTGGAGTTCTTCACAGTGACCGAGACGGTCAATGATGGTATCTCCAGCAAAGAAGTCAAACAGGTCAAATGTAAGTTCGGTGGTACATCGAGCAAAACCATCGATTGTAATTGGACTCTCGATTGGGGTCAGAAAGACTGGACGTCGACCGACATGGCTCTCCGTGAGTTCGTGTCGAATGCCATAGACCGAACCCTCCGTGAGAAGGCTGGATTCAAGCAGTCCATTATAGACGGTGAACTGTCCGTCACTCCCGTGGTGAGTGCTCAGCGTCGAGCGGCTGATGGGTACACGAGGATTTATGTCGAGATGACCGAGGCTGTCCACAAGTTCTACGCGGAACTGCCCCGCCGATTCCTACACTTCTCTGATAACCCTAACCAGGTCTATGAGTCGGTTCTGTCCAAAGCTGAACGGAACATCTCCACCAGTAAGACGCCGATGATATACCGCTGCGGGGTCCTGATCCAAGAGTTCGGTGGAGACCATCGTCCCAGCCTGTTCGACTACAATTTCAAGGATGACCAGATTGATATTGACGAATGTCGAAACTCCAACGTGTACACAACCCGCGCTGCTTGTGCCCGTCTGTTGGGTAAAGTCGACCCCAACACTCTCGCCACCGTGATGAAAAGCATGGTCCGGAGCGAAGACACTTTTGAGTCCAACCTAGACGCCGACTACATTCTCCCGTCGTGGGACATCCCCAGTGAAGGGGACAAGAAGACTTGGGCAGAAGCCTGGAATACAGCCAACGAAGATGGTCCAGCCGTTCTCTGCTTGGCGGAAAATGGTACCGCCATCAGAACCATCGAGAAGAAAGGCTACACGCCCCGTGGGGTCAAGTCCCAGAGTTGGGTCAACATGGCCAAGCGTATGGGTGTCCAACACTCATCTGACATACTCACGGACAGCGAAGCGAAGGGACACGAGGTCGTCCCGGCGACGGACGCCGCTGTCCGAGCGGTTGACACAGTTTGGTCTTGGATCGAAGCCCTCGGAATGACAAAAGGCAAGGACAAGCCCAAAGTGCGAGGCTTCCGGGAATTGATGGACGCCGAGGGAGGGACCATGGGTTATTGGGAGCCTGGGACGGATACTATTCATATTCGAGAGGACATTTCAACGGCTGTCAATGAGTACACCCTGAAGGTGACTCTGGAAGAGATCACCCACTACGTCACCGGGGCGACCGATTGCTCGCGAGATTTTCAGAGTTTTCTCCTAGACGCCGTGGTAGGGTTTGCAGTATGAGCAACATTGTCTATTGTAGAATTGTTTCCTGGGCTGATAGGGTTCCCCGTGCCGAGCACTACTACGTTACCCTACTCAACGGGGGATTCTCTGACCGAGTTGAAAAGACAGTCTGGAACGTTCTCACCCTCAGTGAGGTAGAGAGGTATAATCGTAAAAGTCCAGGCGAGAGGTGGGTAGTCGGTAAAAAGGTTGGTTCGTTCTTCAGCAGGGGGAGAGCTATCAGGGGAGCCGTCGGCTACTACCAGGAAGCATTCCCTGGAGCCGTTGTACTGGTCGAAGGTGACACCGGAACTTATGACCCTCAACTAATTTTGGATGGTCCTCCAGGTGTTATGGAAAAACTTAACAGTCTCTTCGTCGATGCTGACGATATAGGCTGGTGGGAAGACGACGAGGAAGCCATGCAAATTATATCGGACGAGTGGCGAGCAATATGGGAATCAGAATTTGAGGTGGAGTGATGTTTGCACTGGGTTTAGAGACCAGCGGGGTATTTACACTAATTCAGAATGGGAAGGGGCACGTCTATACTTGGCCACTCGAAGGCATCGCCAGGGAATTCTTTGAGGTTGCCAAATGTGAAGCTCACCTCTATCAATTCGAGATTGACCTGAGTATAGGACGTTTGGTTGAGAGGTCCAACACTACAGTGGGAAGTCCAGATGAGGTCTACCCCACTGAGTCACAAAAGATGGCGTTGTTCAAATCATTCGTGTACCCGAGCCTACTTGAATGGACACCACTTGAACAAACCTTGGAGGTTAGTGTATGAGCTACTATGGTGAACCCGACCCTGCTAATGTCCGCAGGGGCATCTGTCTCGCCATCTTGATGGCATTCCTTCTTATCATTTATGTGGTGGCACCTTCATGAAGTCAGTCAAACGAAAAGACGGTTGGTGGATAACGGAAATGCCTGAATGCAGCATGTGCGAGGATTGCGAAGGCTGTGCCGCACAAGACGACATAGGTCCCTATGACACCAAGGCTGAGGCCGAGGATGATCGGAAAGGCTTGGCCCGTACAGCCCGGAGTGGAAAACGCCGTGACTACTGGACGACAGAAAAGAGGAAGAAATGAAACTTGAACTCGGTGACAACCTGATGGCCCTTTTCATAGTGGGTATCCTCGCGATAGTATATCCTCACAGACTGCGGGGTTCCCTGGTGATGAAGATATGGGAAGTGTGGGTTGAGGGTTACGTGGCAACAGATCACAGAGGGAAGGCATGGAGTAAAGGGAGGGTGGTGGCGGCTTCATTTTCATAATTCTCTGTACAGGACCTTGACAACGTCACTCTACGTGGTATACTTTTGGTATGAGCACAGCAATACAATATGAGCGAAACAACACACTGCCCACAGTGCGGGAGACCATCAGACTCTTCGGAGGTGTGTCTGATGTGCCGTGCAGGCGAGACGTCCTAACTATCACTGCGGACTTCGTTGACTACCTGGTAGTCGAACGGAACTCATCACCCAATACAATTGAAGCCTACAGCCGGGACCTCCGGGACTTGGTCGACCACCTGGGAAACCAGGATGTGGAGACCATCACGATGGTCCAGTTGAGGTCCTTCTTGAAACGTCAGACAGAATTGAACGGTGCCTCGACGGTCGGTAGGAAACTGTCGGCTATTCGCAGCTTCTTCGATTTCTGCCTCCGGGAGGGTCTGGTCAAAACCAACCATGCTACCCCCCTGAAGGCCCCTAAACGTGAGGAGAGGCTCCCACGGCACGAAACCCTTGATGGTATAGGTAAACTACTGGAAGCCCCTAATGATAGCGTCCTGGGGCTCAGGGACCGTGCTATTCTGGAGGTTATGTACTCCGCTGGACTACGGGTCAGTGAATTGATTGGTCTGAACGATGAGGACGTGGACTTGGAAGCTGGGACTGTGCGAGTCATCGGGAAAGGCAACCGTCAGAGGCTGTCCCATATCGGGCAACGTGCCCAGGATGCCCTTTTGGCATGGTTCGCTGTCCGAGAGACTGAAGGCGCTGTTTACACGAACTACAAAGGCGGTCGCCTGAGTGTGCGGAGCGTCCAGAAGATGGTCGACAAATATACTGTCCAAGCTGGACTCAGGAAGCTGACACCTCATGCTTTACGGCATTCAATGGCGAGTCATCTGCTTAACAACGGGGCGGACATCCGCAGCGTGCAAGAGATGCTTGGCCACCAGTCGATTACCAGCACTCAGATTTACACCCACATCAGTGTGTCTCGCCAAGCGGCGGTTCACGCGGAATTCCACCCAAGGGGATAAACATGTCCAACGAGACACTTAGAGAGAAACAAATCATTTCTAGCGGTGACGAATCACATGGCAGCCATCGTGGCGACTTCGAGACATGTCCCCACTGTCAGACTACCCTTACCGAGAGTTACTGGGATGAAAATGCGCACACATTTTGCCTACGCCCACGAATTTTTAGGTCAGGTTGTGGCTCCATAATCAGCGAGTGTCCGAAATGCTTCGAGTCCTCATGGGTACACATTGAATTGGACTCTGTGGAGTACAACCAAGTGCCTAAACAATGGAAACAAGCTGCCGCTAAAGAGTCGACACGTCTCAAGCTGGTCGCACTTCGCCGCTGGGGTGAGTCACTTTGTTGGCAATGTATGTATCTGGTATCAGGGACTGTCCAGCATACTACTCGTCGCAGTTGCGAAAATATCTCATGGTCGGGATCAGGGGAGGCGAAACTGGACTGCGAAAAGTTTCTGGCTGTATAGTTGGACATCTACGGAGAAGACAATGATTGAAGCACTAGAAGGAATTCTCATGTTACTGTCGGTTATTGTGATACTCGGACTAGGGTTCGCACTCCTCATTTGGATCATTCAGAAAGCACTCGACTAATGGTACAGCAAGACTACAAGCAACTCGCGTATGTCGTCGGAAGTGACAAGGATAGGGACTTCTATGGGACACCCACGGATTGGATAGAGAGATGTCGGAGGGTCATGGGTGGCATCGAGTTGGACCCAGCCAGTTGTCAAGAGGCGAATGAGATGGTGGTCAAAGCGGCACGATTCTTTGATGAGAGTGTGGATGCCCTCAAGCAGTCTTGGCAATGTGATTCACTCTTCCTGAACCCTCCCTATGGGCCAACTTGTGCCAAGTTTGCTTCCAAATTCCGTAATGAGTGGGAAGCGGGTAAAATTCGTCAAGCCATCATTCTTGTCAACAATACGACAGAGACTGGGGCGTTCGACATGTTCAGCCGGTGTGCGGCTGCCCACGCATATCCTCGGAAGCGGATTCAATTCATCGGTGTTGAGGGTCGAAGCAAAACCCAGAACACACGGGCTCAAACGTTCTTTTACTGTGGGCCTCGTTGGAAGAGGTTCAGAAACATATTCGCCGATGCCAATTGTAGAATCTTGGGGGAAATATGACGAAGAAGAGGACACCCAAGCGTGGACGTAACGCAGTCAAATCGGGTAAGTCCGGTGAGGACATCACAGAGGGGTCTATCATGCCCTATATGCCTGTAATGGCATACAAAGATTTCGTCAAACTGCCATTATGTGAGATTCGACCCGTTGCTGTTCGGCATCACCCATCGGCGCACCCGTTCAGACCCAACCCTGGTGAAAAGGATCGTAACGGTGAGAACGATTTTATGTTGATAGCCGACAAGACTATCTTCGTCCAAGTTAAGAATCAGAATGGTTCAGGAACAACTGACGAAAAGTTAGCGTTCGCTTTCGACATTGCACACTATACACTTACGAAAACGCCCTTTGATAGATTCATGTTAGTGCTTTTAGGGGACTGGTGGGTTGCAAGGCCAAATATACCTGCATTCTGCCGTCGTAAAGCAATGGAACTTTCGCTGATAACAGAAGCCGGGGGTAGGCGGGTAGAGGTTGACGTGATTGTTGGCCCAATTGAACTCGCCAAGAAACTTGCAGAACTACACCAGGAAGGGGAAATATGATGGTTAAAATCATCACTGGTGACATCCTGAAGGTCGCCAAGAAAATCAGTAAGGTTGATTGTGTTGTCACCAGTCCGCCGTATTACAGACAACGTGACTATGGTCACCCTGACCAGTTGGGTCAAGAGCGGACGGTCATGGAGTACGTTGACAACTTGGTCAATGTGTTCGGACTCATCAAAGAAAAGATGCCGGACACAGGAACCTTGTTCCTGAACATCGGAGACAAGTATCTCAGCGGTCGGCTGGCCGGGGCACCCTGGAGAGTCGCACTTGCCCTCATCGACGATGGCTGGGTCTTGAAGAACGATATTGTGTGGCATCGAAATCGAATCATGCCAGAGTCCGCGAAGAATCGGTTCACCAACACCGACAAAGAATACGTATTCTTCCTTACGAAGAAACCTAGTAAGTACACGTTCAATGGTGACGCCGTCCGGGAGACTGCCAAGTGGGCGCACGACAGGCGTGCCGGTAAGGGCCGACATGTCTACAAAGAAACCCGTGGGGACAAGGCGCACACCGCTGCCGTCGTCATTGCGGCGGACGGCAAGCGGCATCGACGTTCAGTCTGGACTATCGAAACCGCCCAGACCAAAGTCGGCAATCACAATGCTACCTTCCCTGAGGAACTGGCCGAGATTTGCATCAAGGCCGGGAGTAATAAGGGTGATGTTGTTCTTGACCCCTTTGTTGGGACGGGAACCTGTGGCGTCGTGGCTTCGAGATTGGGGCGAGACTTTATTGGAGTGGACGTGTCCGCCGAGTACACTAAAGCCGCGAGACAACGGATACGGAAAGGTTGAGCATGGGACCGAACGAAAAGAAACTCGTCATCAGACGGATGGCGGTGCTTATGATACCGGACGATGGGGATGTCTTGGATGGCTTTAATTCTCTCGCAGGTGATATCACTAAGGTAGCCAAGGTAGCCACCGAGTGGGTCAGGTATGCCATCACTGTCGTCAGTGAGGCACCCGATTGTAAATGGAAAACCGACGAAGATATCGCCGGTGCAATTCTTAAAAAGATGTAGATATCCACTTGACTCTCTGTTAGAATGGTGTATACTTGTAGTGTAAGGCAAACGAAACACTAACCAAGGAGACTACCATGAAGAAAGTCAAAGTCAAAGCAACCGACACCGGAAAATTCGTAACCGTATACACCGAAGGTGAAGGCAAGTCCGACGCCGTCCGGGGAATTTTCCTCAGACAATAACAAGGTAACTCGCACCTTAAACATCCCGACAAACAATGTTTCGTTTGTTGCGTTTTTAAGCGAGTGTCACCCATAGACTAACAAACAGTTGTCATAACCGTAGACCGGAGAACATCAGATGAATGTCAAAAGCTAACGAACTACGTAGAGTGGACTAGTGAGTAGTGAGTAGGTTAATGGCAGACCACCAGCATTAGTTGGGTGTGCGGGTCCGATTCCCGTCTCACCACGAGTCCATGGAGCCGAGTCTGGCGGCGTGAAAATGACCAGACTATCCGGGGTGCTTGGTCGGAACCCCTGGGGAGCAGAGAAGGCCGACTCAGTCTGTCTGGAGACTGTAGATTGAAACCAGACTAGCTAGGCGACAAATGGCCGGATGATCGCCAGGTGAAAAGAGTTCTGGTCCTACAAAAGGTGTACCCACCTGCGCATCGTTGGTGGGTTAGGGAGGATGTACTTGGCCTGATCATCTCCTGAATTTATGGGCTGTTGCCTTGGCCAAGGAAGTCAGTGTGGTCAGTGGTGATACCCTGAGAGAAGGGTAAGTGGGTCCGACACCCACCTGTGCTGGCGAGTCGATAGGGGCGGTATACCAAACCCCTGTCGACTTTTTATTTGACATTGGTCTATGGTGTGGTATACTTGTAGTATAACCAAGGAGAAAAACATGGCATACGATCCACAAATCGCTGAGACTATCCTTGACCAAATCAACGAAGCCGACAAGTGGTGCCTGCCAGCCTGTGGTGCCCGTAACCTGGGGGCCTTGGACCAACTCAATGGTCGGCGGGGTGGACTTCAGTTTCGAGTGACCATCACCAGCCCGCAGACTCACCACAAAATCATTATCGAACTCACCGACCGGGATGAGTACAAGGTGCAGCGAATCAAAATCAAGCGGGGCAGTCACGAGGTTATTGTCGAGGACTCAATAATCTGCCAATGTAACAATCTCGCCGCTGTCGTGTACGGGTTCTGTAATAAGTAAGCCATGAATAGAAAACCAATACCACTCCCACCTCTCAGTCAGACCTTCCTGGAAAGGTTCTGGGATAAGATAGATAAGCAAGGGGAGGATGAGTGTTGGGCATGGTTGGGAGGGACTAACGAGAGGGTATGGAAGGTGCCGGGCAGCAAACAAAACCTACTCGGCCACCCGAATGGCTTACTACATCGGAACCGGTAACGACCCTGGTGAGTTGCATGTTTGCCACTCATGTGATAACCCCCAACTGTGTGAACCCTGCCCACTTGTGGACAGGTACTCCAGTGGATAACCAGCGTGATTGTAACCGGAAGGGACGCCGGAAGATAAAACTCACTGAAGACCAAGTTTGGAAATAAGGGCTTCCGGAGATGCCTACCAATCACTGGCTGATCGATTCAAGGTATCGAAAAGTTACATCTGTCATATCAAGTCCAGAAGAGTATGGAGACATCTAGCATGAGAGGCAACAAATGAACAAGACATACATCGACTTTGAGAATACTGGGATGGGAGGGATGACATCTGAACAATGGCGTTGGCATAATCTCCTAGCAGATCGGAATGCCATCGACGAAGTTCTCAATGGCGAGAAGCCCTTTTGAAACAGAAATATCTGGTGACTCTGTATGCCGAAGATGGACGCCAAGCAGTAGTGGTTGATTTCACACCAGAGGAAGCCCGGCAACGTGCTCACATGTCTGACCCAGAAGGTGATTGGTTGGAAGCACAGATTGAAATTATCACCATGGTTCGTAACACCCACATCGAGCGGGTACTCACACAGGAGAAGAAACATGTTTAGCAAACCACCCTTTGGTAAAATGACACGTGATCAAATTGGGCACAATGTTCCCCCTGCCGCCTTAAAGCTTTGTGAAATGAAACTCGCCACTTTCCTGTCATCCAGGGGGTACGTCGATGACAATTTCGAGGGTGACCCTTACGCTGAAGAGGCAAGCAAGAGATTCGGTGTGCCAGTAGAGAACATCACACTGGCCATGCGTCAGGCAGCGAAGAATGACATCTACAGTGCTGTCTATGGTGGGGTATGAAACCCGAGAAAAAGAAACCCAAGAGAAAGAAACTCAAGGTCATTCGACACGGCGACTGGGGATGGTACTTAGAGACCAAGGACAAGTCTGTCTTCGAGTTTCTCGGGTATACCTTCCGACATCAGGTTCGTCTGTGGATTGGGTTGAACGGGTACATGGGTGATGAGTGGATTTTCAAGGGAACGAAGTTCCGAGGACGTTTACACCACTTGTTGAATTGGATTATCAATAGGCTACCATGCTGATACTCGCCAAGACACTCATCAAATACGAATGGCACGGACGGTTGTGTATCATCAAAGTCGGAACCATCATTGTGAGGATAGTATGAAAACTGTAGAGAAGTGGGTCGCCGGATTCTTTGAGGGCGAATTGATTGTTGTTGAGGCAAAGTTCTATGAGACAGCGGACAACTTCGGACTCGTCGTTGGAGGTCTCCTGACCAAATACTGGCGGCAGAAGCACTCAATGGTATGAGAATTATCCCGAAAGAAATAGACCGTTTACGCAACACTCCAGAGCAAGCACTCGATTACCTACATGAGGTACAAGTGCGAACCATAAATACTCACCAGCGGCTTATCGATGAGTATCAAGGTCGTTTGAATCAAATTGACGATTTTGATTTGACATCGGAGTAGGGTGTGGTATACTTGTAGTGTAACCCAAGGAGCAACACCATGTCTGAAATCTACAAAATCAAGCCCGCCAACCTCAAAGCCCTTATTGACAATATCAAGAAGCTGAATAAGAAGGCTGCCAAGTTGGGCTGCCAACCTGCTGCCATTCACATTCTCGGCTCCGAAATGGTGAAAGCCAGCAAGGTCATGCCGGGCGGACGCATCCTCAAGTACAAGTACGAAGTCAAGCTGGTCAGCGTGACCGGCGACACCCCCAAGCTGGAAGGCTGGAGCCTGATAGCCAAGATCGAGTACCTTGAAGACGAGAGACTGATTCTCTGTGTCCCCGGCGAGAGTTGCCCCGAAGAGTTCCGCACCAGGGGCGTCGAGTGCGACCACTGCAAATCTGACCGAAAACGAAAGAACGTCTTCGTCCTGCGACATGAGGATGGTCGTCACGTTCAGGTTGGACGTACCTGCATCAAGGACTTCCTCGGTGGGGTGTCCGCCGAACAGTTGCTCAGTCGAGCCACCTGGAACTTCAATATCGTTGAAGCCTGTGATGATTGTGAAGGTGGTCGCAACTATGTGAGAGAAGCCATCGACATCGTTGAGTACCTCAACGCTGCAGCCATTTGCATCCGTCGACTGGGTTGGATCAGTCGGGGTGCCTGCCGATTCACTGAGGATAGTTCCACGTCAAACGACGCCTGGAACCTGGTTAAGCCCAACATCCGCACTGACGATGACCAAGCCAGCTATGATATGTGGGTTGAGAAGAACAACCTGATTCACCAGGAGCGTGACGAGCAGATGGCTGCCGACGCCCTGGCTTGGGCTGTCATGCTGCCAGTCGCGGGCTGCCCTGATTACCTCTACAACCTGGGTGTTGCCTGCCGTGCGGGCTACGTCACCCTAAAGACCATGGGCCTCGTTGCTTCGACAGTCTCGGCTTACATGCGACACCTGGACTTAGCAGAGTTGTCCCAGAAGCTAAAGAGGGACTACACTCGCGAGAGCCGCGAGTGGATTGGGGAAATCAAGGAACGTCGGTACTTCCCTAAACTGACTGTCAAGAGCATGGGTTACATCGAAGGTCAATATGGGACCACCACCCTGGTGACCTTCGATGATGAGATGGGCAACATCATAAAATGGTTCGCCTCAGTAAACCTGGACAACATCAATCGAGATGACGTAGTCGACATCAAAGCTACCGTGAAGAAATACGATGAATACAAGGGCGTCAAGCAGACCCTGATCACCCGAGCCAAGATTCTCACCATCAATGGAGAAAAGGTATGAGAAACATCCGAGAAATTGCTGACCAATTTAACAACGAGTGCCATACCATCAATCTTGGTGATAAAGCTGAGACACTTCCCGACCAAAACGCCCCCATTGGTTTCGCTTGTCCGGTATGTGGTGAGGTTTATTCCACACTGCAAGAGGCGACAGAGTGCCGTGACCAGCCGTATGATGATGGTGGACTCAAAGTAGGCGACATCGTCGTGATACCGGGTTGTTGCCATTATCAAATCTGTCTTGATGACCCCTGGCTTGCCTTCGCCGTTCCTGGAGACCCAGAATCTGCTAGCCACTTTGATCGAACCAGTTACCGGGTGCCGTTCTTCGTCATAACCGCCATACATGCTGAGAAGGATCAAAAGCACCGATGTGCCGTCACCGTGGCGTCACTACTTGGTGACTCCCTGAGAATTGGGTGGAACCCCGCCAATGGTGAAGATCACTACGAAATCTTCAAACTGACCGGGGAACGGGTGGCGAGCAGGCACAACGACTATTGGGTCAATAAGTGGGGAACCCTACTCGCTCAGTGTGTTGTCCCCGAACAAGTGAAGGAAGAGGCAGCAGCGTTAGTAGCCATAGGACTTAGCACGAGGAGCTTACTATGATCCGTTTTGTCGACTTAACCGAAGCCTATCACAAAGGTACAGGTTCACCGGTTTGTGCTTTTTGGACACGACCACCGAGAGATTCCTGGGGAATGGTGATAGTGACCATACATTCCATGACCTAGACGACATCAAAGAGCACTTCTGTGATATACTCCCCACCTAACCCCTGAGGGATTCTTCCGAGGAGAAGGCATGAACAAGCTACACAAAGCCCCGTTCCAAGGCGAGACAGGTTGGCAGTGGGAGGACGGTCCCATCTTCATAGGTGAGGACGCTCGCAAGTGGGCTGTTGACTATGGTCAAACAAAACGACGACTCCACGAGCTAACCGAGTTGGCTAAACTGACTCAGGGTCGCATCGACTGTGAGAATCGAATCGAACACCTGGAGACCATCATGGTGCAAGAGGAGATAATCAACGCTGTGGGAGAGCCACTCAAATTCGAGTTCCATTGGATCGACGGGAAGGTAGAGGTTGGACTCGGGAAGACTGTTGACGAAGCGTTTGCACAACTCGGCTATGGTCGCTGTGCCGTGGCTGCCTTGAGCCACTGGGAGGAAATCGAATGACCATTTACACCCTTTGCAACAGTGAAGACATCAAGGGTCTCTATGGTGAGTGTGTCGCCAATGTGGAAGACATCGAACAGCTTGCCATCGAAGCCTACTGGGGTACCCTCACGGAACCCGAACACGGTCGCCTGAAGGTGACCATCGATATGGGTGAGTACACCGTGAAAATAATCGACACGTTTACCAAACTTAGGGTGGGCATTTTGTATGACATACTCAAATTCGAGATGAGGGCGTCATGACCATCTACCTCATCTGTCGAACTGAAGACGTCGGGACGATTTCCGACAGGTATGTCACCAGGGTCGAAGACATCGAACAGCTTGCCATCGACGAATACTGGGGTACCCCGGAAGAGCCTGAACCAACCTGCCTGGATGTGGTTGTCGATATGGTCCTGAACACCGTGCTAATTACTGACATGGGCACCATATCATGTGTGGAATACACCATTCTTGAATTCGAGCAGAAGGGAATCAAATGAAACTCTACATCATCGAACTACTCGTGAGTGATAAGTGGTGTCCTATCAGGCTCTACAAGGGTGAGCTTCAAGCAGCTTTGAAGTGCGCGAGAGAGCACACTGAAGTCGACTATCGAGTTCGGCGTGTATCAAACCAAGCGGAGCGTGGGCGATACCTGCATGTGTCGTATACTAACGCGAGCCTCGAACCTGTGGATTGGGTAAAATGAGCTATTCAGGAGAAAAACTGATGACCATCTACCTCGTCAGTTTTAGTGATTACATCAGTAGTATCGCCGGCAGGTACGCCACCAGTCTTGAGGACACAAACGACTGGCTGCACGTCATTACTGGCCGGAAGCCCCTGAGGGGGCTCTCAGGGTTACTGTCGACGAGAAACATATGTCGGTCATGGTCGAGGACCCCGCCGAGGATGTCTTCGAGATATATAAAATCTGGAAAATTGAGCAATTGGTTTGACAGTCGCTCTTTATGGGGTATACTTGTATTATGAAGAAACAAGCAAGACAACGTGGCTACGAGGTTCTGGGCGAGATATCCCCAAGTATGGTTCTCCCGTACACCGGACCCGAAGTCAATGACCAATACTACTTTGGACGCATGGTCAAAATGACCAGCCTCCGATACCAGACGTTCAAGCAGAGCCGCAAGTGCGTCTGCTGTGGGATTGTCGGCACCACGATGTTGCTGGAGTTGCCAAAAGGTGGGAAGCGACCACACTTCAACTTGTATGCCGAGCGAGAGGGTACTCTGGTCCAGATGACCAAGGACCATAAGAAACCAAGGTCACGTGGTGGTAAGGACTGCATTGGAAACCTTCAGACAATGTGCTGCCGCTGTAATGAGTTGAAGGGCAACCAGGGCACAAAGTTGAAAAGACTCCGCGAAATTCAAGACGGGGTCCAAACCGTTTACACGGTGACATGTCCAAGTGGACATACCCTGAATAAGTTTGCCACATCCCACAAAGGACTGTCCGAGACAGTCCGCCGGTTCCTTAGGGGAGGGTATGACTGGTATGAGGACTCTATTGAAGTCCAAGTTAGTACCCGACAAAAACTCATCAGGGTTCAGACTCCAGGCGGAGAAATGTTATTCAACATCAACGCCATCGAGAGAGTCTAATGAAACTGTTCGTGATAGATTTGTACTACGGTCAACAATGGATACCGACGGCTCTCTTCAAAGGGAGCTTCCGATGCGGTCTTGCCTATGCCAGTCGATGGCCAAACAGTCGGATACGTCGGGTGAAGAGTCTCGAAGACCTCCAAGAGTACAAAGAATTTGTGACCGTCAACTCCGATAGCACACCAGTAGAATGGGTGGAATGATGTTTACCAAAATCTACTCGTGCGGCGACAGCATGAACACGGTCGATTTGATTACAATGCACTCAGGGACAGTTGTTGATGTATGGTTTCCAGAGCTTGAAATGTTGGAATCTCGCCCAACAGGGATGCCACTCAGAGAGCCAGATATACTCGCCAAGATACCCGAATTGACAGGGAAGTCATTTGTCACCGTGAGCGAGGTTCTGATACTGGGCTTCCTTCGCGAGATTCGCCTTGGTCGGATGCAAGTGGATGAACTAGAACTGTGGTGTGATTACCGACAAATCGACGTCTCCACTCAAGGGGGAATGATTGACTATTGGGATGGTGGCTGGGAGGTCGGGTACAACCTACGTTTTCATTAATCAATGCCTGCTCAGGAGCTTAGTACCTGTGACAGATGTAACAACCAAGGAGATGGCAATCTGATGAAAAACTTCGTCGAACAAATGCAACACGCCGTCGAGGAGTCTGTCGTGAAGGCTCTTCAGTCAGGTGACTGGTTGAAGGTGTCCTGGGAGAGTAAGATGACTGTCTCTCCAGAACAACTCCGAAGGGTCTACGAGTCGGTAGACATGGACATGGATAGGGTGGCCGAGAGGCTCACCCGGAAGATTGAGGACAGGATGGCCGATGCCATCTTCAACACCATGGCGACCGGGGTGGGGACCGACGTGAAGAAAATTCTCTCGAACACCGAGTTGCGGGAAAACGTTCGATCGCTGTTACGGAACAAGATGCGAGCGACAACCGAGGGACTATGATGAGTGAAACACGAATCTACTGTGGACGATCAGACGGAACTTTTCACCGTTACATCGAACATGAGCTTACGCAGATGAATCCCCGTAATCCCGATTACTGGTGGTTCCCCGAGATTCAGGTGTGGGAGAACGATGATGAAATTGTCGCGAGACACCCGGCTCAGATAGTCGATCTTGTTCCTGAGATGGTCGGTCGCACGATTGTCACCATGAGTGAGCACATCATTCTCGCTTTCCAGAAGATGCTTCGGGATGGTAAGATACACTGGACTGAACTGGATTTGTTCTGTGGCGACTCACGAGTCGTGTTCGACACGGACGGCGACCTGGAGTACTGGCCCGGCAGATTCTTCACAGAACGATTGGAGTTGCTACGATGACAACACGAATCTACTCACGAAGTAATTCCGGAGACAGGCATTTTCCGGATGGGCTTGAACTATAGGGATGTTACATGGTTCCCGGAAATCAAATATATTCACGGAGGCGCTGCGCCAAAACCCGTCCACCCCTCCGAACAGATCGAACTCTGCTCTGGGTTGGTTGGGATGTCAGTCGTTACTCTCAGTGAGTACATCATCTTATGGTTCTTGCAAGAGATTGGCGAGGGGCGGATGGTGCCCAAGGACGTTGAACTCTACTGTGATGGTAAACGGATTCGGATAGACGAGACGGGAGAACTGATCGACAAATGGCCCGGCGGTTTCTACCAAGAGCGAGCCGATTTGCTTTTTATTGACAACCTACGATTTGTATGATATACTTGAAATATCAACATACCTAAACCTCAAAGGAACGACATGCTGACTGCACAAGACTTCGACTGCCAAGTGACAATGACCTCAATCAATGGCGTAGACTGCTGGAGATACCTCGGCAATGATCTGGAAGAGTGTATCCAAGTTGCCCGGCTGGCCCAGTCCAAGGGGGAGAAGTTCTACGACCCACTGCTCGACGAGGTTCAGGGTGTCCATCAGGCAAAACTGGACAGAGGGATGGTCCTCCTACTGGCAGCGATGGATCATTACCATCGTTTCAATGCCTGTAAGACGCTGACATACCCGAATGACTTTCCTGTGGTCTCACCAAAGGCAGCAAGAGGATTCACGACAAACTACAGCTACCTGGTTCACTTCCGCTTGCTCGCGAAGAAAACCGTAGATGGGGAGGTCCAGTACTGGGTAACCGAAAGAGGTCGACGGTTCCTCCAGGGCGAGGAAATTCTCTGTGAACTGTACAACATCGGACCTGAGGTTGTCGGGTACAACCCCGATTCGCAAGGCACCATCGGGAAGTTTTTCCATGATGGTATGCTTGAGCAGATGAAGAAACCCCTGTGGTTTCTCCCTGAACGGCATCGTCAAGACATTCTCACCACCGAAGAGTTGGCAATAGGATGAGGCTCCCATGCTTTTGAGATATCCCGGCGGAAAGAGTAGAGGGCAGTGGTCTAATTACATTGTGGAGGAAATCAAGAGTCGGTACAACGGCGGCACCTTCGGCGAGTTGTTCTTCGGGGGTGGTGGAATCACCCTTAAATTGTTGAAACAAGGGGCGATAGACTCGATCCTCATCAATGAGTTTGATCCATCCTTGGCGAGACTTTGGAACGCCGTCATAAAGAATCCTCACCGGTTGTGTTCCATGATAAAGGGTATCGACCCTTCGGTGGACCTCTTTCTTATCGCGAAGGATCGAGTGTTGAGGGGAGTCGGTTGTGGCTTTGAGTCATTGGTAGTCAACAGAATGTCACACGGAGGTCGCGGAGTGAAGGCTGGTCCACAAGGTGGGGTCAACCAAACAGGGAAGTACAAGATCGGTTGCCGATGGAACGCAGACAAGCTATGCAAAAACGTGTTGGCATGTCATAGACTGTTCAAGAGTGTAGACATTGTTGGTGGTGGCTGTTGCTGCGACGACTATGCGGCATGGTTCAATCACGTTGACCTTATGTACTTAGACCCTCCCTATTGGGAGGTCGGAGAAGGGTTGTATCTTCACTCATTTGACGGGTATGAACACGAACGGTTATATCGGGTGATTCGCACCCGGACGAATTGGATACTCTCCTACAACAACGTCCCGGACATTCGGAAACTCTACCAACACTACCATATCGAAGTGGGCTCAGTGGCTGGTAATGGTGGTACGAAAGATGGCTCAGAATTACTCATTACTCCAAGGGAAGCGGTATGATACGAACACTACTTGAATCAATACAGGAGGCTGCTACCTCCATCCTCGCCAACACAAAGACACTCTATAGTCAGGAAATGCTTGACACCTATGACCAGGCGGAATTACAAAAGATTGACACAGCCCTCTGGGAAATGGTGGAGACGTCAGCATGATTGATTACATAGTCCGAGTCTATAATGACATCGAAGGTGAACCACGGTATGATGACTTCACAGTACGTGCCGACAGTGAGATAGATGCCAAGGTGATTGCTTTCTGTCTGGATGGTGGAACCCACCCACACATCTCACCTAATGCTCTGGTAGCATTAGCTGAGGAATGGACCAAGGTTCTTGGGAGTGGTCCTGAGACCACTGGGAACAATGATATATCGGAGTCCAAGTTGTCCGACCTCTTAGAGATGGCCTACACTTGGCGATCAGCCGAGATACATCGTGCCGCCATTGTGTTGGGTGAGCGACGTGGCGATATGAAAGAGACCGAGATTTCCGAAGATAATGCCACAACACAACTGCGAATAGCAGTTGACCGTTTACACAGGGAGGGTGTTGAATGAACCAAGAACAAATCAACCGGATGAGACATAGCAGTCAACTACTCCCACCACCTGGTGGCGAAGTGGTGAGAGGCTTACTCAAGGAAGTCGAATTCCTCCAACGAATCATCAGTCGCGCTCGGACAATGGGTAAGTTGTATGAGATCATCGTGAAGCCGTGTCCATGCGGAAGGTACACGATTGATGAGAGATATCTCATCAGATCAGGGGTGTATCATGTCGCAAAGAACATAGCGGACGTTGCCGACCTATCAGAAGCCCGCGCACTCTATGAGAACTATATTGGTCTGAGAGAGTCCAAGTACAACCCAGAGACTAATGAATACACTGGCCTAGCCGAGTGGGAACCTTATAGTGATGACCCCGAGCGAGACAACTTCATCGTTAGCAGATGGCATCGAGCATGTGAGAGATGCAAATGAAAAGTGAGATAAGAGTGAATAAGAGTAAAAGGGTTAATCTCCGTCGAATGGATTCCCTTTCCACTACTGCCATTGGCTGGTAACAACTTACGATTTCATCTTCCTCCCAACGTTCAAAGTCAAGAATATGACTTGTCGGGAGAGGAGGCGTATAGGCTCAAAAACCGTTCGAGCGATGATGGATTTGTGTCATTATAAGTTCAAATTGAGACTAGCTTGGATGTGTCGTAAGTATGGAAAAACCCTCGTAACCACTAATGAATCCTATACGACCTGCACCCAATCTTGGGATGGTAAACAACAGGTTATTGGGAGTGCTAATGTGATCACGGATGGTAAGATTGTTATGGATAGAGACATTAACGGAGCCCGGGGAATTTACCTCCGGGCCTTAACCAGGTAACTTGCACCTTAAACATCCCCACAGATGTTTCGTTTGTGGCGTTTTTAAGCAAGTGATGCGTTTGTCTATGAAGAGACTCACTCTCTTTATATGGTGGTCGCAATTACTGATAAAAATGTAGTTGAATGCTTGAGGTTGACGACACCCGCCAGGGTAGTAACACACTTCAAGGGGATACCTTAGTCTGCCCTGTCAACCTCAACATTGAATGGGAATACTGTGAGTAATAAACCACCCTTCCCGACGAGGCTGCTTGTCAATGAGACAGCGGCGAACGTAGCTAAGCTACTCAGCATGATGACAGGGATGCCAGACGACCAGGTCGAGTACCTGGTCAGCAATCAAGAAGCATTCCTCATGAAGGCTGCCTCTGAGGACATGGTCGCGAAGGCTCAGAGAATGATTGACGAAGTAGGTGATTGACGAAGTAGGTGATTGACAAAGACTGTTTACACAGAGGTAAAGATGCAACTCAATAGAGAAATCGTGTCAAGTGCTTAGCACCTTGCTGTCTCCGGATGAACCCGTTACCCAAGGCACAAAGGAGTACGGATTCGCGGAAATTGTCCTTCGACTTGAATATGCTTTGAATGGCGTCATCCTAACGGGTGAGCGGATGGAATCCCTCATAGCAGACCAAGCCCGGCTTGATGCCAAGCATGACGAAGATACAGGTGAGATTGAAGCCGAGATGGTTCGGGTCCAAGAAAACTGCCATCACCACTCGCGAACCGAGGAACCCCTCAAACCAGGGAGTGGTTGGTCTCTAATCACCTGTGACACCTGTGGCAAGATTTTCCAACCAGGAGAAGAGTAAGCAACTACTAATCGACTGCTTAGAGGAACACTATGGTAGCCTTGAGGGTGCCATCGTGTTGGACAACCCGTTGTCGCGCTGCGAGCGATATCAGAAATCATTGAACAAAATCGAGAACTACTATGATGAACGTATTCGACTGGGAAGAGGTCCGACCGAAACTTCAAGGGAAGCAACTAACGCAGGAAACTGTCATCCGAGGCGTCATCGAATCGGACAAAGTCCGGAGTCAGATGCACAGGATTGAAGGGCTGATAGCATGAATCGATAATGGTAGGCTTCTTCGCGTGTGCCTCATTAGCTCTGGGGGTCTCTGGAAATGCAACCCACTCACTAAGTCCCTTTGAAGTCCACACCCCTATGAGTGATGGGCAGCTACAGATGATTTTCGCCATTGTGATTGACATTAGTTGGAGAAATGAGTGGGGAATGTAACAGTTGTGGAAACCCTGAACCTGAGTATCTCAAATTGTGTCCATGGTGTGAGAACGAGAAGTGTGACGCCTGTGATATGGGCGACAATTGTGAATGTTCATCTTGTATAGGAGACGAATGATGCCGATACTAACACGAATCTTGTGTTTCGCCATAAGCATGTCAGCAGGGTACTGGGCCTCAAAATTCTATGGTCTGATATTCACATTGCTGGCGGCTGGGCAATTCTTCACCCCGCTTCTGGCAGCGTGCTTCTCGCTCACCTTAACGGCTGCCGGACTCTTATTTCTCTTTCTGGCAATTGATTGACTTGACAGCCGTCATTTACATGGTATACTTGAAGTATGAGCAACACAATAAGAAAGAGTTGTCATGAAACTTGAGAATGTGCAAACAGGCGACACCCTGATTAAAAATGGTCGGTACCGTGCTGACTCAAACACGGTCAAGGTGGACAGAGTCACCAAAACACAGATCATTATTGGTGAATTCCGCTTCCGAAAGTCAGATGGGTGTCGTGTAGGCCGAACTCAGTGGAATCGCACCTACCTGTCTATACCTCGGGAAGGTGAAATCGACAAGATTCGAGAAGCACATTTCCGTCAACGACTCATAAACGCTATCGGTGAGGCGTGCCATATCAATCTACTGCGTGAGATGCCCCTGGAGAAACTTCAACAACTCAAAGCCATACTGGAGCGACAATGCACAACATGATTCATGAAGCTGCCTCGATGGCGTGGGTATTACACCATGGTCAGACGAGAGCCGATGGTGGACCCTACGTCGAGCACCCTATGAGAGTGGCCGGACTGGTATCCATCCATGGTGACGATGATGTAGATACCTCAAGCAGTAACGACATGATTGCTGCTGCCTGGTTGCATGATATCTACGAGGACACAGACCTTGAATCCCCAGCACTTCTCTGCATCAGTTCGACTGTTGAACGTCTAGTAGATGAATTGACGAATCGGTTCACCAAGGAGGCCCACCCAAGGATGAACCGGGCGGAGCGGAAGAGAGCCGAGTTCGATCGCCTTGCTGACTGTTCTCCGGAAGCACAAATCATCAAACTCTGTGACCGCATTGACAACCTGAGCACCATCAAGGCTAAAGAGGGCAAGAAATTCCATGCTCTTTACTGTGATGAGACCGACTATCTGTTAGAGGTGATATCCATCGCCCCGTATCTTCACGTCAAACTTTGGGGTATGATTGCCGAAATCAGGAAGGAATTATGAAGATGAATCTTGGGGATAGAATGAAGAAGTATGAGTACGTCAATCGTGACTATCTCATGCCAAGGACGCCTGTCATTGTAAGAGTCGATGGTAAGGCATTCCACACCTTCACCAAAGATTTCGATAAACCATTTGATAACATCCTCAGTGAGTCTATGCTTTTGGCTGCCTCTCGACTGTTTGATGAGATGCAAGGCTGTAAGCTGGCGTACGTACAGAGTGACGAAGCCAGTTTCGTGCTGACCGACTACGACCAGCTAGACACCCAGGGATGGTTTGGTTACAATCGGTCGAAGATCGAGACTATCAGTGCTTCGTGTATGACGACGGCATTCAACAGGGGTATGCGACTGGCTGATAGGTGTGGGGACGCAATGTTCGATGCCCGGTCGTTTAGTATCCCGCTGGATGAGGTTGCCAACTACTTCCTATGGAGAGCACAAGACTGGCACCGCAACTCAGTGGCGATGTTCGCCCAATCACACTTCAGCCATAAGGAACTCCATAAGAAAAACATCTCGGGTATGCACGACATGCTCCATGGCATCGGGAAGAATTGGACTCGTGACGTCAGTGACGTTTCGAGGAATGGGGTGTTCCTGTATTACGCTGATGGGTTCTATAGGGAGAATTCAACGGTTATCCCAGGCTTTAGCAGCATCAATGCTATCTGGGATGCAGTGAAACCTTCCGAGATTGCTTGACAACCATCCTTTTACATGGTAGACTTGAGATATGAACGCTATACAACAATGCCGTAAAGAAGCAAACTGGCGACAGATGGGTCGTAAGTTGGTCTATCGTGTCCCATGTGTCCCGGGTGCCAAAATGGTTGAACACCTGGGTTCTATCAAGGAACGCTCTGATGGTCGATGGGATTGGTGGCGATCTGAGTCAGCATACCACGAGACTTGGCGTGGCATGGGGCAGGGAGTTGCTCTCAGTCAGGGAGCCGCTGAGATGAGAGTGTTGGAAGGATGGGACACCATGGAACAACAGTGTATCAAAGCACACGAGGAGGGGGACTCAAGACCCCTTCAGGAGTTCATAGATGAACTCAAGGTTAAGAATGAACTGGATAGCATCCGCCAGTTTCAAGAGGAACGTCAGATGACACCTGAGGAAGCGAAGTCCGTCCAGAGGGCAATCGAAGACCCCATGCCTAGCAAAGGTGTATCTTTAAGTCAGATACTCACAGGGCGTGACCCTTGTCCGACGTACATCCTGAATTGGGGCGAGGATATGCCACCCCATGTCCTCCAGGCCCTAAGGGAGGGTGAGTCTGCTCTACTGGTCAAGGATGGTGAAGTACAGAGCATGGTTGTCTACAATGAGATAGTCGGGATGCGGGAGATGTCTGTTGAAACAATCCGAGAACGCAATCAGAGGATGGTATGAAAATTGAAAAGAAACCTGGTCGACTACCTATTAAGATGTGGTTGGACGACCTCGACGACAATGCAATGGCTCAAGCTCGCAATCTCGCCGAGCTACCGTTTGCCTTCAAACATATTGCCATCATGCCGGATGCCCACATGCCGGATGCCCACATGGGATACGGGATGCCCATTGGTGGTGTGCTGGCAACCGAGGGCGTCGTCATTCCGAATGCGGTAGGGGTTGACATCGGCTGTGGTATGCTTGCCATGAAGACCGACATACGTGGACTCTTCCACTGGGATGTCGAAACAATCATAGAGTTGATTCGAGAGAAAATCCCAGTTGGATTCAAGAGTCACAGCAAGAATCAATTAGGGATGCCACAACGGCCAGCCAAGGGAACGATTGTCAACCAGCAGTGGAGTAAGGCGTCCAAGTCCCTCGGGACATTGGGTGGCGGCAACCACTTCATCGAACTCCAACTGGATGAAGAGGGATACCTCTGGGTGATGATTCATTCTGGTTCACGTAACCTTGGTAAACAAGTGGCCGACTACTACAATGCTGTGGCAAAATCTTTGAACACCCGGTGGTGCAGTAGTATTCCGGCTGGTCATGACCTGGCTTTCCTCCCCCTGGAGACACATGCGGGGACAGCGTACATTGAGGAGATGGAGTTCTGCGTCGAGTACGCACTGGCGAATCGTAAGCTTATGATGGAGAGGGTCCGTGAAAGTCTCTCAGAAGCAATCGAGGAAGTTTGTTTCGAGGACCCCATCAATATCGCACACAACTATGCTCGCATGGAGAATCACTTCGGATGCAACGTGATGGTCCACCGGAAGGGCGCTACCTCAGCGAGATTAGATGAAGTCGGCATCATCCCTGGCAGTCAGGGGACATCGTCTTACATTGTGCGAGGACTTGGTAACCCTGAAAGCTTTACGTCATGCTCGCATGGGGCCGGGCGAACGATGGGGCGGAAACAAGCCACCCGTGAACTCGACCTGGAAGGACAGCAGGCTATCCTGGACAGGCAGGGCATCGTCCATAGCATCCGTACTGTAAAGGACTTAGATGAGGCACCGGGAGCCTACAAGGACATTGCCGTGGTCATGTGGAACCAAAAGGACCTGGTCGGGATCATTCACCAACTGAAACCCATCGCCGTCGTGAAAGGCTAACATGATAGACCAAATCTTCGTCGACCTGGACGACGTGTGCAATCATTTTACGATGCACGCGCTCCAATACATGGGGTGCGACTGTGGCATCGACGACTCAGACTTTCCAGAGAATGTTGGCTACGACATTGTGGTGGCGTGCAACCTATTGCATCCTGTTAAGGATTGGACGCCATCTAATTTCTGGACCCATTTAGGTCCGAATGTCTGGTTCAACATGCCGATGCGTGAGGATGCCGTAGACTTATTGGACATGTGTGCTGACGTTGTAGGGCGAGAGAACGTCTTCATTTGCACGAAGTGTACTCTGCAACCAGAGCACTACGCAGGTAAAATAAGGTGGATATATGACCACCTGCCGAGTTGGATATTCAGTCAGGTTCAGATCAATGGTTACAAGGAAACTAACGCCCGACCGGGCGCTTTGCTCATTGATGACTCAGATTACAACATCAAGAAGTTCCGAGGTACACGAGGTGGCAGAGCCATATTAGTTCCGCGTCCGTGGAACACCCTGGGCAAGCACAATGGATGGGTCAACATCAAGAACTGGGTCAACGACGAACTGAAATCCTTTGCAAGGGAGATACGCTAACATGGGAGATAAACTGGACAAGGGTCATTACTATGAGTTACTCGACAGAACTTACATCGCCGGATGTTACATTGACACGGTCTTTGAAGACCATCCAATGTTGGAAAAATTCCCACGTCTCCGGGAATTACATGAGACTATAACAGACTCTCTTGCCGAGATGTATCTACAAGTTGGGGACATGGACGAGGATGAGGCTACTGCCTATCAAGGGCTTTGGAAGGTATTGCGAGGTCAGCGAAGTGGTTACTCCATATGGGAGATGGCTACGAATACGAACAGGTAACAGTCGAGGAGATCACTATACCATGAGAACAGGAACATACATAGGGAATGATTCCCGATTACGTCGTGGTCAGACGGCGCTCATCATGATAGGGCTTAGCTCCAAAGGTACCATCCCCGAGGGCAAAGTCATGATTCAAGCCAATGATGTGTCAACAGGTTTAGGCCATGGCTGGTATGAGTTTCCAGAAGAAGATTGGAGTCTCATGTTGGAGTGCCCGTCTTGTGACAGTAAGGATGTGACGTCGAAGTGGTTGGCACATGACTTCCTGTACGGGGATGTGCCACTGGCGTGTAGCGTTCCAATCCGCACCTGTCAGACCTGTGGTGAGCAGCACCTCGACTACATTGGGGAAGAGATAATCGATAAAACCATTGCCCGCCATCTGTGGTGTGTCGCAGCCGAGATGGCTGCCAAACGTGCCAAGTCATTCAACACTTCCCAACTTCTCAATCTGATGAAAAGCGAGAATGTTGACATCCCAGATATGGACGATTGGTGCCAGCAGATGAAATGTGATTGGCCTTGCTTGTTCATATCGGAGATTTCATGATTGACAGGATATGTTCTATACTCTTTTGGGATACATCTTACTGGTTGTCGGTATCATCATTGCCGGTGTGGCCCTTGCTGAAATGGAACGGGACCAAACGAATCAAGAGTTCAGACTCAACCTCGACTTCGACAAGGGTGACATCCTCAACCTGAAGATCGGTGGAACTGGTCAGGTGATACAAATCCGGTGGACACATTCAGACAAACCATACCTGGTTCGCATCCGGACGGAGCAAGAGGTGACTGAGAAATGGATGAGCGATTTTGAATTGGAGGCACCATGACACTATCCGAAATTATGGCCGCTCTACGGGATGGGCTGTCAATTGCTAAGGACACCACCCCTGAGTGGGATGTCGCAACCTGGATTGTCTTTGGGTATGAGCACGACGATGATGCAGGTCACCTCACAATCCATGGCTGGGGTGCTGACCTTGGTAGTGTCCGAATGGATTTACTGGAAGACCTCCTGTTGCATCCCGAAGAGCGGGTGCTCGGGAGCGGTCAATATACGAACATGGTTGCAAGAGTCAATTCAGACCTTACCGAGGATTGTGAGACACCATGGAAGCAGCGATAACACACTGGAGGGATAAACGCCTCCTAGATGCGTTCATGATAGAGAAACCAAGGATCACCCAGAATATCGATGGGACGGAAACCTGTCGGATGACATTCCCAAAGGAACTCACAGTGGAAGTCGATGATGTCGTCCACCTAACCTATTTCCTGGAGAAGTGATGAGAACATGTTGGTACAAACGTAACAGTAAACTTGACACCAAGTGGGAGTCTGGATTCTTTCATCGGTGGTCGGTCAGCTATGATGAATTCGAGGAGGAATTCGAGGATGGTCCGGGACACTTCGGGGTGGCTATCGTCGAGGATGCACGCACCCAAGAGTGCCACCTCGTATACGCTGGGGATGTGTCCTTCAGTGAGGGTGACCCGGATGAACCCGAGGAGCCCGAGGAGCCCGAGGAGCCCGAGGAGCCCGAGGAGCCCGAGGAGCCCGAGGAGCCCGAGGAGCCCGAGGAGCCCGAGGAGCCCGAGGAGCCTGATCGTAGCACCCTCAGTATAGCGGCACATGCGTGGTATAAGAAGACAGGTACTAAACCAGTACTTGGTGCCCCAGGAAGGAAGAGATTCGAGCCACGATTGGTGCGGTCATGTCAGGGTGATGCTTCTGCCTGGTTGGTTCAAGTACACCCCGAGACTATCGAAGTGTTTACTGGTAAAGGTAAGTACGTATGTCAGGTACGATGGATCAGTGGTGTAATGAACTATCCCCAAGGTGGGCTACCTCTGTCGGCGCTTGAAGAGATGTTTAAGGAGAACGTATGAAAACACGGGAAGAGATTGTACAGGAGTGTGCTGAAGCGGCCACTGCTTGTTGGAATCACTATGCTGATGAACCCCTGGACCAGATTTGTCGAAAGCAGCTAACACATTGTTGGTGAAACGATGCCCTCGGATGTGGCCACAGAGGGGTGGCAGAGGTACGCCGATGAGTGCTATGCTCAACGTATGGAATCAGATAGCTCTGAGTGCGCTTAGCACTTTGATAGGGCGCTTAGCACTTTGGTTGGGCGCTTAGCACTTTGATAGGGCGCTTAGCACTTTGGTTGGGCGCTTAGCACTTTGGTTGGGCGCTTAGCACTCGGGGATGTTTACACGTCCTGCCATTCACTCGGATGGAAACGACAGGCTACCTCCCGACTGGTGGCACGCTTCTCCCAACTGGCTCCCATAAATGTGAGCCAGAGCCACCGGTCAGGCGGACTTTGAACTAAATCTGGGTCGACAGAGGTCCCCGAGCGGGACACGTTCACAAGGCTACCAGGAGCCTTCTCGAAGATGCCACCCATCGGTGGTATGGTCCCCATAAGTGTCGCAGTAAATGGCCTTAACCAGGGTCGACGCTCTTTGGTGCAAACCCAGTGAGTGTCAGGGATTAGGTCGATATGGATTCACGAATAACACATACTATTCGTGAAGTGTGTCCGGAACTTGTCTCGTTAGTGGATGCCCATCTGGCGTTCTGGTAACCATTAGGTGGGTAGTGTCATAGAGCATCCACAATGAGTTGCTCGATGTGTCATTAGGCCTCGCAATGAGGCGATCGGCTCAGACGTAAATGAGGCGATCGGCGGCATCCGGCGGCGGCGGCGGCGGCGGCGGCGGCGGCGGCGGCGGCGGCGGCGGCGGACGAAAATCGCGCAGCGTTTGAGTCAGGTTAGATATCGCGCAGCATTTGAATCAGGTTAGATATTTCCGGAAGATTCACGCCAGGTTAGAAATCGCGCACGAAAGTTTGCGCGTTAGATATCGATATGGTTATCCGGATTATAATGATCATGTCGATTGTGTCGATTGTGTCTATCATCAGGGTTGTGTCGATTGTTCTGGTCGTGCCAGTGGGCTGGTCGCCGGGCTGGTCGCCGGGCTGGTCGCCGGGCTGGTCGCCGGGCTGGTCGCCGGGCTGGTCGCCGGGCTGGTCGCCGGGCTGGTCGCCGGGCTGGTCGCCGGGCTGGTCGCCGGG
>SDBT01000103.1_pt1 | contig 106823 bp, 153 predicted proteins | sample 2277101 | NCBI WGS metagenome assembly SDBT01 (sample SAMN10404973, study PRJNA504765) | marine sediment metagenome | isolation source: marine sediment core GS10_PC15, 103 cmbsf | place: Arctic Ocean: Southern Knipovich Ridge | collected 2010
ATCTGCTATTAAAATATATCTATCATCTAAACTAACAGTTAATGTACTTGCATCCTGTTGTACAAACGTAAGAATACCATCTGTAGTATTAAATGTAGGGTTACTATCTATACTTCTATTATAAGAGGTATTCCAATTAGATGAAGCATCAGGAATTGAAGCTGTCCATGCTGACCCTGTTGAAACAGCAATTCCTGCTGCTGGGAAATCCATTGTAACCTTTGCTGTATTAAGATTAATTGCAACTCTATTTTCTTGTAAAGCACCCTCAACCTCTGTTGCTGTGATAATTACACCACCATCTGCAATTGGAATATCAACTGCACTTACTTGATTTGCCCCTACTCCCCAATCTATATGGGTATCATCCACTGTATTAGCTGCATCTTGTATGGCTCCTGCATCAGAATAATCAACTGCATGTGGGTTAGTTGTTATATTTGCAATATGAGTGTCAATTTGAGCATGTGTATTACTCCCTTTATCAGTTAGAGAAGTATGACTTTTAGTTGCTATATCTGCTATATCAGAAACTGTTTTGTCAATATTTGCCCATGTTGGCCTTGCCTTTGTAAATACCCCTGTTGTATTATTATATGCTGTGAAGAATTGATTAGTAGTGGCTGTGGTATTATCAGGTATTACTTGATCCCCTGTATTACTTCCAGAAAGATTACTTGCAGTCAAAGTTCCCACTACATTTAATGTTCCTTTAAATTCTGCCCCTATTGATACTATTCCATTAGCTCCATCTGGGATTGCCCACATAATAAATAAGTCATTCCCACCTACTCTCCACTTATAACCTGTTGTATCACCAAATACAGTTAACCTAAGTGGAATGTTTCTTAATATCCATCCAGCATCAAATTCACTGTGTTGACTCTTTAACAACTGTGGAGCACCAGTTTCAAAATAATTATCTGCGCTTATTTTCCACCCTCCAATTTCATTTCCTGCATTATCATATGATTGGTAATAAACATTACCTGTTATAATTTTTTGAAAAGCAGATAATGTATCTAAATCATATTTTGTTGCTACAATAGCTACTGTATCAGCCCATGGTATAAATCCTGTAATAGAATGAGTATGTGAATTTGCTGTTAATCCATTAGATGTACTAGGTGTCAATGTTGAAGGTGTACCCATAGTTACAGTACCAGTGGTTGTAATTGTAGCAAATGCCATCCCATTACCACTTACTATACTCGTTACTGTTCCTGACCCTGCACCAGCTCCAATTGGTATCTCAGCTCCTGTATCATCGATTATAACCATTCCTACACCTGTTTTATTGTACATCTTAAAATAACCAGCTGCTGGGGTGGTTGGTGTACCTATAGGGGTATAAATGATTAAATCGTCAATAATTAAATCATCAGAAAATCTTCCTTCTCCATTTATATCTAAGGTATAAGCTGGTGTTGTTCCAATACCTAATCTAGTAAGAGCCTCATTCCATTCAAGACCTGATGTACCTACTATAGTTACTCCATCAACAAATAATAATTGCCCATCACTAACATTTATAAATGTTGACCTATCTACTATACTTATTTTCTTCTGAGAATAAGTCAATAGTGGTATTAGTAAAAATATTAATGTGAGAAACTTCTTCATCTCTTATCCTATTTATCTATTTCAATAATTAAACTATCTGCCTCTTGTCGTAGTTCACTTCTCTTTACTATAAATGCATCCTGTACTGCTTTCCTATATTGGTTTCTAATTAAACTTATATTGGCATTCAATGTCTCTACTAATAATCCATTAAAGGCATCAAACCCATTCATTACAGTTACACCATCCCAAGTAGCCAAAACTTCAAACTCAGTCAAATCTTTCAACCTCTGGTGACTATTTTGTAGTGATCGATATTCATACATCTTATCCATAGACTCTGTAGAAATATCAGTTTCATTCGATGCTGATGTTTTATATTCATCTATAGCTACATTAGATTCATTTCTTAGAGTACTTCTCTTCATTACTGCCAACTGTTTTATTTTTCTCAGTAAAAGAGAATCATTGTCATTAATTACCTGAGCCAGAAACTCATTAATCTCACCGCCTCCGTTTTCGACTGTGAGCCAATTCGTCCAATACTGATACTTAGGATTTTTGAATTTATCCCCCCATGCCTGAGTGCCTTTAAAGGTGAACCCCGTTTGATTAGCCAATTCAGTATAATGAGCCTTTTCCTTTTGGAACTTCTCTTTCAATGTTTCCTGACTGAACCCGATAATCGGTATCAGTATTGCTAAAATTAAAATTAGTAGTCTTTTCATGATTATTTAGTTTTTATACTTACTCGCTTCCTCTGTTATTTTATCCTGACTCCAAATGTATTTATCTATTACAATATCTCTTATCCACCCTTCCCATGTTGCGGTAGCAGCAGCACTATTATTGCCTATATAATAAGTCGTTGCGCTATTTGATGTACCAGCATCTTGATTAGCTGTACCAGATAAAACCCCGTTTATATATAGGTTGGTACTGGCTCCATCAGCCGTAGAAGTTATTAGTACATGATATTTTGTATTTAATACTAATGAATTATTTGCTGATACTGCTGAGGTAGCATTGTCTCTAGTTATTCTTAAATGCTCTGAACCACTACCAACTAAAAAATATAAATCTCCGCTTGTAAGTATTCTGCCAAAATTACTTTCACCCCATCCTATCATAAATATCTCTGCTGATATAGTAATATCGGTATCTATTGTTTCCATTCCCGTAAATGTACTGACCGAAGTAGCCCCATTAAACCAACTAGCCCCTAAATTACTTATGGAAGGTATCTGCATCGTTGCGCCATCAACCGTATATTCATCCCCATTCAATAAATCTGCCCATTGATTTGGTCGTACTCCCTCAGCATTAAGATGAAGTACTACGGTATCAGCAGCCTTTATTGGATTGCTTGCTGTTAAATAATAAGTAGATTCACCTGTAACAGCATCAAATATTGTAATCCTGCTTATATTCCCCCCGAAAAAAGAACCTGAAGCATTAGCCCCTAAACCAAAGTCAGCAGGAAATGAAGTAAATCCTGTATAAGCCCCAGCAGTCAATGTTTTTGTAATAACACCCCCCACCTTAACCCAAATATCTACTGTTCCATCGCCATCATTATTTCCATCAGTCCACTCATAGTAAACTGAATATTTTGTATTTGCTGAAACTGAAGCAATAGCAATTTGAGTAACATCATCACCTAAAACTATTTGAACAACCCCTGAAAGGATTCTAAGATACATTCTTGGAACTGCCCCGCCTATTATATATTGTTGGATAGTTACATCGCTAGTAGTTTCAAAATCAATAGCTAAAGAACCATTGAAGCTAAATGCAGCGGGAGGAAGGGGTATTTCATCATCCACCCCATCTAAACTATAACCCCTACGCCCCGAACCGCGATGATCTAATACAAGGTAAACGTCATCTTGAATCCCTACTACACCCTTTTGATCTTCTAAAGTTCCATAATTTTGTAACCTAAGAATAGATGAATTAGTCCATGTTGTAGGTGTTGTACCTGTAGCTGTAAATACATCCCCTGATTCATTGGTTCCACCAACATTACTAAAATCATCACCAGCTTCAAACTTACCTATTTTATAAACAGAATCTACTACTAAAACTCCACTTGTTAACTGTATCCCTTCAACTGTACTTGTTTCATTTAATCCAAAACTATACAAAGGTGTTTGACTAAACCCCTGAATACCTATTAGTAAAATTGAAAATATTAATATTAATTGTCTTATTGTCTTCATATCTTTGTTATTTACTGTACTATCTCTTCAAATTTATAATATATATTACAGGTGGTACCATTCCAACTACTCCCTGCTTGATCATCGTTTAAATATAGAGTAGATAAAGCTACTAGTGAAAATACTTTTTCTATTTCTATCACTGTTATTTCGCTTGCTTCAAATATCTGTTCTGTAAATACATCATTATTTCCTGCTGTTGTTCCTAAATCTAGTGTTGCATCATTTGATATATGTGTATTTTCTATCACTATATATTTTAACATATACTTTGAAGCCACTGTAAAAGATACATCATTTGTCACTGTAATATCTTCATCAAATGTTGCATCATTTAATATATCTAAGTCATTAAATGTGTTCCAATCTGTACTATTTAATGACCCTGTAGAGGCTACTCCAGATAATCCCATACTTATCTGCTGTGTTGATAGGGAAAGTCCATTTGCTGTACCTATCGTAACTGCGTTATGCAATCCTGCAAAAGCAGCATCCCAATTTGTTTGTTTTGAATCTAATGGTATAGAATAACCTGCTGTAAATGTGACTACGAATGTGCCTGTTGTGGTTATAGGACTTCCTGATACACTTAATCCTGTAGGAGTAGTTAAGGCTACACTTACTACAGTTCCTCCTCCTGATGCTATTATTTGAGCATCCACATATGTTTTAATAGCCAATTGACTAGCTACTGTTGTGTTAGATATACCAAGAGCTACATTTGTATCAAAATCATCAAAGTATGTACCATTAGCTAATAGCATCTTCCCTAATACCTGAAGAAACTTATCTGATAATCCACCTGCTCCATCAGCCAAACCAAACATTCTAAATACTTCACTGTTTCCCACTCTCCACTTTATTCCTGTAGAATCTCCAAATGCTGCCAGTCTAAGAGGTAAATTCCTTATTATCCACCCTGGATCAAATTCTGAATGCTGACTTTCTAGTAATTCACTTACTCCTTTCACTAGGTAATTATCCTGACTTACTTTAAACATTCCCACTGTATTCCCTACATAGTCATAGGATTCAAAATATACATTGTTTTCTAATATACTTGTTAAATATCTACCATCTAAATTAGTAACTACTGTACCTGCATCTTGTTGTGTTAGAGTTAGATCCCCTGTTCCTGTATTAAATGCTCCACTATTTATTTTATCATTATATGCTGTAGTCCAATTAGTTGAATTGTCTGTAATTACAGTTGTATTTCCTCCTGATATTTTTATTAAGCCATTAAAGGCTGAAGCATCTATTTCTAATCCCCCTCTTTCGTGGTCTATTACATCTGCTTCCCACGTTCCTGTTGTAACTGTTCCAACTGTTACTATATTTGCTTGGCCTATAAATGCTGCTAAATCTGCATCATATACAACCAGTGATAAAGTTCCTGTGGTGTTTATACTTACTCCACCTAGTTGTATTACTGATTCTGCATTTATTCCACCTGTTACTGTTTCAAACGCTCTATTCCCTCCATTGTAAAATCTAGATGAAGCCTTAGAAAAATAAGCTACAGAATCTGCTACTTCCAATACAATAAATGGAATTAAGGTGGTCATTTCTATAAACCCTGAAATAGCTGAAGCATATTGTTTCATTGCAATAGTGGGGTCTGAACTATAGTAAGCTACACCCTTAGCTGGATCAAAGGCTAAATATGTTCCATCCCAGGTTGAACCTGCAGCTCCTCCAAAATTGGCTCCATTTCTATATTGCATCTCTCTATCTGACCCTCCTGGTGTTCCTGCTCCTCCTTCTCCTAATACTATTATTGTACCTAAATCATTTTTAAACTTCAAAGAGTCATTTTCAGCATATAACCACCCATTGCTACCTATTGGAGTACCTGTAGGTGTGAAATTAGTTAATCTAGATAATTGTGGAATTACTAACGTATCTGTAGCATAAATAACTGGGGATGTTAATCTACCTAATGTTTTATCATAATTCAAACCTGAAGAATATCCCATCACCCCACCATCATTGAATTGAACTGACTTATCTGGCCCTGCTGGGACAAATACGTGTGTGTGTGTTATACCTGAAGCTAAATTAGTTGAAGTTGCTGTAACACTAGAAGGAGTACCCATATCAATTGCCCCTGTAAGAGTAATTGTTGTAAAATCCATCCCATCTCCTGCTGTAATGGAGGTTATTGTTCCTGCTGTTCCCCCTATCACAAATTCCATTCCTGTATCATCTAACATTACCAAACCAATACCTGTCTTATTATATACTTTTATATAATTAAATGGAGGTGTAGAAGGTGTAGATATTGGTGTAAACCTTTGTGATTCATCTATATTTAGAGTAGATACAAATCTTGCATCTCCATTTACATCTAAAGTATATGCTGGTGTACTTGTCTTTACCCCTAATCTTTGATTTAAATAGTCCCATACAAATTGACTATCTCCACTAAGTAACATTCCCTTACTAAATAATACCTGTTCATCACTAAGTACTCTAAGGTTTAAATCATCATAAGTGGGGATTGTTATTTGACTATAACTCAATAATGAGACTGAGAACAAAAGAAATAGTACAATAAGTCTTCTCATTATTTTTTAATTAGAAAGTTATCCTTTCAACAATCACATATATGTCTATGCTTGAACCATTCCAACTACTGCCTACTGCATTTGTATTTAAGTATAGTGTTTGATCAGCTGAAAAACTAAATGTCTTGAATATTGATACTGTTGTTATATCATTTGCTGCTATTGTAGTACCAGAAAATACATTATCTGTAAATGCTGTTGTTCCAAGATCCAATACTGCTACATTCCCTGTAGTATTTTCAAATATCATATATCTAAGAAGATACTTAGCAGTAACATCAAAATTTATATCATTTGTAGTAGCTGGGAATTCTAGATTAGGAGTTATTGCACCTGTAGCTACTGAAACTTCCCAAGCTGCTCCATTCCAAAAAATAATATTTGTTCTTAAAACACCTGCTATTGCAAATATAGTTCCATCTTCTCTTGCTATATAGGCATCATTAGTAGATGGGCCTCCTGGAGCTGAGTCTGTATCTCCTGCTGTTCCTTTAAATTCCCAATCTGGGTTAATTATTTTTAATGCTTTGATAGATAACTGTTCAAATACATCAAAGTTATTATTCCATAAATCATCCCAATCCTGAACATCTGTTACTCCAGGTACTGTATTTGAAGCTAATATTATCTTTACAGCCATTTTCTATTTTTTAAATACTACACCAATTAATACAAATGATAAAAAACTGATATAGTTGCTGTATCTCCAGCTGCATTATCAGTGGAAAGTTTTGCTGTAATTACACTTTCTGCTGTAATTATTATAGTCTGTATTGGAATATCCATTGTACCATCTTGATTTGCATTTTTAGTAAATCTTGTTCTTCCACATTCAACTCCATCATCATATACAACAAGTTCATATACCCCATTTGCACTTAAAGCCTCAATACTTACATAATGAATATCAAAATCCTCTGGTATTATATCAGTAGTTGTTTCTGAAGCATCCCCAGGAGGTGTTTGTGCTGTATAAACACCTGCATCAAAATCAAAATGATTAGCATCACTTACTGCCACTACCTGATGTGGCCCAGAAACATCATCCATCCCAACTATTCTTACATAATCATCTACTACATAATTATGACTTGTCATTGCAACTCTTGTAATAGTCCCACTAGGGTTAGATGTTGCTGCATTATCAAGATTCTGTGTTGTTCCCACAATTATAGCTGCAGCACCTAAAGTATACGCTGTTCCTGCACTTGTCACTGTCACCCCTACTTTCATCATAGGGTATACTTTAGATGGATTATGAGCATCTTCATTTAAAGTATGAGCTATCGCAGCTAGACTACTTCCATTATGTGTATCATCCTTATTCCCTATAACATCACGCATTAATACATTTGCAGCTGAATCTACAGAAGGTACCCCATGAATAAAACCAGGAAATGGAATGACTGAATAAATAGAGGTACTATCTGGGTTTACTATCCAATCAGACTCTACAATGGCAATTTTACTTGTACCGTTATAACTAATAATCATTCTTGTTTGATCTGCACCTGTACCTGCTACAATATATACACATTGCCCTTGGTAAACATTATTTTGTGAAGCAGCCAAATCATTTAATGTAATAGAATTATTAGCCCCACCCTGAGCAACCCCTTCATTAACATGAGTATCTCCTGAGTGTAATTTAATCATATAAACAGAAGTATCATCAGGTATTACCTTCCAATCTCTATTTACAGAAGCATATTTAGTAGCACCTTCATATTCCCAAATACATCTAGATTGTCCTATCCCTGTACCTGCAACTATAACAACTTCTGCTGGGTCATAAGCCCCATCAACAGCACTAGCTGAAGCATCAAGTTCAATTCGTGTTGATGTATTTGCCGTACCTGCTGTATTCGGTGAAGTACCAGTAATTATAACTAATGATTGTTTAATATTTTGATTTAGTGATACTAAAGAATTACCATCTATAGTATCTGTTTTATTTCCTGCTACATCCGATACTTCAACATTATCCGCTGAATCAGCAGTTGGAACAACGTGACTTGCTTGAATAGCATCTACTACTGTATCGATTGTATCAATCTTTGTTTCTATATTTTGAAATTCTGTAATAACATTACTCCATACTAAAATACTAATATAGGCTGTATCTCCATCAACTATTGCAGTAATACCACTAACAACAAGTTTATAGATATCCCCTATCTCCCATTCTCCAGCTAAAAACCTATAATCAACAGATACTAATCCTGTTGCTTTACTAAAAGTAGGCTGTGTTATTCCCGCAACAGAAAAAGCAGCTCCACCAGTAGATTTCTCTAATACTGCACTAATCCCTGTTATATCAATATTAGCTGAGGATATCCCTCCACTCTCTGTATCAAAAAGAGATATACCAAAACTAATTATAGCATCCTCTTCAACAGCTTGTGACTCAGATTGATTAATCTTTAAATGTCCAGCAGCTCCTCCAACAGCAGCTTCAATTCTCTTAGTAGAAGATATTAAAGAATCTCCAGCTACTGTATCACTTTTATTTCCAATAGCCTGATTTATCGTAATATTATCTGAACTATCTACTTCTGGTTTACTAAAATCCCCAGGTATTCTTTTTGTGTCACCCATTTCTTCTATTTATTAGAAGTTACTTCGATTGTTATCAGGTGCTTGAATATGTAAAGCAACTGTTCCTGTAGTTGCTGCTTGTACATCTAATTCTACCCTAAAATATTTATGTGTAATACCAATACCATCTATTGATGCTGACCCTCCAGCTCCTGAAGAAGTAATTAACGGTGAAGATGGAAAATTATTATAGTTACCACCATCATTTGATTGTTTAGGTGTTACTAAAACTGGATTATCTAATCCAGCCCATACTGCCTGTATACTCCAAGGTAAATCTACGATAGCAACTGGAATAACTGTATTGATTGATCCATCTGATATTTGTAATACTATATTTGTTTCAGCCATAATATCTTAAATTGCTCGTTATCAATTTTTATAAAAATAAAAAATTCTATTTAATTTACACTAGAAATTCTTTACTACCAACCTTAACTCTCACTTTACTCTTTCTTTCTACTTTTCTTTCAAATTTTTCAGACCAAACGAACATATTTTTATCTTCATCCCATACTTGACCAGGGAAGACAATCAAAATCTCGCAACGGCACCAGGGATGTTCTGAATCTATAGTTGCCTTCCAATCAGCCACTTTACGTCCTATATTAGAACCATTAGCAACTAATTCTGATGGTCTAAACAATATTGGCTTACTTCCTATACCTCCTGTTAGATGAAGTCTTATACAATGTCTACAAGCACCAGGATATGTTTGCTTATATACCCAAACTTCATCTCCATGCTCTTTTATAATCTGATTCAGTCTGCCATAATTATAAGCATTTTGCATTTCTGTTTCAGCTATCCTTCCTAAATCCCTTTGCCAATCCCCTGTTTTTTTTCCTATTTCAGATACAATAGAACTAGCCATTTTTCTTTTAGAAATAGCCTCTCCAATAGTATCCCCTATTAACTTTTCATATTCTTCCCTAGAAATAAATTCATTAATTGATCCTTTTTGTCTACTTCCTAAATCCTTTATATGTCCATAAGTTTTCTTCTTTGCTATCTCTAGGGTGGATATTTCAAGTTGTGTTAATGGTTGGTATTGATGCTCATATAAATAATCCCTTAAATCTTTATAACTTAATTGAGATGTATTCTTTTCTCCTAATAACTGTGATAATCTACCAAAATAAAAAGACTGAACATAAAAAGGAAATTCAGAATAAAGCTTATTTGCGTTTATTCCGAACCCTCTTAATAACAACCTATCTAATAAACTCAAAGTATCTACACCAACATTACCAGCAATAAATAAAAGAGTATGTTTATCAACTTCCTTTAGTATTTCACTAACTTGTGTTGGTGTTAATATCATTGTTTAACTGATTGTACAATCTTTTTAGTAACATCAATTACCATTTTACCAAGTTGAATAGCATATTGAGCTTTAAATCCAGATTCATACCCATTAATTACTTTCGGGTATCTTGGAGGATCTACTACTTTTGCTATCTTCTTTTTCTTTATCACGCTTCTTCTTATCTATCCATTTAATAGCCTTCTCTAATCCCCATTCAGCAGCTCTAGCAACTATAGTCCAGATAATTTTTTGTACTCTGGGATTACTTAGTATTTTTTTTACTAACCTACCTATGGGATTAGAGAAAGTTTTTTTAATCATTATATACTATACCTATAAACAAATTTAACTTCGTTTTCTAAACTTCTTTCTTAAGCTTCTCAATCTTACTCAAAACTAATGCCTTTATTCCCATTCCCAAAAATGCAAATAAGGATTTTTCTGAATCATCATCTAAATATGGTACATCCCAAAAGAAATCAACTGTCTCCATAGTAAAATCAATCGCTTCATCAAATTTCCTTTCGTCTACCAATGCCGGTACTCTATCCAATCTCTCTCTAATTTCTAATCTAATTTTCTCAGGTACCTTTTCGCCAAAATGATTATCTACACCTCTAAAGGTTGTAGTGAAAGCTGGCCCATCAATTACTTCCCATAATCCTAGTAATTCAATCGCATCATCAGCTGTTTTACCCAACCAATTTTCAAAATCTCTACTTAATACTCCTAATTCTTTTCCCATTTTTGTCAATTATTATTATTTATCAATTAATTCTTCTTTTACGTAATTATGTAATAAATCCATAAAAGGATTATCTTGTGATTTTGCGTATTCATCAAATGGATTCTGAGCACCTTCTTTAGAAGCATCCCCACCTCCATTCATTTGATCAATAGCTTGATTACTTTCTTCTCCTCCAAACTGTTTAGCTTGCTGTATTTGAGCATAAACTTGATTTAAAATAGTATCCTTCTCAGGATCAAAATCACGCTTAGAATGCTTCCTAAACATATCCTCCATCGATACAAATCCATAAGATACCTTCTTTACATCAGAATCTAATATTTTTTCCTGATCTTCTAAATCAATACCTGTCCAAACAAATTCAAACTTATCATCTAATTCAGATATAATATACTTATTAATCTGAGTCTGCATAAATACTAATAGAGGTTTTAATCCTTTTTCTCTACTATGATCTATTCTTTCTTTTTGACCACTTTGACCATACATGGCCTGTTGGTTCTTAAAATGAAAGCCTATTTCTTCAGGGTCTATTCTAAATACAGAACACGCTAATATAGTAAGAAATTCATTCCAATTTTGGAATTCCATATCCTTATTACTTTTTTGCATATCCTCCCACTTCACCTGATCTCCCTCAAAAATAGGTATCTTATGAGCGTTCTGAACTCCTGCAGTCATTTGTCTCCAAGCCATACGAAAATCATTCATAGCTTTTTGACCTACGTTACCTTTTACCCAAAAGAATCCCTTTGGATTAGAACCTTGTTTAAAGAAATTACCATTATACTGCATACCATACAATATAAAAGTAATAGTCTGTATCAATATCTCTAACTCAGAAGTACCATATCCATTATTATATATATTAGATGTACGATTACGTACAGCAAAAGATAATTCCCATGGATAGTATAATACTTGTTCCTTTGTTTTTGGATTCTCTAAGATCTGATTATTCCAAACCTGACAATAATAAGGTGGAAAATTATCCACTATTTCATATTGTGTATCAGCTTTAGCCTGATAATTAGGATCTACAGTTTCTAATAAACGAATAGTAGAACCATCTATCATAGAATAACTCACTAATCGTTTTCCCCTGGTTCTTTCTAATTCAAAACAAACCTGGTCTAACGTATAAGTGTCATCTACAAACTTACCTGCGAATTGTTCAAAATCATCTGTAATATCCCACTTTCCTACTTCTCCACCATTCTCTATAAAGTTTTTTATATACTCAATTTTCTTTTTATCATCATTATTTAACTTTACCTCTTCATCCTTATCAAATATAGAACGCTTCTTTTGTATTGTCCAACCTTCTTCTTGTAAATCTAGGGTGAACCCAGTAAAGTTCTTAACCTGTTCTTTTCTTGTAAGGATAATGGATTGAATTTGAGGCACTTTAGCCATCATTCTCTCCATATTATAAGAGACACCCTTTAGAGTGTCCTTATAACCTAAACCAGAATACATCTCAGCTTCAGGAGCAAATATATATGACTTTAAATCACTTTTACCCTTATCCTTCTGAGATATTTCTAAATATTGCTGTGCCTTCCAAATCTGATCAGGGTCACCTGAATCTAACATAGTTTTCAATTGGAGGTCTTTCTGAATAAACGCTTTTTGTATATTTTCGTCTATTTTTAAAAGATTACCTCCAACTGAACCTATGTGTTGACTATTCTTAGTCATCTAATATAATTATATTAAGGAGCTGCTACTGTTACTGTTATAACCCAATCTTGTTCTGTACTACCTATTTCAGCTGTTACAGTATAAGTTTGAGCACCTGTAAAGTCATTTGCTGTTACACCACTTACCTGAGCTACATCACTAATATCTGCTGCTGCTCCGTAATCCATAGTAAATGTAGCTACCAGTGCTGTTACATTTGTACCATTCAGTGTTTCAATATCTATTGTATGTGCCCCTGTATCAATAGTTGCTGCTCCAGATTGTTCTGGGAAACTAAATGTTAAGAAGTCTGTCTTCTCAGAAGCTGTCAGTACAATACTTAGGTTCTTATTAATTACCACTGAAAGAGCATCTGTTACCTGAACATCTACTACATAAGTATCTGCAGTATCAAGTGGAGTACCTGTGATAGCTCCTGTACTTGAACTAATACTTAATCCAGTTGGTAAATTAGTAGCTGCATATACATAAGGTGTTGAACCACCAACTACATTAATTTGATCTGTGTAAACTGAATCATTTACAGCTGCTGCAAGAGGAGATGTATCACTAATAGCAAGAATTGTTGCTGATAATGTCCAATTTTGAGTACCTCCACCTTGAGCTGTTACAACAAATGTAAGTGGTGAGGCGAAGTTATTAGCTGTTACACCTGAAACCTGTGGAGTGGCTGCTATTGCTGCTGTTGCTCCAAAATCTAAAGTAAAAGTAGCTACCAATGCTGCTAGTGAAGTTCCAACAGCTACATCAGTAATAACTGTATGTCCACCTGTTGAAATATCTGCTGCCTTAGTTTGTTCAGGTATACTATAAGTCAGTATATCTGTTTTTGCTGAAGCTGCCATTATTATATTAATTGTCTTCTCTACCTCTACACCAAAGTCATCCGTAACAGTAAAGTCCACTGTATATGTAGCTGCACTATCTAATGGAAGACCTGAAATAGCCCCTGTTGTAGCATTAATCGTTACACCCGTTGGCATATCAACTGCTTCATATGTATATGGACTATTACCTCCAGTTACATTTATCTGTTCAGTGTAGGCTGTATCAATAGTCCCACTATCCAAACTAGATTCTGTAATAGCAAGGGCAGTTAATGAATGATTAGTTACCACATTCTCATCTGTCTCATATATTTTTAAAGTAAGATTGGCACTATCAGCTAAAGCGGCTGCCTCTACCAATGTCCACTCAAAATCTAAATCTGGAAATACATACTTCTGCTGTACAGCATCAGTTAATCCAGTTATTTGATATATTGTGAAAAAATCGTTACTGCCAATTATATCAGTTAAATACTCTATGTTAACTGTATTATCGGCATTTGTAAATGCTAATGTCTTCATCTATTATTCGTTGTTTATTATTATCGAATTTTACTTTTTCTTCCATCCAGTAATGTTCCCATCCTTATCAAGAACCTTTCTACTTTCAAGCTCAGTTATTTTTTCAACTAACTTACTATATGTTGGTGACCCTTTAGCAGACCTATTTCTTTTTTCCTTTAGACTATTAATATGCTTAGTTGCTTCTAATATTACTTTAGGATCAGTTATAATATTTTCCTTCTCTTTATTTGTTTCATGCCTAATTTCAGCAGTCAATCCACCTGTTTGCTCTCCATACCTGGCACCTACTCTACCTAATTTTTTATTTTGAGCTGTAAGCTTATATATTCCACCTTTAGCTTTCTCTAAATCCTTCACAAAAATATGAGTACCTGTTGGTATAGCAGTAGCAGGATCTATAATTGCTATCATTTTATAGGTAAGCATATCAGCTACTGGACTTTCACCTATTTCTACTGACTTAGAAAGATTATCTAGAATATATTTCTCCATTTCTACATCAGTAACTACTTCAAATTTCTTTAACTGTTGTAGTTTATTAATATCTTCTTGAAGGATTGTAGTTTGAATTACACTCATTGTAAAAACTTATTTTTATAAAATTAATAAACTTTCATATAAATAAAAATTCTCTACTCAAAACCCTTCAAATAGTCAGATAATTTAGTTCCAAATGAATCTTTAGGGTCAAATTTACCATTTGAATCAAGAAAACGCTTAACATTTGTAGGGCCAGATAGATGAGCTGCTGCCAATAAACCCGTTTCTGTTACCCTTACTTTGCTGATTTTCTCCCCTAAATATTCCTTCATGTAGTTCCTTAATACATATCGATTAAAAGACATTAATGAATCCATTGCCTTCTCCTGATCTACTTCAGGAAACACATTAGGGTTACGTATAAAGGCTTTAAATGTTACGTGGCTGTATCCTGTCATTTCCAATGCTTGTGTACCAAATTGATACTTCCCCATGTATCCAAACCTATTCCACTTTCTCCAATTATTAGTGGATTCTCTGAAGGCTAAATCTTTCTTGAATAATTCTAACCTTAATTTTTTGTTTTCTCTTTCCAGTTTTGTGATGCAATTCCCTACATGCTCTTTATCAAGCTTAGTATTTATCTCCCATTTTTGATTATAATCCAACTCAGGAGAATAGGAATGTGCTACCCATATAAACAGAAAAAGAAAGAACACTAGTTTCCTTCTCATTACACTTGATTTTGATTAATTATTAAGTTGTTTGAAAATTTTTACCTTTTGTATACTTTATAAATTCAACACTAAGAATAAATATACCAATACTGAATACTTTAAATTCTTTTCCTTTTTCATCAAATCCACTAAAATTAGCAATTCCAAATAGAAAGCTATCAGCTGTACCTATGTTGAATTGAACTGTCATTTTTCACCTTCTGTATGATATTCATTAGGAGGGAAATCATTACACCTACACCCTTCATTCATTTCTTCCAATTCATGATTAATGGCATAGTTGATTGGTTCTGTGTAGATAAACTCTCTTATTTCTTCTGTATCTGAGTTAGTTATTGTACAATTGGTTCTGTAATCAAATTCTCCTTCAATCATATAAGCAATACCTTGATAGTAAGCATCAATGAAAGTTATGTCCAATATTGAAAATTCACGACTAAATTCTTCTTCTCCAAAAACTACTACAAAACTATTTTTATTCATCATTTTCAATTTTTAAAAAGAAATGGAGCTAATCAGGATACCACCCCTGTCCACTCCATTTCCCAACCATCATCATAAAAAACTACTCAAAAAAAACAAACACTATGAAAAAAACCAAAAAACAAAACCTCTTTAAAAGAAGGTGGTTAATGGATTGGTCGCTTTGCGTCCGCTCGTTCACCACCTTCACTCTTGTTTGTAAACATCATCTACTTCTAGCTGTAGTTAGACTGATGATGAATTTATAGTGGATCTGCTTAACGCTTCCAGGTTATAGTCTAACAAAACCCTGCCACCTTCTTGTGTATTATAGTAAGGTGTTAATGGATCAACAAATCCCTCTTACTAACCATTGCCCAGGGACATCAAAATTTAGCTGTTAACTCTAAATTTCAATATCTACCCTTTTTAAGGGTTGGATTTCATACCTTTATTTTTTCAATGAACTCTTTTTAATCTTTTTATTTATGGGTGTAATAAAAGTATCTGACTGTTGCAAAACGATTACAATATTGATTTAATTGTCAATCAGGTACCTTCATACTAACTTTAATTGTTTTACCTAGTCGCCCATAAACGTTTCTTTTAGTTTAACACTTTTTAGTAGTTAATGTTTAATAACTCTTTGAGTGGTAAATATAACTCTTTTATATTTATCTACAAATTTTATTCTGATTTTTCATATTTAGGACACTCCCATACAATATGAAACTTTACACAATTATCATATACAGCATTTGCGATAGAACAGTTATTTTCTCTTTCTTTTGGTTTAAAAAACTTACATCCTTGCCAACATAAACAAAACTCCCGATGTTGATCTTTTAAACTTTCTTCGACACTCACTTCATATCCATGATGATTGTACTTAATAATTTCACTCATAATTTTCTATTTTATTTCAACACAATAAACTCCACTTACTTGATTAGATGATTCACAAGTGATCTCCCAAGGGGGTGTGAAAGGAGTTATTGGTTGAGTTATTTCTTTATCAAATCTAATTGGGTCTTTCCAAACCATAAATTCATTAAAAAGATATTCAGTCAAAGTATACTTCTTCCATTCTCCATTTGGGAACATTAATTCTAAGTCATCAAATAACTCCTTCAAATTTACTGATTCTTCAATCTGAATAGTTTTATTAAATGTATCAATCTTTAATTTCATCTCTTTACTATCTTAATTACTTCTACTTTTCTAGTCAATTCATCTCTTTTAAACACCATATCATAAATAGGTGGTCTTTTACCATCTGGTAATACTTCAAATGAACCACAATACCCTACGTATTCCCACATCTTTTCATCTTCTAATGATCTAGCAATACTCACAGGGAAAAACACCTTACACATAGCCCTAAGAGCCTCTATATAAAGTTCTGGATCATCCCCCAGATGAAATTGTACTCTACCTATTCTTGTTAATAGTTCTTTTGCTTCCATTTATTTTATTTCTATAGATTTAACTAAATCATTTGTCATCAAATTATATAAATGACAAAATACTTCAGGAGCACTATCCATACCAGCAGAATTATCTGGGTTTGGTATATGAACAAATATATCACCTTCATCAGGAGAACATTTAGGTACTGAAAACAAATATCCATTATCTATGATCCCATCTTCCCATTTTATTTCAATAGATGAACCTGGATTTATATCTCCAATTATTTTATTCCAATGATTATCAAATAAACTACAATTAATTATAGATTTTCTAATCTGATCTAGTTCGTGTAATCCTGATCTCATATTTATTCTTCTATTATAAAAAACATATCAATGAGTCTACTAAATCTTTCTTTCTTGATTAGTGAGAGAACTTTACGATAACCTATAACTTCTCTTACACCTTCTTCTCTTCTTTCTTTAGTTAAAGGATGTCCTCCTGCCAATATCATACATTCATTTTTATGAAGTTTACTAATTTCATTTTCATAATACTGTAATTCTAATATAGAAAGTGAACTGATTTTACAGATGATGTCCTCTTCTCCTTGTAGTTTCTTTTCTCTCTTAAATTCACTCATTATTTTTCGTATATAAAATCTGCTTGTGGGACTTCACCTTCTTCCTTACACCCCTTAAACTCCATAATTGTATCTATTTCTTCTTTACTCAATATAGAATCGAAGTAAATCAAAAGCATTTGACGACTATAATTAGTTTTCTTTAAATTTACTAAACCCATCAGCATTGGTTTACATAGTAATCCTGTAATCTGTAATTTCGATATATGTTTAGTAAATAACTCATTTATCTGATTATATACCTCTTCTAATATTTCCTGCTTTCTTTCTTCTGTAACATCCAGTGATATCTCAATTGTAGTCCCCCAAAATTTAGTTACATGTGGAGTACATCCATAAATACTTCCTATATTATCAAATACAGGAAAATAATCTTCTTCACTTTTACATTCTATTCCACCCATAACTTACTCCTCAAGCATTACTGAATCCACAACGTAAATAAACATATTGACTGTATCAATTTGAATAAAATGTCCAGGAGGTGGTGTTAAGTTAAATTTACCACCAGTTGTATCATATCCAATTTGTGTAACATTTTCTAAATATTGTCTCTGTTCCTTATTTACCTTCCAATTATCTGTTCTGGTACCTAATAGGAAAATTCCTGCAAGTACTACTGATATTACAGCAGCTATAATAACTTTTCTCTGAGCTTTAGTTAATTTTTTCATTTTTATATTCTGTCTTTAATTTTTATTAAAAGTACTAATTTTATATTTATTTACTTTATTGCAACTACCTCTTTAACATCTAACATTAAATCAAGTGTTTTACTAAACCTATTTCTAGATAATAATAAATCTGCCTGATCTACTGTCTTTTTCATTTCTACAATTTCTTCAGCTTGTTTTTGTGAAACCCTAATTGTTTTACCACTTTTTAAATATACTCTCATTTTGGGTTTCTCTTTCTATATTTACATTTATCACAACCACGATAGGCTGATTCATGTATATTGATACAGCTAATTTCTCCACATGGTAATAATTCTTTCTCCTTAACTTTACTAACCACAAATTCATGTTCAGTAATAGCAAAACTGTCTTCTCTCTTAAAGGAAAATAGTGTCATATACTTTTCTGCATCTTCTACACTATCAAATCTTGCCGCTACTAATGGGTCAATAGTCCAATCGTTATGTAATTCTATAACATCATCATGTACTATTCCACTTCTATTCACTACTTCTTTTCTTACATAATGCCACTTACTATCTTCATTCTCAATAAAGTAGTAAAATTTTCTAAACTCACTCATACTTCAAAGTTTTTTCTTCTTATATTCTTCAACCACCAAGTCCTCCATTTATGTACTACTTCATAGTGATTGAGAAGTTTCTTCAGGCTTTCATTCACATTCTTCTCTACACCTAAAGTAAATTTAAGTCCTCTATTCTCTGTTTTTAATTTATCTATGAGAATATCCTGTTTACGAATTACAGCCTTTAGTCTTTTATTAAGATCCTTGTATTGTTGTACACTACTCATTCAAAGGTTAATTTAGCCATTCTAATCATACTATTCCAATCTTCAAATGTAACTTCTGATACATAACCATGTTGATTAGTTTGAGGATTTTCACCTATCTCTGTCAAAATATTTGTCATTACTCTCTTAGCTTCTTCTTTTAAAGCCTCTTTCTTCTCATCTACCTTAGTATACCCACTTTCAAATGCATCTGCAGGTGAAAATGATTCGTACCCATCTTCATATACTACATAAAATCCACCTGATACTGGTTTGTGTTTATAAAAATACTCTTTACTTCTTATAATAGGAAGATCAATACCTTCAAACCAAAGTTCTCTGTATTCGTAATTCACTCCTACTATTCTTAAAGCACCAACCACCTTGTGGCATTTGTACTTAGGTATGTCTTTGAAATCCATAGTTAAATATATCTATTTTATATTTCTTATTCAAACCCCTTACATAGTTTATACTGCTGTACAAATCCAGTATATAACCCTAGTAATTTATTCTTATTATTCTTCTCTCTTTCAATAGATGAGTCAGTTGTTACATTCAATCTTGTCCTGTGGTTTGTACTGTTAGGCATTATACGTATTACTGAAACAGTTGGGTTACCTTCAAAAGAAAGCCTAACTTTCTCTTTAAGTTCATCTTCAGATATCACTTTACCATCTTGATGATATTCAGGAACTTGTCTCTTACTCATACTTCCTATCGTTACCCACTTTATCTCTAAATTAAGCAACGAAATTAAATCTTCTTCATATAGTTTCACTGATGGGTTTCCAGGAGGTAAGTATCCTTCTAAATCTACTTTGTAAATCACACCTTCCACCTGATAAGAAAATTTCATATCATCCAGTGTACTAATATGACTCACCTTTGATAAGTCCACTATTCCAAATACATATTGTTTTTTACTCATTTCTCTTCGTATATAAAATGATCCTTAACCTTCCTTACTCTACAATTCTCTCTATCAATTGCCCTTTTCCTCAATCCCTTCTTCTTTGTTATAGCATAAGCATATTCACTGTCAAACATTTCTTTTATTGCTTCTTCTTTAGTATACCACCCATCAGCCCAAGCACCTTTAGTGTTAGAGTATACTACTCTCCAACATTTTCTATTTCTCATCCACTTTATCAACTCCACTATTACTAGGTAAATGATACCAAGAACTACTACTGCTGTTATGAATTTTGTCTGTATGTTCATTTCTCTTATCTTTCAAATACAATTAAATACTGAGCACTCATACCAGAAGTTCCTGTACGAACATTAACTATAGAAGCTATTCTTAATCCATTACCAATCATTACATCTAATTTTCTCAAAAGTTCAGTCCCAGTAAAAAATGGTGTTAACATTGTTTCTTGTTTCATTTCTTATTCTCCTATTATTTGGAAGTCTCCTTTTTCTATTGTATCATCTTCTACTATTTCCACACCATATACTGTGAATAATTTACTGAAATTAATTTGTGCGTTTGCATGAACTCCACTCATAAAAGCTATTTCTCTACATTCTCTTTCTAAAGATTCTACATCTTCTCTACAAATATTTACTTGGGAAACTATTCTCATCTCCATTTCAGCCCTATATATCTCTTCTCTTATTTCTTCAAGTATACTCATATCACTTCAATAATTCATCTAATTCGATATAACACTCAGCTATTGCAGCCAAAACTTTACCTAATTTTTCTCCTAATTCTTCTTTTCTGTACTCCAGTATTTCATATTGTAAGTTCCATTCTAAATCCTTTTCAGTATCTCTTAAATTCTTCAACCTGGCATTAATTAGAAGTACCTTATTAAATTTTTTATTTAAGTCTAACTCATCCATACTTCAAATGTATAAATTTTATATTTTAATTTACCTCTATTTTCATTTTTGGATAATCTATCAATATAGTATCAACAGTTTCTGCTGCATAATTAGCAATAAATACTGTATCTGTCTTAAATCGTATATATCCTGAATTATCTCTTACTTGTACATATCCTTCTTTATTAGAAATACCATAACCACCCTCTGCCACACCTAATCCACAATCTAACATTCTCCATGTTCCATATTCCTCCTGCCATTCTTTTTTTGCTGGTATATGTGACCAAATATGTTCCTGTGAGTATTCTTCTACTAGTATTTTCCACTCTAAGCCATAATCTGTAGTTGTGATAGTATCCACTTCTCCAGTTTCATAGTTGGCTCTGAATAAGGTATCTGACTTTATCTTTACCCACCCAGAAGCATCACGTAGTTCAAAAAAATTTTCTTGAAACCCAAAGGTAAAGCTACTATTTGCCACTCCATCTTTTCTTTTAGGGATCATATCATATGAATTTTTATAACGTCCTGGATGAACGTTTATTATTCCTATTCCCAATACTCCCTCCATTTCTTCTTCTGTAAAACTATGAGTATATGTTTCACTTAATTCTAACGTTCCACTATTTGTTACTGGTATTCCATCAATTATATATCCTTCTCCAATCTTATATCGATCAATATCTGTCCATTCTCCAATAACCACCTCCCCTAATGTCTTTATAGTCCCTACAGTATCATAAGGTTGAGTATCACCTATAACTATACCACTCTCCATTGTATCGTAATTTATCCACCTCATCGTATCTCCTAAATACTGTATATTATAAGTTTCTGTAAGATCTACTCCATCTTCTATTCCATACCAACTACCAATAGTACCAGTTGAATCTTCACTATAAACTATTCTATTTTCCTTTTGTATACCTTCTTCTTTCCTGAGTAGAGTGTTCACTGTAGCAATCCACCCTGTTTTCTCCTCCACGATACTTACCACCAAACATTAATTTACCTTGAAATCTCCATTCCTGGAAACTACGATTCTCCTCATCTATGTGATAAAATATAAATGCATCTCTCATTCTTTCACTGGCTCCTCCTAGCTTTACTAGAATAGAGTAGATCTTGTTGTACTTAGCTATTTCTGCAGCTCTTTTTTCTCTTACTTTTTTAGACATGGTTTTTATCTTTATCCATTAAAGGTGACCACACAAATACTCCTATGAATACTAATTTATTATCTTCAACCTTACTATGTGAAAAGTACAAAACTCCATTAGGTAATTCACTCCTATATGATTCTAACTTCTCTTTATATTCTTCATATCTCTCCTCAATATAATCTAAATCAAAGTTATCATACCAATTACAATCATATGCCTGAACTGCAGTCTCTATCTCTTGTAACTCTATCAATAGTTCTGGTGTCATATCTTCCAATTTGAACTAAACGACTTAACAGTATCTACTGACTTAAAATAATTAATCACTTTATCAAAATAGAACTTTTCACCTTGAGTAAAATTTCCATCTTTTTTACGCTCTTCTGTGTACTCTTTCCATGATAATTTACGAAAAATATCTTTTGTTCTATCTAGAATAGTCATAATATTCCTAGCAACAATTTCTGCTTCTGTCTTTTTCAGTACAGAGTCATAAGGAAATTCTTTAAATTCTGATGGTTTCATAATACTTCTATCTTTAATCTGTTAAAAACTCTTTAATAACATATTCATCGATATTATCTATCACTCCTTCTTTCACTAGATGTCTGGCTAGTTCTATGTGACTAACTCCAATACTGTTGTTTCTCTTTTGTGTTGTGTCGAAATACTTCTTAAAGTCTCCATGTGTTTTAATGTCGTACAAAAAAGCAAGCACTATTTGATTTAGTTGTTTTAAATGTGAATTTCATGGTTTTTATCGTTTTTTCAATTCCTTTATTATCAGTTACTTAGTCTCCTTTTCTCTAAGAGGAAGATAAGAATTATTTAACCACTCCATAATCAAAAGATCCAACCTCAATATCAAAGATATCTTCCATAGCCTGATCCTTAGCTCCCTGTTCATTTTCAGCTTCTACCTCTAATTCAATCGATACTAACACTGTATATGTTTTCATAACATTTGTTTTAATTCACTTCAAATATAGAAACTATATCTATACCACCAAAATAAAACAACCTCTTCCACCAAAAAATTGCTTATTTATAATCAATCTAAATACTACACCCTATCTGCTTTTTTCACGTAACCTCCTTTAGGTTTGGTTCTTGTGAAGTCTTTTACCCTGTTATACTCTGCAATAAATGCCTCTTTACCTTTATCAGTTTCCAGCTCTTTTAATTCAAACGATAAATCCCCACACCTCACTATTCCATCCACAACTTTCTTTAAAATTACTGTTCGTGGCTTGATAGATACAACGATACTTTTATAAATTTCTCCCCTGTTTTTGCTTTTTATTTTAGCAAGGTTCTTTGTTGCAGCCTTGTGATAACCAAGCTTTTCACCCATTGAAGCCCAGTTCATTTTTTGTCCCTTAGATTCTGAATTACTCATTTAATCCCTTATTCAATTATTTTACGCTTAACACTTGATTCTGATTCACTTAAACTTAGTTTTGACTTATTCAACATCTCCAGGAGCTTATCTTTTTTTGTCTTCACTTCTATTCCTGTAGGCTCCTCAATTATCTTTGCATCCTCTATAGACAGTGCCTTTCCACCCTTATGCTTTCTTTCTATTTCATCCCAATCATATATAATGTTAGAAGGCAGATCTTTAATTGAACTATCTTCACTCTGATCAAAGAAAGGTGAAAATCCATTATGGTTCTTGTAAAACGAGTGTGTAAATTGAGCCATCATCGTTACTGGATTCAATCCACGCTTAGCTGCTACCATCGCTACCACTATGTTATTGATTGGTACTCTTTGAGTTAGCTGTCTTAAACTCCTATTAGATGATAGGGTGGCATTGATATCTATTTGACCATCAATCTGCAATTTTAGCACATCTCCCTCTACTTCTTTTTTAACCTGATCCAATAGTGCTCTTATTTCCCTAGAATGACCTATTTTTTTACTCTCTGAGAACTCCTCTGTTAGTTCATGTACTAAGTACGCCAACCTCTCTATTCTATTGGTTTTCTTTGTTATAGAGAGCTGATCATAGCTAAGTTCATACTTAGTTCTCAGGTCATTTATCTTCTCTTTATTGTGACTGAAAAAAGTTCTTACTCTGGTTAGTGAACAGCTATAGCCCCATTCTTTGTTTATTACCCTTGTTACTTCTTCTACTGTTTTCCATTTTCCAAACAGTTCAAGTAACTCAGTTTCTTTTAGTTGGAAAAAGTCTGTCCCCTTTCCTTTTGGTCTTCCAAACTGTCCTCTGTTGGCTAAATAGTCCCACTTTCTCCTTAACCCAGACCTCTTACCTATCAAGCTTCTAAATAAACTGATTCTCTTCTCTACATCCTTTGCATCTTTCTTCTCTATTATTCCCTTTGCTACATACTTTCTAACATTAGGAGGTGCTTGCTTAAAGTCTACTGTAACTGTCTCTTTATTAGGATCTCTAGCTGGTAATATTAAAAATCTTTTTGCGTGATTATCTATTTCTTCCCCTAATTTTAACCATTCTGCATAAGCACTTTTTTGTGCTTTTGACATTACTCCAGCAAATTCTGGCAATTTTAATTGAATTTCTTCCTTCCCCATAAGATTTTCAAATATTCTTTATATTCTCAAAAGTATATCTTTTTTATCTAAGTCTACACTTTAGTTGTTATTTTTTGTTTCTAACACTCTTCTGCTTTGATTTTATTGTAGATATCATTCCAATATTCCCACATAGAATCAGAAGCAGTCCAAGTAAATAGATCAAATAATACATCTTCAATATTATCTTTTTTTACATTTAATCTATAGTGTACTTTTTTACCATAATTACCATCCTTTATTATCTTTCCAATATCATCATAGCCTTCCTGGTAACCATTATCCTTGAGCCACTTTCTTAAGTCTCTTACTGTGTATTGTTTTTTATTTTTCATAATTCTATTTGTTCTAGTATTCTCCAAAAAGCAAGTATAAAACCTAATATTATTAGAAATAACCACATCAATATCTTACTTATAAGCTTCTTCATTACTCATATTCATAATAATCATACTTAACACAAATAGCATGAAGTTCAGGTATAAGCATAATCTCCCAAGCTTCTCCTTCATCTTCTCCAAACTGCCTGATATACTTTTGCCCTTTTTGGATTTGACCCTTATTCTTTTTAGCATCTTCAAATGCTTTTCTTTCTAAGTCTGTCCATTCAGCAGTAAAATCACCACTCATATTAATTAAGTTGATAAATGCTTCACAACGATATACCTTCCTTGCAATATGTTCTGATTGCTTAATTAGTCTACCCATTATTTCTATTTATTTTTAAAATGCATATACCCCTCTAACACTTCATCCCAACACTTAATATGAAAGCATCCATACGGTCTGTTAGTGAAGCCATCGTTGTACATGGTGCTTATGTATCGTTCGCCTACTTTGCAGTCCTCTCCACAGTGCTTACAGGGTTTATTCTGCTTCCTTTTTGTCTTCTCAGTAGGGTGTATTTTGTAAATGTCAGGTATATTAGTCATTAATCTTTCCTATTAAAATACTCCTCTTCAATATAACTTTTTATTTCCTTCATTCTCTTTCTATTACCAAACCATGGTATTGATCCGCTGTAATACCTATTATATATCATATTCAAAATAGATATATACTTATTCTTTTCTATCACTATCTCAATTAAATTCTTCTTCAACTGTGTCTTCCCTTCTTCATCCTTATCAAACTTATCCAATATCTGAGGTAGTAATTGAAGTAGTACAGCATTATCTATGAATACTGGTTTTATATCCTTATAGTCATAACCTTTTTGTGTTAATAAACTATGGATACATACTCCCTTACCATCGTACATTCCTTCATTGAACTGTTCAGTATGAGTTATTATACATATATCTTTCTTATTATTTAATTCCTTCAATAGGGTACTTTGCCCCTTACGTCTACTCTCTTGTAAAAAAATATTTAATTCTTCTATTTGCTTTTTCATAAGTATTCATTTATTTCTAAACCTACTCTTTCACCAAACTTTTCAATATTTTCATATGGCTCCTTAACTATAGTATCCGTTATAGTTCTCTCAGTAGTGGTTATTATTATTTCTACCTTTGCTTCTTTTACACGTTCTATAGCTTACATTCTTAAATTTGGTCTGTACACCCTTACTTCATATGGCTCAATACTTCCATCTTTACAAAATCTATCAAATAAGTTTATTCCAGATAATCCACCTGTTACTTCATACATGTAAATAAAGTCCTCATATAATTTCTTGCATAGCTCTCTTTTCTCCTCATATTCTTTTCCTTGGGTGGTTTCATCCACTATCATGTTGTTAATTCGGTTATTCACTATCTCTAGCCTTACCCAGACCATTTTTAAGCTTTCATCTCTTGTTGCAACTACAAACCAGTCTTTTATTTTAACTATCTGCAGTCCCATTCCTTTTATTTTTGCAAATATTTCTTCTATAATCTCCTTGTTTATTTTTTCTCTAGGGAAGGAAATATCATGGATCATAGTTTCCATTGCACCCACATCAGGCTTAAACTTCCACTTCCAAAACTCTCCATTTACTTCATAGCTATCACTTAAAAATAGTGATTCTCTGATTCTATTAGCCTTACTTACCTGTTTAGGATTATCCTGTAATACGTTGTCTAGTTCATTCATAACTCTAATATAACTATTTTATATTTCCCAACACACCTAATTTTTCAGCGTATTCCATATATTTTTCAACCTTTATTTTCTTTGCCTCAATAGCTTCTAAATTAAGTAACAAGCTACCATCAAAAGTTCCCGCTTCTTTTAACATATCAACTACAGCAAAAAGATCATTAAGTTCATATATAATCCTCTCATTATTATCCAAGTTTTGTCCTGGCTCTGTTTCATTTATTCCAAACCTTAATGCTTTAGCTATTCTTTGTATAACCTCACTACACTCTTCAGCCATAGTTACTAATAAATGTTGTTCTCTATTCATTTTACTTTCTATTCTTTCCTTCAAAAAATACCCTCCTTCAGCTCTATCATAAACTATTTTATGATAACCAAGTGCAGATTCATTCTTAAGTACCCATATATCCTTTTCTATAGTCGATATAGATACACGTGTACCAAATGAAGTCCCATACAACTTCTCTTCACATAACTGTCTTAAATGATCTTTAGTGGGATACTTTTTACTTCTTAAAGCATCCAGTATTACTTGATATCGTATGGTTGCATATTTATTTAGTGGCATTATTGACTCTCTTTTTTCAACTTATTATATTTTTCTACTATTAATGAATGAACAGAAATATCATCATATTTAGCTGTTGGAATATGATGGATATGATACATAGTCATTCTAGGTACTACTAGTAAATAATTCTTAAATTCTTTATCTTGTAATATTACTACAGGGGCATCCAACCATTCATTAAATAATCTATAAGCCTCAGTATCTACCCAAGTCTGTATTCTATTATCTTCTGCTTTTTGAAGTAAGATATTCTCTGTTTCTCTACGCTCTATTAATTCTCCATAGGTATCTATCTCTATACTTTTATTTCTCCATCTAAATACAAAGAATAGAACTATAAATGGTACTATTATTAATCCTTCCATTATTTCTTCACTAATTTATCAATTAAACTAAATAGTTTCTCTATATTCTTTTCTGCACTCTCTAAATGCTTTTCCATTGCTTCCATCTTCCCCACAACCAAATTCTCATTTACTGTCTGTACCTTCATATCTGAAGCTGCATTAAGAAAAGCCTTTATAAAGATCTCCTTCATCATTAATGGAAGGCTAAATAAGGGGATAAACTCCTTCATTGGGATACCTTCATTCTCATTAGTTATTAATTGGCTAATCAAATGTTTCCCATCCCAACCAAGAATAGACATTCTCTGCCCCATTATTTCCTGTAACCAAAATGTTACTCTAAATGAACTAAAGTCTTCGTTAATAATTAATTTATATTCCATTATCTTTACTCCTTTACTTCTTTAGTATTATCATCATCTTGATCCCCATTAAGATCCCTTATATGTTCTGTATGAATTCTCTTTATTATTCTTATCAAATCTCCTTCTTCTTTTTCCTTCTTAGCCATCTTCTTCAAAGCTATAAAAGCTATATTTTTCACTAAAGGCCCACCTTCTTCTGTATTATAGTCACAACTCTTTAGTTGATCTACAATTTGCTGTAATGTTGTATATTCTACTATTTTCATTCTTCTATTATTTCAATTTTACTTTCAAATGTTACAAAATCATCAAGCATGGCTATAATACCTGTATCAGGTACTATTTCAAACCCATGTAATATCTCTATTATCTTCCAATTAAGCTCTGTTAATTTTTCTATTTTGGCCTCTAACAACTCTACTTTCCCCATCCCATTATGATATCCAATATCATTTTCAATTAACCAACTTAGGTCAACAATCCTTTCCTTTCCAAGTTCTGTATATTTGATTTTCATTTCTTTTCAATTTCAGTTTTCCAATAATAATCACACTTCTTTCCCTTATTAGGAGGGTCTACAAAATATATTTGTACAAACTCTCCTGGAGTTGCTGTATACCTATGACAAGACTTTTTTAAAAGACATTTCTTACCTGGACACATTTGAGCATCCATTTATTTTTCTTCCTCCCTTATATTTTTCAAATCAGCTGCTACTATACCTTTTGGATCTGGATAATAAAATCCACAATAATCATCTCCAACATTATAACCAAATGATTTTGTATCCATTATGTCATTTTTATGGAGCTTTTTACGTAAACAATCTATACGTGGACATTCATCGTTGTTACATGCTACTAATTTCATTTATAATGATTTTTTAGTTTGTTGTATGTTTCTTCAGATACTATCAATTTATCCTCTATTTTGATAATTATCTCTTTTTCTACCATTTTAAAGTTCCTAGAATCTTTAAACCATTTCTTCCTTATTCTCTTCTTCTTTGATTTAGGAAACCTGAATTGTACTCTTTCGTGTGACTTAGTTAATATATTATTTGCTATTATTTCCATCTTATTTTTTACTTAATACTTCAAATCTGATAATATTTAAAATCCCTGTTTTGTCTGGATGTGGATCATGTACTATTCCATTTTTCCATACTACAGCATGGTTTATTATATCGTTTTGTACTGCTCTTGGACTTTTACCTATTGCAATAATATAGTTACCTGTATCGGGTGACTCTAGTTCTTGTAATTCAGTATTTTGTATTGTTAAACTAGAATATTCATATCCTATCTTTTCTAAAATCTTAAGTATTCTCCAATAGTAATCATCCCAATCTTGTTTTACTTCCCAATTAGGGAAGGTTTCAATATCAACTTCTAATATTGAGGCTAAACATGCTCTCCAACAATCACCACGTTGTTTATTAAGAGTGTATAAATGTTTTTGATCTACTGGTTTCATTATTTTTCAATTTCTAATACTGGATACCATTCACCTGTTTCTTTGAATATTTGATAAGCCTCTACTACTCCTCCTAAATTTACATATCCATCTATTCTACCATTTACTACAGCATCAAAATACTGTATATACCAAACCATAAAATTTACTAATAGTATTTCCTCTTTCTTTTTCTTATCCACTCCTTCAAATAAAATAGTTCCCTGTTCAATATCTCCATAAACATCAATATCTACTATCTCATAATCTTCCCTTGGGTAATCCTTTAAAGCTACTACTCCCCCTTCCCACATTTTATCTATAGAAGCATCATCTGATAATAACCCTATTATTTGTTTAAATTTACACTCCCTATCTACCAATATGTAAAAGGGAATTCTATCTGATTTTCTCACTAATATTTTCATTTTTTATTTTCCTCCTTTTTGAACATCATCATATGACCACTCTCCTTGTGCTCCCAATTGTACTTTTGGTTTGTAACACTTCTTCCACCAAATATGTAATCTAACTCTTATTGGTAATTTCTTCTTTCCTTTCATAATCCCATCATAAAGACTCTATCTATTTCTGATGATACTAATTCACTTAATCCAGATGAAATTAAACCTTTACATTTCATCTGGTATTCTTCCCATTCCCTTTTAAATGCAGGTAAACATATTCTTACCCCATTTATTATTTTACTCTCTGTTTCATATTCATATTGAACAAAGGCTTCAGCTATTGCACTATCTACATCAAATTGTTTCATAATCCAGACTTTATAAATCCAGTTATTTGAGGATTAGCATCTATACTTACATTGCCCCTTTCAAAATGTCTCAGGAATTTCTGTATCTGATAAATCTCTTTATTACCTAGATCAATAAATTTAATATAATCCATACCCTTACCTTGTATAGAGATAGCTGCCCAACTAGGACTGTATCGATGAGGAGAAACATGTATATCTGCACTCACACCCATATTTTCAAATAAACTATCCATCCTTTCAATCCTCTGGGTTAATCTATTTTCCAGATAAGTTAGACTTGCTAATTCTTCTTTAAATATAGAACTGAATAGTCTCTTAAGTAATTTCTTCATTGTATTTTGTTTTTATTTTTCTGCATACCCTTCTTCAATTAACCACTCCCCAAAACTCTTTTCAAACTTCTCTATATTGATTAAAGCTTCAGCAGCAGATAGATCAAAATGTTTTATTGACTCTAAATTTTCTCTATGTTCTTTTCTTAGAAGAACTAGCAACATAGACTTTGTACTTTTAAGTTTCATCATTTTTCTTTAGACTTTGTTCAATTATTTCAGTTAGTTTCTCTAATTCAACTTGCTGAATATTTTTGGTACTAAATAGTTCACACTTCATCTTGTCTACATCTCCTATAATTAATAGTACATGATAGTCTTCCTTTAGTTTAAGACTAGATTCAGACATCATACCTACCTGTAGTGTGTTTAAGTCAACTTGTGGTGTATAACTAGGTACTGTTATCACTAATATTGGCTTTCTATCTTTTTCTTCAATTATTGTTTTCATCTCTTTTTATTTTAAATATATAAATTTTATATTTCGTAATCTAATCTTATTTTCCTTGGTAAGGAGTTTCTTACTCTAATTGGACTTAATTTTAACTGTGATCTATAAATAGGCTTCTGCATCGGTCTTTCAGTCCATCCCTCTTTTACTTCCAATAATCTTCTTAATCGTAATAACTTCTTCTTTAACTCTATGTCCAAATCTTCTACAAACTCCTTATATCCTCCAGTAGAGTATGTATCACTCCTATTACTTAATCTTCTAGTTAGTCTATATCCACTACTGGTATCTGTAGTTGTACTATCAGTAGAAATTGGATAATTATCATAACCTGTGCTTGTAGTTGAACCAACCATATTACTCCTCTAATAATCTCTTCATTATTTTCTTCTGATCTTTCACTCCTAGGGCTCTATCGTCAATATAAATATCAGCGTATATCTTAGGTGATTCTCCCATGAAATCATCTACTCCTTGATTTACAGCATCGAATTCTATTCCATATTTTTCACAAAATATAATAGCCTTTTCTAGATCTTCTCCATATCTACATGTCCAAAGTATAATTGTGTGTCCTCTTTTCTTTAGACTTTTCAATAGAGATATCATCTCTGGTTTTGCTTTACCAATTTTTGGCCAAGCTTCTTCTACAATGGTACCATCGAAATCTACCGCTACAATCATTTGTCTAATTCTTTTAGTAGTTTTAAATTTCGTGCATTGGTGAAATATCACTTTCCATATCTTTCCAATCCAATCCGTGCTTAATCATAAATTCGAGGTTCTTTATTTTTTCGTCTTTCCCTTCAATCTCTTTCTTGACCTCTGATAGCTTGTTATATAAAATATTATAAGATTGCCCTATCATACCTACTTCCAACAATAAGTTTTCATGTTCACCAGCTTTATAATTATCTTTTACAAAATTTATAAAATCAGCTAAGTGTTTCTTATATATATCTTCTCCCTCGCTTTGTTTAACTTCTTTGATAGGCTCGATGTCTAACATACCCCCTACAACAATATATCCTGTACCCCAACAAACAATACAAGTCGATTCTCCTGCTGTGACTGCTTTATTTAAAACTCGTCCTGTTCCATTACAATTCTTACACTCTTTCCCCTCTGGCTCGATAGGCTTAGAATGGTTTTCTAAATGAGTTTGCACAATTGATTTTACAACATCCTTAATAGTTATTTCCTCTTGCTTCTCTGGTTGGGATTGGCAATCTGAACAAACCCACACTTGATTTCTTAGGTCGCAAAATTGCCCTGTATTAGCTGTAAATCCTCCATTATAACCTAAAGTTCCAATAATAAATTTAGCTCTGCATTTATCACAATACACTCGGCAATCACAATCCTGTTTTGTACCAATCGGAGAGTCATAATCAGACTCATTTCCAATATGCTCAATAAATCCGTTTACCTTCTCCCCCTCCTTTGCTTCGGCTTGGGGTGGAGTGGATAAAGCAAGAACCTTTTTCCATTCATTTAATGCTTCGTAATCAGATTCATCAATAGTCATAGGGTCGGTTTCTATTCGCCATTCAAGTCCAGTTACGGCTTCTTGGAGTGCTTCCCTTAATTTTATTATTTTCTCTTTCATAGGCTTATTGTTTATTAGGAGTGGTTAACTTCTCTTTAATCCAAAAAAACAAGTTAATACAACCGTAAGTAATTATAATCAATATAAATGTTCCAGCTGTTATTAATACTACTGTTACTAATATTTTCATTCCTGATCTCCTTTCTGGATAGGTGAGGATGGTAAATAATCATCACATTTATAGCATCCAGATTCTCCAGAACATAAATTACATTCGTCAAAGTCTCTGCCTATTTTACACGTACCGGGAGCTTCTATTTTACTAACTGGTATCCATGCACTAGACTTTGATAAAACAATATCATGAAGTGCCTTTATTAGATTATCGATTGCTTTGTCTTTTGTCTCGGCCTCAGTAATAACATTCGGAATTTCTTTAAAGAAAGCGGTGAAACCTCCATTCTTATCTTCAACAAAAACAATATGGTCTGCTAATACCTGTCTTGATAAAGCCTCTCTGTAACCTATATCAAAACCAGCTACTCTACCTAATTCATAGTCACCTTCTCCACCAGCTACATAAACAGAACGAATTCTTTTCTTTACCTCTTCTTCACTCAATCCACTTGATTCTAGTCGGGTGTTCCATTTATTTAGCGCATCCTTTTCGGTAAAAGCACTTGCATTGGGCATTGAAAAACAATTCTCATTCTGGCAGATAATAATAGTATATCCAGTAGTGATTTTTATTTGAGGAATTTCTCCACAAAAGGGACACGGTTTTAATTCTTTGTTTTTCATTTATTCCATATTTTAAAGTAACCATTCTTTGTTCTACACATCAACATCCCACTTTTTAATGATTGCAGTGATATAGGGGTATTTTCAAAGATCTCTTTTATTTTCCTTCCATAGGTATCACACACTATCATATAATCGGAATTTGGATAGATATACCCGTTAGAAATTATAATCTCTTTCTCTTCTTCTGTAGGTGAGTCAACTCCTGTAGTTAATACAGTGTATTTTGCTACGTTCAATATCCCTGTTGAATCCTCCACCCAGGATATATATTCTCTATCTTTTTCTTCTGGGAAATACTCAAAATGATTTAATCCAGGTTCAATTTCTATAGTTGTTATAAAGTAGGGTTTATGAGAATCTAAATCATCCTTAGCCACAAACCATAATGTACCACCTTCACCACTATAAAGTACTACAACACTATTATTATTCTGAATCTCTATAAAATAGTGAGCTGTATCATTTTTTACTTTTTCATACTTTTCATCAAATTTAGGTTGAACACTCCATGTACCAGTTCCTCCTCCAATTACTCTCTCTCTACCATTAAACCAGCTTGTAGGATAAGCATCTATATTATAGTAATCTCTTCTCATATGTACGAAGTCTTGTTGAACTTTATCTTCATACCAATATACAATAGCTGTATTACCATCAATATTCTTTGCTGCATCTAAGGCACCAGGACAGAAGTAACAGCCAGCTGCACCTAATACTTCCACAAGTACATGATTAACCTGTTGAGCCTTACTTCCTAATGCCATTAATATAAATACTACAACACATAAAATGTTTCTTAAAATTATTTTTTTCATACTACTAATATATAATTTTTATATTTCTAATATAAATTTTCAAAAAAAAATATCCTTATTTATAATTATTATGGATTAGATTTATTTTTTGTAATTTTATTTTCTTTGATTACTATAAGAATCTTAGACTTACTATCATACACAAGTGGGATGAAATCTAAAAAATATCTTTTCATTCCTAACTTATGTTTAATTTGTGCTATCAAATCATCTAACTTATCCTTTTTAACCAAAATATCAAAAGGTTGAACATCCTTAACTCCAGCTTTCTTTTGTATAGAAAAGTGAGTAATCAAATCCTGATTTCTAGGAAGTAATTCCCTAATATCCTTAAATTTTTTCAAGCTCAATAAACTTGATTTCCCATATTTAGTAATAGGATCTATTTTTGTTATTACCTGCACGAACATATTTTTATCTTATTAATTAACCACATTTTCCCCAATCGCAAACAGAACATTTCAAACATGCTTCCTCAAAAATCAACTTCCCACCACACTCAGGACATTTACCCTCTTTATTCTCTTGAAAATACTTCTTAAGTACCCTGGCTATTACCTTATCAAAACTAGTTATAAGTGAATACTCATCTATTTCTTCTACAATAAATCTGGGATGAATTCCATGTCTGAGCATCATTGAATACTTTCTTGTATTAGTACCAACTTCAATAGACATTTTATCCACTACGTTTTCTATCACATATTCTTTTCCACTCCACTCTCCTACTAATTTATATACCCCTCCTTTAACTTTTATCAGTTTTGCCTTAGATATACTATTTGGAAATATATGGTTTTCAATATCAGGAAGTGCAAATATTTCAAAAGGCTTTCCTTTTTTAAGTCCTAGTATTATTATCCAGTTTTTCTTCAGTGAGGTTTTGTGGTAAATATCTACATCCAATATTTCACCTCTTTTAGCTGCATCATGGTAATTAAACTCATTATCTTTACTACCTATTAATACACCCGTTCTACTCCCATCCCTGTACACTGTGACACCCTTACACCCACTTTCCCATGCATTCCTAAATACATCAGCTACAACACTTTCAGGTACATCTTTAGGTAGGTTTACGGTAACTGATATGGAATGATCTACCCATTTTTGTATTTTACCCTGCATTTTTACCTTAGCTACCCAATCAATATCATTGGATGTAGATTTGTAATATGGAGATGCTTTGAATATTTTATCCCTCTCTTTATCTGTACAGTTACCTAAATCTGGTTTGTAATCCTTTTTAAACCAATTAGAATCTATCCTATACCAATTTCTATCATACCATATTTTAAACTTTGGATGGATTACCATATATTCTTCCCAGGAGTCACCTACATCATCTATAAAGTCAACTTTAATATCTTTATCATTAGGGTTTATTTTCCTTCTTCTTTTATATATAGGAAGGAATACTGGCTCAATTCCAGAAGTTGTTTGAGTCATTAAACTGGTGGTACCTGTTGGTGCAATGGTAAGTAAGGCTATATTTCTTCTACCATATTTTACCATTTTTTCATATAACCCAAAATCAGCTTCTTTAATTCTCAATATAAAAGGGTTATTATTTTCACGCTCTGGATCATATATTGTAAATGATCCCCTTTCTTTTGCCATCTCTACAGATGATCTATAAGCTTCAATAGCTAGGGTTTGATGAACTTTTACAGAAAACTCTATTCCATCATCACTTCCATATTTTAATCCCATAGCAGCTAACATATCCCCTTCTGCTGTAATTCCAGTACCCGTTCTTCGACCTTCGTATGCTTTCTGTCTAATATTCTCCCAAAGTTTTATTTCAATCCTTTTTATTTCTTCATCTTCAGGATCTGAATGTACCTTCTCTAAAATAGCATCAATTTTCTCTAACTCCAGATCAATAATATCATCCATCAATCTTTGAGCTATACGAACACATATTTTAAACTTTTCAAAATTAAATCTTGCTTTATTAGTAAAGGGATCTTCTACAAATGAGTATAAATTCAAAGATAAAAGTCTACAGCTATCATTAACACATAAAGTAATTTCTCCACATGGATTTAAGGACACTGTTTTATATCCCAAATCAGCATAACAATCTGGAATAGATTCTCTCATTATAGTATCCCAAAACAACATTCCAGGTTCAGCAGATTTCCAAGCATTATGAATTATCTTATCCCAAAGCTTAACAGCGTTAATCTTCCTTGTAATTTTTGGATTCTTTGAACCAATTGGGAACTGTTGGGTAAAAGCACTTTTATTAATTACAGCTTTCATAAACTCATCAGTAAGCTTAACTGATACATTTGCCCCTGTTATTTTTCCTGGTGTTGTTTTTGCATCAATAAAATATTCTGCATCTGGATGTTGTATTGATATACTAAGCATCAAAGCCCCTCTTCTTCCATCTTGAGCCACTTCCCTGGTTGAATTAGAATACCTTTCCATAAATGGTACTACTCCAGTAGAAGTAAGTGCAGAATTCATAACAGCAGTAGATGTTGGTCTAATATGTGATAAATCGTGACCCACTCCCCCTCTTCTCTTCATCAACTGTACCTGCTCTTGATCAATCTTCATAATTCCACCATATGAATCTGAAGCACCTTCATTACCAATAACAAAGCAATTAGAAAGGGAGGTTGTTTGATATGGATTACCAATACCTGCCATTGGGCCACCTTGAGGGACTATATACTTGAATTTCTTTATTGCATCATATATTTCTTTTTCTGTTAGTGGGTTTTTATATTTTTTCTCTATTCTAGCAAGCTCTGAAGCTAGTCGCCTATGCATGTCATCAGGGTTACTTTCGTATAGATTATCTTCACTATCCTTTAAGCAATACTTGTTTATCCATGCATCAGTAGCTAATTCATCACCACCAAAATACTTCAGTGTTTTCTTTACTACTTCTTCTCTTTTATATATTTCCATAGCCTGTGAAAGTACTATTTATTCTCGTTCATTTCAGTCATTTTTGATACGAAAGACTTAATATAGATTAATTCTTTTTTAGCTCTTGTAACTGCCACATAATACAAACATTTCTCCTGATATAATTCCATTTGAGACTTAGCATACATAGATGGAATTAGCTGTGGTAGTAAGAATCCTACCCTGTCTGACTCCAATCCTTTTGCCTTGTGTATAGTGGATAATGTTATTCCTTCTTTTTTATTATCATCAAACATTGTTTCTATAGAGTTAGAAACTATTGAAAAATCTTCATCAAAGTTATCGTACAATATTTTTATGATTTGAGTTCTCTCCATCAAGTCTAAATATCCTGCATTATTTTTAGGATTTGGTACCCCCTTTTCTTTCAATTGAATCATTTTATTATTAAGTAATTCCCTCATAGCAGGTATTGGATTAGGATCATATCTTACCTTTTGAATTATACTTAATAGCCCCTTACTATAATCTTTTCCCATTATAGTTGACTTTACACCTTTCTTTAAAAAGTAAATGTATGCCTCTATCAATGGTACATTATTTCTACATAAGATAAAATCATTACCTTCCATTTCATCTATATCCCCAGTTCTTACTATTCCATCTTCATTCTCCTCAAATGGTTCTATAATATCAAATATTTTATTTGCCTCATCTATTATTTTTGTTCCACATCGATAACAAACAGATAGTGGAAGGGTAACTGTATTTGGCCTGTCTTGAAATGATTTAAAGGATTCTAAGTTAGATCCCATAAATGAGTATATCGCTTGCTTTTTATCCCCACAACCTACAAACCTACCTCTTCTGGGTTTGATTATCCTCTCTATTATTTTTCTTTGTAATGGGTTTAGATCCTGCAGCTCATCCACCATTACCACATCATATTTTGGAAACTCTTCTTCAGGTACCAACTGAACAGTTAAATCCAACATATCTACAAAATCTATCATTAAATATTCATATTCCTGAGCATTATACCACTTCAAATAGTCAAGTAGTTTGAATGCATCCTTTATTTCACCATTTAGAGTAGGTATATTGTAAGTTACTGCAAGTTCCTGCATGTCTTCTATCCCTTTACCACAATTCATCCTATATAAGTCCACTAACCAACTTATAGCAAATAGATAGTTGCTCTTTTCTTTTTCATTCCTGAACTTGGACATATTTAAACATTTTTGTCCAAGTATCCAGTTTTTAATAGCATTAACCTTTACTTTACAGGTTAACTTGGACATTAAAATACCCATACCAAGGGAATGTATAGTGGAAACTTTTGTCCCCTCTGATACTTTAATTCTCAATTCATCTGCTATAGATTTATTAAAAGCTAAGAATATTGTTCTTTTGAAAAATGGAGTTCTTTTTAACAGCTCCAGTAATGTAGTTGTTTTCCCAGATCCAGGAACAGCCTCTATTACTATATTATTACGAGTTTTCTCATAAACATCAAATATTTCAGATTGATATTTAGAGGGTACAAAAGTCTTTCTCATACTCTACGAATTTGGAATATTCAGCGCAACGGTCAGCAATATAATTACCTAACACATGCCTATTTACCTTATTTAAATTTTTACTAATCCACACACCTGATTTTTGATGACCCTTCACATGTTTTAAAAGTGGCCTAAATTTGAACTTCTCCAACTCTGCTAATATTTGAGTCAGTATATCCACATTTTTTCTATCATACCACATTTCACTAGCCCATCTTTCTATCCAGTTTAATTGTATAGTATTTACCACATACATACTATCACTATAAATAATCAATTTTCTACTTTTATTCTTTATAAAACGAAAGGCACATAAAAGTGCCCTAAGTTCACATCTGCCAATTGTTGTGTGGGAGTAACCTTTGGAATAGGTATACTTTTTATCATTATCGATTATGTATATACCTATTCCACCTAATTTGTTTTTAAAATTACAACTTCCATCAGTGTAGCATACAATTGGCTTCATTTACTAAAAGTAACAATTTTATATTTTAAAGTATAAAACTACTTCTATCAAATTCACCATATGTAGGATGGATGAACCAAGCACATTGAGATGGTTCTGCATACCTACCAGATTTGTGATCATAAGCATCAGTGCCAGATACAGATCCACCACAACAATATAGTGGATGATCAAATGGAGTGTGAAAATGTCCTGTAATCATTTTATGAAAGCCAATCTTTGCTGCAGCTGTCTTAATATCTGGAGAATTCATTATTTGACTCATTCGAGCTAATGATTCTTTTCCCACATGCCTATCAAAGGAATACCAAGGGATACCCATCCAACCACGTAAATTATGACCATGGGTAATTAAATACTGCATTTTAGAAATAGTAATTACCTTCTCATATTGAGGGTAAATTCTAAAATCTACATTGCTATGTTTAATCAAAGCTTGTTCTGCTATCTTTCCTACAACGTAATTAAAGCTATTCAAGCCCTCTTCTTTTGATTGAGGCTTACGAGTTAACCTAGAGTGATTATCTGCAACCAGGAAGTGGATAATAACCTTATCAAACCTTTGAGCAACTATAGCTACCTGTTCAGCTAATAGAAAACCAGCCTCCACGCATTGAACTGTAGATGGAAAAGCATTAGTTATTTTAAGCTCATCGTGGATATCCCCACTAATCATATCTCCAGTAACCACTAAATTAGCCTCTGGGACATAGTGAGCGTGTCTATGCATATCTACCCAACCCAGTGCCCTGGTAACAAAATCTAAGGATCTACTTCTACATAGATCAGGACTAAATGAACCAAAATCTTCAATCTCCTCTGGCTCTTGAACAGCTCCCATATGTCCATCTGTAATATGAAACACCACAGGACAGGGTTTTTCTGTATTTTTATCTTTTTGACTAGGAATATATGTAATAGGAAGGGGAGATACTGCAGGAACTGCACTAATCACATCCCGAAAAAATACCTCTAATTTACCGTGGGAAGCTTTGTATTTTTTAAGAATTTTATCTTTTTCTTTTAACTGACTATTGAGTTCTTGAACCATTTCAGATTCTTGATCTCTAAAATCACTTTCCGATAATCCATCTAATCTTTTTGTCATGATAATAATGAATCTGATTTTAATTTAGCGATTGTATTAGGATGACTCCAATAAGTTACACCTGAAGCCTTACCACGATATTGTTCAAAATCTTCATGATTAACTGATTCTCTATATCCACCTGATCTGTTAATCTTACAATATTCAATAAACTTATTTTCAGGGACTAAGGTACCTATTTGTAAATCACCTACTTTAGAGAATATGATATATTTGTTATCATGTTTAGAACGGAATTCATCCATTGATATTCCTTTTAGATTACCGTTAATAGAAGGGGGAGATACACCATCAGTAAATATTAAACTGGTTTTACCACAGTCTTTACAAATGATTTGTTGTTTATCCCCTCTTGTACCATTTTTACTTACATTATTTGAACCACATTTTGGACACTCCATTTTTTATGTTTTAATTAGTATTTTGATCAATAAAAATAACAATTTTATATTTTAATTAGCTATAAGTCAATATATTTAGGACATATAGGAAGGTGTTTATTCCCTTCTATTTTTACAGAGGAATTAAAAAAGTCGGTGCAAATTTGCAAAATTTGCTTCTTATATTTTTAGTCTTTATTTCTTTTTAGTATTTAGTATTAATCAGTCTTTACTAAGCAGGGCAAAACACCACTGAGGTTAAACACCACTGAGGTGAAATCCTATGATTTTGTTTCTTTTGGAATTTCTTCATATACAGTATAAAAAGATCCAAACTTTCCATTTATATCACCCTTAGTTAATTTTGCATATCCAAATTTTACTAATTCCTTTAATGTCCCTTTTACCATATCTAGACCTGAACTTGTATTATTTGCTATATCTGTGACCCTAATAGTCCAATCATCAGGTTTTGTTAATAGATAAAACATAATACCTTTTGCTTTTATAGATAATCTTTTATCGTTTGCAGATTGATTGCTCACAATGGAAAAATTTTTATTTTTAACTACTCTTACTATTGCCATACTTACAAATTTTCATCAAAGTTACAAAACTATAACTGTTTAAACTCATCCACTGTCATTATTTCTATTCCCAGGTCTTTAGCTTTCTTCATTTTAGATGAAGTAGAATCCAGTGATTTAACAATTAAATAAGCAAGCCCCTTACTAACTCCACTAACTATTGTACCTCCTTGCTTCTCTATTTCCTGCTCTAATTCTTTATCTCTAACTCCAGTGAAACATATCTTAAGACCTAAGTATTTATTTCCTGTAGGTTCTACTATTGGGGTTTTTACATAATTAACTGTTACAAATGGTTTTGAAGATAATAGATTAGACCATTTAATCATTCCATCAATATATGTTTTAGCTGTTATTTCATTCACCCCTTTTATTTCTAAAAGTCTATCAAATATAAATTTATCTCCAGCTACCCATTTAAAATTATCAAGTATCATTTGACATGTTTTCTCTCCAATTTTTCCTGAAAAAATATCTAGTGAATAAAGAATTTTAGCTAATGGTACTCCTTCACTATTTAATTTTAATACCTGTTTATGAAACGTTTTATACATACCCTCACCTAATCCATTTATAGAACAAAAATCTTCTTTATTGATTTTTAATATTCTATTATAACTATCAAATCCAGCATCATATAATTTCTCAATAGTTGGTTTACCAAAATCTTCCACCTCTAATGTATTAAAGAAATGTACTAGCTTATTAATCTTCATATCCCTACATTCTGGATTAGTACAGAGTAATTCTACCATATTAAGATCCCATTTAATAGGAGAACCACAAGAAGGACATTCAGCTAATTCGTCCCACTGATTTTCTATTTCCCCTAAATTAGAATTAATAGTACTTAAATGTTTAGGAATTACTTCTCCAGATCTTACTATTTCAATGGTGCTGTGACGAGCAATATTATGTTCATTAACATATTTAGCGTTATAACCAGTTACATTATTTATTTTAACTCCTGATAATTCTACTTCTTGTATTTCTATCACAGGTTTTAGTTTCCCGTTTTTCGATACTTCCCACTTTACATTCTCTATAATTACAAAAGCTGTAGTCTCCCATTCTGGTAATTTGATAGCTCTGGCATACTTAGGATTCATGTTTTCTTCTCTCCCAAGTTCTACTCTTTTTTCCCATCTATCTATATCAATAACTAACCCATCAATGGGAAGTTTTTCTTTCCATTCATTATATAAACTAGTTAAAAATATATCTGTTAATCTAAACTTTATTGAATGGGCCTTGATTAATTGGAAGGGGACTATTACTTCATTCAATAAGTTTAAGTTATGTAAATTTACTGAATGAAGATCTTTATTTTCAGTTGACACTCCATATCTTACAAATTTTACATCTTTCAGTTCTGGACATTTTAATGGTTCTTCTCTTCTAAACAATCCAGCTACCATATTACGAGAATTAGCATATTTATCTGAATACTTTTTGAAATCTTCATTCAACATAATAGCTTCACCAAATACCCATAAGTTCATAGGATTATGGTGTCTTTGTCCTGTCATGTAGAAATGACTATCACTTCTTTGTCCTTCTACTCCATTACCTCTTGTCCAAGTATAATTAGTTCTATTGTTAGAAAGAAGAGATATACCATCAAATTTCGGAGTTATTACTAACCACTCATCATGTAATCCGTATTTATTGATCCACTCCAGTATTTCATCTACTGATTTTACTTTGTTTAGAGAAAACATTGGACAGGGGAGTTTTTCTTTTCTAGATGAATCTGAATGTGGATGTATAACCCCCGTTCGTAATAGTTCACTATCTGGAGCTATTTCTTTAAGCTTGTCAAGTAACTTATCGTATTCTTGATCACTCATAATTGGAGTACCATTAATATATTCGTTATTGGCCTCCATCAATTTGTTTTCTAATCGTTCACTATCCATAATAATTTATTTTAATCTGAACATTTAATTTCATTCATATCTTGTAGCCTCTTACCTTCCCATATTTGCCATCTATCTCTCATACACATAGCTTTAAGTGATCCACGTACTTCCATTAATATCCTTAATTCTGCTTTAGCTACCTGATGACGAGTATTGAGAATATAGAATTCCTTAGATTGGAATTCAGCTTCTGAACGAGCTTCTTTAATTACAACAATCTCATTCAACTTAGCCTTAATTTCATGTTTCTTTTGTTTTTTATAGGCAATAAGATCTCTACGTACTGCAAACCATTTATTAACACCTCTTGCTAAAAGAAAAGCTCTAGTAGAATTAGTAAAGGTATTCCTGATTTTCATAAATTGTTCCTTAGTAAAAAAATCACCACCAAATGCATTATCTATGGATCTCCCTATATCTTCAACAATAAGTTCTGGGTGGTTTTGTCTAAAGTTCCAAATATTTTTAGGATTTGGATAATTTGTGATTGGATCTAATTTGTTTTTCATAGTATTTAATTATTACTTATTTGATTAATCTCCTTTTGCAACACATTTTGCTTTGCTTCACGACAAATTATCATACATCTGTTGAGCAGCACATCATGTACTTTTTGCATTGATACCCTATTTACACACTCACTAGGTATATGTTTCCTAATCTTGTATATAAAAAATTCATCACCCTTAAATACATTATTATGACTCATAAAAGGTACCATATTAGGTTCTATATTTAGGGATACTGACATTAGTATACCTTGAAGGGTGAATTCTATCACTGTATTGGGGTGAAACCCTTTTACTCCTCTTACTCTTACTTCTTGAACGTTTTTAGCCATACTGTATTGAGTGCTATGAAGAAGATGAATTGGAACAGAAAGATGACCCCATAGAATACTAACCAGATAGGTATATTAGTTTCGAACCAGAACCACCCATTTATAATGAAGGTTAAAATCAGTAGGGTGTTGAATATTGTGTGTAGTGTTTTCATATTAATATTTCTTATAAATATTTTTCCATAACGTACTTTCTTTCAGTACAAACTTAATAGGATGTTCATTAACTCTTTCGATAAAATTTTTCAATTCATCTATAGTTCTGCCTCCCTTACCAATTATTAAACCGGGACGATGTGATGTAACTTCAACAACAGTCTCCTTATTCAGTTTGTAGACTACTATGTTAGTTATATGTAATAAATTTCGTCCAGAAGATTCATCAAAAAATAAATCAATGGCTCTTTTATATGGATTTGGATTAATGTATTTTTTCTTGTTTTTCATAATTGGTAATATTATTTAGTTATAATTTGATTATAGTATTTACAAAATTCATCTACATTAAGAAAGATATTATGAAATTTTTCACCTGAAAATTCATACTGTGCATCTTCCATAGCACTTTGAGTAAAGCTACTAACCATTACAAAACATCTATTTGGATACTTCTTAGAGTCTTCAATGATATATCTACAGTAATGTCCCAATATATCATTACCCATTGACATTCCACCCCAATCAAAGAATAAAATATCATATTTTTCATCCATTGGTAGGTGTTCCATAAATTTTACTTTATGAAATACAATACCTTTTCTTTGTAGTTGTGAGGCTGTCAAACGAAACTCTTCTTCAATAGAATAAGTAAGCATGGAAAGCATTGGATCTGCACAATAAATAACTTTTTTATTTCTAGTAATATCAGAATCTTTAGGTTTTTCATCATACAGGACACCTTGTTCATAAACCTTTTTATTTACCTTAATATAAAAGGCTTCTTCTCCATCATCCCCCTTCCAATCTTCAATTTTGGTAATTTTATTTCTACTATATTTTTCAATAAAATCGTGAAGATCATATTCTATATTTTCTTCTTTAGAGATATAAATAGCATCTCCAATTGAATCATATTGTTTTACTAAAGTTTTTCCTGGGAATCCATCATGGCATGGTCTTATGAATACTGGAAACTTTCCCCAATAACCAGAAAATTCAATACAGTTAGTAGGAATTACTTGTGATAGAGTAGATTCTTTTGGAAAAAGATCTAATCCAACTACATCACCCATTAATGAACCTAAAAGTCCTACTCCAGCTCCACAATCAATTACAGTTCTTCCTTTTGCATATTGTTTTATAATATGGATTAATTCATCATCTATTTGACAAAAAATCAGATGATTATCTATATTATCGTCCATATCATCATCAATTTCTATTTCTTCTTGTTTAGGATGGATTACTAAAACTAGTTCTCTTTTTAGTTCACCCCTTCCTAAAGAACTTTTATTAAACCAATTTATAGTTTCCTTAATCTCTTTTTCAGCAGTTTTTATGTTTGAGACAACAAAGTCTTCTTCCCATTGGGATTTTGAATTTTTTATTATAGCAAATATTTTCATAATATTTTATTTGAGTTGATTAAATCCAATTAAGTATCATAGCAATAAATACTACGACTAAAACACAATAAAATGTAGTCATAATAACATTTACTGAATATACTGAAGCACGTTCAGCAGTTTCATTAACAGTATCAGGTTCATATATCCAATCTGACTTTTTTATAAAAGCAAAAGGAATTAACCACCATAAAGACTTTTTAAATAGTGCTTTCCAATAATTTGGTTCTTTGTTTTTCATAATAATTAATTGTTATTAATCACAATAACCTAATATAAAATTAAAACCAGAAGGAACATTGTAAGTAGGGAATAAGCCTGTTTTAGACACTTTATTTTTTACCTTACGTACACCTTGTAATGATGCTAGATTGTTCCTTAATCGATATATAACGATACTCAGTTGCTTGATTTGGTTTTTTACCAGGTACTCATAATTAGGAGGGGTTATTTCATGGTTTCCGTTTATTTTAGGGATGATGAATGAAAGCTCCTCTTGTGGTACCATTCTGACAATTATTTTATCCAGAACAGAGTAAGAGTTAGTTTTTGGGTAATACCTTTTGATTTTTACCAAGTTACCCTTGTAGTAAGCTAATTTAGAAGTATCAGCTTTTTCAAATGTAATGATTCCTTCGTACCAGTATTTCATAATTACAAATCTTTATCGTATGAATATGCTTGAAATCCTTTTCCATCAGCAAAGATCATAAATATGACTGATCCTTTTTTTAAATGAGTCCAGCAAGAAAGCATTATCTTTTCATTTACTACTGTTTCCCAACTACAAAAACCTATAATGTCTTCTTTAGTGTCTCTCCAATCTTTAAACTGATATAGAGATTCTATGAATTGGTTGGTGTTTGATTTTGGTTTTGCCATGATTGTTTATTTTTAATCAATATATCCAATTACTTCTAAATTTTTCTTCCTTACATACCATCTTTGAACCATCTTCAAAATAGACTAGATATTTACCTTTGATAAAGGGATCTGTATTAGTGGTTCTACCAAAAAGCTCTTTGGTTTTATGATGAACCAAGTATCCTGATCCAGTTACATCTTCGTGTTTAAGATGGATAGCGTTTAGTCTGTTCTCTATGGTTTGTTTTTGGTTCATTTAAGCTCTAGTTAAATATTCAGTTGTTTTCTTAACATTGTATTTTGGAAATAACTTTTGCAATTTAACCCAAGCATCTTCATAATTTTTTGCTTTCAAAGTCCCTGAATATGGGCTAAATCTCATTTTATAATTGAACGTTTTCATGATGTTGATTTTTATATTATCATTCCTATTAATCCAAATATACATGCCACTACCCATCCTATAGCTGCTAGTCTAATTAAAATATAGTATATAAGTGGGAGTGTAGGCATGTTGGTTATTTAAAGTTTACTATTTTTTTTGCTTTTTCAATTGCCTGATCTTTATTAGGAATAATTGAAACATATGGTAGGTATTCACCAGAATCAATATCCTTCATTGAAACGTGAAATCCATTTTTACCAATAGTTACATAAGAAATAACTTGATCTTCTTCGTTTTTAAATGAGGCAATAATTTCAGTTGTCATAATGTTTGAGCGTTTGTCTATACAAATATAAAAACTATACTTTACAAAAACAAAAATATTTTAAAAATTTGCTTATTTATATTGATTATAGATAATAAATCTACTGAGGTCTAACCCAAAGAAACAAGTAATCACTACTAAAACCAAGCCTTATAAAGGGAAAGGTTTCAATTTTAGTGTTAAGTTGAACTACATCTATTGATCTTGTTGAAGGAACAAAAGTTAAAAAATGCTCCATTAGGTGAGAAATTTCTTTACCATAAACTTCATGACTTGGATTGATTTTATCTGCAGGTTTAAACTCCTCCACAAGATAATTTAAGATTAAATCATCTTTATAAATAATCAGAATACTCTCATTAAGTGCTTTGCAAAACACCTGAGCATGATCCATATTCCTTTGTACAATTTGACTTGTTACCATTTCATTTTCTTTAAACTACCAGTAAATCTTTTATTCAAATCATTAGTCCTGTCTTTCTCATCAGAACTAAGTTTAGATCTCTTTCGTATTACCTTCTTTTTATCTTCATCAGACATGGAACCAAATTTACCAAATCCTATAGAAGAATAATCTGGTTTACATTCTATAGGTTCAATAACCTCAGATTTACATTCTAAGCACTGTATTAGCTTGTTTTTAACCTTATATTCTCCTTTTACATTGATTGTATAGGAAGAAATAAAGAATTCATTCTCACACTCCGTACACTTAAAATTATTGTTCATTACTTACGGGTTAACTATTAATAAATATTTCAAATCTGTCCATCTCCAATCTAGATGAGTCCACCCTTTGGTTTTTTGTGGATTTTCCATAGTAGTTAACTCAAACTTAGTGTTTAAATAGGTGAAGTTGTCTTTAATAATTTGAGCAATTAAACTAGAAGGAATTTGAATATTCCTACCATCCACTTTTTGAAATACTTGAATATCTACAGCGTTCATAAACCTATGTTGGGATAAATTATTACCCCATTCATATAGTGCCCAACTCCATTTAGATAACCAGGTTCTTAAACCAGACCAATTTCTAACACCTCCCCATTTATAGTTATTGACAGTGATACTTATATTACCCACTCCATATTCTAATTCACATAGGTAATAAATATGCTCTAAACAGTCAACAATTTGTCTTCTACACCATCCTCTTGGACTCCAACCCCTTTTTACTATATAGGCATGTACTTTTTTAGAAATAAATTCTTCTGATTGAAAATGTTTACTTACTTGCATAATTTACCCATGTTGATTCTTTAGTATCCATATCTATCCATCCCCAAGTTTGTTCAGCTTTTTCAATATTTCCATCACAATAGACATGTACCCATAGCCATTGTTCCCAATATTGATCATCTTCTTGTATCCCAAATAAACCAAACCATAACCACTCTATTCTAAATTGGGGTTCTCTTTCACATCTAGGAGATTCAAATTTATCCTTCCACAATACTTTTTTGACTCGATATAAGTTTGGTATCCATTGGAAACGATAATTTTTATAAAACCTATATGACCATTTAGGCTTTCTCATTTAGAATTTCTAATACGTTTAGGTAAATCAGGTCTTTTTGTTAAATTTTTATTTTGCCATTTTAACATATTTGATCCTATTTTCAATATTGAATCTACAAAAGTTTTATTTGCTCCAAACTGTTTAGCTTTCATTGCATACTCAAAAACAGCAAACATAGCCTATTCATCTTGTGCTCTTAACAAAAATACAGGTTCATCCTCTCCTATTTTTTTAGCAGAGTCTTGAATTCTTTCATCGTAATCTTTTCTTCCATGTTTCATAATTAAAAATTTCTTCTGCAATATTCTGCAATTAATATTGAATCTATCTTGTTATCATCTAAGTTTTTACACCTAGTAGTTCTTCTGAAGTCTACCAATGGGAACAATCTTTTAGCTGCTATTTCACTCATAACCTTAGTATCAGTAACCATAGTTTTTTTAGATTGTGAAAGTTTCTTTTTCAATGGTACTCCCTGCCACATTTCCTTTTGCCATGTTTTAGGGTGAACTCTGGTATAAGGTATATCCAGACTAGCAAATATAGCTTTGAATAACATGCTGGCTTCACCAAATGAAAAATTTTGTTTAGCTCCCCACTTTGGATCACAGTTAACAGCTTCTAGGTTAAAGTGTATATCATCACTCTTTTGTTTCAATAGACGAATAAGTTTAACAGCTGTTAATTCATCAAATTCATTTCCAATAGTGGGTATCTGCATAGATTTTAGTTCATCTCCTTGAAACCAAGAAACTACACCTTTTTTACCTGGATCTACACCTCCTCTAATTTTCATCCTAATTTGTTTATTGATGTTTCTATTGTTTCATATCCTTCATATTCTAAAAATAAATTAAGTTCTACTTGATCTTGATGATACTTAACTAACCGTTCTTCTAACCATAGTACATAATCTGAATAAAATAAATCTTCACTTAAAGCATCATTTTTTCTTGATATACTTTCTCCAGTATGACTATGTCCAGTATCTTGTCTGTATTATAATCTAATATCTATTTTATTCATACTATCTCGCTTATTCTATTTCTTTTTTCAATCATCATAATATTCTCATACAACCCCTCAACACTAGTATGAGAAGTAATAAAAGCAGTTCTCTCTGATTTACTAAGAGAATCTAAAAGATTAGGAAGTCCCTCTTCATCTACTCCTTCAGCTATTTCATCAGCAAATAGAAGATCTAACCCACCCGTATCACTAGATTCATTAATCAGATACTGTAGAGCTAATAGAGTAGCAAAATCAATCCTTACTCGTTCTCCTTTAGAGAAATCCCCATATTCATATATTTCATTATCCCTGTAGATATATGGGGTAATTTTCTCTTTGATAGTACCATTAGCTAATTTCTTAAATCCTTCAATTTTGATCTGGATATCACTCTTCATCTGTTCCAAATACTTATTTACCAAACCTTCAATAATTTTGAGTTTTTTATTAGCTAGGTATGATTTAAATAGGATGAAGTTCATTTTCCATTCTTCTTCTTTTTGAACTTTAACAGAAATTTCTTCAATTTGTTTTTCAATTTCCTTGAGTTCATCTTTTTTAGTGGTAATATCATTATTAAGCTCATTAACAGTGCTAATGTTATTAAGCCCATCCTTTTTCCATTTAGCTATATTAATAACATGGTTTCCAATAAGAGTCTTATTACTTTCAGTTAATTGTTCTATTCTCTTTATTTCAAAGTTATAATTATTAATATCTGTTGTATGGTTCTCAAAATCATTAGAATAGTCAACTACTTGGTTTCGTACCTGTCTAAGTGTTTTCTCTAGTTTAGCCCTATTTTCTTGAACTTTTTCATTATCACTATTAATATTTCCAATCTTTGCTTCAACTTCATCTATCTTCTTATCAATTTGACTAATATTAGTATTCAATGAAGATATAACAATATCTATCTTCTCCTTTAAAGTTCTATATTCTTTAACTGTTTTATCAGCTTTTAAGGTAAATTCATAACTACACTCAGGACAAGCAATAACCCCAGCTAAAATATTATTAATATTAGCAAGAGCAAAAGTATATTTTTTAAGTTTTTCTTCATGTGGCTTATTGTCTTTCATTAGAGTATTTACTTCTCCAGTGAAATCATTACGATCTTGAGTATTATCATCTATAGTTGCACCCAATTTACCCACCTCCAATATTGTCTTACTGACCCTTTTACTACATTCATCTAAATTAATTTCAATTTCACTTTGTTCTATTTCATCATTTGAAATTAAAATCTTCACCCTATCTATTTCTTTACTTGACTCTGTATTTTCTCTTCCTAATTCTAATATTTGATCTTCAATGCATTTTATTTGAACCTTCAATTCTAAATCAAGATCTCTATTATTTTCTTCCACTAGCCTTTCCTGTAAAGTTTCAATAGAACCTACAATCTTTAAGCTATTTCTTTCCAGTTCTACAATTTCATCATTTAGAGGATTAATCCCTTTTTGGACTACATCTTCAACACCATCCACTAAACTAGCATTGGTAAATCTGTTTACCAGGAGTTTCTTATTAGTATCTGAGTTATTGAAAAAGGAAACATAATTAACTTCATTGGGAATGAAATAATTGTGAAAATCAGCCTTAGAAATACCTAAATACTTTTCAATCCACTTTCCACCCTCTAGAACATTTGGAAATTTATCTCCTTGATCTTCTCCATTCAGGAGAATTTGAAGTGTAGATGAAGACTTTAAGAATAGTTTTCTTATGATAGTTAAATCCTCATTCTTACGTGTGTTGTGGAGCTTAAAAGTAATAGTGGCTTCTGTTTCACCATCACGATTAATAAGCTTAATGTCTCTGGTCTTTCTGCTACTACTACCAGTAATAGCATAGTCAATCATTTGTTGTACAGCTGATTTGCCACTACCATTACTCTTTTGTCCTTCATCAGTATAATTACGACCTTGGATTAGAGTGGTTTTACCTTTACAAAAATCATAATAGAGGTGTTTAAAAGATAAAAAATTGGTAGCCTCTATTGAAACAGGTATATTCATTTGCTTAATGTGTCTTGTTCTTTGTTTAAAGAGTCTTCGTTATCCTTATTAAGATCATCTTGTTGGACTTTATTGAGTTTGTCCTTAATCTTCTTTTTCTTTTCCTTGATTTTCTTTTCGTGTTCCATAATATCCCCTTCAGTTAATAATTGTCTTATACATTGCTCTCCATTGAACCAATAACAATCATAACATAAATCTGGTTCAGCACAATCATAGTTTTCTTTAAAATGATTAGGTTTCATGAAAGTACCTATTTTATATTTAACTCCTTAAACAATTTCCCCTTAATTTCTTCCACTAATTCTTCATTGTCAAGTAATAGCTCTTTAACAGCACTAAACCCTTGACCAATTTTTGTATCCTCATAGCTAAACCAACTGCCACTTTTTTTAATAATGTCATGATCTACTGACAAATCAATTATTTCCTTCAATCTATCTATACCTTCTCCAAACCTAATAGTAATCTGACATTTCTTAAATGGTGGAGCTACTTTATTTTTAGCAACTGTAATTCTAGGACTAATTCCTACAGCTTCTTCTTCTTCCTTTAAAGCTGGAGCACTAGTAATTCTTAACCTTTGAGATGCATAAAATTTCAATGCATTTCCTCCAGTAGTGGTGGTTGGATCACCAAACATAACTCCTATTTTTATCCTTAGTTGATTAATGAAAATAACTGTACATTCTGATTTATTTATCTTATTAACCAATTTACGCATCCCCTGAGACATCATTCTAGCATGTAATCCCATTTTAGAATCACCAAAGTCCCCTTCTAATTCAGCTCTAGGAAGAAAAGCAGCTACTGAGTCAATTACAATCATACCAATTTCATCAGCCTTTAGTAATTCTTCAATAATTTCAAACCCATCTTCACCACTGTCAGGTTGTGAAAATAACCATAGTTTTCTACTAAAATCTATCCCAATATCTTCAGCATACTGTGGATCAAAGGCATTTTCATAATCTAAATAAACAGCTATTTTACCCATCTTCTGAACCTCTATGCAAGCTTCAATAGCTAAAGTGGACTTACCACAGGACTCATCACCAAATATCTCAATAATGCGTCCTGTAGGGTATCCTCCTCCAAGTGCTTCATTTAACTTTAAACTACCTGAACTAGTTACCTTGATATTTTCTAATCGATCATCTTCAAAGCTAATAAGGGTGCCCTTACCCATTTTTGTATTAACAGCTGCTATTATTTCACTTAATTTCATTTAATTCAGTATTGGTTTCAAATATACTTCACCTTCAGAAAACTTCCATCCATTAATATCACAACATTCTTCAAATGCTTCTAGGATAGATTCTTTATTGTATTCCAACTGAATATTATCAAAATCCACATCTGTTTCAATCTCAATATCCTTAGTTTTCACATCGATCCCTAATTGGATGAATTTATGCTTATCAATAGAAGATAATTGAGACTTAGAACCTATGAATTCAAACCTAATATTATTATCCTGGGATTCTTCTCTATACTGAGCTGTGAGTTCATTAACTTCCTCTGGTTTTACTTTATGGAGATCTATACTAATTTTTTTATACTCCCTAAACTTGCTTTTTACAAATTCTACAGTACCATCCTCCAGTAAAAACATAAATCCTTTTTCATTGTTTTCACCAAAATTATTTTGACATACAGAAGGAATATGGTAGATATTGGAAGCTATTTGTTGCTGATCATGATAGTGACCTAAATAAACCCAATCAAACTTAGCAAATTGACTAGCTTTTAAGTTATTGCTAATACTGGAACCATCGTTATTAACACTACCAGTTAAAGCTATGTGAGATAGGAGGATGTTCTTCTTATTAAGATTAATATTATCAATTGCTTTTTTAAGATATTCAGAGTAAACCGTATCTTCTTTGAAAAATGGGATACAGTGAACTAATATATCTCCAAAGGTTTCTCTATCATAGTCACTAACTAAAGTAAAATTAGGCCAATGTTTATAAGCACTTAAGTAACTTTTTTCACTTTCATAATTTACTTTATCATGATTACCTGGAAATGCATATAAAACAATATCAGCCCTATCAAACATCTTCAATATTTCCTCAAAAGCATTCAACACTACAAGAGTTTGTGATTTACGACTTTTAAATACATCTCCAAGAAGAAAGACAACATCAATCTCATTCTTCTTTGCCAAGTCAATTACCTGTCTAGCAATATCAGTAATTTGATCAATGTTGTCTTCGTGTAAATGAGGGTCAGTAAACAATATACTGACCCTTTTTAATGTCTCCCCCATTATTTTGAGTTATCAACTAAACTGTCAATCTGAGCATCTAAATCATCATCGTTTTTAGTACCTTCTGAATCAGGAACTATAACATCTTCTTTAGCAGACTCAGCAAGTATATCTGTTGTAATTTTATCAGCATCTGTAAAGGGTAAATTCTTTTCAGCCTTAGCTAATTCACACCACTTAATAAGATCCTTCTTCTCTAAATTAGGTAAAGTAAATTCCTTATTATACTCTTCCTCTTCCATATAAGTATTAAGGTAATTCTTTAATTTTCTTAGAGTAAGTGTATCAAATTCACCTGATCCAGCAGCTGATTCTGGTACTTTTTTAGATGTTTTAGGAGCTGAAGTTTTTACTTTTTCCTCTTTTTTTGGAGCAGGAGATGCTTTATCTTCTTCTTCACCATCTCCACGTTCCTTAAGAATTTCAGCAAGCTCTTCTTCAAGCTTATTCAATTCATCAACAAATTCTTCATTTTCAAATACATTAAATCCATGTACTTTATCAAACTTAGTCAATCCAGAAATAGCTAAATCCCAATCCCTCTTTTTATATACACCAACGTACATTTCGTGTAAAGGATCTTTCTTATCTAGTTCTTCTAACTGAGCATCAGATACTCTTTCACTTTCTAGGAAATCTTGGTAATCTACACCTCTACCCCTTGGTGGAGCTTTGACTTTGACAGCGTATTTATCACCACCTTTTTTACTTTTATCATAGGTAATTACAACTGAGCTTCCATCATCTGGATCAGAAAAAATATCTACTTCCATAGCTTTATTAGTTTCTTCACTAATATTCAGCTCATCCATTTTCCTAGTAACAGTTTGATTAAGTTCAAGCCTACCCAAATTTTTCTTATCACCTACTGTTTTCCAAGCATAACACACATACCCAGTATTAGGAAGGATTCCCCATACCCATTTACCCTTACGATCACGATACCCAGTAACAGAACCAAGTACTTTTTTAGCTTCATCGTTGTTTTTATGCTCATCTGCAACCTTTTGCCTAACAGCATGGATATATAATTCAATTGGATCTGCAGACAAACCACCATGGGTAGTAGCAATAAAAATAGGTTTTAAGTATTCCTTAAATTCACCTGTTTCTTTATCATCATCATCTAATATAGGCATATCAACCTTTAAAGTTGATTTACGCATTAATTCATAAGCAGAATGTGCTGCATTATGAGCTGGTGCTACTCTAAGCACATTAGCACCTTCTTCAATTTTGTGAAAATCAGTTGATCCTTTATAAGGACTCAATGCATCTCCTTCTTTGATTTGAGCTTTTACTACGCTCGTTTTAGTTCCTTTAAACTTGTTCCTGTCTATCATAACTTTTTACTTTTCATTACTGCCCTTAATAGAGCGTTTTACTTTTTTAATATAAATATGATTAATTTTTCCTTCTATAATTCCTTCTTCAAATTCTTTGGGAGTTATCCCACTTAATAACACTGATAATTTCTTATCCTTACTTTGTATTGCCCAAAATAGAGCATCTAATATATTAAAATTTTTCCTAGCTTTATAAACCTGTTGTTTTTTTACTCTATATTCTTGTAATATTGCTAATTCTTCTTCTGTACTTTTATCTGTAGATTTTCTATTTTCACGTATTGCAGTTTTACGTATTTCTTGTGATTTTTGAGCTTCAAATATACGACAAGATAACCTAGCATCATCATAAAGTTTCTCAGCTTCAGCTTTAAATATCCCTATTCTATTATATAAGGTAGATATTGTAATGACTTCACCAATTAAGTTTTCATAATGAATGTGAGTTAAATCATCAACATCAACATCCTCATCAAACTTACCAAATTTTAAATTTAAAGTTTCTAACCCTAATTTTATTTGGATTGTGTTTTCGTTATCTGCCATTAATCTACAGCTACAAAGAAGTCATGATGTTTTTCAATATCAGAAATAGGAAGATAGCTAAATCTACCATTATTAACATTCTGTACCTTAACTTTTCTGTTCTTAGTAACACTAGATAAACGATAATTATTTCCATTCACATGGATAACATACCCTAATGTTACTCTAGGTTTGGTTGTTCTTTCCACTTTAACCTCTTTTTTAGTTCTTTTCCAAAAAATCTTGATTAACAAAAAAGCAATTACAAATGCTGCTACTGTTCCAATAATAACTAATTCTCTTGTTTCCATTTTATTACGATTTTAAAATTTAATCACTTGAAGAATTATTAGATTTAAATAATATTCCACTTAAAAAATTCAAACCAAATGCTTGCCAAAATGTAATTTCTATCACATCAAAAATATCTGGCATCAACCAATTCCATAACCACATAGTTGGTAAAGCCATAAACATAGCTAAAAATAATACAACCCCTAATGAAGCAATAATTCCTAGTACAATTTTCATAATTTTAATTTTTACTTATTAATAATTTTAGCTTAAAGATATAAATTTTATATTTTACTTCAGCATTTTGATTTTAGTCCCATTATTTGTTGTAAGACTATGATTACCTTTATATGATACTATCACTCCACTTATTAATAAAATTGATTTTTCTGATCCTTCAATTTGATCTTTAAACTTCTCCCACTCATTAGCCCAAATAGTAACAGGATAAATGTCATAGTTACTATCCAATGTTAACCTGGCATATTCATCTTTCTTCTTAGTTGTACGTACATCAATATCCAAAATATACCCTCCCACACTTACACTATTTTGCTCCAATACACTTTTATTAAAAAATAAATCACCCACAACAGGATTAGAAAACTTATTTAATTCCAGTATAGATTTATACTCAAAGAAGCCTAAACCACATAAAGTACGTTGCTGCAATGTCCACCACCAGGATTTAGTTATAATACTAAACTCAGTATTCAGTAAACATTTTTCATCCTTTTTTACATCGTGACCAATTGACTCATAAAACCTCACCAATAGCCTTTTCCTTATACGTGGGTCACTAATTTGTTCTATCTTATCAAATGCTCCACAAAGAATTAAATTCTCTATAACACGCTTATTTATCTTCGATCCCTTAAATTGATTTCTAGTAAGGAATTCATCAAAATCAAAATATTCACCATTTTCTAATTTATCCTGATCTAGCTGTTCAATAGATTTATCTGCACATTGTTTAATAGAGGTTAATGACCAAAATAGAGTGTTCTTTTTAAAATCAGTATAAAAATCACCTCTGGAAATATTTATGTCTGGAGGTAGTAACTTAATACTACCTGTTTTATTAATCTCAGAAATAAACAAAGCAGTATGTTTTTGCTTATCATCAAACTTAAAAGCAGTAGTCCAAAAATGTACTGGATAATATACTTTTAACCATTGTCCAATATACCCAGTAATGGCGTAACTAGCTGAATGTGAGCGGTTAAAACCATATTTAGCAAACCTTTCAAGCTTCTTCCAAATCTCTTTTGCTTCAGGTTCTGGACACCCATTTTCAATAGCCTTTGATATAAACTGATCACCATATTTTTCAATAATCTCCTTCTTCTTTTTACCAAGAGCCTTTCTAATATCATCAGCTTCAACTAATGTAAAGTCAGCTAATACCTGACAAGCTTTCATAATTTGTTCTTGATAGATATATAGCCCAAAAGTATTTTTCGTAACCTCTTCTAATCCAAAATCATATTCTGGTTCTCTTTTCCCTTCTTTTAATAAAATATACTCATTATGTGACCCAGATTCCATTGCTCCAGGTCTATATAGAGATATTGTAGCAAATAACTCTTCTATCCCTGCAGGTTTCAATGATCTACAATATCCAGTTAATCCTGGAGAACCAAAATGGAATATATCCCCATTCCATCCATTTTGAAAGTATTTTAACACTTTTTGATCATCCAATGGAAGGGTATAAATATTAATATCCTGATTCTCTACTTTTTTAACAGACTGTAATATATCAGTAAACTTATCTAATTGAGCAATACCTAAGATATCCTCTTTTAAAAATCCACATTCATCTAAATCATCACCCTCCCATTCACTCACTAACATTTCAGTACCATCCTTAGATCCCATTTTAACAGGTATCCAATCAAAAATTTCCTTCTCTATTGGCGCAATTAAAACAGCACTTGCATGTGTAGATTCAGCTTTAGGTTGACCTAGAATGAGATTAATAGAATTGATTATATCTACATTCTCTTGTACAAATTTCTTAAGTCTTACATTTTTAACACTGTTCTTGAACAAATCAGCTAAATCCCCTTCATCTAAATCTAATATTTTAGTAAGATAATTCATTTCACCTACACTTAAACTTTTCAATTTAGCTAGATCTTTCATTGCAGCTTTCATTTGAAAAGTCATATAAGTACCTACACTACATACTTGAGCCTTTCCATACCTTCTTTCCATGTAATGTTTTACATCCTCTCTTCTACTAGATGGGAGGTCTAAATCAATATCAGGCAAGGAGTTACCTACTCTACCATCATTTAAAAACCTCTCAAATAGAAGGTTAAATTTTATAGGATTTATTTCAACTAAGTCCAATAAATAAGCCACCAATGATCCTGCAGCTGACCCTCTTCCTACTCCTATTAAAATATCTTGACTCCTACACCAACTCACAATATCCCATAGAATTAGGAAGTAATCAATTACATCTCCCTTTTTAATAGTCTTATATTCATGTTTTACCCTATCCACATACAATTTTAACTGATCTCTTGGTGCTTTTCTTTTAAGACCATCCTTAATCAAATGCCAAAATAACTCTTCATTATCCTTAAATTTCTCCTGTTCTTCTTCACTTAATCGATATCTAGGCAGGTACTTATTACCAACTGCTATCTGAAAGTTACATTTATCTACAAGATTATTTAGATTAGTAATACTAGTGCTCAATACTTTTTTGAAATCATCTTTTGAATCAGTAACTAATAAAAACTCATTAATAGCCTCATCAAATGATTTCATATACTGATTATTAGAATCATGCTCAGATGTTACCCCTGATATTTTATTTAGAGTAAGTTTGATGTAACTATCTTCTTGATCTAAATAATAAGCATCCTGTATAAATATTGGACTCATATTAGTTTTCTTTCTAGCAAAATCTAGAAACTTCTGTACATTATTAAGGTACCAGGTATCATAGGTATTATCTGTATATTCTACACTATCTAATTGAAAGTAAACTGGGATCATTTGAAGATCCAAAGGAAACATTTTATCAAAATCCAATGACTTAGGATCTATTATTATAAATAATCCCTCTTTATGCTTTAGAAAATCTATCTCAGGAATGAACTTATGATTATCTACATTAGCTAGTTTATTTAGTCTTAATAAGCTTAACCACCCTGTTTCATTTTTTACATAACACTTGATTACGTACCTATAGTCTTCTTTTTCTCTATAAATAGTATAACTAGCACCCAATATAGGCTTAATTTCATGCTTTAAACAAGCTTTTTGAAACTGAAATACTCCAGCAAGCGTATTCTTCTCACAGATACCTAAAGTGTCTATATTCTTAAATTTAGCCTTCTTACACCAATCATCATAATTCCTACTACCATTAAGAATTTCATATTTACCATGGATACCTAAAAAGGGTATACCTTTCATTTCAGTATGACCTAGATACTTTAATTCATTCAACTGCACATTATCTTCTGTACCACTAGGGGTATAATACCATTTACCACCAAATTCAAATACATAATTGTATTCATTAGTGGTTTCACATATTAGCTCAAAGTTTTTATCAAATATTTTATCCTCTTCATCAGGGTAAACCAATTCATAGGTTTCTTTATTTATTTCTACTACGTTATCTGAGTGTTTAATAAAAACAATCTTATTCTCCTCTAGGTATTGAACTAAATCTTCTATCATATTTGCGAATGTAACGATTTTATATTTTTAAATATCCTGATACTTTCTCTTCCATAACAATAAATCTCCTCTATTATAAAATACTGGTATATCTAACTTGAGAGCTTCTTCAATTTCCCCTAATGTACCATTTGAATCTTGCCAATTTTTTAATCCTTTTTTATTAGGAACAATCAAAACACAATCACAAACTCTAAGCCATTCCATTGAATACTCATAAAACATAGGAACAGTAAATTCCCTCTCCCAGTTCTTTATTACAAAATCTTTATCATGCCAGGGTGTAAATGGTGCAAATCCTAATTGAAATAAATCAGCTGCCACTTCTTCACCTCTACCAATATTCTTTAATACCCCAAGTACATTGTCATCTGAATAAGCACCTGCTACATAAACTTTAATCATATCTTATTTTATTTGTTTTGTATGTAATCCATCATCTACAGATTCAAAATGAAAATTTGGATGATTTTTTTGCATAAATTCAACCATACATAAATTTGCAGCATCAATTAAATTTTCACTATTTCCAGTTTTTTGATATTCCTGAAGTCGAATTATAGTAGATCCAATATTATCATACTTTTTAGTATTATTTAAAATCTTACCATATCTAAAAAATCCCAAAATCATTCTATTTTTACGAAGCCATTCAAATCTTTCAGACCATTGAGACTTTTCAATTTCAATTAAAGTTGGAAAATCAACTGGTTTTTTTAACTCAGGTAAACCACATTTCCACCTCCAAAGATTACTTAATAAATGCTTAGTACTATCCATAATAACCTAAAAATGCAACTACATTCGCTCCAATTATAGCTAGATCAGTTTCATTACTTGATTTCTCCATTTCTGTTGCCACTAGTTTAGATAGTTTATCAAATCTCTCTGCCTTATCCTTAATCTTTAACCACTCTTCCATGGTCAATTCTACCATTACCATCTCTTCTTTTGCCATTATCTTATTTTATTTTTCCATTCACTTTTTGACACATAAACGTATCCGTCTTTTGTTACCTTTTCATGGGCTAATTTGTCTTTAATTCTTACAATTGTTCCGTCTGTTGACTTAATACATTTCATGGTTTTATTTTATTTAGTGATTTCACTCTATTATATTCTTCCAATGTAAATTTATAATATGGTAATATTTCAATTTCTAGTCTTCTACACATCTCACAATATCCACCGTATAGTTTTTGTGTTGCCTCTCTTGCTTCTTTTCTATAGTTCATAACCTTATTTGATTATTATAGAAAAACTCTAAAGTATCAATATATCGTTGCGTTGGAGAATCTACTTTATATTCTACTCTATTAATTACTGATTCACATTGCTGTACATGAAGTATTTCATCTTCCTTAAACATAACACAAAAAGTAAATGTTTCGTCAGACCCTTCTCTAGCTATATCACAACCTATAAAATATTTCTTATTTGGTTGTTTTAATAATACTGGTAAATTTTTCATTATCCTTTAATTACTGCCATTGGTGTTAACTCTACAAGTACTTCTACTAAATCTCTCTGTTGATACATTACTTCAGCAATATCTTTATAAGCACTTGGAGATTCATCTAAATCTTTCTCATTCCGTATAGAGTGGATTATTCCTTGATCGTCCAATATTTTCTTTTCTTTATCCAAATCTAAAGTTCTTTGAGCTTCTTTTCTACCCATTTTACGTCCAGCCCCATGTGAACAACTTTTAAAACTTTCAATGTTACCTAATCCCTTTACTATATATGATTTAGTTCCTTGTGATCCTGGAATTATTCCCAACTCTCCTTCTTTAGCAGAAGTAGCTCCTTTTCTATGTACTATCACATTCTGTCCAAAATGATGTTCCATAGCAGCATAGTTATGAGCAATATTAATTTCTTCATTATAAGGTAGTTCTTTTATTTCTAATATTTCGGCAAATGCCTCCTTTACTCTTTCCAACATTAATTGTCTATTAGCAAAAGCAAACTTGACAGCATAATTCATTGCTAATAAATACTCATGAGCTTCATTAGTTTTTAATGGTAAAAAAGCTAATCCATCCTCCCCCTTAAATGCAGGAATATTTGAATACCATCTTGTATTTAAGATTTGAGCTAATTCGTTATAATACTTAGCTATCTTATACCCAAAGTTTCTACTACCTGAATGGATCATTATCCAAATCATCCCCCTCTTATCCCTTTGTATTTCAATAAAATGATTGCCTCCTCCAAGTGTTCCTAATTGTCTTTTAGCAGAATTAAGTTCATTAGTTACAATATCTTCATCAGGAGCTTGGCTAAACCCCTCCCAATTTTGATCCTCTTTATGATGATTCCTTCCAACAGGTACTTTCTCTCTTATTTTCCCCATTATCGCCTTCAATTGATCATTACCAATAGTTTTTAGTCCAGTATGAACTGCACACATTCCACATCCTATATCTACACCTACAGCATTAGGAATAACTACACCTTTGGTAGCTAATACTCCTCCTATGGGCATACCATATCCTTGATGACAGTCAGGCATTAATGCTACATGTCTAAAAGTAAAAGGTAAATTAGCTAAGTTTCTAGCTTGAATCATAGCCCCTTCTTCAATATCTTCTAACCACATCTTAATGGGTAGTCTTTCATTTATATCTACTTTCATTGTCTCAATCTTTTCCTGCACAAAACATTCACATTAATGAAATCCTCATCTAATAACTCAGGATGAGTGGATCTACATGGACAAATATCTACACCATCTTGTCTGGTGAAAATAGCACTAACCATCAACTTATCTGGAGTAAACTTTTGATATAACCTTTTATAAATCATCTCCACTACTTCTTCAGGGTACCTATGATCCTCCCTAAATGAAATCAAATACTTAACTAATGAATTCAATGTTGGTTGTTCATCCCCTTCAAAATATATAAATACATCCCCCCAGTTAATTTGCTGAGTACCCTTATATTTGAAAGAAAGTAAATCACTTGACAGCTTAAACATTCCCCTTCCACCTTCTTTCATTTTCAATAACTTAGATGTTTCTCTAAATACAGTAACAGTTGTATTACTACCAGGAGCTATTAATGGATATCCACTAAACACTCTTTTAATATTAGGTACCCTGTTATCAAAAAATTGAATTTCCACTTCTACCTCTAATAAGCCCTTCAAATCCCTTTCAATTAGTGAACGAACTCTAGCTATCGATAACTCCACCGTACTCCCTTGTGTGGACATACTAAACCCATTTAGGTAGGATTGGAGTGATTTACTGGTTACTGTATATCTACTATCACTTGGATAAACTATTTTAAGTAACCTATTTACAGGAATGTTATTTTTAGTTAAAAAGGAAAACGAATAACAGTTTACAACATCGCATCCAGTAAATGGTACTTGCATTCGCTTATTCCTATAACTTTGACGTTCTATTCTTTTTAAAGTTACAGGGTTATATACATATCTAGGCATATTTATTTTGATTAGTTAAAAGTTCCATTGATTCACTTAATGTAGAAAATCTAGTAATAAATAAATCAAAGACTAAAACATGATCTTTAAACCTTTTTACCACTATACTACCTTTATTTGGCTTAAACTCTTCTACAGGCATTAAACAAAGCCTCTTAAACTTAATAATAGGTTCAGCACCTTTACTTAAACATATAGTTGTGTACTGTTTTGTTGGATAACCACCCAATGATTTAATTTTAGTGGTGGTGGTACATTTACGTTTATTAATACGTATTGACATAATTAACAATTTTACCCAAATATATAAATTTTATATTTGCCAACACCAAATAACAAGAAAATTAATATGGAAGAAAAACTATGTGAGTTGGTTAATGAAATCTTCACTAATAATCCTTGAAACATTATCAGAAGAGACAGTAAGGTGAACCTTAATACCTATATCAACTATGATGTTTGTAGCATTGATAAACTTAATCAAGGTACCATCAAGTATTCCATTTTCAGATTTAACTTTAATAAGTGATCCTTTACTGAAATAATATACCTCATCCCAGTGACCCTTTACCTTTCTTTGATAATCATCTCTATAACAAAAATTAGGCAAACCCCATTCATTTAAAAACTTGCTTAAATAACTATCAAACTTTTGTTTATCAGAAAATATTGAAGCATGTTGATTTCTAAAACCTAAGTTTTCAATTTTCTCTCTTTTTTTAATACAAATATCATGGAATTTTTGTATATCCTGCTCTCTTTCATACAACAATTCACGAAATTTATACGATAAATACTCTAATTGAAGATTACTAAACAGCTCTACTAATGGGATATCTCTAGATTTTACTATTTTCATTAAACAAATTTTGAATAAATCGGTTCAATAAAATTAAAAATTTTTATTTAATTTCAGTCGTTTTGAGAAAAAATTGATAGGTGACTTCATATTCTTGAACACTTTTAACAGTTCTTCCTTGTACATTTCACCTGGATCAGTGTCCTCTAGTATTTCCCCTACCTTCACATTAAAGTGCTTACCTAAGTACAAAGATGAACTTTTAGACTGCTGAATAGTGTTATAATCGTACAGTAAAATTACATTCTTAACATTCGTTTCCTTCAATCTAGCAATTTGTTCCTCACTAAATTTATTACCAAAGGTATAAACACATTTCATTGATCGATTACTATACAAATCCAGTTCACGATCAGTATTAGACTTATCAAACAATCCTTCAACAGCTATAACAGTAGTTACTTCCTCTGTAATTTCATCTATCCCACCTAATATTAAACCAAACTCTGTATCATCTGAATTCCTATATCTAAGTACTAAACTTCCCCTCCCTAGTTTATATTTTCGTAAGTTTTCTTTATGCCATTCTTTATCCCTTTTACTTCTAGCAAGGTAAGCAATCAACTCCCCTCTATCGTATAGAAGGAACACTAAATAACCCTTTAATCCTGGTAAAGTACTAGTACCTACATTAAATAGTTCATACTGATACTCAGTAAATCCCCTATCATCTAAATATTCATCAAAATATATTCTTTTAAATCCTACAGGAGGTTTGATTGTTTGTAACCCCTCATTTTCTTTTTCTTCATCTATAAACACAAGTTTTCTACCAAATTCAACACTCTCGTTGCCAGATATTAGATCGGCCCTTGATATTAAATGTAAAAACTTATAAATATTTACACTATAATCACACTTGAAACAATGAACAGCTCCATGTTTTTCTCCAAGGGATATACCAAACTTTTCTGAATCATTACATTCAGGACATTCTATATTAATATTTTTAAGCCACCCTTTACGTCCAAATGGTCTTAAATCTAATTCCTTAATTATTTTATTTTTGTCAATCACTGGACAACACTATTGATTCTGTCCCTATTATATTCATAGACTCTTTTTACCCAAATATAAAAATCTTTTTCACTCATTGTATGTTTGGCAAAATTACAATATTTACAGCAAGGAACACTATTATCTTTTGTGTAACCAATATCACTATCTATTCTATCTATACCATTTATTTTAAGTATTTCATCTGAAAGTCTTTTTTGATTTTTACTTTCATTTAACCTATCCTCTATTATTTTAGAATATTCAAGTCCGCAATACCTACATTTAGATTTTGATAACCTTGAAAATGTTTCATATATAATTACATACCCAATCATTTTATTTTTAGTATGTCTTCTTTTTAGATGTGAATACTGAACCCTTAGCATGGCATCTTGTCTATCTTCATATAGACCATATTGATTTCCTTTAGCTTTTAAAAACTCATTTTTTAAACAGCCACAGCTTTTAGATTTATTGCTTGATAAATTTTGACCAACTACTATTTTTATATTCCCACAACTACATTCACATTCCCATAAATGTAGTCCTCTAATATCTTTTCCAGCATGAGAAATTACAGTAAGTCTTCCATATACCTTACCTTCCCTATTTAAAAATTTAGGCATAGTTTATATAATTGATTACAGCATAAATGTAGTGTATTATCTATTATCTTCCAAATGATTTTTTACCCTCTCTTTCCCAATATTGAAATATCTTTCATCTTTCTCAATACCTATAAATCTTCTATTAGTATTTATACTTGCTATTGCAGTACTAAAGGAACCTGCTGTTAAGTCAACTACTATATCATTTTCATTACTAAATGTTTTCACTAAATCTTCTAGTAGTAGTACAGGTTTTTGTGTAGGGTGTAATCCTTCATAGTCCTTTTTGTATTTCAAAATATTACTTTTGAATTTTTTGCCTTCCCATAGGTTAAAGGTTGCGTTAAAGGTTGCGTTAATCTGCTCTAACTCATCAAATGATTTAAATCCATCCATTTTATCAATGTAATAAATTTCAATAAAGCTATTATATGTCTCTTTTGTACATAAATCAAATTGAGAACTACCAACCCTTAATACATGATCAGCTCTTTGTCCAATTACTTCTATTACCTGTTTCTTTTTTAATCCTATATATGTTAATATTAATTGAAAGTAAGGTCTTAATGGATGTAACCCTTCAAACTCATATATTTTACTAAAAACAAGTATGTCTTCAAAATAACCAACTGGTGCTTTTTTAGAAATAAGTGCATTTGCAAAATGATCTTTCTCCCATATCATTCTATAATTAAATGATACATTAGCTAGGGAGGAAGATATTAATTTACTTGTATATGGTTCTTGACTAAAAAGCACCATTTTACCATTTTTACGTAATATACGATCAGCAATTTTATAAACTTCTTTTGGGTCAATAGCAAAATCCCATCCTGTTTTATTATTCTCCCATCCATCTAACTGTGCCCCATTCATATTACCATATGGTAAATCTGTTAATATTAAATCTACACAACCATCAGGAATATGCTTTGATTTTTCTAAACAGTCTCCTAATATTAATACTGGTTTTTTCATTCGCTAAATCTTCTTATAGTCTCTCTTTTATCAAAAAACTTACCATAATCGTAAGCTGTAGCAATCTTAAAGGTAGGATTAAAATTCTTATAATTCCTTAGTTTATCTACATATATTCTCATCATATTATTAGCTAATTCATCACTGGTTTGATTTCCTGTAAAGATGTAAGAAAACGATTGAGCCAATCCTTTAGTACCAGAAGCATTATATCTTGTTATTATTTCATCTGGGTTATTCCAAATAGAAGGAGGTATACCATCAGCTTGATCTGATATAAGCATTCTAGTAAGAAATTCAGTAGCTATATTTTTTAACTTTTTAGCTGAATTTTCCTTTTTCATTTTTATACTCTGAGTATCAATGCCATATTTATTCCCATCTCCAGGATGAAGTAAATCTAAAGAATCCACTATAACTAAATCTGGAAACTTACCTCTAATCTTTTTATAATCCAATGTAGCATCTCTTATATCCACTACTGAAGCTTCATCAAACTTCTCAAAGGCTCGTACATATACTTCCCTGTCTTTAGCCTTCATTTTATCAGCAATCTCCTGAAACTTTAATAATGAATTACTATCAATGTTACCAGTTCTCAATAAACTATAGTCATATGCTGTCCAAATCTGGGTGTATTTGTCTGTAGCCTCCTCTTCAGTCCCTTCTAATTGAAAATGTAACACATCATACCCTAGCCTAGCTGCATACATCCCTGTCCACTTTAAAGCAGTAGATTTACCTACTCCAGATCTCATTATCCATAAAACAGTATCTGTTACATCTATTCCACCCTTTGTTATTTCATCTAATGGAGTTATTCCAAATGGAACTTTTTCATACTTCTTTTCTTCTTGCCTTAAAAACTTACTGGACTGATTCTTATTAAAATCCTCCCATACTTTAGCAAAATACACAGTATCCTTTCGTATAGAAAAGTTATGTATCCTTTGACTGCCATTCATAGCAAATTCAAAGGCTTCCTGTTGCTTATCCCCATTAAAAAGATCCGCGGACTTTTCAAACATTAACTGAAATTCAACTTCTTTAATGAAAGTCTCTAACTGTTTAAGTACAATGTCAGTGTCTACCAACTTTGCATTTTTAATATTAACTAAACTGTTCTGAACATCCTTATCTGTAAAATGATCTTGTGATATAGTGCCAAGTGTAGGTAATTTAGAATGAAGAGTATAATAAGTAAGTATAGATTTGAGTATCTTTTTATATTCCTTCAATTCATTAGGTATGAACTGATATTTGAAATATAAATCAAGTACCTCTATAATTCCTTTCTTGTAAAAACAAAGCTTGAATAGCTCGTTTAGGAAGTCATCTGTTAGATGTTGACTCATTGCTCAAATGTAACGATTTTATATTTTTTCATAGTTTATCTCTTTTTCTGTTACTACTCTTTCGCTTAAATCATTAATACCACAAAACCCATTACATTCAAATAATGGTTTTGGCTCCCTTCCTTTCATCATAGAAATATCCTTTAAATTAGAATAATCTTTGTGAGGTAATAAAAATACAAGTCCTCCACCCCTACCCTGATCCTTTAACATTGTTACTGGCTTACCCTTTAAATTCGTCAATGTATGTTCAATCAAAGCCATTTCATTGAATTTCTCAATGTTATCTCTTTGTATCTTTTGCCAATAACCTATTCCACCTTGAACGCATCCAGTTTTAAAACAATTATTATTTTGATATCCATACTTATATACTCTGGGTACTTCATATCCAGCTTCTTCAATAAGCCTAATACAGTCTTTTTTAGAATAGGCATGTAAGAGTAAAGGGAAGATTGGTTTTGAGTCAGGATAATTTACAGACATTCCCTTAGCTCTTTTAGATTCATCAATATCAAACCCAAATGCTTGATACTTATATTTATTATCTCTTTGCCAAGCAATCCTAATTTCTCTTTTTAATTCACTTGAACAAATAGCTCCATGAGCAGTATTTAAAGAAAGAAATCTAATCCATACATCACGAATATTTTTATATTTTTCTCCAATGCCTGTAATAGTTTCTATTTTCTTACCATACCATTTCTCACAATCTGCCTTGAATCTATAAGTATCTTCATCTTCATTTTTAGTATCAATAAAGATAATTCTTACATTTCCACCACCAAATAAGTCTATGCAAAGTTTACAAGTAACTGCACTCGTTACTCCACCACTCCACCAAGCAATAATATCATTATCTCTATTCATACTCAAAAATACCTATTTTATATTTAAACAAACGATACTTTAAAGTTAGATTTCTCTTCCCTTAATTTAGTTATAGCAATAAACGATGACATTACTCCATCATCGTGTTGGTCAGAGCTTTCCAGCTTTCCAGAATCTTCATTTATAGTTATTGAATTGAATTCTCCACATAACCATTCTGCAGTTTCCTTACTTTTCCCTTCCTTAAATGGTATCTTAATTTGTCCTCTTTCAAACATAGCAGATAGTGAAGGTAATCCTTCGTATAAATCCTTTTTAATCTTAGCAGTAGTGGTGAATTCCTTAATGTTTTTCAGCCCTCTTTCTTTTGCTAAATCCCCCATGATCCTCTGAAAACCATTATTCTCAATCTGTATTTCATTGGGTCTGAAGTTTCTATCCAACCTCATAATATTAGATACTTGTTCCAAGTGGGAAGCACCTTTTTTTCTCCACACATGTAATAAGTACATATTTTGATTCTTATCTGCACCCCATACACTAAATACACAATAGTCTGCACTTACATTACCAGAAATAGCAAAATCACAACCTACAATTACTCTTTCTAACTTAATAGGGTACGATTCAATGTTTTCCACTAATGATATATTTTCCATGCCAATAAAGGCATTTCGCAAATAGTCCCATGGAAAAAGGGATGAATCATCATTAAGTGGTGTGACTAAATGTTCTCTGGCAAATACAATACTTCCCAAAGACACCTTCCTCTTCATCAAATCTTCATAATCATACCTATCAGTAGCAAGTATTTTACCATCTGGAAATATACCTGGATATTCAAACATTAAGAAGTTGGGATCTTCCTTTAAGTCATTATATAGATCCTTTAAATGAAATGGGGTACCAGATACTATTAAATTACCACCTGGTTCTACAATATTGACTATTTCAGCATAAAATACTTCATGAAATTTTTCCCTTTGTTCATTTGAATATAGACAGGATTTATCTAAAAAGTCATCTACCACTACTCCTCCCACATGTAAACCCCTAATAAAACTACCAAAGGTTCTTAATGCTATAGTTCCACCATTTCTAGTTTGTACTTTTTCCTTACCTAATTCTTTATTAAGTAATTTTTCCCCCAATATATCATTAATACGAATTTCATCTGTAATTTTACCCAAATGAAGCATACCAAGACGAGATTCATTGGTAATAATAATAGTATCTCTTCTATTTTTATTTTGAATAGTATCAGCTTCTAAAAAATTGGGCCTCCTATATGAATATAACCTCCATAGCGGCCAAGCATAACAAAATTCATAGCTCTTACCACTACCCCTTTGACATAGGAAGCCTACCCATGGGTATAGCTGCACCATATTACCCCATTCTATATTTCTATAGCCCTGAGTAAAGTTAGGTAAGCAAACTGTCTTAAAATAGTTATATGATAGTATTCTAAGGGACTCTTCAAAGTTCTGTTCAAAGTGATTTAATGATTGAAACTTATAATTATTAGGGGAGGATATAAAGTTATGATTAACAATTTCATTAATCACTTCTTCCATATCTGAATATAAAGTATCTATATCCTGTTCATACCCTGAAAATAATTCATTAATAGACTTCGCATCTAAATTATTTATGATATCATAAGAATAATCATGTACTCTATCCCAATCCTCAAAAGATAAACTTCTTAACCCTGTCTCCCCAATCACTTACTAATAATTAAATTTAAAATTTTCACGAGTTTTTTCTACTGGTGCTGCAGGAGTTACCTCATCAGTTTGAGTAGATGTATTCCTTAAATTTCTCATAAAATGCTTAAATAACTCAGCTGTTGACCTAGTATCTACCATAGCCCTGTGAGCATCTATAAGCTCTATCTTGGCATTTCTACAGCAGGTACCTAGCTTATAGTTCTCTGACTCTTGCCACCTTAACCTACTCCACCACATAGTATCAATAGTAAAATCAATATTTACTAAATCACCAAGCTCCTTTTTATGAAAATCAAAAAACACATCCAGAAAAGGTATGTCAAACTTATCAATATTATGTCCTATCATCATAGGTTTACCTCCTCTTCCTGGCACTTTAGCATTTTTAAGAATATCTGTAATACTCTTAACTACAATTTTAGAATCTTCTCCATTCTTCTCTACATAATCCATGGTCAATCCATTAGCTGCAAGAGCTTGAGGTGCAATTTCATAATCCCTGTATTTTTTTATTAGAGATTGATACTCACCTATTTCATTAAGATCATTATCCAAAACTACCATGGCTACTTCTAATAAACCATGCTTTTCACTTGACAAACCCGTTGTTTCAGTGTCAAATATTACGAATCTTGAATTAAATTTCATTATGTTACAATGTTATATATTTTTAAATGTTTTAAATTTTCATCCTTTTCTCTTTCAATAATATGTCCCCCAAGATATTCTGGTAGGCACCCTCTACGAATATACCCTTGAACATCTGAATATGAAAAATCAATTCCAGACTTCTTAGACCGATTTTCATTTAACCAGGTAAGTATCCCTACCATAGTTACCTTTTCCAATACATATTTATCCATTATTCATCATATTTTTCAATAAATCTAACATCTCCACTATCTATTAATAACTGCTTAAATTCCAATAACTTATTATCCCTATCCTCTTCCAAATCATACGAAAACGTCAAATTAGAGTAAAAGGTAGTAGAACTCTCAGAAGTTTCCTTATTAACTATTATTTGATACCTATATTCAGTATTACCTGTATTTTGATTAAAATAAGAACTATCATATGCTTCTGCTGAATTCAAAAACTTAATTTTTAAAATTTTTGATTCAAAGTCAATAAACAGTACCTTACTTTCTTCAATATATTTTTGAACACCTTCTATCACCATCCCCTCTAATGCAGTAAAATCTATATCAGGGGATAATGTTGTAAGTGAAGTAGCATTATCAATATTTACCTGTAATAATTTATCTCTTATTTCTTCATCCTTAAGATATTTATACTCCTTAAGAATATCAGCCACATTATTAATTCCAGTTTTTTTTAATATCTCATATATTTCAGTAATAATTTCTCCATCAATTTCAGAAATAGGGTGGATTAGTACCTCTTTATCACTGAGTTTTGTATATTTTTTACTACTTGCCTTTAAATATTCGTTCATTTTAAATTCTTTTTTCTATTCTGTAAACTAACAAATTCGTGCTCTGTATGACACTCTTCACAACTCAAATCTATTTTATCCTTTCTATATTTCCAACTAGGTTTAACTAATTTACCCTTTCTATGTGAAAAGTTATATGCCTTTGGTTCATGTCCTAATTTATCTGGACAAAACGTACACCACCTATTTCCATCTTCATCTACCCTCTCTTCCCATATTTCTAAGAACAAAGCTTTCATTTTGCCTGGATTCTTAGGTTTATAAATATATGCTTTCTTTTTCTTCTTAGGTGTTAACCTTTGTTTTTCTAATAATCTTTCCCTCCTAGTTACCCCATGTATCCTTATTTGATTATGATCATCACATAACCATTTAGTTCTGTTTACAATGTAGTGACAGTCACAATTTTCTATACTACACGGTCTATCTTCGTATTTCAATCTTCTCTTTTAAAAACTAATTTAATAGACTTCGTATCCTTTATTAACCCCTTATTAATCATACCTAGTTTTTGAATAAAACTATTAAAGTTACCTCCAAAAAAATGGGCAGAATCTACTTGATATATCTCCTCTATATCACAAAAATCACGCTCTCTATCGAAATATAATAAATCATCATTGTAATGTTTATTTAAGTTGAATCCAGCTAAACATTCACTAAAAACAAGAAATTTGCCTAAACAATTTTTAAAATAGTTAGCATAATTCCCATCCTTAAACTTTATAATACATCCAAATTGATCTAAAATATCAATTGGTTTTAATTTTGTTTTTCCCATAACCATCCATTTTTAAACATCCATTCTTAAACTTACACACAAAACACTCCTTACACTTTCTGTTAAATAGCTCGTTATCCAAGCAATGAATTATTTGAAAATCATCTCCCTTAAATCTTTCTCTTTCAAATTTTTTAAATTCATCAGATACAGTTACTTTTTCATACTGACTTAGATGTATTCCATGCTTAGTTCTAAACTCAGTATTCCAATAAAGAAAGTTATCTCCTCTATCAGGCCACCTATCCAGTGCTTTATTTCCTATTACCCAATTAAATTGAATTACCCCCTTACCAAATTTAGTATCCCAATCAATCAGCTTAGTGAACTGATAGGTAATAAATTCAACTAAAAAGTCCCTACCAATGGAACCACTATATTTCTTCTCTAATTTCTTGAGAAAATTATTTATAGTAGAGTCAATCCTGGGACTTCTTGTTAATTCGTAATTAGGGTTATTATTTACCTTACAAACTATGTCTTCAAATACCTGTATTATTATTTCCTTCATTCGTACTCCAAAAGTACAAATTTTATATTTTAATTTATTCTACATATGATAATTTAACCTTGCATTCATTTAATAGTTCCACAGATATTTTGAAATCTCCACCCCATCTTTCATCTTCAAAATTAGGCTCTTTACATACTAATTCTATTATTCCTGATTGAATAATAGCCCTAGCACAATCTACACAAGGGAACCACATTAAATACATCTTACACCCTACTGTACTTACACCAAGTCTAGCTGCATTATAAATAGCATTTCTTTCAGCGTGTTCAGTATACTTATATTTTTGTGGTCTTTCGTATCTTTCTTCAATACTATCATTAGCACCTGAAGGAAATCCATTGTACCCAATACTTACTATTCTGTAGTCAGAAGTTGCTATTACTGCACCAGTTCCTGTACTAGTATCTTTACTCCACTCAGAAATATGTTTTGCTAATTCTATAAATCGCTTATCCCAATTTGTTCTCATAACTTAAATAAATTCTATTATATGTTCAAAATTATGCACTATTATATCTACTGTCCAACCATTACCTAACATTTTATATCTTTGAGAATTACTTACTGCTGAGGTATAGTTATCTGGCACTGTCTGTAATCTTTCACACTCAATAGGGGTTAGTTTTCTAATATACCCCTCTACCAAAACACCATGTTTATCTTGGGCAGTTAAAGTATAAAACTTCCTTCCCTCATTAAATCGCTGTCCGTTTTGTCTCTTATCAATGCGATCTGGAGTAATACATCCAAACAAATATTGTCCCATTTTTGCAGCTCCTCCACCTGAGTCACCACAAAGAGTTATTGCTTTGTTATGAATATAATACACTCTGTTCGCTTGACTATCTTTCCTGAAATATCCAACCTTACCTTGCTGTACTTCTTTCTCTAGTATTTGGAGTGTTTTATCGAAAGGAACCACGTATTCATTCAATATATCAAAAAAACAATTATAGGGAACTCCTTTATGTATATTTGCTGTAACAGTAAATGCCTTTTTATTTTCATATTGCAAATACCTTTCAAGTCTACAAGCACCTGCTTGTTGCCATTTATTATTACCCCTAAGCATGTACCCTATCTCCTTCTCTGATAAATGATTATCAGCATGTTCATGTACGATATCCCTTAACATAATTCCCTTATCTTCAGGCTGACTAATATCTGGAATATTAGTCCAATATAACCTTTTTCTATTTTGAGCAGAAACTAAATTACTATTAATTTCTATAGGGGGTACACCTAAATACCCTGTAATTATATCCTGATATTCCTTTTTCATCCTAACATTTTCAAGAAAAAACTTAATATTAGGATTAACTACTCTTACCTCATTTAATATTCTTACAAATTCAAAAAACAATTTACTTCTAGAATCATTAAAGTTCAATTGTTTACCGGCAAAACTAAATCCTTGACATGGGCTACCACCAATAAGTAAATTAATTTTAGGTAAATTACTCGCTTTTATATCAAGGACATTTCCTAGCTGAACTGTATTAGGGTAATTAACTTGTGTTACTTTAATAGCATATTTATCAATTTCACTTGCAAAGTAATTATTTACTTTTATTCCTGCTCTTTCAAGAGCAATTTGTCCACATGACATTCCGTCAAATAAACTTAATACATTTATTCCCATATTAATTCCAATTTAATCCTTTACTTAAATATCCTGCTTTCATCATTTGACCGTGAGTTAAGGTACGACCATCTTCTAGTTCATAAAACATTGTAAACTTACTATCCCAACATTTTGCCATCCAACTTGATTTGATTTTAACTTCTGACTTTGACATGATGTTTTGTTTTTTTCGTTAGTCAAATATAGAAACTATACTTATAACTGCAAACAATAAGCAACTTTATTTTCAAAAAATTGCTTATTTATATTAAATCTATATTAGGTATAGCTAATCATAACCTGTACAGTATCCTCTGTAGCCTTGTCTTTCTCTTGATATAAACTATGCTCATCTGATGGAGTAATTTTTTCTACTATATCATCCTGATCAGCTGATATAATACTAAGTAATAAACTTCTACGTAACCATATACCTACTTCTTGTCCAGCTGTCATAGTACCAATAGATACAGCATTTCCTTCCCCTTCAGCTTGATCAATAGTAGTTTGTAAAGGTTTAGAGTTGATAGTTTGAACATACTCCATAAAACTATTAGTACCGTCTGACGTTAGTACTAACTGTACACCTAAATCAATTTGAGAATAAGGTACTGCAGGATCTGGAGGTGTTACAGTCCAAATTTTAGCTACTGTAACTTCACTACCAGTTGTATTTTTAAGTATCAACCCAATATACTCATCTCTATTTTTAGAAATAGTGTATTGAGTTAAATCACCAAAAAAAATACCAAAGTTATCATTATCGACAAAATTAGCTGACTTGTATCCTCCCAGTGATTTACTAGGAAGAGACTGAGCATCATCATACCCAGATGTTATTGTTAAATAAAGTATCATATCACAGTATTAAAGGTTATACCATCTAAATAATCCAGTGGAGCAACATTAAAAGTTATAATAGAAAAGTTTCCAGCTGTATTAAGAGTAGCAGTATGAATAGCATCACCTACCCCTACTGATAAAGCAAACCCTCTAAGTTTATTAGGACGATACCCAACAGGTAATGTAAAGGCTATTGCATTAGAAGCTGATACACCATTTAAATACCCTCTCAAATGAATCACACCTAAAACATCTTTATAAAAACCAGCATCTGAACCTGATAAAGTCCAACCATTTTGAGGAGTAATAGGAGTTATTGCAACTGGGGCAAAAAAAGCATCCACTTCAGCCTTAGAATAAACACTAATATTTGTTCTAGCAGTAGCAATATTTATTAAATCACTTAAATTATTCACAGCTAATAGTGACCCACCTAAGAAAAATGTCCAATACTCTGTCCTTTTATCTTCAACAGTAACAGTACCAGCAGTATTTATTACTCTAGATATATAAAACTCCATATCTGCTACTAAACCAGCTGGAGGTGTATCTGACACAGTCTCTGCTACAAGAGTTAATGAACAATTATCATAATCGTACAAACCATCTTCTTGAGTAGATGTTAATGGTTCTCCTAATGTATAAGTGCCAATTACAATATAACTTAAACCTCCTTCTGGAGTAAATGAACCAGTTAATAAAGCTGTAGTATCGTTAGTAAGGCTTACAACATCGTATATACCTGTATTTACTAACCCACCTGCTTCTTTAAAGAATTTTATCTTAGTTGGTACCTCTAGAGTGGCACTACCCCTTAAAACGTCTGTAAATAGCGTTCCTACCCCTGTCAAAGTTCCATTTAAATCTACACTTACTGTTCCAATTTCAGGTTTAGTAGCTTCATATGCTATTTTTACCCAATAGTAATTGGAGTCATTTGTAACAGCTAAATTATCAAAAGCTGCTTGCAATATCAAATCTCCTGCACTATCAGCTGCATAACTTTGAGTAGTAATTTTTATAGTTCCTGCATTTGTTCCTACTTCAACTAGAAAACTAGCATTTGGATTATCTTGATCTTCAACTACTCCCCAAACACTTGTATTTTGTAAAAACAATCGATTTACAGTACTTTCCTGTAAAAACAGCTGAAATCTAGTTAACTCTTCCTTCTCTAGAAATAAATTACGTGAAAATACTATTTGACTCATCTCTTAAATATATTTAATTTTTGTGAACGAGTTATAAGGGATAAGCTTTTCTTCTATTATCCTTGTAACCTGATCATCTGTATAAATTCCATTATTCTCTAAAAAACCAACAATTAATCCTCTGGCACCTAACATTCCAAGTGAATAGTCAAGTCTTCTTGGTTTAAATTTAAAATCCCTTATTTTTACTTCATCCCCTGCTCCCATTGCATCAGCATCTTTTACAATAACCATAGGGACTACTTGATTACAATTTGTTTTAAATCTCAAATTCTGCCCATATCCAATATTTAATATGTCATCAGGAATATCTGCAGAGCTATTTCCATAAATAACCCCTCTTACCCAATATTCAGTATCTACTACACCTACTGAGAAATCTTCAATGAACCAATTTCTGGATATACCTGATTTTGCACTTAGAGATCCTATTTCTACATCATTTATATCATAACACCTAAGACCAAAAGAGAACTTATTATTTATTACATCATTTTGAGTAATTCTAAAGCTCACTTCATAATCTAAACTGGGATCAATTACAATAGGCTTATCTATTGTACCTTCAGTTCCTATTCCTGCATAAGTAACTACATCAAAGATGAATTGAGTTGGCCCTGTTGTAGTGGTAGTAAGTGCAGGTGCTATTCCTCCTGGGAATACTACTGTACCAGATGGAGTTATTACCAAACCATCACTAATTACAATAAATCCTCCAGATAAAGCTATCACACTATCATTTACTAGTGGGTATTTTGATAAATCTGTAGGCTCTACTTCAAATTCGTATGCCTTGGTTAAATTCTTAATTCCATAAGCAGAAGTATACATAGGACTACTATATCCTAATGTCCATCCTATTTCATGGGATTGTGTTAGTGCAAATAAGAATTCATCAAATACACTATTTTGAATCAATCTTAATAGTTCACCATTTAATACCCCAACACCTGAACTTCTTTCAAATATCTGTAATGTTCCTCTTTTTGCAAATTCAGCTGGATAATCAGCAAATATTAAAGGTACTTCTGTAGTAGCATCCGATACATCAAAAAACGAATTGAATTCATTTAGAAACAATTCTAATAACTCTGCATTAGCTGAAATATCTTCAAACTGCTTAGCATAATAATACAGGATAGCAAAAAGCTGTGTTATACCTTGCCAAAAATCTTCAAAATCTTCTGACTCCCTATCAATATAAAAAGGGGTAATTCCATATCCCTGTAATTTAGCTACTACATTATCTCTCCATACTAATACGTTTGCATCATCAGCATCAAAAAACTTCTTAAAAATACTCTTATCGTATATTGGAAATGCCATTATTTACAAGTTGTTTGGATAAAACACTGGTGTTATTACTCCATTTACATCAGAAATTATAGTACCATCTAAATCTCTCATTACAAATGTCCTGATTCTTGGTAATCGATTATAGGGAACTGAAATATCTACTCCAGGATTAAAAAATTGATCTGGTACATATTTTACCCCATCTGTTGTTTTAACTATTTGAAGTAAATCATCCCATTCTACATTCTTTGTATAATCCCAATATCTGAAGTCTAAATATTTTGACATTGCAATTTGAATGTTTTTCCTTACTTCATCTACATCTACTCCACCTTCTAATTCAGCCCTAAAATCAACTCCAGTAGGATCATTTATATATTGCCACTCTACATTGTCAAATTCTATACTTACATTATCACCAAACTTACTCACATCTGTTAGAGCCAAATATGGTGCTATTTCATCTTCCATAGTGGTTAATTCTCCAGCAGAAAAATCAATTCCATTCTGAGCTGTTACACCCAATACCAATTTACCTGAAGATTCACTTATGCCTAATCGTATAAGACGTAACACATCACTGTTAATAGTAATCAACACATTGGTTAAAAAAGCTATTGTTTTTTGAGCTACAGTATCGAAATGAGAGGCTATCCTTATTCTAAAAGCCTCATCTGACTCAGCATCTCTACCCCCTAAAGCTATATATTCATTAGTTACTGCTATATGACCTGCTGGTGAAGGTGCTACTGTTATTAAAGTATTAGGATCTACATTTGTATCTACACCTAAAGCTACACTTCTAACCTTACCATATCCAAAACCATTAGCATCAATAGTAACAGTTTCCAATAATTCAAATTCTATTCCAGAAGTAGAGGTGAAAGATTGTACCCCTAATGTATAAACTGTACCTACTGTACCTATTAACCTAACTTGAGTTGAACTTTTAGAAGCACCTAATCTAGCAATTACTCCAAATAACTGAGCTGCACTATCAAGATTTGCTCCTGAAGCTGTACTGGGGAAAATATTAGATTCTATCAGTGCTATATCCTTAAGTGCTTTTTGACCTACTTTAGCAGAACCAAAAAATATTGCATTTAATACAGATTGATCAGAAACATTATTAACCTTAGAAGTGAGATTAAGGAACAATTCTGAAATCATTTCTTTCAGTTCTTCAACTGTATATAATTTTGTAATCATTATTATAGCCCTATATTTTGATTAAGCACCTCATCTAATCGTGTATTCGCCTGTACTGTAAGTTCCACCCTATCATCTCCCTGATCAATACTAATAATTGCAAAGCTCTTAAACCTATCATCTTTTTGAAATAGTGAGGATAGTTGTCTAAAAATAATTGGATATTGAATTGCATTCAGATTAGTTCCAACCACTGATTTATCCACTCCATCTTCAGCAAATTCTGGAATACTCCCTTTTGTAGTCCCAATTAATGTTTCAAAACTTTGATTAATAGTATCATCATTTCCAAGTACCGTTAAATCTTCAGTAGTTAGATCAATAGTAAACTCCTTATCAACATCCAAACCATATATCTTTTTACCCTGAAGAGAATCAACTACAGAGTTTATTTGTATTTTCGCATTATTTTTAAAACTCACAGACAGTAAATTACCACCCTCTGCAGTATAATCTGTTTCCTCTAATCCATTTTTAATAGCCAATTCAGTCCAATCATCTTGTGGGATGGTGTCCCCTATTTCTCTTGAAACACTTTCTAAGGTTTGTCCCTGTCTTAGTGTATAGGTAGGATTCACATCATCATTGAAAATGGTATCCCTTGTACTTCTTAACCATCTGGCAGAATTATTTATAGTAAGAAGTTTTACCCTAGCTTCATCAAAAGTATCCAACAATTCCCAAAACTCTGTGTTTAAGCTTAATTGATCCTTATAATTAGTAAAAGCTGAGTTTATAAGTATTGACCTTTCAATTAATTCATCTAGCTCTATAAACACATCATTGTTAATATTCTGATCCTTTGTATAATAATTAACAATACTTTGATAAGTAGTATTGATAAAATCACTAACATCAGTAAAAAATAACTTAATGTCTAGATTAGTAATTGCTTTAAATTGATCAAATACGTTCACTGTAAAAATTTACTTAAGTTAGAACCAAATTTATTTACAGCTGTTTGTATTGTTGCAGCAGCTAATATTTTAGTAGATGAAGTTTTATTTATTTTACTAAATGCATCCAATGGAGCTACAATACTTAAACTAAGTGTGTAATCCCATATCATATTCTTTTCTTCACTTTGATCTATAACCAATGGAGTTTTAGTAGGTACCACCAAATAACTCTCCCCTAAAGCTGGATTGTATAGGTATAGCTTAAAACTTTTCCCCTGATTATCTACTCCATCACTTTTATCTACAATAGCCTGTAAAATCTTTAATGCTCCATATCCTGTCTTGACATAAGGGGTATATTGAGGCTGTACATTCTTAACAAAGCTCTGATCCAGTTGGTATGATTTCCAAACACCACTTTTAATAGAATACTGAATAGCTGTAAACCTAGTTGGTGAAATCAGTGTTTTAAATTGTCTACCAAAATTTCCTTTAATAACTAGTTCATGTGGAATAAATGACTTAGAACTTAAAATAGTAGTTGATGATTGTGCCTTTTTTATATTAATCCTTTTATATTCTGTCTTAGACATATTTTGAGGCATCACAGGAAAAGCAAAATAATCAATAGTTTGATCATCAAATGTCACCAACTCCATTGATAACATATAGTAATCAAAATCATTTGGGAAAAGGGTAGCTAAACCATCTCTTCCTATTTGCTTTACCGATTTTAGATACTCTCTATTTGTAGATTCTACAGACACAATTCATATTTTTATAAAAATAATAATTTTTAATCGCTTATTCTAAAAAAGATTTTTCTGATTCAATGTTCCCAGTTGTTTGTTTAAGTACTTCTAATTGACCTATTGCTGTTGCTATAGCAGTCACTAAAGCAATATAAGCTGGAGCTAATGGAGCTAAAGCTGGTACTGCTGCTATTGCCACTACTTGAGCTGATGCAAATGTCAACAATCCATCTGATACATTAATTATCTCATCTATAGTGTTATTAAAGGTATCTACTGTCTCTTCACCCAATACCATAGCCTTTGATCCCTTAAACAACTTAAATTTACTACTAGGGATAAAATTTATCACTCCATCTGAGTCAATTATGAACCCATTACCAAAACCATCTGAATAAGTAACACCATTAGACTTATCTACTTCTAAAGTAATATTTTTATTTCCAGTTATATCCTTAACTATTAAAGTGAATTTTTCTGAAGATGAAAGATTCATTTCACCATCACTGTGAACATTAATACTACCCAATGAGTTTAAATTAAACTCGCTATCCTCACCAATCAAGTTAATATATATCTTTCCTCCACTATCACCTTTAACAGTCACAAATAGGCTCCCTGTATTACCATCTCCAATAATTGTAACATTATTATTGTTCAGTGACTTAACTACTTTAAATAAATTTTCTCTAAGTAACTGAGTTTCATTTTCCTTACTAATAGTAGCTATTACAATAGGCATATCAGCATAAGGATCTGACACAAATATAACAGCTGATCCAACTTCATTATATGACTCTGGAAAATAAATATCAGCTAAGGCTTGTCTAGAAATATAACAATTGGGTACAAATCCCCCACCATCTTCTATCTGGATAATTACTTTCTCTCTACGATAACAATCCTCAATAAACAAAGTTCTATCTATATTTTTAGGTATAGTGATATACCCCTTATTAACAGGAAATGAATAATTTGATGTTATTTCTCTACTAACCCCTTTTTTCATTAGTCAAACTGCTTTCTATTTAGGAAGAAATTAAACACATCTGTATTAACACCAAAATTAGATTTAGTAACATTTTTTAAATTAACTACATCTTCATTAGTATCACCACCTAATTGAGTCAGTTTTTGTATTAAAGTAGTACGAATTAGCTCTATATCCACTACATCCCAATAAGTATACCTATTAGTATCTGTATCACTAATTACATCTCCACGTACCCATTTTTCTACCATCCCCCTACTAACATTTAATATAGTTTCCCTATCCATCTCTCTATTACTAGCAGTATAAGTATTCACAATATTATCCACATAGTAAATTTCACCAGTTGGAACCAATCTAATATAAGTATTCTTTTTTATCCTTCTGTCACCATTTATAACTATTTGTCCTCTTCGGGTAAAAGGTAACATTTGGTTAATTTCTATCACATAACTAAAATCATTAATAGCAAATTCTTTAAACAAATCTCTATTTTGAGCACCTGTATCTCCTGTTATAGCTTGATAGGAAATATAGTTGTCAGATATTGATAATCTATGGTTACCAAATATATCAGCCATTTCTGGGAAAAATACTATTGGGATATACCCCAATGATATATTTGCATCTTCTCCCAAAAACATATTTTTAGGATAAATCTGATACCAGGTATAATATTCCTGTTCCCAAGTTAAATCTGTAGATAAAATATTCTTAGATTCAATATCTATAATGTTATTAGAGCTGATATAATCTTGTACTGCTGCTTTAGTAAATGGTTTTTGTCTTGCTATAAACACATACTTATCAGAATAAGTATCTCCAAAAAATTCCACAAAAGGAGCTTCACAAACCTTATTTACTTGATCTATCAATGTTCCATCTGGTCTACTTATTTGACTATTAGCTATTCTTCTATTACTTAAATTACTATCAACTAAAAGGTCAATAATTTGCCAAATTCCATTTACCTCATTCCATTCAAGGTAATCATTATTAGCTCCTGTAATATTTATTACCTCTGTTCTACGATCAAGGTAAGAACTAAACAAATCACTATTTACTACACCTAAATTAGATAGTTGATTAATAATAAACCCTAAATTATCTTTTATTGATTGAAGTGTATAAAAGAATAAATGATCAAAATTACCTGTTATAAAATTTCTTTTAAACCACCTAGAATCATCTACAGCATTAAAAAATAACTTATCTGAATCCTTAATAAACAGTTGTGGATAGAAATATGATCCATCTTCAATAAAAAGCTTCATTAAGTCCCTACCACTTACAGTAACTGTAATATCTGTTTCAGAACTTATATAACTTTCCTTACAAATATCCACTAAACCAATAAAATCATATATTTGACCAGCTAATTTATTTCTAGGTACCTCCAACTCCTCTATTCTTTCATCTGCAGCAAGATTTAATTTTTCAAACTTGATAAATACTATATCATTTTGTTGTATATGTTTATGAAAATAAGATAGTTTAGTAATTTCTTCACCAATACTATGGAAAAATACAGAATCCTTACCAAACTTCAATAAATCCTCTGGAGACTCAATAGAGTTTAAATTTATATTAAAAGATGAATTAATTGTAGATGATTCTGTCTTCAAATATGAAACAAAGCTAGAAAGGTTCAATATACTGTCCAAACTCCTAATGTAAATCCAAACAGAAATTTCATAATTTTTTATCTGAGTAGTAGACTTTCCTAATTTTTCTCCTACTTCCTGTAATGGGATATAATTAGGATCATTAAGAAGTTTTAAATACTCCTCTGACCAAAATCCCTTAAAACTTTCTTGTTCAAGAAAAAGATTTTTACCACCAATAGCTACTATTTCAACAGGGGTTTCACCTTCTGGAATTACTAATTCTGTTCCTACTCTTATACTAGACAAAGTTCCAGCATCGTGTACATTCTGAAAAGCACTTTTTAATTCCAAAGTATAATTATCCCAAATCCTATCTAAGTTAGATTTACCATCTAGGCTAACTAACAATAATTCATCTTCTCTACCTATATAATTTTTAAATAAAGAATTCTCCTGTAAAGTTAATTCAGTTAATGTTTGATTTTCTTCAACTATATATTTGTAAATCTTATTCATTAATATGCTCCAAATATTGATGTTCCTGGAGGTAGGTCAAATTTAGCCTTATTCATTCCAGCTGTTGTTCCCTCTTTAACTGCTTGCCTAATATTATCAGTAAATTCACCCTCCATTAAATTTGACATTAGTCTATTAATAGCTTCTACCAATTTCTCAGTAGCCTTAACTCCCATTACCTCTCTTATAGTCTGAAACAAAGCTGTAGACTCTGTTACAGCTCCAGTTACTCTTCTAGCCTCTGATCGATAATTTATATCACCTTGTTTATGAATATCAGCTTCAGTATTTCTTTTATAAATATTAAAGAAAGAATCTGGAGCCATAGCTATACGTTCAGCATCTCTACGTGAAATACCATGTTGACCAAATGTATTAAATATAGCTCTTTGATACATTTCTCCCCCACCACTCATTGTTCTGAGATTAGTAAGAAACTGAGAAATATATTCAGGATTTTCCAAAGGATTCTCCATTGCAACCTCTAAATCCCACAAAGAAGCCCCTGCCATTCCCTTTGTTTGACTTAAACTTTGAAACTGAAGTGCTTGTATTACTGGATTTTGTTGTCTTTGTAATCCCCCTCTAAAACCAGCTGTAATTCTACTTAAATTTTGACCACGAAAACCCATTTGACCAATAGAAGTTATAACACCAGCTAATATACCAGATTGAACTTCACCTTGAGTAGAAATAATAGCTCTTGCCTCTTGGGTAAATTGTTGTAATATTTCAGGAAGAATAGCTATATTTTGTCCTGTGGATTGAATATATCTTTCAAAAAATGTAGCTATCCTGGTTGTAGTGTTAACTTCAGCACCTGTACCTGCATCTCTTTCAAAATCATATCTACGTACTCCCAATAAACCAGCTAAAGTTGAATCATCTATTCCTCTTGCAATTCCTAAACCTGCTATATCTAATGTATTAACCCCACCTCTCATAAATGCTCTTCTATACTGAGCCTCTTTTTCAAAAACCTTTCCAGGAGTCAATCCCATTCCATATACTGCAGGATCATTTAACCCCCTAGTACCAGCCATCACCCCTGATACACTCCCTCCTCTTAATATCGCTAAATCTTGAGCTTGAGCTTCTAAACCACCTGTAGTTTCTATAAAAGACTTAATAAGAGCACCAGCAGCTATACTAACTATAAGTCCTATTACTCCACCAGCTCCACCAATACCCCTCATCATACTACCAGCTGCTACTGCACCATATTCAGCTACTGCACCTACATTTCTAGAACCTATAAGACCTGCTGCACCTGCAACTCCTGCTATAGCTCCTGCACCACCTCTACCTCCTCCTCTTCTTCCATCACCATCTGGGCCTCCCAATTCTTCTTCTTGTAATGATCTTTTTAAAGTTTCAAATTCATCTTCATCTATTCCTCCACTATCCCTAAATGCTCTTAATTGTGATTCTACATTTCCCCTATCTTCTCTTATTTCACTTTTAGAAGTAATTTTAACAGTATCGATTAATTCACGTAATAACTGTGTTTGAAGCCTATCTTCATCTCTTTCTCCACCTAAACCAGTTATTGTTTTTTCATACTGCTGTTGATTAATATCTCCAGCACCTAATCTTCCACTAGCTTCACCTTTTTGAATATCATAATAGAGAGAATTTCTTCTTTCAATTGCTTTAATTTGAGACTCTATATCCTGCAACATTTCCTTACCAGAACGATTCATACCCTGAGAAGCTGTTATCATCTCCCTAGCTAAACCACCTGCAGACTGTCGCATACGCTGCATATAGCTCTCTGCCTGAGTCCCATCTACCTTAAAACGTACTGATTTTTCTGTCATTGTGGATCATCAAATTGTGAAAGGTCAATTTTAGACATATCAGCAAGATACTGTTCTTGACTAATTTTTCTTTCTTTTAAAAAGTTACCTGTACCTGGAATATATACCTCTTCTTTCAACATTTCTTCTACCATTCTATCTTCCACAAATTCTGTATACATGTCTATAAAATTAGATTCCCGATGGGTAAGCGAGTTAAAGGGGACATTATGCTTTTGTCTCCACCACCTATCTATCGGGAACCGCACATCCCAGCTTATTATAAACCTTTTTACCTTATTACTCGTTTCATTTGTCATCTGTTTTAGAATCGTCAACTGTTTTCAATGCATCTTCCCATTCATTTACCCATGGAGCAAACTTCTTCACGTAAGGTATTCTAATTTCTTCAAAATCTAAAAGATCAATATCTCTTAGTGATTTAACATTCAAATCCTTTATTAATTCAGGAATTAAAATAGTAAAATACGCTTGAGCATCAATAATATCTAAAGCCCTTTGTGACTGTGAAGTCATATTAGCAACCATAGATCCATAATTACCCCCTGAAAACAATTGTTTACGAATTTCAATATCAGAAAATTGTCCAACTGTGGGAAACTTTACAGTATAAGAATTATTTTTAATCCTAATTGTTAGTTCACGATTCATAAATACAAATTTTAGTCATTAAAGAAAATTGGTGTTAAATAAGTACCAGAAATATTAGTCATTGAAATCTGTCCCTCTGTAATATCAAAGTTTTGTGAATCAGGAAAGAAATCTCTAACTATTCCAAGTAAGTCACCTTCATTAAGGACAGATGTTACTACATTATTTTCTGATACTGCTATCTCTTTCTTGTATAGGTGTATCTGTGGTGGGACTTCACCTAAAACAAGTGTATTGATAAAGTTTTTAAGACTTCCTGTATATCTATTTAACATAGCCTTAATTTCTGGCCTTGCAAATGAAATTAAATAGAAGTCAGCATTCAATTGACAGGTATACCCTGTTGCAGGTACTTCTTTTAGGGTTAGATTACCAATACCTTGTACTCTACCTCTTTGAATATTTTCTGTCAATCTTATATTACGCATAAATCCTGATGCTAATCCATTAATTTTAATGATAGCAGAAGGAGCTGTTACTACTTTTGGAGGAGTTGGCATATCCTATATTTTTATTTATTTATTATTTCAAAATTAATTTATCAAGAATCCTGTGATAAATATCTTAGTTACCTCTGTATTAGCTACAACTGAATAAGTTACTTCATATGCATCAGCTATAAGTGTTGCTGTTACATCCTGATAACTTATAATAAGATTATCTTCAGTTGGAGTAACTACCCTAGTCTCTAAATAAGATTCTGTCCAATTCTTTAAATATTCTGCACTAACAGTACCTATATTCACACCTTGAGGATTATGTAAAATTTCTAATTTAGCCTTAACTGTAAGTTCCCTGTTCAATTGAGCTATGATTCTCATTAACTGTATAGAAAAAGAAGAACTGTCTGAGTTAAGTAACTGTGAATTATTCTGAAGTGAATTAATAGCTTGTAATACTCTAAAGTCAAGAGAATCTGTATCAAATATAGTAGTTAGAATTCCACTATCTAGTGCAATCTCTTGACGATTATCATCTAATGAATCCACTATTCCATCTATTTTCAATCGCTTAAATGTAGATGGTATTTGTGGTTCAAGTCCAGCTAATCTACCCAATTGTACACATGTATGATATAAAGCATCCCACGTTCTTAATCCTGTTGGAGCAAGACCGGAGGCTGTTTTAACTCCACCATGTACAACAATTACTTGATCTGAGTCGAAATACTCAGCTATATCTTGTGAACCATCTGCTGCTATAAATTCTGTACTATCATCTCCTCCAGCAACAAACAAAAACTCATCAAACTTAGCTGTAGTTTCTATAAAAGTTTGTAACTGTGTATTCACAGCATCATTATAGTCAGAAGAACCATACATATCAGTTAAAAGAAAACTAACATCAAGATCTGTTATAAGATTAAGGATAGTTGTAAGATTAGCTGTTGTATATGATTCTGTACCGTTTGCTGATAAGTTCCAAGTTGATAGTGCAGATATATCTGCAGCTGTAATAGCACCTGTACCTGAAAGAGTACCTGTCTTAACACTAAAGTAAGTAGCAAAACCAGGATCTGTATCACCCCAATCTAAAAGGGTTTGTATGTTATTAAATTCTGGGGACTCAATAATTAATGTTGCTACTGATTGTGGAGATTCTACTTCATCGAAAGGTAAACCATCATCAGCATCACCTTTAAATCCACCTACATAATATTGTAAAATCCACTTTGCTGCATCTTTTCTACCTGTAATAGCTCTAAATGCATACCCTTTTGCTAATACAGTTGCATCTGTTCCATCAACTGCCCCATTACCAATAAGACCTTCATCTTTGGTATAAATATCAAAAGTCCCACCATCAGAACCAGCTCCAACTGGTGACCATGGCATAATAGATGCTGCTGTAGTAGCTGCCTTAGCAAAGATTATTTCTGAAATACCTTGTTGTCCTGTATCAGGAAAAAACAATGGTTCAGCTAATTTCCAAAAATATCCACCTTTTACAAAGTTTCTAAATTCAGATATAGTTGAAAACCTATATATTGCATCTGCTCCACTAGCTAGGGCACCGTTTATACCAGACCCTCCACCATAAGTAGCATTTACATTACCATTATCGATAATTAATAACCTACCATAATCTAAAACAACAGTAGGATTATTAACTTTGGACTTTATTGTAGAATATACGCCTGGAAGTGCTCTTTGCTTTCCAGCGAAATAAAATTTAGTTGCCATGTATATTATCTAAATATTAATAATATCAATTTTTATAAAAATAAAAAAAATCCAGTAATATTACTTAGTATCAACTGGCTTTTCTAAAATACGTTCCTTATATAAGAGATTTAACCAAGTACTTTCTACAAAATTCTTGTCTCCATGCTTTCTTACCATATGAAAAGTCATCACTTCTGAAATCTTAAAATGTAGACAAGCTTGTTGTACTGTTAATTTCTCTTTTTCTTCTTTTTTATCTTCTGACATATCTTTAACTTTCTATTGGTTCACCTGTAAAATTTACTTCATCTGTAGTAGTAGTAGCTATTAATTCAGGAACATTCAAGCTATAATCAAGTTGAATCATTACTGACTTAAGAAATATACCTGTTGGTATTAATTCTGGTTTTAACATTATATCCCTACCTGAAAACTCAAAACTAGGAAATTCATACAAGAACATATTACTACCTGCAATCATTAATGTTTTTACTAGTTCATAAATAGCTGTTACTTCTTCCCTTGATCCACCACTAGCTATTATTTCATAATTACTTAAAAAGGATCTATTAAAACTATACGTAACTGTTGAATCAGCGTTTTCAAAATATTCCACTTCATCAAACCCTACACCTATTCCATTTATCCTTCCCTTATTTTCCATAGGGGTGTGAATGTGTATAGTAGGAAGTGTAGCTCTGTCTTTATCCCACCCAAGTACTAACTCCAGTTTCTTTTTCTTTTCATCAGTAGCTTGTATAAGTGCCTTTATTTGTGTGTAAAAATCAAAACTACCAAATTCTATTCCAAAAAATACCCTATATAACCAAGCTTCAGACTCAACTGATGCAGAAATTTTAGTAGCTAAATCAGTTTTAACATACCCTAACAAGTAGTTTAAAATCCTAAATATCCGTATTTGTGGAATTATAATTGCCATTTATCTTTCACTTAAAAAATCATCAACTGCCATATCAATAGTAGAATCTATATTCATTTGCTGTAATGCCTGATCCATTAAATTATAGGCAGCAAAGCCTGGATGCTGCCAAGAATCAGGGTCACTATTATCACTTACCCTTCTAAAAGTATTGTACTGACCATGACTTGTTTTTTGCCCTCTCACTAATCCTTCAAATATAGGTGACTTATGAGTGTAAGCTGGTCTACCTGCAGAAGCTTCTCTAGTTATTGGAGTAGACAAATGAGCTGGTAGATCTTCTATAGTTAATCTACTTCCTCTAGTTTTTAATTTCGATTTAGCTATTTTATGTATTTCAGTAGGCATTTTACTAGCAAATATTGAAGCTTCACCTAATGCATCTGGAGTAGCTAACCTAAATGGAATAGTTAAATACCATCCTCCATCTTTTTTTTGTTTCCGTTTAGCACTCTTTTTAAATGATTCTTTAATATCAAATCCACTCGCTCCATCTTCTATCATTAGAGCTAATTTACTTTGCCTAGAGGTTAGTCCAACAACTATTGTGTTCTTATCCACCACCTCCTTAAACATAGCCCTCATATACTCACTTCTAGTGCCTCTTAGAGTATTCCCTACTAATTGTGTCCAGGTTTGCTCATAAGTATCTACAAGCCTAGTTAAAACTGACTCAGCCATTCCATTAATTTGTTCTTGCATAAGATCAAATTCTTCAGCTACTTCTGATATGTCAATTTCAATAGGGAACATTTTATTTTTTACTAAACTTACCTGCTTTTACATCATCTACAAATTTTTGAGAAGCTTTTTGTGGTGTACTTTCAGGATATGCTTCACTAAACCAATTACCAACAGACTTAGGTATCATCTTTATTTCACCTGCTTTATTATAAAAATCTTTACCATCTTTTGATTTTTTAGCTATTCCCACAAACTTATCTACATACTCTTTATGTTCTTTTTGATCAGATTTATGTTTAGTAATAGCTCCTTGTACAGACATTAATACATCATCATCAAGAATAGCCATTACATCTTTTTTATTTTCCTTGAAATATTTCTTATCACCTTCAGTTAATTCATTCTTCTTTTGACGATCTAAATTTTTCTTTTCTTTCTCAATCATCGCATTAGTAGGCATTTTATGACCCATTTTCTCCAATGATTTTAAAGCTTCATTATCTGTAGTATCATCATCTTTTACAGCATATTGACTTTTATTATTTTTAATAGCCCAATCATGTTCTGTTTTAGCTCCTCTTTCATAAAAACTTTCAGGTTGAGAATGAGAAGATTGTTTTTGCATTTTAATACCAAAGGGTTTAAATTCCTCCCATGTCATTTCATTTATAGGTTTTGGCATAGTATCAGCAATCTTTTGTTTTGCTTCACCTATTTCTTTAGGACTTCTTTCATTTACAGGTTTTTCTTTTTTCTCTCCACCTTGTTCTTTCTTAAACTTATCAATTAATTCATTCATTCTTCCTGGATTTTTAATTCCCAGTTCATACCCTACTTTTTCTTTCTTTAAAAAATCATCAAATGCTTGTTTATCTTTATCAGATAGTCCTACTCCACCTGCAGTAGTTTTTTCTCCACCTTTACCATAAACTACACCTGCTTTTACTTCACCATCTCCCCCAATATACACATGTCTACCATCAATAGTAACCCATCTTCCACCTGATAATTTTTGAGCTTTCTCTATATTTGATTGAATTAACTTCAATAAAGAACCATCTTTACTAGCACTGAAAACAGTTTGTAAAGATTTTTGTAAATGCTCTGGCAAATTAGACAAATCTCCAGATTCAATTGCCTTTTTAATTACATCTTTCTCGTATAATTCAGCTTTTTCAAAAGGTACTGGATCTGATCCACCCCACAAAGCATCAATTTTATTCATTTGATCTTCGTGGCCTTTTCTTATTTCGTCTTCCCACTGTTCTATCATGGCTAAATTATAATTTTATTCAAACGAATTATCTTGAACACCTGTACCATCGTAATCAGGAACTGATAATTCCTGGTGAGCTTTTCTAGCTATAGCGTGTACTGGTAATCGTTTTTGTATTTCTTGACCTTGAGGATTTACTTCCAATGTACGTCTAGCATCATTTTGTATATCAATTATATGATAGGTAAGTTTATGTCTGTATCTTATAGTGGCAGCACTGTTAAAATTACCTCCTGGTGTAAAATTTAATTCTAATACGTAAGGGTTATTCGTACTTATTACATAATTATCAGAAGTAAGCCTGATTAATGCTGTACTAGAGGTATTAAACACAAATACAGCTTCTACTTCTACAATAGGATAAGCACAAAATATAAACTTTTGAGTATCATCAGCTGTTTTTACTTTCTTATTTTCTGAAAAAATAGAATAATTATCAATTAAAGTAACCCTATCCATAAGTGATAATTTATCAGAAAAATCCTCATCATTGTTATCCTTAAAAGATACATTAACAGTACCTATTAATTCTTCTGACCACTCACTATATTTTGATTGCTTATTGATAGAGGAGATAAGTGCCTTAGTAGTTACTGAATTGATAAATAACCATCCATAACCACTACAATTTTGACAATTAGTAAGAGCACTGTTATTTTCATCTCTTGCAGTACATGGACACCTCACAGCCTTCTCCAATGTTACATCATAGGCATGTTGCCATAAATTCACATCCATTAATGGCTGCTGTATTTGAACAGTAGGAGTTCTTTTTATATTTGGAGGTGGTTGTGTGATTGCCATTACAATGTTGTAAATGTAATTCCCTTATACGCACTCTTCAATCTAGCAACTGTAATTTTAATTTCTTTATTGTATTGTAATATTCTAGCTCCAAATGCTGCGTTAGTAGCAGAATTAGTAGTAGAAATACTTTGTGATAATCCATCTAACGATACTGAATAACTAGCTAAGGCTGGTTGACCTAAAATAATATCTCCCAAGATGTTTAATAAACCAATAGCTGCCATTTTAGTAACAATACTCAAAATATCATAATGTAAGCTATCAAACCCAGTAATATACTGTAATGTCCAGTAGTTAGGAACCTGAGTATACCTTTGGAACCCAATTTGGTTCATTATTCCTAAAACAATAACATTAGTATCTGCTGTTTGAGTAGATCCTGTAGGTACTAAATTTAACATTTTAAAGTACATTCCATCACTGGAACTCTGATAATTAATCCACTCTAATGGATAAAAAATCTGCTCCACATCATTTAATAAACCAGCCACACCTAAACCTTGTTTAACAGGCCAAGACGTTGGCATACTTGGAAAATTATTACTTACATAATCATCCCTATGATAAGTTCTTGACTCTGTTATTAATTGATTTTTAAGCTTAATATCTAAAAACCTTTCAATCTCTTGTTGTGCAGATAAAGTATAAGTATCAATAGTTTCTGGACTTAATGAAGTACCATCATTAGCTAGATTAACATTAATACCATAAAGAACGAGAGTTAACAGTTCCGAAGCGGAAATAATTAACTCTCCATTCTTTCTATATTTAAGTGTATAATTAACTGTTGCCATCGTCTTCTAGTGACTTCTCTACAATATATTTACATAGTTCTTTTTTATTCTTTCCTTCTATTTCCTTTTCTGTAAAACCTAACTCTATAGCATGTAATATAACTACTTCTAGATTACCTTTCGCATACATCTTTCTAAATAAAGTCTCTTTATCTTCTCCCTTTTCTTCATCTTCTTTAGTTTCATCTACAACTTTATTAACTAAATCTTCAACTTCTTTATCTTCCTTAGTTTCTACATCTTCTTTAGTTTCTTTTACCTCCTCAACCTCTTTAGCTAAATCAGGATCAGCTTTATTTAGAATATTGTAATTTTCAGTAACTTCCTTAAGCTCTTTCTCCAACCTAGTAATAGTTTTCTCTCTTGGTGTAGATTCAGCTTTCAGTTCATCAACAGTTATCTTCCATCCTTCCAAAGCTTGTTTAAGTTGACTATTTTCAACAGAAAAAGCCATTTTTTCTCTAGATAGAACTTCTATTTTATCCTTAAAGGCTTGAATAGTAACACCAACCTCTTCAGAATATTCTTCTATAATTTTTTCACGAAGCTTATTTACTTTAGCTACTTCAGGCATATCAATCTCACCAAATTTAAACACAGTATCGTGTACTGTGACTAATTTATCCCCTAATTCTTTTGGAACATTGGCTGTACCATCTTTATCAAATTTTACTTCTTCATTACACATAGTTACAGTGTGATTGAAACGAGAAGCTTTATTAGTTTGAATTTTCATTTTTACAACTTTAATTAACAAAAATAAAAAGTTAAGAACCTCTAAATAGAAGTCCTTAACTCAATACATATTATGCATTGGCAGTTATACCAATATTTCTTATAATAGCAATTTTCTTAGGAGCAAACAGCACAGGAGTACCATAATTAAGAATCATAAAACGGAAACTTGGTGAAGTGATAGCCAAGTCCATTTTCATAACTGGAGCCAATTGCTTATAAGCATAAACATCAGTACTGTTTTCCCAAACAATAGCTCTCTTAGTTCCAGGAAGTGACCTGTTACGATCCCTTACATCACCAGCTGAACCTCCATCATAACCTGCAGTCCATTGAGCTACAGTTATAGAGAAAATTTCGTAATAATCAGCTGTCAAATAAGTAGTTGCAGTAACATCTTTAGGTGCTCTGAACACTTTAAAATAAGTAGCAGCATAAGCACCATCTGTATGTGCCCAATCAAGGTCAACAGCTTCAGTAACAGCTACTGTAAGTGGAGTTACACCTGAATTTAGGAGTAACATTGCTGATTCACCGTAACGGTTTCCTGCTACAACAGCCCAAATATAATCACCAGCACCATCTGTAAACTTAGTACTAGTATCTGTTTGAACAGTAGCAGTAGTAGTAAGAGTTGGAGCTGCAGGAGCCTTTGGTGAAGTAGCAGCTGTATTGTAAGCCTTTTTAGGTGACCAATCAAAGAAAATATCCTGAGATACACTAATAGCACCGTTTTGAGTCTGAATTGTATTCACACTCTGTCCCATAGTAGCACCAACTACTGCAGCTGGTTGACCTACATTAACACGCTTACTCTCATGGAATTCCTTAACATAGTTAGAGAAAACTATAGGAGCTGACATAATATGTGACACATTACCAAAATTGTCATTAACAACTGATTGTACAGCCTCTTCTACCCTTTCATCATTCAATCTAAAACCTCTAGCATCAATTGTTGAACTATCATTAGAATATCCATCAAGTGTTGAACCAACACCATCAAAATGTTGCTTAAATATACCATCAAATTCAGTTGGAACTAAATCATTGTTACCAATCGATAAAAGTTTATCAATACCACGAATTAAATACTGAGTCTTATTGTAAGTCTCAATAGCCATAGCATTTTGCTGACCTGATGTTCCACCAAGACGAGTCAGTGTAAATGGATGTGTTACTTCACCAGCAACACCCATATATCTAACTAAAACTGCATTTCTCCTGAACTGAGAATCTACAAAAGTAGGAGTTTCACCTTCCAAGTTAGAAATTCCAATATCAGAACCATAATCAATCAATTGATTAAATTCTTCTACTGTATTATAAGCCTTTTGCTTAGGGATCATCTTCCAAAAGACGATATGCTTATCTCTGTTTGTTAAAACTTTCAAAGTAGGATCTAAAGATTCTGCCTTCAAAGAAGAACCAGCTGTAACTTGTCCTTCCAACTGTAAACCACTTTGGCTTCCAGCTGACATAGCCTTAATAAGATCTTGTACCTGTTCTATAGGAACCTGACCTCCCTCAAAGTTTTGACTAAAATATTGATCTAAATTATTAATAGGATTCATAATTATTATCTATGTTTTAAAATCTATACCGTTTTTTTTATTTAGTAACTATAATTTTCTTTTCTGTCAATAATTTATCAGTCATAACTTGACTAAGTTCAGCATCTCCTCTTGCATTAGTATTCACAACTAATAATTCATTTTCCATTCCCTTTTGAATTTCATCATCCTCTTCACTATCAATTAACTCACCAATAGCTTTTTCAATTGCAGACTTATTTAAAATCATACTCAATGAAGTATTTCCATCTTCATCAGCTTTTGGGCCTTTTTGTAAAAACTGAGCATTAGTTATAGTCTTCTTCCCAACACGTTGCTCACCAACATTTTTAAGTGCTTTTTCAAGCTCATCAATTCTACTAGAATACTTCTCTTCAACTGCTGCTACAGCCTTTTCTATCAAAGAATCATCACGTTTATGAAGATCTTCCTTTAAATCAGAAATAGCTTTAACCAAATCTGTATTATTACCTTTACCCTCAAGCTCTTTTTTATTCTTCTCTTCTTCTTCAAGAGCCTTTTTAATATCATCCTTCTCCTTTTCCTTCTTATAATACATGTCGCCTTTTTTCATGTACCCAGCCTTTTTTTCATCATCCATCTTATCATAGTCTTCACTAGACATACCTTCTGCTTTTTCTATGTCATTGTCAACTAATACTTCAAGAGGAATACCTAAATCTCCAAGAGCTTTAATTAATTCCTCATTATTTAAACCTGTCTTATTCATTATCTATTTATTATTGTTAAAATCAATTTTATGCATTTCTGTTTTTATAAAAATAAAAAATTATTCTATTTTAAAAAATCTTCAATGCGTTTTCGTATAATTTCTAAATCTTTTTCTGAAAATAACTCTATATTATCGTTAATAGCTATAATACTCTTACTAAATTCAGGTTGTAACTTCTTTAATTTTTTATCTAGGGATTCTTTTTTAAGACTTGCACCTGATGTTATTTGGCCAACTAATTGTAATCCAGATTGACTACCAGCTGACATTGCTTTTTGAATAATCTTTACACTGAAATCTTTATTAACACGTATAGTACCATTAACCCCTTCTATTTCTAACAAATAAGTTTTACCTCCATTAGCAGTTTCTCTATCAAATTCATACTTTACAAAATCTTCTTCCTGTTCTCCCTTTACTATATCAGCCCATGTATTGCCATTTTTAGGTGCAAATGTTAAAGCACAATGAGTAATTAATGCTTTAGTTACTTTTTTAGGATTATATGGATCTCTTTCCTTTGCTGACCCCTCAATGCTCCATCCTGGTCTACGTGTAGAGCCACTTTCCTTCATAGCTATGATAGAATCCCACAAATCACGAGCCAATTCTACACCTTTGTATAGTTTAGCTCTAATCCAAAAATTATTATTAGTTATTTTAGCTGCAGTTGGTTCACCTATGATATTTTTAGGACTTTTTTTAGCTAAATGTTCATAGTTAATTAAACCTGACTTAAGAAATTTATCAATAATAAATCCATTAGGTTGTAATTCTTCTCCATCAGTATCTTTTGTTTCATCTGAAGCTAACCCTTCAAGGCACATATTATCATATCTACCACTATCTTTAGTTTTTGGAGCTTTTCTAGCTTTTTCAAATAACTCCTTTTCTATATCTAATGGTATAAATACATTAAATTTACTCATTACTTTTTTTCTTATCTTTTACTGCAGCTTTTTTAATTACCTTCAATCCCTTTGAGGAATTATAGGCAAATCTACTATCTTTTTTCTTGTCAGCCATAACTATAATAGTTCTACGATTATTCCTTTATCCTGTTTATCTAATACTCTAAACTTAGATCCTTTATCTATTAAATATTCTCTTTCTCCCTCATTATTTGCATTTGCAACATCGCTACCTTTCTTAGCAAGTACTTCTATATTAAAATCACCAAAATGATCTAATTCAAGTATAGATGAAGAACTAAATGAAACATCTTCATAAACATCTCCAATAGTCAATTCTTTAAAAAATTTTATACCTTCTCCTTTTACTCTTCTATTTAAAGATAAATTTTCAGATATTTTATTACTCTTAATAAACTTAGAAATATCCTCAGAAATATTCACTATATTAAATTTACTATATTTATCATCCTCCACATACTCTTTAGGATTTGATAAATATTCTCTAGTTTTCTCATAACCATCTCCGATATAACTATTTATAGCTCTCCTTTTTTCAGGATGTTTTTCTAAATAAATAGCAGAGCCTTTACTGTCACCCTTATAAAAGATCATAGTTTTATCATTACTTTCCTGAGATAAATCCTTAAATCCTTTTCTATACTCTTCAAAATCTACTTTACGTAAGCCCTTCTCCTTCTCCACTAAATCCTTTCTTTTCTTCAATAAATCCTGAATCTCATCTGATATTTTTTCAATTTCAGGAAGATCATCTGTATCAACAGCTCTCAGCTCTTTTATTTTATCCTCAATACCTTCAGTAGTATTTATATCAGGTTTATCTTCCTTTTTAGGTTTACCCTTATTCTCAGACGGTTTTTCCTCTTTTTTACCCTTACTCTGTGACAAATCCTTTTTATTATTTACTCCATCATTTGATCCATCATTTACTCCATCATTTACTCCATCACTCTTATCTTCCTCCTGAACGTGCTCCTCCTTCTGTCTACGATCTAATTCTTGATGAGCAGCTTCACGTACCTTTGGATCATTAGATCTCTTTACAGCCTCTTGTAATGCCTGTTCTGAAGTTTGTTTAGCATGTCCACTTATAGATTGACTTTTACTTGATTTTTGTCCACCTTCCTGTTTACTTTTCTCTCCTCCTCCTTTTGTCGGTTTCCAATCAGCATCTTTATTACCAGTTTCTGAAACTTTTCTCATTTCAACACCTTGCCATTTACGAATAGTACCAATAGGAAGCTTCTGAGCTTTTTCTAAATAGTCTTTTACCTTACCAATATCTATACCAATAGACTTTAACAATGTCTTATTTTCTTCAAAAAATTGAGTAATTAGAGGTTTTAGTGTATTATTATATTTCTCTAATGATACATAACTATCAGACATAATATACTCATCTCTAGCTGCTCTAATAGCATTTTTACCTTGACTTTCAATAGCATGGTACTGTTCCATTGCCCTGGCAAAACATTCATGAGTAGCATTAATATATTTACTATTGCTTTGTTTATTCATACCTTGTCTAAAGGCAATAGCTATTTTACCTGCTGTAGATTCATAGTCATCTGAAACATGCCTCATTCCATCCTTCACACCTAATGTATGGTCTATCCAGTGAGCTACTTCATGTCCCATTGTAAAACCTAATTGATCTTCGCCTAACTTAGCTGTTACACCAATGGTTTTCATTCGTGGAACGTATACACCAATAGCTTTACTTGCAAAAATATGTTTTTCTCCAGTATGACTTAATTTTAAATTATCCTGCTTTGCATTTTCTTTTAGAGAGCCAAATGATTTTTGAACATCTACCCAAGCATTTTTCAACTGCTCAATTTCACCTACTTTTATTTCATCTCCATTTTGTCTTTTTACTAACACTCCTTCAGTTTCCAATAAACTTGCATTTGTGCCTGACATACCAAAAGAGGTTTCAATAGCCTTAGATCTTAAATTAGAGATTTCTTCCCTTTGAATATTAATATCATTTATTTTCCAATCTAACATTTGTCTAAATGACTGCCAGCTATTCCAAGCATCTTCATGAGCATAAGATTTACTATATGATCTCTCAGCTCTTTTTAATTTCTTCCCATCTTTCGTATGTCGTTCTGCTGTTGGATCAACAAATCTTTCATACATAGAGTGGAATGAATTAGCCATATGATACTCATCAAACCTAGATTTTAACCTTTCTACTCCATATTTTTTTATTGGCTTATAATATGTTTCCCTTTCTTGCCATGGCATTTTATCCCATTGCTCCTCAGTCACTTTCTTTTTAACCTTAGCAGGTACAGATCTATACAGGTACTTTTGAGTCATGTATTTTTCCTTACTTGCATCTGTCATTGCATTCCATTGATCTAACGATCTCTGATTTCTCTCTGCTGCTCTTTGTTTTAATTGTGCTTTTTTCTTAGTAGTATAATAATCCTGAGTCAATACTAACTGATCCAATGTCACCAATACATAGCCACCCTGTTCAGGGTGATAACGACCTTGCTCCATAGTATAAGCACCCTCTATCTTACTTGTTTCCCTATGCTTATTTGTAGCCAATATATAGGTGTTTTTATCCACCCTAATAGTATCAAATATATAACTACCTCTCTCAAAATCTTCTTCATTGATATCGGGAATATATAGTGGTTTTTCTGCTGTTAAAATACTATCAATATCATAAATAATATTCTCAGAAGAAATTTTAGTAAAATTAGGAACACTCTTATGTTCTATACCTACTTTATCCGTTACAGTACTAATATCCCCACCATTTTCTATTACTTGTACTTTATTTTTTTGTGATCTTACCTTTATTTCTAACTCAATTATTTTAGGTGATAGTTCTCTTGCTTTACCACTTAATAACATTTTTTCACCAGATACATCTATATCATGACTTTGATTATAATAATCCTGTTTTTGTTTTTTAAGCTTTTCTAACTCTACTACCATTTCGGCAAGTACTTTTTGCTCATCCCCCACAACCTTATTTACAGCATCTTTAAAAGCATCTTTTAAATTATCAAGATCTTTCTCAGATAGATTATCTATCATCTCTTGAGCTGCTTTTTTAGCCTCTTCATCCTTATTCTTACGTAAAGCTTCAGCTATTTTTCGTTTGTGCTCCTCTGACAGTACTTTTTTCTTTTTATTATGAAGTTCTTCCAAATCCTTATATGTAGCAAGTACATTTGACTGTAAATCCTTTCCACTGTCAATTGCACCTTTTACCGCTTGATAGTGAGCATAAATAAGTTTAGCTATTAATTGCCTTTTAGTTAATCCATGGATCTTTTGTTTATCTGCTAATGACTGAGGTTTCCCACTTCCACTAGATGAAGATGTTGACTCTTTTTTTGGTTTAGATAATGAATTAATAACCTTTTGAATATCTGACTCATCTAATCCATGCATTCCTAAATACTCACTTAAGGAGTAGTTATAAATATCTTCTATAGGCTTTATTCCATAGATTTTTTTATCAGTATTGAGCCTGTTTTCTGCTGTTGTATTTCCAGTTGTTTCAGCTAATTTTTTATCATTAGTTTCTGGAGTAGTAGTAATTACCTTTTCATTAACCCCATCTAATTTAGTACCATCTTCTAATTTTATATTATATTTAGTACCCTCAGAATTAGAAGCACCTTCTTCAATAGTAGCTTTAGTACCAGATAAATCAACAGAATCTCCAGTTTTTAAACTTTCATTCTTTTGATTCTTTACAGCTTCTGCCCCTTCATTATTCCCTTTATCTTTTAAATCAGAATAAACTAAACCAAGTATTTCATCTCTATATTTAGAAGGAAATATCCAGGACTTCAATTTTCTATTCCAACCACCAACACCTAAAGTAAATTTGATTTCCCTCATCAAGTCTATTTTAGCATAGGTTTCTCCACCAATAGCAATAGACTTATCAGAATATTGAATTATATCCAATCCATCCACAATACCTGTAATTTGTTCTCCTACTTCAATATCTTCCCTTACATATACAGTTTGTTGAAATGTTTTACCTGCACGTGTAACAGTTACTTTCTTTTTAACTAAATGTGACTTATCAGCTTTCTCCAAAAAATCAGATACCTTCTTCTTCAAAAGGTACCGTTCAAGTTTACTATGTGTAATAGTCTTAATCATTCACTAATTCCTGAAAATATCCATTTACAGCTGATGCATCTAAATCTTTATCTAACAAAAATCCTGTTAATTGTTCATCTGTTATTTCACCATCTACACTCTTTAAAAACTCATCTACATGTACTTTTTCTTCATCAGTTAATCCCTTTTCTACTTTTGCAGCTTCCTTGGTATAATAACGTAAATCTCCTTTTAAATGATCTTTAACAATCTCCTCTACCTTACTCTCATCGTCTGTATGCTCTTTTTCTTCCTTTTTACCCAGTTCAAATTGTTTCTTAAGGATAGTGAGTATTTCTTCTTTTGTTTCCTTGTGATCCATTTTATCGTGGTGCTCACATAAATCTTCTAAACTCATACCATCAGCTTTTCCACCTTCTAGTTTTTCAGCTTTCTCTAAAGGAATTAATTTACCATCTTCTCCTTTTTGCATATCGAACAATTCAAGAACTTTATCTATAGTCTCAGGACTCATATCATCATCCTCAGCCTTCTTTACCTCTTTTTTATCTTCCTTCTTTTTACTCAATCCAGCTTCTGATAATGCAATTGCAATAGCTTGAGAACGCTCTGTAACCTTTTCTCCAGATGAACTTTTCAAAGTACCATCCTTAAATTCCTTCATTACCTTTTCAATCTTCTTACTTTGCTCTGGAGTTTGTGCCTTTTTAAACATTTCCTTAGCAACTACTAATAAATCATCTTTACTAAGTGTTCCATCTTCAACTGCTTTCTTTATAACCTCCACAGTAGGTTTGAATCTATTCTTACGCAAAATCTTTTCTAAATTCTCTTTCATATTCATAGGCATAGTATACTTATCACTGAATAATTCACCTTCAGTTACAAGCTCATATCCACCATGTTCCTTCTCATCTAAAATTATTTCTTGATCATTTAGAGATAAATGAGTTTCAAAATACTCTATATGTACTTTACTATTTTTATATGTACCAATATGATTAAAACTTTCCTCTTTACATTTCAATCCTGTTTCTTCAAATAATTCCCTAATACCTGCTTCCTTAAAGTCCTCACCATAATCTACATGCCCACCTGGTATTCCCCAATCTCCAGGGAATGTTTTCTCCATATTCCTTCTACGAAGAATTAATATCTTACTCCCATAACTATTACCTGCATATCCATCATCCGTACCTTCTCCAGATTGTAACCATACAATTACATCACTGTACTTAACTGGGCCTTTATTCACAGCCTTCATAATATTGTCAAATTGAACTGGAGTTAGATCCCCATCTTTATAAGCTTTTTTAACAATATCATAGTTTCTTTTTTTCTTATAATTATCAACTAAAGACTTAAATAAAGGATCACCTTTCTCAAGTTTCCCCTGTTTATTTTTTACCCCATCAATAGACTTCTTCAGTTTACCTAAATCTTTCACGTAATCAGTAAAGAATATATCCCATTTACCATGGACAGTCTCTTTCAACTGTTCGTTTACATCCTCAGACTTAATTATTAAATCAGTACTATTCTTTTTAGTGTGATATTCTTCACTTAAAATATCTAATTCCTGATTGAATCCTTGTAAAGCAGTATCAAGTTCTACCCACTTCTCTACTCTATTTTCAATCTTATTACGATTAAAATAATCTCTTAAGTTCATATGCCTAATTTTGAAATAATACTTTTACTAAAATTATATTGTTTTGATTCATCAATAGAACCAATTAATCTATTCATTTTAACTATTTGGCTGCTAAAATAAAGAAAATCTTTTGCCAACGAATTATACTTTGTTCCCTGTGGTGTACTATCTTCCCCCTCTGCTTTCACTAATTGATCAAAATCAAAAAAATTAAAAGAAACAGGAATTCCCAATCCCTTACTAATCTCACTACCCTCTACTTTAGGTGACTCATTAAACTGTCCCAATATTTGTAATATCTCAGAATAGCTTTTAAAACATTTCTGTTCTAAACAACCTATTTCAGCTTTTACTAATTCTATTACTTCATTTCCTGTTCTAGCATATTCCCCATTGTTTAACTTATCCAAGTTTCCCAAAATATAAGCTAAAGAATTAAGCCTGTCTTTATTTTCGTATTGTACTGTCACTTTAGTTATTTATCATTATGATATATTTTCATCTGGTCTAAAATATTCTTCTCCATAGTAGTAGCATTCTCTTTAGTAAACATAGTTTCCTTAATTTCCTCCTGAAGATCTTTAATAGACCCTTTATTTTCTTCAATATCTAAAATATTTTGATCTATTGACTGTCCTTGTAATTTCTGTTCTGTTTGGATACTATTATTGTCTTCTTTATTTTCATTTGGTTTATTTATCCATGATACAAGCATTGTTCCTATTACAATTCCTGCTACTGTTATTAACAATACTGTTAAATTACTTTGTTTCTTAGTCATATGAAAATTAATATTACCCAAAACTATTTACCAATTTTTACTAAATTAAAAATTTTAGACCAAAAACCCTTTAATTTGATCATAGATTCTATAGATTGCATCCCTTTTCTAATAAAAGATCCACCACCCCAACCAATAAAAAATGAGACTACTACTGGAGCTATGCCTGGTAAAAGAATAACACCTGCTGACATAAAATAAATACCTGCTCCACATAATAAAAAGGACATAATAAACCCTATCCCATTCAATCTTTTAAATTTCTTCCAACAATAATCATCTCTCTTCAATGCTGAACCAAACTTACCCAATATGTGAATAAATAAACCAACCAATGTAATTGGTGCTAATTGTCCAAACTCATGCCAGTTTATCTCTATCATTATTAATATGCTATTTTTCTGTAAGTAATATAAAGAACAATAGTTCCACCAGTAACAGTTCCACCACCAGTAATATTGCCTCTTGCTGCATAAATACTTCCATTTTTAAGAACCCTTGCACCATACTCAGTACTTGTACCTGCACTAAAATCGACATCTACAGTAACATTTCCATAAGGTGTTTGTAATTTCCCACTAAATAGTGAGGTAGAAAATAATCCAGATCCAGCAAGTATTACAGCACCTGTTGTTGGTGTAACAGTGTTTTGATTCATAATGAATAAATCAGACACCCCACCAGAATAAGTAGAACTATTAACTGCAAGCACTGAAATAATATCATATATAAACCCTGAAGCAGAAGGAAGTAACTGATATGCTGTAGTATGTAAATTAATTAAATTAGAACCAGTAATAGTTTTTGTAATAGTCAATAAATCTACATCTGTACTATTATCATCTACATAAGTTGCAATAGCATCTTGAGTGGCCCCTACTGCAATTGAAGGGGTTCCTGCAAATACTGTTGCAAATGCATTTTGATTATTAATTTTATATGTTTTTCCTGAACTAATATTTATCCCACCAATAGTACTAATATCTCCATCATACTCTAAATTAAAGACATTCCCTCCAGCATAATCCAACCTAAGTAAATTACCAGTTCCACTAGCCTTATTACCTGTTATCAATGCATCACCAGATCTATTGTTACCAACAATTAAACCAGAAGCAGAAATTGCATAGTCTAAAAATAACTGAGTATTTACTTCATAATAATTTGTTGTAACCCATGATTGTGTTGCTACTCTATCTCCTCCATCAAAAAGCTGTGTACCATAAAACCTTGTAGCATACATATATCCATCATAGTTCAATCTAATTGCATTATTAGGGGTACTTACTCCACTATAAAAAGTTCCTGATAATTTACCACTATATGGTTCATACTTTACTGTACTAGAATTCCAATTCAAAATATCATTCTGAAGACTAGCAGGTTTAAGATACCCTGCTCCTTCTACACCATCAAAAGTCCCTGTCCAATCTACTGTACGATCAAAATTACCACCTGGTAATAATCCACTTACATCTGTAGTAAGATTTATTAAATGCCTTGTAATCACTTGTCCAGATAGAGTTATATAGTCTGGTGTACCTGCAAGTGTCATAGATGAGTGTCTTGAAGATGTATTGTTTACAACATCTGTTACACCACTTACTGATGTACTAAAGTTTGATATTGTAGAAGATAATTGAGTACCAGTATGATTTGCTCTTGCTAAATAATGAGTTCCTTGTTGTCCATCAAAAGTTCCTGTCCAATTACCTGATTTAGTTATTCTACTATCTGCTATTATAGTACCCTGCCATACTCCAGAAGAAATAGTGCCTAACTGTGTTATATTAGCTGAACCTGCCCATGTACTTAATGCTGTATTTTCTACTACTGATAACCCTACATTTCCTTTTGTTACAGAGTGTGGGTTACCTGAAGTAACAAGTGAATGAGTATAGGCAGCATCCCACTGTATTTGCTTTGCAGTAGTTGGTAAAGAGTACCCTGTATCAAAAGTCAAAGCCAAAGTAGGTGTACCAGATACCAAAAATCCAGTTGGTACAGTCATCCCTGTAATAGTACCTACTGTGGTAGAATATCCCAATGCTATAACAAAATCATATATTTCATTTCCTGTTGCAAGTGGTGTACCTCCATTTATTACAGCACCTGTTACAATAGAAATTACTGGATTAGCCCCTCCTGTTGCAACTGTTAATTGATTAGTTGTAGCTGAAGATGTTGTTTGATCTCCAGTATTTATTCCTATTAAATTATCTGCAAATATATCTCCATTCACTTCAAACTTTATCCCTGTTACTCCTCCTGCACCATCAGCCTTACCATATCCCTTAAATAATTCTCTTCCACCTCCACGAAATCTAAAACCTACTGAATCTCCAAATAGGGCTAGTCTAAGAGGTATATCCCAGTAAATCATTCCAGCATCAAATTCACTGTGTTGACTATAGAGTAATTGAGGTACTCCTAGTGTAAATTGGTTATCTTCATTTACTTGCCAAATATTAAGTGTATCTCCACTAACACTTAGTCCTCTAAACCAATCACTGTTTAAGACAAAATTTGAACTTAATGAATCTGCTATTAAAATATATCTATCATCTAAACTAACAGTTAATGTACTTGCATCCTGTTGTACAAACGTAAGAATACCATCTGTAGTATTAAATGTAGGGTTACTATCTATACTTCTATTATA